>ERZ501041.22-NODE-22-length-41557-cov-10.302588_pt1 | contig 41557 bp, 37 predicted proteins | sample MGYA00248848_ERZ501041 | MGnify/ENA primary metagenome ERZ501041 (study PRJEB25958, sample SAMN03398573) | human skin metagenome | study: EMG produced TPA metagenomics assembly of the Human Skin Microbiome Metagenome (human skin metagenome) data set.
CCGCCGCCAGCACCGGGACGACGATGTTGAGGACCGGGACGGTCAGCAGCGCCGCGACCGCGATCCCCAGCAGCACCACCGCGCCGCGTTCGCGCCTGCTGATCTCGTGCGCGCGCGCAGGCGACACGTGACGGCGCGCGGCCATGGCGAAGAACTCGCGCCCCAGAAGCCAGCCGTTCGCCAGGTAAAAGGCGATCGGCGCCAGCGGCCCGAGGAACGGCGACAGCGCCAGCAGCGCGACCGCGATCCCCAGCGCGGCGGCCACGACGGCGAGCGACTCGAGCAGCCCGTCGAGGAAATCGGTCGAGCGGCCGCGCCGGTTGGGGTAGTGCGCGTCTTCGACCCGCGCCGCCACCTGCTCGGTGAACAGGCCCGCGAACCCGACCGCGACCGGTGTCATCAGGAAGAACCCCAGGACCGGGAACAGGGCGAGCGATCCCCAGGACAGCGCCGATCCAAGTTGGATCGTGCCGATCCAGGGCAGCGTGACGTGATCGGGGCCGAAGGCCGCAAGCGCCCAGAAAATCGCGGCCTGCAACAGGACGAACAGCAGGACTGTCAGGGCGATGCCCAGCAGCACGACGCCGAAGATGCGCGGCCGCAAAAGGTCGCCGAGGCCGCGGATCAGCGCGACGGGAAAGGCGGCGAGCCCGGTCATGGCAGGTAGGTCGTGATGGCGGCCACGTCGGGGCGCGGGCGGTCGGGGACCGCGGTCTCGCCCCTTGTGCCGATATGGACCAGCCCGGCGACGCGCTCGTGCGCCGCGAGCCCGAGATGCGCCTGCGCGAAGGCCGGGTCGGTCGCCCGCCCGCTCAGCCACGATGCGCCCCAGCCGGCCGCGAGCGCCGCGTTCACCAGCGACAGGCAGACCGCGCCGGCCGACAGGAACTGTTCCCATTCGGGGACCTTCGCATCGACCAAGGGCGCCGAGACGACGGCAACGATCACGGGCGAGGCAAAGGCGTCGCGCGCCTTCTGCACCGCCGCCTCGTCGCCGCCCATGGCGGCCACGTAGTCCGCAAGAAGGGGTGCGAGGCGGTCGAGCGTCGCGCGTTCCAGCACCACCAGCCGCCATGGGGTCAGCTTGCCGTGGTCGGGAACCCGGGTCGCGAGCGTCAGCAGGTCCGCCAGCTCGGGGCGCGAGGGGGCGGGGCCGCGCAGCGTCTTTGGCGGGTGCGACCGCCGGCGGCGCAGGAAATCGCTGGCTTCGGTGGTCATGCGCGCCTCGGATCAGGGGAATGGCGGGTCAGATGGGTAGCAGCCGGGCCGGGGGTTGCCGGCCCGGCCCGGGTAGCGGGACTTCAGGTCCGCAGGATCGAGCGGCCGGCGTATTCGGCGGTCTCGCCCAGCATCTCCTCGATGCGGATCAGCTGGTTGTACTTGGCCAGCCGGTCGGAACGCGACAGGCTGCCGGTCTTGATCTGGCCGCAGTTGGTGGCGACGGCGAGGTCGGCGATGGTGGCGTCCTCGGTCTCGCCCGAGCGGTGCGACATCACGCTGGTGAAGCCCGCGCGGTCGGCCATGCGGACGGCGTCCAGCGCCTCGGACAGGGTGCCGATCTGGTTGACCTTCACGAGCAGGCTGTTGGCGCAGCCGCGCTTGATCCCCTCTTGCAGACGCAGCGGGTTCGTCACGAACAGGTCGTCACCCACCAGCTGGACCGACTTGCCCAGCCGGTCGGTCAGCAGCTTCCAGCCTTCCCAGTCATCCTCGGAACAGCCGTCCTCGATCGACAGGATCGGATAGTCGGCGCAGAGCGCGGCAAGGTAGTCCACGTTCTCGGCCGCGCTGAGCGACAGCCCCTCGCCCGAAATCTCGTACTTGCCATTCTTGAAGTATTCGGTCGCGGCGCAGTCGAGCGCCAGCATGATGTCGTCGCCCGGCTTGTAGCCCGCCTTTTCGATCGCCCGCAGGATGAAGTCGAGCGCGTCGCGGGTGGACGAGATGTCGGGCGCGAACCCGCCCTCGTCGCCGATAGCCGTGGACAGGCCCGCCGCCGACAGTTCCTTCTTCAGCGTGTGGAAGATCTCGGACCCCATCCGCACGCCGTCGCGCAGCGTGTCGGCCGACACCGGCATGATCATGAATTCCTGGATGTCGATCGGGTTGTCGGCATGTTCGCCGCCGTTGATGATGTTCATCATCGGGACCGGCAGGATGCGCGCGCCGGTGCCGCCGACGTAGCGGTAAAGGGGCTGCATCGTCGCCTCGGCCGCGGCCTTGGCGACCGCCAGCGACACACCGAGGATCGCGTTCGCGCCAAGCCGGGACTTGTTGGGGGTGCCGTCCAGCTCGATCATCATGCGGTCGATCGCCAGCTGCTCGGTCGCGTCCTCTCCCACCAGGTTCTCCGACAGCTCGCCGTTGACGGCGGCGACCGCTTCCAGCACGCCCTTGCCGAGATAGCGTGCCTTGTCGCCGTCGCGCTTTTCGACCGCCTCGTGCGCGCCGGTCGAGGCGCCCGAGGGAACCGCCGCGCGGCCCATGGTGCCGTCTTCCAGCGTCACGTCGACTTCGACGGTCGGGTTGCCGCGGCTGTCGAGGATTTCGCGGGCGTAGATGTCGATGATGGCGGTCATGGGCGCGCTCCTGTGGGGGTTCGCGGGTGTCTTAACCCCCCGGCCGGATGGGGGAAAGCTTGGTGGCGCTAACCGGCGAAAGGTTCAAGGTCGGCCCAGATCGGCAGGTGGTCCGAGGCGCGGCGGGCAAGGGGCGTGTCGTGGACCGCCGATTGCAGCACCCGAAGCCGGGGCGAGATCGCGATCCGGTCGTAGCGCAGCTGCGGGAAGGGCGCGGGCCAGCTTGGCCCCGGCGCGATCACGTCCAGCGGTTGCAGCGACTCCAGCCCCCGGTCGTCGCGCCATTCGTTGAAGTCGCCGGTCAGCACCAGCGCCTCGGACCCGATCCGGGCGGCCTTGGCGACCAGCCGCGCCAGCTGCGCCCGGCGCGACGACCGCGCGAGGCCAAGGTGAATCGCCACCACCGTCACCTCGGGCAGCATCAGGGCCAGCGCGCCGCGCGGCTCGATCCCCGGCAGGGGCAGGCGGCGCAGCCGCGCCTGCGCGGCGAGGTCGGGGCGCAGCAGCAGGGTCTGGCCGTGCCAGCCCAGCGACAGGCTGCTGGTGCCCAGATGCGGCGCGGGGACGAGGCCCGTCATGTCCTCGATCAGCGCGCGGGGCAGCGCCTCGGGCCGCGCGCCGAACCGGAAATCCACCTCTTGCAGGGCCACCACGTCGGCCTGCATGTCGGCGATCACGGCAAGGTTGCGCTCCGGCGCGTGCGGTCCGGTCATGCCCCGGCACTTGTGCAGGTTGTAGCTCGCCAGCCGGAACTTCATGGCGCGATGCGCCCCTTCATCGACTGGTGCATCGACTGGCGCATTGCCGGGTCTCTCGTCTGGCCCATCGCCCCGCCCCGCTCAGGTACCGCAGAAGGTGACCCGCACCTCTTCCCCCTCTCGGGGCGGCAGCGACAGGTCGGCCCATTCCGGCCGATCCTCGAACGGAAGCTTCAGCGCCTCGCCCAGGGCCGCGAAGGGCTCGAAGTCGTCCTGAACGCCCGCGTCGATCACCTGCTGGATACGGTGGTTGCGCGGGATCCGAACGGGGTTGACGCGCAGGGCGAGCCCGAAGTCGGGGCCGCGCGCCTGCCAGTCGGCCCGCCACGCCTCGAACGGGTCGGGGTCGGCGAACTCGGCCGCCGCCTGGCCCGTGGCAAGGCCGCGGAAGACGCGGGTGAAATCGGCCTTTTGCGCGGCCATGAGGTCAAGCAGCCGCTCGACCAGCGCGCGGTCGCTCGGCTCCGGGGCCGCCAACCCCAGCTTCGCGGCAAAGCGGCGCAGCCAGGCCGCCTGGTAAAGCTCGGGGAACCCGTGGACGATCTCGGTCGCCACGGCGACGGCCGCCTGTTCGTCGCCCATGATCGGGATCAGGCAGCTTGCCAGCTGCGCGAGGTTCCAGACCGCCACACGCGGCTGTTCCGACCACGCATAGCGCCCGCCCCGGTCGATAGATGAAAACACCGTATCCGGGTGGTAGGCGTCCATGAAGGCGCAGGGGCCATAGTCGATCGTTTCGCCCGAAACGGCCATGTTGTCGGTGTTCATGACGCCGTGGACAAACCCCAGCGCCATCCAGTGCGCCACCGTCTCGGCCTGCCGTGCGACGACCGCGCGTAGCATCCCCATCGCGTCGCCCGCGTCGGGGTAGTGGCGGGCGATGACGTGGTCGGTCAGCGCCTGCAGCCGTTCGTTGTCGCCCCGGATCGCGAAGAACTCGAACGTGCCGACGCGGATGTGGCTTGATGCGACGCGGATCAGGACGGCGCCGGGAAGCGGGCTTTCCCGGATCACCTGCTCGCCCGTGGTGACGGCGGCCAGTGCCCGGGTCGTGGGGACGCCCGCCGCGTGCATGAATTCGCTGACGAGGTATTCGCGCAGCACCGGACCCAGCCACGCGCGCCCGTCGCCGCGGCGCGAAAACGGGGTGGGTCCCGATCCTTTCAGCTGGATGTCGAAGCGGGCGCCGTCGGGCGCCACGACCTCGCCCAGCAGCACGGCGCGGCCGTCGCCCAGCTGCGGCGAAAGCCCCCCGAACTGGTGGCCGGCGTAGGCCTGCGCGATCGGATCGGCACCCGGAGGCACCAGGTTTCCGGCGAGCGCCGCCACGCCTGCGGGGCTTTTCAGCCATTCCGGGTCCAGGCCCAGCCGCGTCGCCAGCTCGCCGTTGACGGCGATAAGGCCGGGCCGCGCGACCGGGACCGGCGGGGTGCGGGCAAAGAAGCCCGCGCCGAGGCGGGCATAGCTGTTGTCGAATGTCGGTGCTGTCATGAGACCTATCTGGGTTCGGCCATGCCGGATTTGAAGCCGGCGGCACGAAATCGGCCCGCCGTCGCCGGCGGGCCGTTGAATGTGCGTCAGGATCAGCGGTGGTAGCGCAGACCGCCCCACAGCTTGTTCTCGTCGCGATGGCGGCCGCCGCGAACCGCGCCGATATAGGCCGCGGCACCGGCCACCAGCGACGACGCCGCCAGCAGGAACGCCGACAGGATCGCACCGCGCCGTGCCGTCTCGGCCGCGTCGATCGCCTGCTGGGCGACCTGCTGGGCCTTCGCCTCGGCTTCCTGGCGCAGGGTTTCGGCCCGCTGGCGGGCTTCTTCCAGCGTGCGCTCGGCCTCGGCCCGGATCTCGCGCGCCTGGGCGACGGCCGCATCGACGCGGGCGTTCACCTCGGCTTCGGTCAGGCCGGTCCGCGCGGCGGCGGCGCTGACGAGGTACTGGCGGTCCGTCTCGCTGATCTCGCCGGTGCGGATCAGGGACATCAGGATGCCGCTGACCTCACGGCGCAGCGCCGCTTCCGAATAGCCGGCGGCCGGGGTGTTCTGCCGCAGCAGCCCGTCGGTCAGGTAGTCGAGCGGGTTCGACGCAAGCCCCTCGGGCAGCGCATCGCCCAGGGTGCCTTCGGCCGCCTGGCCCACGCCCGCGGCCGCGCCGCCGACCGCCTGGCCCGCGCCCGACACGACGCCGCCCGCAAGCTGGCCCGCGCCCTGCGCGATGCCGCCCACGGCCGATCCGGCGGCATCGACCGCCGTGCCCGCCGCCGATCCGACGGCCTTTGCGCCGCCGCCGATGGCGTTCGCGGCGATGAAACCCGTAAGGATCATCCCCAGCGCCCAGACGACGAGCCCGTGGATGCCGTCCCGGGCGGTGACTTCGTCACGGCTTGACGCATCGACGCGCTTGCGAAGCCGGCCCGCGATGTAGCCGCCCAGCATGTAGATCGCGACCATGGAGATCACGGTGAAAAGCGCCGTGAGCGCCAGGCCCCAGCCGCTGACCATGTTGCCGTCCGGCTGGGCCGAGATCGCGCCCAGACCCAGCGCCGCGGCGAAGGTCGTCAGCACGATCGACGTGCCGGCGGCGATCGCCGCGCCTGCAAGGATCGCGCCCCAGTCGACATAGCCGCGCCCGGCGTCGCCCGCAGCGGGCGCGCCCACGGAACCGGGCATGTTGCTGCCCTGTGTCGTCCCGCGCTCCATCAACGAAGCCCCAGCAGCGACAGGATGAAAAGAACGACGACGACGAGGCCGACGAGATAAATGATCGAGTTCATGAGATGGTCCCCCAGTGGTGGCGGCCCGTCGTTGCGACGCGGCCTTGCGCGATAAACGCCGCGAGGCGCGCGCAGTTCCGGGGCGACCGCGATCCTACCTCGCGCAATCAAATGATAAGACACGGCAAAACCGGCATCCCGCTACCCATGTGGCCCGCGTCCGACACGGTTGCGTCCGCCGTCCTTGCGTATTACCCATGTCCCTTGCTGCAAGAGGACGGCCATGAAGTTTCTCGACCTTGCCAAGGTCTATATCCGCTCGGGCGGCGGGGGCGCCGGCTGCGTGTCGTTCCGGCGTGAGAAGTTCATCGAATATGGCGGGCCCGACGGCGGCGACGGCGGACGCGGCGGCGACGTCTGGGCCGAGGCCGTGGACGGCCTGAACACGCTGATCGATTTCCGCTACCAGCAGCACTTCTTCGCAAAGTCGGGCCAGCACGGCATGGGCGCGCAGCGCACCGGCGCGTCGGGTGACGACATCTTGCTGAAGGTGCCGGCCGGGACCGAGATCCTCGACGAGGACCAGGAAACCGTCATCGCCGACCTGACCCGCGCGGGCGAGCGGGTGCTGCTTGCCAAGGGCGGCAACGGCGGCTGGGGCAACCTTCACTTCAAGACCTCGACCAACCGCTCGCCCCGGCGCGCGAATGCCGGGATCGAGGGGATCGAGCGCACGCTGTGGCTGCGGCTGAAGCTGATCGCGGATGCGGGCCTCGTCGGGCTTCCCAATGCGGGCAAGTCCACCTTCCTGTCGGCGGTGTCGAACGCGCGGCCGAAGATCGCGGATTACCCCTTCACCACGCTGGTGCCGAACCTCGGCGTCGTGGGCGTGGACAGCCACGAATTCGTCATGGCCGACATCCCGGGCCTGATCGAGGGCGCGAGCGAGGGCAGGGGCCTCGGCGACCAGTTCTTGGGCCACGTGGAGCGCTCGAACGTGCTTTTGCACCTCGTCGACGGCACGTCCGAGGACGTGGCGGGCGACGCGCGCACCATCCTGACCGAGCTCGAGGCGTATTCGCAGGTCCTGGCCGACAAGCACCGGATCACCGTCCTGAACAAGATCGACGCGCTGGACGACGACACGGTGGCCGAACGCCGCGCCGCGCTTGAGGCCGAGACCGGCGGCCCCGTCCTGACCATGTCCGGCGTCTCGCGCGAGGGCGTGACCGAGGTGCTGCGCGCATTGTGGTCGCAGATCGAACCCACCCGCCAAGCCGTCGCCGCGGCCGACGATGTCGGGACATGGCAGCCCTAGGCGATATTCAGCCCGGCGCGGGCGCGGTGCCCGAGGCGGCACCGGCATCGCCCGGCCTGCCCGACATCGCGCGGGCGCGCCGGCTCGTCATCAAGATCGGCAGCGCGCTTCTGGTGGACGAAGGCGGGCTGCGGACCGGCTGGCTGCGGGCGCTGTGCGACGATGTCGCCGAATGGCGCAGGCGCGGGGTGGACGTGATCCTGGTCTCGTCGGGGTCGATCGCTTTGGGTCGGCGGGTGCTGGACCTGCGCGCCGCCGCGCTGACGCTGGAACAGGCGCAGGCCGCCGCCGCCGTCGGCCAGATCCGCCTTGCCCGCGCTTATGAGGAAATGCTGGCGCCCAGCGGCGTCACCACCGGGCAGGTGCTGGTCACGCTGGAGGATTCGCAAGACCGCCGCCGCTATCTCAACAGCCGCGCGACCATGCAGACACTGCTCGCGCTCGGCGTGGTGCCGATCGTGAACGAGAACGACACGGTCGCCACCGACGAGATCCGCTTCGGCGACAACGACCGCCTGGCCGCGCAGATCGCGGTGACCTGCGGCGCGGACCAGCTGCTGCTTCTGTCGGACGTGGACGGGCTTTACACCGCGAACCCCAAGACCGACCCGGACGCGCGCCACATCCCGGTGGTCGAGCGCCTGACGCCCGAGATCGAGGCGATGGGAGGCGACCCGGTCAGCGGGCTCAGCAAGGGCGGGATGAAGACCAAGCTGATGGCCGCGCGCACCGCCGTCGCGGGCGGCTGCGCGATGGCGATCGCCGAGGGATCGGTGCTGCGTCCGCTTTCGGCGGTGGCGTCGGGCGCGCGGGTGACGTGGTTCCTGCCCGAGGGTGACCCACATGCCGCGCGCAAGCGCTGGATCGCGGCGATGAAGCCGCGGGGCGAACTGGTCGTGGACGCGGGCGCCGCGCGGGCGCTGGCCGACGGGCGCTCGCTGCTGCCCGCCGGGGTGGCGGCGGTCGCCGGCAACTTCCTGCGCGGCGATCCGGTCGCCATCGTCGATGCCGGGGGCGTGCGGCTGGCGCAGGGGATCGCGCGCTACGACGCGCCCGAGGCGCGCCGGATCGCCGGGCTCAGAAGCGACGAGATCGCGGCGGTGCTGGGATATGAGCCGAGGGCCGCGCTGGTCCACCGCGACGACATGGCCGTGGGGCGCTAGGGCCGCGGCGACGCGCAGGCGACCCACGGAAAGTGGCGGATCAGGTCCGTTCGCCGCTGGCCTTGCGGATCGCGCGGCGGCGCTGGCGTACCTCGCGCAGGTGCGACATGTGCGCGGCGCCCGGTCCGGGCGGCGGCAGGTCCAGCACCGCCCGGCGCAGGACCGCGATCCCTTCCTCGGACGATTTCGGAAGCGTCGCGGCGGGGATCGGCTTGCCGACCGTGATCCGGTAGGTGTGGCCGGCCTTGTTCAGAACCTCGTTGAACAGCGTCACGTCGCGCAGCGTCGGGTGGATCGCGTCGAGCAGGTAGAACAGCGCCGAGTTCCGGGCCCGGATGTGCAGCGGGATCACGGGCGCGTCGAACTTGCGCGCAATCATCACGGCGCTGGCCATCCACGGCCGCTCGTGCAGCGTCATCCCGTGGCGCTTGGCCAGGCGGCCGGACGGAAAGATCAGCCCGATCCGGCCCTGACCCAGCGCGGCGCGGGTGTAATCCATCGTCGCCTTGGTCTTGGCATGGCTGCGCTTTTCCATCCGCCACTCGACCGGAGCGATCAGCTCGTCGGTCTGCGGCAGCACCCGGATCATGTCGTGGTTGGCGTAGATGAACAGATCGTCGCGCACCGCCGACACGACCGCATGCAGCACGATGCCGTCGGCGATCCCGGTGGGATGGTTCGACACGATCAGCGCCGGGCCGGTGGCCGGTATGTTTTCCAACCCGTCGATTCGCAGATCGCGCACGATCAGCGCCGAGATCCGGCGCATGATCTCTTCGGCGGGAAGGTCGCGGAACTCGGTCGCAAGCTCCATCGTGCGCGGATAGCGCAGCAGCCGCATCATCGCCCATTTCGCGAGCGTGTGATGGGGCTGGCCCGAAAACAGCCACGGCGCGCGCTCCTCGATCAGGGGATCGAGGCGCTGTTCCATGTCCAGCCGGGCGGCCAGCCGCGACGGCTGGCCCGCGGGCACGTGATGGTCCTGAGGCGATCGCTTCATCATGTTCCGGCGAGTATTGCCGCGCGCAGGCGCGCCTGCAAGGATCGTCAGCCCCCCGCCGCCAACAGGCGGGTGACCATCTCGGATGTGTTGCGCGACAGCCGCGGCAGGTCGGCGATGCGCTGCAGCGCCGCCCGCGCGTGGCCGCGCCGGGCGTCGTCGTAGCGGGTCCACGTCTCGAACGCGGACACCATGCGGGCGGTCGTCTGCGGGTTGACCGGGTCAAGCCGGATCAGCCAGTCCACGACGAAGTCGTAGCCCGAACCGTCGGCCGCGTGGAACGCGGCATGGTTCGCGGTCAGTCCGGCCATCAGCGAGCGGAAGCGGTTGGGGTTCTTCCAGTCGAAGTCGGGCCGCTCCGACAGCGCCCGCGCCACCCCGACCGCGCGCCCGGGCGCGGCAGCCATCGGCTGGACCGCGAAGAACTTGTCCATGACCAGCCGGTTGTCCGCGAACCGCGCCTCCATCTGCGCGAGCGCCTCGGCCGCCCGGTCCACCCGCAGCAGCGCGGCGAGCGCGCCCATCCGTTCGGTCATGTTGCCGGCCTGATCCCACAGCGCGCGGGCACGGTCGCCGCCGTCGAGCCGGGTCAGCAGCGACAGCGCCTCGAGCCGCAGAGCGCGGCGGCCCGACGGGCCCGCGTCGGGCGAGTAGGGTCCGGGTTCGTCCATCGCGACGTAGATGTCGGCCAGCGTCGCCTCGTGCGCGCGGGCAAGGTCGGACGCGAGGCTTTCGCGCGCGGCGTGGATCGCATCGGGGTCGGGGACGATGCCGCGGTCGTGCAGCCGGGTCGCGATCTCGTCCTCGGGCGGCAGGCGCAGGACCAGCGCGGCAAAGGCAGGATCGGCGCCTGCGTCGGCCAGGAACCCGCCGATCGCGCCGATATAGGCCGCGCCCGCGTCCGCGTCGCCACCCGTGCGGGCCATCAGCGCATCGAGCGCAAGGCCGCGCCCGGCTTCCCAGCGGGCGAAGGGGTCGGTGTCGTTCGCCAGAAGCGTGGCGCGCGCGGTCTCGTCCAGGTCGTGGCGCAGCACGACTGGGGCGGAAAACCCGCGCAGCGCCGACACGACCGGGCGCGCGCCCAACCCTTCGAACCGCCAGGTGCCGGTGGGCGCGTCGAGTTCCAGCACCTCGGTTGGGCGCTGTTCGTCGCCGTTCGGACCGATCAGGCCGATCGCCACCGGGATCACCCGCGCGGGCTTGTCGGGCTGGCCCGGGGTCGCCTTGGTGTCCTGCGACAGGGTGATCGTCAGCGTGCCGCCCGCGTCGGTTTCGTCCCAGGCCTCGCGCAGCGTCACCTCGGGCGTGCCGGCGTCGGTGTACCAGCGGGCGAACTGGGTCAGGTCGCGCCCCGTGGCGTCCTCGAACACCTTCAGCCAGTCCTCGATCGTGCAGGCCTGCCCGTCGTGGCGGTCGAAATACAGGTCCAGCGCCGCGCGATAGTTGCCGTCGCCGACCAGGCGCTTCAGCATCCCGATCACCTCGGCGCCCTTTTCGTAAACGGTCGCGGTGTAGAAGTTGTTGATTTCCTCATACCGGTCGGGGCGCGGCGGATGGGCAAGCGGCCCCGCATCCTCGCGGAACTGGCGTGCGCGCAGTGTCACCACGTCCTCGATCCGCTTCACCGCGGCCGAGCGCATGTCCGACGTGAACTGCTGGTCACGGAACACCGTCAGCCCTTCCTTCAGGCACAGCTGGAACCAGTCGCGGCAGGTGATCCGGTTGCCGGTCCAGTTGTGGAAGTATTCGTGCGCGATCACCGCCTCGATCCGCTCGTAGTCGGTGTCGGTCGCCGTGTCGGGCGAGGCGAGGACCAGCTTGGAGTTGAAGATGTTCAGCCCCTTGTTCTCCATCGCGCCCATGTTGAAGTCGTCCACCGCGACGATGTTGAACACGTCCAGGTCGTATTCGCGGCCATAGACGCGCTCGTCCCACAGCATCGACTTCTTCAGCGCCTCCATCGCAAAGCCCGCGCGCGGCAGGTCGCCCGGGCGGACCCAGACGTTCAGCGCGACATCGCGGCCGGTCATCGTGGTGAATTGGTCGGGCAGCGCCTCAAGCTCGCCCGCGACCAGCGCGAACAGATAGGCGGGCTTGGGCCAGGGGTCGTGCCATTCGGCAAGCCCGGGCTCGGCCGCCACGGGGTTGCCGTTCGACAGCAGCACCGGCATCGACGACGCGATCTCGACGCGGAACGGCGCCATCACGTCGGGCCGGTCGGGATACCAGGTGATGTGGCGGAACCCCTCGGCCTCGCACTGGGTGCAGAAGATGCCCCCGGACAGATACAGCCCCTCGAGCGCGGTGTTCCGCTCGGGGTCGATTTCGACGACGGTGGACAGGGTGAAGGGGCCTTCGGGCAGGGCGGCGGCGGAAATCGTCAGCGTCTCGTCGCTCATGTCCAGCATCGCGGGATCGGGTTCTGCGCCGTCGATCCGCAGCGACAGGGTCCGCAGCCCGGCCCCGTCCAGCACCAGATCGGCGCCGGGGACGAGGGCGCGGAAGTCCAGTTCAGCCTCGACCCGCGTCGCCACCGGGGCAAGGTCGAACCGCAGCCGCGTCTCGGTCAGCGCGAACGGAAAGGGCTGGTAGTCGGCCAGTAGGCGGGTTGTTGCCATTGCATTCACACCGGAAAAAATTGTTGCAGACGCGGAACTTGTCTTCCGAGCAAGTGTTAAGCGCAGGATAGCCGGGTCGCAAGCCGGTGCCCGGTCGTCCGCGTCCACGCACCATCCTGTCGACCTCAGGCACATCGCAAATACATTTCGAGGAGAGCTGTCATGGCCAACTATGATCCGAACGATCCGCGTCGCACCGATGCCACCGACCCGCACCGCCCGGTCGATCCGAGCGGCCGCAACACCGTCGTGACCGAAACCTATGTTGAGCCGGTCGAAAAGAAAGCCTCGCCGCTGCCGCTGATCATCGGCATCCTGCTGGCCCTCGCGCTGGCTTGGTGGCTGCTGTCGCGCTTCATGGGCGACGACGAAGTCGTCGTGACCGAACCGGCCGAGACGACCACCTCGTCCACCGGCACCGCGACCACCGGCACCGACGCGACGACCACCACGACCGCGCCGGCGACCGACACCACGTCGACCACCACCACGGACACGGCGACCACGCCGGCGACCGACACGGCGACCCCGCCCGTGACCGACACGGCCCCGGCCACCGACACGGCGACCACCCCGGCGACCACGACCCCGCCGGCGACCGACGCCCCGGCGACCGGCACGGACACCTCGACCACAACCGTTCCCGTCGCGCCCGCCACCAACTGATCGGCGGACCGACCCCACGGGGTGACGGACTGAACAACGACCGCAGCGCCCCCGGCGCTGCGGTTTTTCGTTGTCGGCCCGGAACATCCGGCAACGCAGCGTCGCTTGGCCGCGCGTTGCCGGTTGCGGACCGGGGCGCTTGTGCAACATTGTTGCGCTGAATACAGATCGTCTGTGTTCAAAAGGCGGAGGGAAGACCGGTGAAGATTGGCGCCTTGAAGGAAACGGCACAGGGGGAAGCGCGCGTCGCCGTCACCCCCGCATCCGCCGCGCACCTGCAGAAGCTCGGGCACGAGGTTCTGGTCCAGTCGCAGGCCGGCGCCGCCGCCGGGTTCTCGGACGCGCAGTACGAGCGCGCGGGCGTCACCGTCCTGCCCGACGCCGCCGCGCTGACGGGCGCCGCCGATTTCGTCGTCAAGGTTCGCCCCCCGTCCGAGGATGAGCTTGACCGGATGCAGTCGGGCCAAAGCCTGATCTCGTTCTTCTATCCCGGCCAGAATCAGGACCTGCTGGACCGCGCCCGCGACCGTGGCGTCAGCGTCATCGCGATGGACATGGTGCCGCGGATCAGCCGCGCGCAAAAGATGGACGCGCTGTCGTCGATGGCCAACATCGCGGGCTACCGCGCCGTGATCGAGGCCGCGAACAACTTCGGCCGCTTCTTCACCGGCCAGGTGACCGCCGCGGGCAAGGTCCCGCCCGCCAAGGTGCTGGTCGTCGGCGCGGGCGTCGCGGGGCTTGCCGCCATCGGCGCGGCGACCAGCCTTGGCGCGCAGGTCCATGCCTTCGACGTGCGCCCCGAGGTGGCCGAGCAGATCGAATCGATGGGGGCCGAGTTCGTCTATCTCGACTTTCAGGACGCGCAGGACGGGTCCGCCACCGGCGGCTACGCCAAGCCCTCCAGCCCCGAATTCGCGGCCAAGCAGCTGGACAAGTTCCGCGAGCTCGCGCCCGACATGGACATCGTCATCACCACCGCGCTGATCCCCGGCCGGCCCGCGCCGAAGCTGTGGACCGCCGACATGGTCGCGGCGATGAAACCGGGCAGCGTGATCGTGGACCTTGCCGCCGAGCGCGGCGGCAACTGCGACCTGACCGTGCCCGACCAGCGCATCGTTTCGGACAACGGCGTCATCGTCATCGGCTATACCGACTTCCCCTCGCGCATGGCCGCGCAGTCGTCCGAGCTTTACGGCAACAACGTCCGCCACATGATCGCGGACCTGACGCCCGGCAAGGACGGCGAGATCGTCCACAACATGGACGACGACGTGATCCGGGGCGCGACCGCGACCCACGGCGGCGACATCACCTACCCGCCGCCCGCGCCCAAGGTGCAGGCGATCGCGGCGGCCAAACCGCGCGAACGCGCCCGCGAACTGACGCCCGAGGAACGCCGCGCGACCGAAGTCGCGGCCTTCCGCCAGCAGACCCGGTCGCAGGTGACGATGCTTGCCGTGGGCGCGGTGGTGATGCTGCTGATCGGCCTCGTCGCGCCGGCATCGTTCCTGTCGCACTTCATCGTCTTCGTGCTGGCCTGCTTCATCGGCTTCACCGTGATCTGGAACGTGGCCCACTCGCTTCACACGCCGCTGATGGCGATCACCAACGCGATCTCGTCGATCGTGATCGTGGGCGCGCTGATGCAGATCGGGTCGGGCTCGCCCTGGGTCACGCTGCTGGCGGCGCTCGCGGTGCTGATGACCGCGATCAACATCTTCGGCGGCTTCCTGGTCACGCGCCGGATGCTCGCCATGTTCCAGAAGTCGTAAGGGGGCGTCGATGGCAACCACCGTGATCACCACCGCGCCCGGCGCAGCCGACCCCCTCGTCAGCCATGCCGCACCCGGCATCGTCGAGGCGCTGCCCGCCTATGGCTTCACCACCGCCGCCTATGTCGTGGCGGCGGTCCTGTTCATCCTGTCCTTGGGCGGGTTGTCGGGCCAGGAAAGCGCCAAGCGCGCGATCTGGTACGGCATCGCGGGCATGGCGCTTGCCGTCGTGGCGACGCTGATCGGCCCCGGCTCGGGCAACTGGCTGATCTCGCTCGTCATGATCGCGATCGGCGGCGCGGGCGGCTACGTGCTGGCGACGCGGGTGCAGATGACCGACATGCCGCAGCTTGTCGCGGCGATGCACAGCCTGGTCGGGCTTGCCGCCGTGTTCATCGGCCTGAACGCGCAGATCGAGCTTGGCCGCGTCGTCCGCGCGCGCCTGAACGGCGTGGCGGATGCGTTCCATGGCTTCGCTGCCGTGCTGGCGCACAAGACCCCGGCCGAGCTTGCGATGCTCAAGGTCGAGGTCGCGCTTGGCGTCTTCATCGGCGCGGTCACCTTCACCGGCTCGATCGTGGCCTATGGCAAGCTGTCGGGCAAGATCGACGGCAAGCCGAAGAAGGTGCGCGGCGGGCACATGACCAACCTGGGCGCGGCGCTGGCGGCGCTGCTGTTCACGGTGCTTTACGTCACCGGCATCGGGCCCGCGCTTCTGTGGCTGATCCTGATCCTGCTGATCGCGGGCTTCATCGGCTGGTCGCTGATCATGGGGATCGGCGGGGCCGACATGCCGGTCGTGGTGTCGATGCTGAACAGCTACTCGGGCTGGGCGGCGGCGATGATCGGCTTCACGCTTTCGAACGACCTGCTGATCGTGACGGGCGCGCTGGTCGGATCCTCGGGCGCGATCCTGAGCTACATCATGTGCAAGGCGATGAACCGGTCGTTCGTGTCCGTGATCCTGGGCGGCTTCGGCGGCGAGACGGGCCCGGCGATGGAGATCGAGGGCGAGCAGATCGCGATCGACGCCGACGGCGTGGCGCAGGCCCTGAACGAAGCCGACAGCGTGGTGATCGTGCCGGGCTACGGCATGGCGGTGGCGCAGGCGCAGCAATCGGTCAGCGAACTGACGCGCAAGCTGCGCGCCGCCGGCAAGTCGGTGCGCTTTGCCATCCACCCCGTCGCGGGGCGGCTGCCGGGCCACATGAACGTGCTCTTGGCCGAGGCCAAGGTGCCCTACGACATCGTGCTTGAGATGGACGAGATCAACGACGACTTCCCCGACACCGACGTGGTGATCGTCATCGGCTCGAACGACATCGTGAACCCGGCCGCGCAGGACGATCCGAACAGCCCGATCGCCGGGATGCCGGTGCTGGAGGTCTGGAAGGCCAAGAACGTGTTCGTCAGCAAGCGCGGGCAGGGGACCGGCTATTCCGGGATCGAGAACCCGCTGTTCTTCAAGGACAACACGCGGATGTTCTATGGCGACGCGAAGAAGTCGGTGGATGCGCTACTGCCGCTGATTGACTAGGCCGCGCGTTCCGGCCAGGCGAGCAGGGGCGGCACGGCCGCCCCTGTCCGTTCAGACGCTGCCTTCGCGCTCGATCACCAGGACGCGGGCGGCGCCGACCGGATGGGCGACATGCTCGTCGCCATCCTCGGCGTGAAAGACGTCGCCCACGCCCAGTTGATGCACCACCTCGCCTTCGGCAGTCCGGGCGTGCATTTCGACCCGGCCGTCCAGCACCACGAACACCTCGGGTCCGTCGTTCACGTGCCATTTGTAGGGCTGATCCGTCCAGTGCAGGCGCACCGTGGAGGCGCCCTCGATCCGTTCGATCCCCATCGCCTCCCAGGCGCGGGTTCCGGTGAAGTCGCGGGGTGATATCTTTCGCATGACGTGCTCCCTTGTCATCGGAAGCACTCTAGCCTTTGCCACGCATGCCGGCATCTTGCGGACCGGCGCGAGTTGCCTGCCAATCGCAGGATCGACATGGACCTTGACCGGACGAACAAGCGCATCCTCGCCATGCTCGAGGCGAATGGCCGTCTAAGCGCGGCCGCGATCGGGCGCGAGATCGGCCTGTCGCGCACCGCCGTGCAGGACCGGATCGCGGGCATGGAACAGCGCGGCACGATCAGCGGCTATCACGCAGCGATCGAGGACGGGCCGGGGCTGGTCCGCGCGGTCCTGTTCGTGGGAATCGCCGAGCGGTCCTGCGACAAGGCGCTGCGATGGCTCGCCTCGCTCGAAGGCGTGACCGCCGTCCTGTCCTTGTCGGGAGACGTCGATGCCGTGGTCTCGGCGGTCCTGCCGGGGGTCGAGGCGCTGTCGGCGCTGAACGACCGCGTCGCGCAGTCGCCGATGATCTCGGCCGTGCGCAGCCAGGTCGTGCTGCGGCGATACGGGGCAGGCGGCGGCTAGGCGCGCCGGCCGGTCATCCGTCAGGGGTTGATCTGGATCGGCGTACCGTCGCGGATCATCGCATAGATGTCCTCGATCTCGGCGTCCGTGACCGCTATGCAACCGGCAGTCCAGTCGCGGCGCATTGGCGCCAGCGCCTGCCCCTCGGGGCCCTGGCCGTGGATGAAGATGTCGCCGCCCGCGTTCTGGCCCTGCGACAGGGCAAAGGCCGCGTCCTGCACGTTCGGATAGGACACGCCGAGCGACAGGTGATAGCGGCTGTCGGGGTTGCGGCGGTCGATGTAGTACAGCCCCTCGGGCGTCTTGCCATCGCCCGAGAACTGCTTGTGCCCGACCGGCTCGTTGCCCAGCCCGATGTTGTAGGCGGCGATCACCGACGGGCCGCTGAAGAAGAACATCTGCCGGGCGTTCTTGTTCACGACGATCTGCGTGACAGGCGGGCCGTTGTAGGTCTTGATCTTGCTCGGTCCGCACGATGCCACAATCGCCAGTAGAAGCGCGCCCGCGATGAGCCTGAACGTCCTGAACATGATGCCGCTGTCCCCGTTTTTCCTTAGCTTGTGCAGCCCGGACCGGTCCGGCGCAACCGCCTCGTTTTCACGAAAGGATGAGCAGGGTGGCCACTGGCGCGCTGCGCGCGGCCGTGGCACGGTCGCCGTCACCCCGATGATGGAAGATGCCGATGAAGACGATCCTTGCCCTTGCCGCGATTCTGGCCCTGTCCGCCTGCGGCGTGCCGTTCGTGCCGCTGATCTGAGGACCGGGGCGATGACGCGCCGCCTGCAGATGTATGGCCTGTCCCATTGCTCGACCTGCGCCAGGGCGCGGGACGAACTGGCACAGGCGGGCTGGACCGTCGATTTCCGCGACGTGCGGGACGAGCCGCTGGCGCCCGGCGAACTCGACGCGCTTCTGGGCCGCTTCGGCGAACGGCTGGTGAACCGCGCCAGCCTGACCTGGCGCGCGATGTCGGATGAGGAACGCGCGGGCACCCCGGCCGCGATGATCGCGGCGAAGCCCGCGCTGATGAAGCGGCCCGCGATCGTGACGAGCGAGCATGCCCTGCTCGGCTGGACCGCGAACGTGAAGCGCGCTCTGGACGTTCCCGCCTGAACGCTAGCGCAGCGCGGCGTCGGTGATCGCCGTCGTCCACGCGCCCGCGTCGGTCGCGATCCCCAGCGTCGCCCCCGCTTGCGCCACGGTTTCCGGGCCCATCGCGCCGCTGCCCAGCAGCGGCAGCACCGCATCGAGCCGCTGGCGCTGGTCCGTAACGCGGCCCCCGTCCAGCGTCGCCAAAAGCGTCGCGGTCGCGTCGGGCTGCGCCGCCGCCTCGCGCCAGCCCCGGATCGAGGCGCGGACGAACCGTTCCAGCCGGTCCCGCGCCGCCGGATCGTTCAAGGTGGGCGCAAGCACGTAGATTCCGTCGTCGGGCAGGTCCACCCCGCCCTCGGCCAGCCTGAACCGGACGATCGTACCCGTCGGCGTCGGGTCGGCGGCATGCACCGCCACGCAGGTCGCGCGACCGCTTTCAAGTTGCGCCAGCCCATCACCCCGCGCAATCAGCGTGACGCCGGTCGCGCCCCCGTCCGCCGCGATCCCGTCCGCCGCGATCCCCTGGTGCGACAGCCATGCCCGCAGCACAAGATCGTCGCCCGTCGGATCGACCGCGATGGTCTGCCCCGACAGGTCCGACGCCGGACCTTCGATCCCGGCCGCGCGCAGGCAGGCCAGACCCAGCGAGCCCGCGCCGAAGGGTTGCGCGACGTTCACCACCGGCAGGCCCGCGCCGCGCGCGGCCAGCGCGTGCGGCAGGCCCATGACCGCGACATCGGCCGTGCCGCGGGCAAGGGCGGCATCGGGCGGGCTGTCGGACTGGCCGGGCAGCAACTCGACCTCTGACCCCTCGGCGGCGTAAAACCCGCGCTCGCGCGCGACGACATAGCCCGCATGGGCGGCGGCGGGTTCGGCGGCAAGTTGCAGGCGCAGGCGGTCCGCCGCGTGCGCGGCAGGCGCCGTCGGCAGCGCCAGCGCCGCAATTGCCAGGATCGCCCGCATCAGCAGCTTCGCGCAGCGCCAGAGATCACGCAGCCGCCTTCAGCACCTGGCCCAGCTTGCCGACCAGCTCGTCGATCTGCGCCTCGCTGATGATGAGCGGCGGCGACATGGCGATGATGTCGCCGGTGACGCGGATCAGGATCCCGGCCTCGAACGCGGCGACGAAGGCATCGAAGGCGCGCTTGCCGGGCTGGCCGTCGATGGGCGCAAGCTCGACCGCGCCGATCAGCCCCATGTTGCGGATGTCCACGACACGCGGATGGTCGGCCAAACCATGCAGCGCGTTTTCCCAGTGCTTTTCCAGCGAGGCGGCGCGCGTCAGCAGCCCGTCATCGGCATAGGTGTCGAGCGTGGCGATCCCCGCCGCCGACGCGATCGGGTTGCCGGAATAGGTGTAGCCGTGAAACAGCTCGATCACGTGGTCGGGGCCGGACATGAAGGCGTCGTGGATCGCGGCCGAGGTCAGCACCGCGCCCATCGGGATCACGCCGTTGGTCAGGCCCTTGGCGCAGGTGATCATGTCGGGAACGACGCCGAAATGCTGGCTGGCGAAGGGCGAGCCCAGGCGGCCGAAGCCGGTGATGACCTCGTCGAAGATCAGAAGGATGCCGTGCTTGCGGGTGATCTCGCGCAGGCGTTCCAGGTAGCCCTTGGGCGGCAGCAGGACGCCGGTCGATCCGGCCATCGGCTCGACGATCACGGCGGCGATGGTCTCCGCGCCGTGCAGCGCGACGATCCTCTCCAGCTCGTCCGCCAGATGCGCGCCGTGTTCCGGCTGGCCGCGCGTCATGCGGTTTTCGGGCAGGTGGGTGTGGGGCAGGTGGTCCACCCCGCCAAGCGCGGTGCCGAAGAAGCGCCGGTTGTTCACGATCCCGCCGACCGAGATGCCGCCGAAGCCCACGCCGTGATAGCCGCGCTCGCGCCCGATCAGCCGGGTCCGGGCCGCATCGCCCCGCGCGCGGTGATAGGCGAGCGCGATCTTCAGCGCGGTGTCCACCGCCTCGGACCCCGAGTTGCAGTAGAACACGTGCTCGATCCCGTCCGGCGCGATGTCGACCAGCCGGTTCGCCAGCTCGAACGCCGTCGGGTGGCCCATCTGGAACGCCGGCGCATAGTCGAGCGTGCCCGCCATGTCGGAAATCGCCTGCGTGATCCGCGGCCGGCAGTGTCCCGCGTTGCAGCACCACAGCCCGGCCGTCCCGTCCAGCACCTCGCGCCCGTCGCTGGTCCGGTAGTGCATGTCCTGCGCCGAGACGAGCATCCGCGGCTGCGCCTTGAACTGCCGGTTCGACGTGAACGGCATCCAGAAGGCGCGCAGGTCATTCGGGGCGGGCTTGTGGTCCAGGGCCATCGCGAGGTCTTTCTGTTGGCGGGCGGGCGGGCGCGCCGGGCGGCGTAACCGCAAGAATAGGATCGGCGGGAATCCCTGTCCACCGGATCGACGGCGGTTTACTGCCGCCTGCGATCGGCGCCGCCCGGCGTTCGGGCGGTGTTGCGCGACCCTGCGGGAACCGCGCGGCGATCACCGGCTTGTGTTCCGGTCTCGGCAGCGTCAGACACTGCCGATCAGCAGGTCAGCCGCATCATCATGTCCGAGCCTCAGTCGAACCCGTCCAGCGCAGCGCCCGCCGCGGCGATCCCGCCGCAATCCGGGCCGCGGGCCGGCGCAGACCCGCAGCACCACGGCGGCAAGGCGAGCGCGGGGCTGGTCATGGCCTGCCTCGGCGTCGTTTACGGCGACATCGGGACCTCGCCGCTTTACGCGCTGCGCGAGTCGCTGGTTCACGCGCATGAACACAACATGGCCGAGACGGCGGTGATCGGCATCGTGTCGCTGCTGTTCTGGACCGTCTGCCTGATCGTGACGCTGAAATACGTGACCCTGATCCTGCGCGCCGACAACAACGGCGAAGGGGGGACGCTGTCGCTGGTCGCCAAGGCGCAAGGGGCGCTGCGGCGGCGGACGTGGTGGCTGTATCTGATCGGCATCGTCGGCGTGTCGCTGTTCTTCGGCGATTCGATGATTACCCCCGCCATGTCGGTCATGTCCGCGATCGAGGGGTTGGAGCTGGTGGCCCCCGGTTCGGGCGACTTCGTCGTGCCGATCACGCTGGTGATCGTCGTCGCGCTGTTCTGGGTGCAGCGCAGCGGGACCGAGACGGTGGCCCGGCTGTTCGGCCCGGTGATGCTGGCGTGGTTCGCCACGCTCGCGGTTCTCGGCGCCTCGCACCTGCTCGACGACTCGCGCATCATCCTGGCTCTGAACCCGCTCAACGCCTTTCGCTTCATCGCCGAGAACGGCTTCGGCGCGCTGCCGGTGATGGGATCGGTGTTCCTGGCCGTCACCGGGGCCGAGGCGCTTTACGCCGACATGGGACATTTCGGGCGCAAGCCGGTGCGGATCTCGTGGCTCGCCATCGTGTTCCCCGCGTTGACGCTGAGCTACCTGGGGCAGGGGGCGATGGTCCTGTCGCACCCCGAACGCGCGGTGAACCCGTTCTTCCTGATGGCGCCGTCGTGGTTCACGCTGCCGCTCGTCTTGCTGGCCATGGCCGCCACCATCATCGCGAGCCAGGCCGTAATCTCGGGCGCGTTCTCGGTGGCCCAGCAGGCGGTGCAGCTGGGCCTGCTGCCGCGGCTGGAAACGCAGCACACGTCGGACAAGCAGCTGGGCCAGATCTACCTGCCCAAGGTGAACACGATCCTGATGGTGGGGGTGTGCGCGCTGGTCCTCACGTTCGGATCGTCCACGCGGTTGGCCAGCGCCTACGGGATCGCGGTGACGGGCGACATGGTCATCACCTCGATGCTGGCGATCATCGTCTTTCGCTACGCCTGGGGCTGGCGCTGGCCGGTCGTCCTGGGGATCATGCTGCCGATCCTCGCGCTGGAACTGGTGTTCTTCTACGCCAACATCCTGAAGGTGCTGGACGGCGGCTTCATCCCGCTGATGTTCGCCGCCGTCGTCATCCTGTTCATGGTGACCTGGCTGCGCGGCACGATGAAGCTGCAGGCGAAGCTTGCGGCCGAGGCGGTGCCGATGCAGCTGATCGCGGACCGGCTGACGGAAAGCCCGCCGGTGATCGTGCCGGGGACGGCGGTGTTCCTGACGGCCAACCCGCGCATCGCGCCGCCGGCGCTGATGCATAACCTCAAGCACAACCGGGTCCTGCACGACCGCAACTTCATCGTCACGGTGGACGTGCAGACGACCCCGCGCGTGCCCGTGGACGACCGCCTGACGATCGTCGAGCTGGCGCCGCGTTTCTGGTGCGTCCACATCCGGTTCGGCTACATGGAACAGCCGAACGTGCCCCGTGCGCTGGCCGACGCAAAGGCGCTGGGGCACAAGTTCGACATCATGTCGACGTCGTATTTCCTCAACCGCCGCTCGCTCAAGGTGGGCAAGGGGCGGCTGATGCCGCCGTGGGCGTCGCGGCTTTACGCGGGGCTTTACCGGCAATCGTCCGAGCCCACGAACTTCTACCGCCTGCCCACCAATCGGGTGGTCGAGCTGGGACAGCAGATCAACATCTGAGGCGCATTCGGGGGGCGCGTCGTCAGACCAGCGCCACGATCCGCCGCCGCCGCCAGACGAGAAAGAAGAACGCGGCCTGCCCCAGCATCAGCGCCGCGAAGCTGCCGACATAGCCCCACCAGATCCCCGCAAGCCCCGCGGTGCGCGACAGCGTGACCGCAAGCGGCAGCTCGACCAGCACGATCGCGCCGATGGCGATCAGCATCGGCGGCAGCACCGTTCCCGACGATCGCATGATCCCCGAAAAGATCGACCCCGCCCCGAACATCAACGCCGACCAGGCGCTGACATGCAGCAGGTGCTGGGCAAGCTCGATCACCTCGGCGTTCGACGTGAAAAGCCCGACCACCGGGCGCGAGAACAGATAGACGGCCGCGACCAGCCCACCCGTCAGCAGCAGGTTCATGGCAAGCGCGGTCCGCAGCACCTCGTCCAGCCGCTCGGTCTGGCCCGCGCCGATCGCCTGCGCGCCAAAGATCGACGCGGCGATGGCGATCGAAAGGGCGGGGAACTGGACATAGGTCATCACCTGCGTCACCGCGCCGTAGGCCGCTGTCGCGTCGGACCCGAAGCCGTTGATGAGCCCCACGATCACCAGCCCCGAAAGCGACCCCACGACCAGCTGGACGCCGGTCGGCAGCCCCAGCCGCAGCACGGTTCCAAGAAGCGCCCGGTCGGGCACGAGCCGCGCGAGCAGCAGTCGGGTCGGCGCCAGCGGGTGGCCGATCCGGCGCAGCCACAGCCCCAGAACGGCAAGACCCACCGCCTGCGCAACGGCGGTCGACAGCGCCGCCGCCTCGACCCCCATGCCAAGCTGGCGGATCATCGCGACGGTCAGCCCGGCGGCGACCACCGTCACGATCATCTGCACGAACAGCATCCGCATCGTGTCGCCGATCCCCCGCAGGATCGAGGTGATGGCGATGAACTGGAACAGCACCGGCATGGTCAGGAACGCCGCCCGCGCGTAACGCGTCGCGTTGTCGAGGATGTCGGCGGGCGCGCCCATCCACCCCAGGATCGCAGGGGTCGCGGCATAGCCCACCGCGGCGATGGCGATCCCCATGCCCAGCGTGACGCCGAGCGTCGTGCCCGCGACGGCCACCACCACGTCGTCCTTGCGCGCCCCCCAGGCCTGCCCGATCAGGATGCTGGCCCCGGCCGTGATCCCGATCAGGAACGAGATGAAGAAGAACGCCAGCGGCATGAACGTCGCAAGGGACGCCAGCGCCTGCGTGCCGAGGATCTGCCCGACCGCGATGCTGTTGATCGTCATGGTCAGCGATTGCAGGATGTTCTGTGCGATCAGCGGCAGCACGAAGGCAAGAAAGCTCCGCCAGAGCGGACCCGGATGCGGCTGCGAAGCGGGCGGCATGGCGTATCCTTCGGGGTTGTCGTGTTGGGTCGGGGCCGGGCCCGGGCATTTTGGGCTGCGTCCCGCCGGCGCACGCTAGGCCCGGGCGTCGCCGGCTTCAACGCCTGCCGGGGGGCGCGGGTCCCGCCCTAGGCCACTTGCCGCCTGCGCGCCGAAAGCGCGGCATCGATCGAGGCCCCGAACTCGGCCGTCGTGGGCGGCACCCAGCCGAAGCCGCGGGCCCGGTCCGACGACATCAGCTTCGCGGCCATCCCTTCTGGTCGGGCGGGGTCGTGGACCAGCCGCCCGGACCAGCCCGCGCGCTCGGCGACGATCCGGTAGTAGTCGTCAATCGAATGGTCCCGGCCAGCGCCCACGTTCAGCAGCGGCGGCAGGTCGGGAAGCCGTGGCAGCACGGTCAGGACGAAGCGGGCGAGGTGGTCCACGTCCATGAACTCCCGCCGTGCCGCGCCCGTGCCCCAGACCTCGATCTCGTCACGCCCGTCCGCCTGCGCCTCGACCACCTTGGTCACGATCGCCGCCAGAAGATGCGAGGCGGCGCTGCCGAAATGGTCGCCTGCCCCGAACAGGTTGCAGGGCACGATCGTGCGATAGGCCCGCCCCGGGAACTGCCGCGAGATATAGTCGCAAAGCCGCGCCCCGGCGATCTTCGACAGCGCGTAGCCTTCGTTCGTGGGCTCCAGGGGGGCGGCGAGCATGTCCGCTTCGACCAGCGGCTGGCGATGGTCGCGCGGATACATGCAGGACGAGCCCAGAAACAGCAGCCGGCCCACGCCTGCCGCGTTCGCCCCCGCGATCACCGCGTCGTTGATCCTGAGGTTGTCGAGCAGAAAGCCGGTCGGATCGTCGATGTTGGCCTGGATGCCGCCGACCCGCGCCGCGGCGTGGATGACCGCATCGACCGGTTTCGCCGCGTACCACCGCGCGACCGCCGCCCGGTCAGTCAGGTCCAGCAGCCGCCGCGTCGGGGCCAGCAGCGTCAGATCCGGCGCGACCGTGGGCGCAAGGCGCAGGATCGCCGCGCCCAGCATCCCCGATCCGCCGGTCAGAAGGACCCGCATCAGGTTCTCGCGTAGCGGTCTTCGTAGCGGATGATGTCGTCCTCGCCCAGGTAGACGCCGGTCTGGACCTCGATCAGGACCATCGGCACCTTGCCGGGGTTTTCCATCCGGTGGACGGCGCCCAGCGGGACGTAGATCGACTGGTTTTCCGTGACCAGCGTCACGTGGTCGTCCACCGTGACCCGCGCGGTCCCGCTGACCACGATCCAGTGTTCCGAGCGGTGGACGTGGCTTTGCAGGCTCAGCGAGGCACCGGGATGGACGACGATCCGCTTGACCTGGAAGCGGTCGGCCAGCACCAGCGTCTCGAACCAGCCCCAGGGGCGGTGATCGCGGCGGAACGCCTCGGCCTGGCGCTTGTCGCGCGACTTCAGCGCGGCCACGGCCAGCTTCACGTCCTGCGCGCGGTTCATGTCGGCGACCAGGACGGCGTCGCTGGTGGCGACCACCATCACGTCCTTCAGACCGATGCCGACGATCTCCATGTCCTCGTTGTCGGACCGCATCAGCACGTTGTCGCAGTCGATCGCGGTGGACCGAGTGTCGGTCACGGCGCCGCGCGGGGCGGGCTCGTCCGATTGCGCCTCGCGCCAGATCGCGTCCCAGCCGCCGAGATCGGACCAGTGGTTGTCGAAGCGCACGACCGACAGGTTGTCCGCATTTTCCATCACCGCGTAGTCGACCGACTGGTCACGCAGCCCGTTCCAGGGTGCGGGCGCGAGGCGCAGGAAGCCCAGGTCGCGCTGCGCCTCGTCCAGCGCCTGGGTCACGGGGGCGATGAAGTCGGGGGCGTGGCTGCGGAACGCGTCGATCATGGCGCGGGCCGAGAACAGGAAGATGCCCGCGTTCCACAGGAAGCGGCCGTCGGCGAGCATCGCCTGCGCGGTCGCGGCGTTGGGCTTTTCGACGAAGCGTTCCAGATCGGCGGTCTGCCGGTCGGGGCCGCCCGCGACCTCGAGATAGCCGTAGCCCGTTTCGGCGCGGGTCGGCTTGATCCCGAAGGTGACGATCCGACCGGACTGCGCCAGCGGCACGCCGGCCTCGACCGCGCGGCGAAAGGCCGCCACATCCGGCACCGCGTGGTCCGAGGGCGCGACGAGCAGCAGCGCGTCGGGGTCGCTGGCGCTGGCGTAGAGCGCCGCGGCAAGAACCGCCGGGGCGGTGTTGCGGCCCGCGGGCTCGATCAGGATCGCCTCGGGTTCGATCCCGATCTCGGCCAGCTGCTCGGTCACGATAAAGCGGAAATCGGCGTTCGTGAGGACCAGCGGCGCCGCGTAGCCCGGCCCCGACAGGCGGCGGGCCGACGCCTGGAACAGCGTCTCGTCACCGACCAAAGGCGCGAACTGCTTGGGAAACGACTTGCGCGACACCGGCCACAGCCGGGTGCCCGATCCGCCGGCAAGCAGGACGGGAACGACGGTCGCGCCGTCGGGCGTAGCGGTCGAAGGGTCCTGCGTCATTCCAGCACTCCATAGGCGCGGCGGGCCAGCCGTTCGGATTTCAGAAGCCGGAGGTCCTCGGCCACCATCTCGGCCACCAGCTGGGGAAAGGGGGTCGTGTGGGTCCAGCCAAGCTCGGCCCGCGCCTTGGACGCGTCGCCGCAAAGCTCGTCGACCTCGGTCGGGCGGAAATAGACCGGGTCGATCTCGATCACGCACCGGTCGGTGCCGGCGACGACACCGCGCTCGTCCACGCCCGCGCCGCGCCATTCGATCGCGATCCCCGCCTCGGCAAAGGCCGCCTCGCAGAAGTCGCGGACGCTGTGCATCCGGCCCGTCGCCAGCACGAAGTCGTCGGGCCGGTCGTGCTGCAGGATCCGCCACATTCCCTCGACATAATCCCGCGCGTGCCCCCAGTCACGGCGCGCGTCGAGATTGCCGAGATACAGGCGGTCCTGAAGCCCCAGCGTGATCGCCGCGACCGCGCGGGTGATCTTGCGGGTCACGAAGGTCTCGCCCCGGATCGGGCTTTCGTGGTTGAAGAGGATCCCGTTGGACGCGAACATCCCGTAGCCTTCGCGGTAATTCACAGTGATCCAGTATGCGTAAAGCTTGGCGGCCGCATAGGGGCTGCGGGGGCGGAACGGCGTCGTTTCGGATTGCGGGCTGCCCTGCACCTGCCCGTAAAGCTCGGACGTCGAGGCCTGGTAGAACCGCGTCGTCCGCTCGAGCCCGAGCAGCCGTATCGCTTCCAGCAGGCGCAGTGTCCCGATCCCGTCCGCGTTCGCCGTGTATTCCGGCATCTCGAAGCTGACCTTGACGTGGCTTTGCGCGGCGAGGTTGTAGATCTCGTCCGGGCGCGTTTCGGCCACGGTGCGGATCAGCGCGGTGGCGTCGGTCATGTCGCCGTAGTGCAGGTGAAAACGGCCGTTGCGATGCTCGTCGATCTGCAGGTGGTCGATCCGCGCGGTGTTGAAGCTGGACGAGCGGCGCTTGATTCCGTGGACGGCATAGCCCTTGGCCAGCAGAAGCTCGGCCAGATAGGCGCCGTCTTGGCCGGTGATCCCGGTGATGAGGGCCGTTCGGGTCACGCGCGCGTCCTTTCCGCCGTCTCAGCCACGATCCGCCACCCCTTGCACGACCTCGCGCAGGCGGGCGATCTGGTCCGGGATCGGATAATGATGGTTGCCGGTGAACAATCCGTTGACGTCGATGTTCTCGGCCGCCTCGAAGGTGCCGCTGGTGGAATGGTCCAGCTTGTCGATGACCGGGTTGGCGAGGAAGTTGCCGGTGACGATGGGGCGGCATTCGATCTGCGCCTCGCGAAGTGCGGCGACCAGCGCGGGGCGGCGGCCCGCCAGCCGGCCCTTCAGCGTCAGCGCGAACCCGAACCACGACGACTGCCCGGTTTCCTGCTGGATATCAACGCAATCCACGTCGGCGAATGCCTGCCGGAACAGCGCCGCGTTCGCGCGCCGCGCGGCGATGAAGCCCGGCAGCTTTGCAAGCTGCGGGATTCCCACCGCGCCTTCCAGTTCCAGCGGGCGCAGGTTGTAGCCGGGCAGGACGAAGCGGAACTGGCGCACGAACGGATCGGGATCAAGCGGTAGGTGCGTGTCCGCGGGCAGGCCGCGTGTCCAGCCATGGGCGCGCATCGACAGCATCGTGTCGTAAAGCTTGCGGTCGTCGGTGACGACCATCCCGCCTTCCATCGTGCAGATGTGGTGCGAAAAGAACGACGAGAAAGTGCCGAACAGCCCGAACGTCCCGGCCTGCCGACCGTCGACGGTCGCGCCCATGGATTCGCAGTTGTCCTCGGCCAGGACCAGGCCGTGGCGGTCGCAGAACGCGCGCAGGCGGGGCGCGTCGACCGGATTGCCGAGCAGGTTCACGGCAAGGACGGCGCGGGTGCGCGGCGTAATCGCCGCTTCCAGCTTGTCGAGATCGAGGTTCAGGGTGGTCGGGTCGATATCGACGAAGCGCAGCCTGAGCCCGGTCTGGCTGACCGGGAAGTAGGTCGTGGACCAGCTGACCGCCGGCACGATCACCTCGTCCCCCTGCCGCCAGCCGAGGTCGGGGTGCCAGAACGCCGAGGCGATGGCCAGCAGGTTCGCGGCCGAGCCCGACGAGGTCATCACCGCATAGCGGCTACCGAACTGCCGGGCGAACGCGTCCTCGTAGGCGCGAACCTCGTCCCCCATGGTGAACCGGCCCGACGCGATGACGCGGGCCATCGCCTGATGCTCGGCGTCGTCCCAGGTCGTTGAGGCGAGGGGGTAGAACATGAAGGCTCCGGTCGAACTCGCCCCGGGGTGTAGCCCATCGGGCAGGGACGGGAAACGGGGCTGATGGCGGTTCATGCAGCGCGTTGCGCGCGGGCAGCGACGTCACGTTCATGGGCTTGAGGTAACGCCGAATCACAAGGGCGTTATCATTCAGCCGAAGGCTTCACCCCAAAACGCGACAAGGCCCGCCGAAGCAGGCCCGTGTCGATGTCGTCGTCGTGTCTCGGACCGTCCGGATCGGCGGACCGTCCGCCGTTCAGCCGCCCCAGTGGCGAACCGGACCGCAATCCATGTGGACGAAGTTCGAGCTGGAGTACTTGCCGACGCCGCCCGCCTGGCAGGACGAGGCCGCCTTGTACATCTGCGCGACCGAGCGCGACTTCAGCCGCAGGTCGGCCGCCTTGCCCTTCATGTGAAGCGAGTTGCGCGCCACGCCCGAGCTGCGCGAGCGCAGCATGGCGTTGGTCTTGGGCGAGCGGTAGCCCGACAGCATCATGTAGGGCTCGTTGGTCTGCAGCAGCCGGTGCGAGGCCGCCGCCACGTCCACCGTGCGAGGATCGACACCGATCACCTCGCCGGTCCGCCAGTCGCGCATGAAGATGTTGATCTCGTTCAGCGCGTCGCGGATGTACTTGCCCTCGACCCAATAGACGGTGTCGATGCTTTCGCCGGTCCGGCCCGAATACATCCGCACGCGGCGGTAGTCGCCGGCGCCGCGCAGCACGCCAAACGCGTTCGCCATCACCGGCGCCGCCGCAACCGTCGTCGCAGCGAACACACCAAGGATGCCGCGACGCGAGAATTGGATGGTCATGTTCTGATCCGCCTGTCCTGCATTCATTGTGCTGCCACCGGGATGGCACGCCCGGTTTAGCCCGGACCTGTTAACAATATGTCACTGCGCCGCGATCATAGGAACCGATTCATTTCAACCGCTGCGATTATCTGCCATCATCGGCAGAAAGCCGCCTAAGGCTGAACGGGGCAGGAACGAAAATGATCGAGCGATCGGGGAGATACGCGGGCGGACGGGCGAACGGGCGCGGTTGGTGGCTCCCGAATTGCCACATCGCTGCGGGAATCATGGCGGCCGCGCTGGGGGCCGCAGCCCCCGCGCAATCGGCACCGGCGCCCCAACTCGATTTCACCCCCGAACAGATCGCGCTCGCCGAAGCCGTTGCGGGCAGGCCCGGGCTTGCCGCCTTCTACGGCGCGCACGCGCTTGCCCCGGTGTTCACGGGACCGCAGGCGGCGGGCAGGCGGCAGGCATTGATCGCAGCGGTCGCGGGCGCCCCCGGCCACGGGCTGCCGCCCGCGCGCTATGAGCATGACGACCTTGCCGCCCGCGACGCGAACGGCGCGAATGGGGTCGCCGATGAGGTCGCCTTTGCCGAAGTCTTCGCGCGTTGGGCGCATGACGTCGAAGGCGGGCTGGTCGATCCCGGCAAGCTCGGCCACGGCAATCACCGCACGGTCCAGCGCAGCGACCTCGATGACCTGCTCGACCGTTTCGTGGGTGCGGCCGACCCGCGCCAGGTCCTCGCCTCGATCGAGCCGCGCGATCCCCGGTACCTTGCGCTTCAGGACGCGCTTGCCAGCCAGTCGCGGCTCTTCGCGCCGCCCGGCACGGTCGAGGTGCCGCCGGGGCTGATGAAGCCCGGCAGTTCCGGCCCGCAGGTCGCTGCGCTGCGGACGCGCCTTGCGTCCATCGGGTTCGCCAGCGACGGGGGCGATCTGTACGACGAGCCGCTGGCGCAGGCGGTCCGCGCCTATCAGGCAAGCGCCGGGCTCGGCCCCGATGGCGTCGCCGGGCCGCGCACCGTCAAGATGCTCAACCGCCGCGCCGGTCCCCGCAGCCGCGCGCTGCTGATTGCGCTGGAACGGATGCGCTGGCTCAACGGCCACGACCTTGGCGCGCGCCACGTCTGGGTCAACCTGCCGGAGTTCAACGCCCGCATTGTCAGCCACGGCCGGACCGAGTTCGTGACCCGGGTGGTCGTCGGCAAGACCGACCCCGAGATGCAGACGCCCGAGTTCTCGGACCAGATGGAACATCTGGTGGTGAACCCGCGCTGGAACGTGCCGCGCTCGATCGCGGTCAAGGAATACCTGCCGCGGCTGCAGGCGAACCGCAACGCGGCAAGCCATCTCGACGTGGTGGACGGGGCGGGGCGGATCGTGAAGCGCGCCAACATCGACTTCGGCCGCTACACGCCTGCGACGTTCCCGTACCGGCTCAGGCAGAAGTCGGGCGACGACAATGCCCTGGGCGAGGTAAAGTTCATCTTTCCGAACCCGTGGAACATCTACCTGCACGATACGCCGACCAAGGGGCTGTTCGGGGAAAGCACGCGCGCGTTCTCGCATGGCTGCGTGCGGATCGCGCGCCCGGCCGAGCTTGCGAACGCGCTGCTGCAGGGGCAGGTGGACGATCCGGCGCGGACCTATGACCGCGCGATCGCCACGGGCAAGGAAACGTGGCTGCCGTTGAAGACGACGATCCCGGTGCATCTGGTGTATTTCACGACCTTCCCCGACGAGACGGGCGAGATCCGCAGCTATCCCGACATCTACGGGCGCGACGCCTCGGTCTGGGATGCGCTGGTCAAGGCCGGGCTGGAAAACGACGGCGGAGAGGGATAACCCGGTCGGGCAGAAGGATGCCCGCATGATCGTGACCCTTGCCGAACTGGCTCGTGCCCTCGACGCCCGCCTGTGGGGCGATCCCGCGATCCGCGTGACGGGCGCGGCCGAGCCGGCCGAGACCGAGCCCCTGTCGGGCGGCGCGGGGCGGATCGCGCTGGCGATGGCGCCCGGCTATGCCGCGACGCTGCGGCCCGGCTGCATCGCCGTCCTGGCCGAGGGGATGGAGCCCGCGGATTACGGGCTTGCCGCCGCCGTGCTGGTCCAGCGCCCGCGGCTGGCGATGGCGGGGCTGACCCGCGCCTTCGATCCCGGTCCCGACATCCAGCCCGGCATCCACCCGACCGCGATCGTCGATCCCGACGCGCAGATCGGGGCCGAGGCTGCGATCGGGCCTTTCGTCCTGATCGGCGCGGGCGCGCGGATCGGCGCGCGGGCGCGGATCGGGTCGCACAGCTCGGTCGGGCGGGGCAGCGTCATCGGCACCGACGCCGTGCTGGGGCAGGGGGTGCGGATCGCGCACGGCATCGCCGCAGGTGACCGGCTGGTGGTCCATGCGGGCGCGGTCATCGGCGGCGACGGGTTTTCCTTTGTCACGCCGGGCGAATCCGGCGTCGAGGAAATCCGCCGCACGCTGGGTGCGCGCGGCGCGATCACCGCGCAAAGCTGGGTGCGGATCCATTCGCTTGGCGGCGTGACGCTGGGCGACGACGTGGAAATCGGCGTCCACGCCGCGATCGACCGGGGCACCATCCGCGCGACGTCGATCGGGTCGGGCACCAAGATCGACAACCTGGTGCAGGTCGGCCACAACGTGCAGATCGGCCGCGACTGCCTGCTGGCGGGGCAGGTCGGGATCGGCGGGTCGACCCGGATCGGCGACCGCGTGGTCCTTGGCGGCAAGTGCGGGGTCAGCGACAACATCTTCGTCGGCGACGACGTGATCGCGGGCGGGGGGACGAACATCTACACCAACGTCCCGGCCGGCCGCGTGGTGCTTGGCTCGCCCGCCACGAAGATGGACACGCAGGTCGAGATCCAGAAGGCGATGCGGCGATTGCCACGGCTGGTGGCACAAGTTGCCGAGCTTCGGAAAATCGTTACAGGAACGTCGGAAAAGGACTGAAACCGGAGGTTGCCATGCCCACACAAGTCCACGACCGCATCGTCGCCATCATCGCCGAGCAGGCCATGCTCGACCCGGCCGACATCCGCCCCGACATGACGCCCGCAGAACTGGGGATCGACAGCCTCGGCATGGTCGAGTCGATCTTCGCCATCGAGGAGGCGTTCGACATCTCGATCCCGTTCAACGCCAACGAGCCGGAAAAGTCCGACTTCGACGTCTCGACGATGGGGTCGATCGTCGCGGCGGTCGAAAAGCTCGTGGTCGCCAAGGCATGAGCCCGAAGTCCGGCAAATCCGGCAAGGACGACAAGGTTCGCGCAGGCAAGGACCGCGCAGGCAGCGACCGCGCCGGCAGGACGCGGAGCAAGGCCAAGCCGGGCGCGGACGAAACGGCGGCCCGTGACGCGGTTGCCGCGATCCCGCCGGCCGCCCCGGCGGTGGCCCCGGTGCAGGGCGCGTCGGGATTGCGGCGCGTCGTCATCACCGGCGCGGGGACCGTGAACGCGCTGGGGCTGGACGTGGCCTCGACCCTGGCCGCGTTCCGCAACGGGCGCAGCGGGATCACCCAGCTGGATTTCCGCGACGTCGAGCGGCTGACGATCCAGATCGGCGCGCAGGTCCACGACTGGAACCCGGAAACCTACTTCAACCGCCAGCAGATCCTGCTTTACGACAAGTTCACCCAGTTCACGCTGCTGGCCGCGAAGGAAGCGGTGGCGCAGTCCGGCCTCAGCTTCCACGGCGAGCTTGGGCTTTGCTCGGGTGTCGTCCTTGGCACCGCCGGGGGCGGGCTGAACACCTGGGATGAAAATTACCGCGTCGTCTACGAAGAGGGGAAGAACCGCGTTCACCCCTTCGTCGTGCCCAAGCTGATGAACAACGCCGCCGCCAGCCACGTGAGCATGGAGTTCGGGCTGCGCGGCCCCGCCTTTACCGTGGCCACCGCCTGCGCCAGTTCCAACCACGCGATGGGGCTGGCGTTCCAGATGGTCCGCTCGGGCGCCGCGCAGGTGATGCTGACCGGCGGGGCCGAGGCGATGCTGTGCTTTGGCGGCGTCAAGGCGTGGGAGGGGCTGCGGGTGATGTCGAAAGACGGCTGCCGCCCGTTCTCGGCCAACCGCAACGGCATGGTGCAGGGCGAAGGCGCGGGCGTCTTCGTGTTCGAGGATCACGACCACGCCCGCGCCCGCGGCGCCGACATCCTGGCCGAGGTCGTAGGGTTCGCCATGTCGGCCGACGCCCAGGACATCGTGATGCCGTCGGCGCAGGGGGCGGAACGCGCGATCACCGGCGCCATGCGCGACGCGCGCCTGAACCCCGAGGACGTGGGCTACATCAACGCCCACGGCACCGGCACCGCCGCCAACGACAAGACCGAATGTGCAGCGGTGGCCCATGCCTTCGGCCATCACGCCGACCGGCTGATGATGTCGTCCACCAAGTCGATGCACGGCCACATCATCGGCGGCACCGGCGCGGTCGAGCTTCTGGCCTGCATCATGGCGCTGCGCGACGGGGTGATCGCCCCCACCATCGGTTATCAGGAACCCGACCCGGAATGCGCGCTGGACGTCGTGCCCAACACCGCGCGCGAGGCGCGGGTGGACGCGGTGCTGTCGAACGCCTTTGCCTTTGGCGGCCTGAACGCGGTGCTGGCGCTGCGCCGCGCCTGACGGGGCGAAAAAGCCGCAGCGGCACGGCGCGTTCCGCGGCCCGCACGCGCTTCCCATCGCCGCCGCCTTCCCCTAATCACGGGCCCTAATCACGGGTCCTAATTACGGGCGGCGGACGCAGACGGAGCATGTCATGGCCAAGATCACCTACATCGAATGGAACGGCACCCGCCACGAGGTCGAGGTGCGGCCCGGCATGACCGTGATGGAAGGCGCGCGCGACAACGGCATTCCCGGCATCGATGCCGATTGCGGCGGCGCCTGCGCCTGTTCCACCTGCCACGTCTATGTCGATCCCGCATGGACCGACAAGCTGCCGCCGCGCGACCCGATGGAAGAGGACATGCTGGACTTCGCATGGAAGCCCGATCCGGCGCGTTCGCGGCTGACCTGCCAGATCAAGGTCACGCCGGCGCTCGACGGGCTGGTCGTGCAGATGCCCGAACGGCAGATCTGACGTCTTGGCGACCATCGGCGAACAAGCGGGCGGCGCGCCCGCCGACCCTGTGGGCGATGCACCGGGCGAAATGGTGCTGACCGTCGCCTGCCCCACGCAGCGGGGCATCGTCGCGGCGGTCGCCTCGTTCCTGGCGCGCCACGGCTGCAACATCACCGACTCGGCGCAGTTCGACGACCTGCCGCAGGGGCGGTTCTTCATGCGCGTGAGCTTCCGGTCCGAGACCGGGGCGGGGATCGGGACGCTGCGCGCGGCCTTTGCCGAAACGGCCGCGACGTTCGGCATGGATCACGCGTTCCACAGCGCGGCGCACCGGATGCGCGTCCTCGTGATGGTGTCGAACTTCGGCCACTGTCTGAACGACCTGCTTTACCGCCACCGGATCGGCGCGCTGCCGATCGACGTGGTGGCCGTGGTGTCGAACCACGCGACCTACCGCACCGTGGTCGAGCAGGCGGGCCTGCCCTTCCACCTGATCCCCGTCACCGCAGCCAACAAGCCCCAGGCCGAGGCCGAGCTGCTGGCGCTGGTAAAGCGCACGGGGACCGAGCTGATCGTGCTCGCGCGTTACATGCAGGTCCTGTCGGACCGGCTGTGCGCGGCGATGTCGGGCCGCATCATCAACATCCACCATTCGTTCCTGCCCAGCTTCAAGGGCGCGAACCCCTATCGGCAGGCGTTCGAGCGCGGGGTGAAGCTGATCGGCGCGACCGCGCACTACGTGACCGCCGACCTCGACGAAGGCCCGATCATCGAACAGGACACGGTGCGCGTCACCCACGCGCAGTCGCCCGAGGACTACGTCAGCCTTGGCCGCGACGTCGAGGCGCAGGTGCTGGCCCGCGCGATCCACGCCCATATCCACCACCGCGTGTTCCCGAACGGCGGCAAGACGGTCGTCTTTCCCGCCAGTCCCGGCAGCTACGCGTCCGAACGGATGGGCTGAGCGGCCGCGGGCAGGAACAGCATCTCGGCAAAGGCGTCGATCGCGCCGGTCAGGATCGCGTGCTTGTCCATGTCGGCCTGCTCGGGCAGCCACACCCGCAACTGCCGGTCCACATACAGCCGCGACAGCCCGTAGGTGAAGGCGCGCACGATCAAAAGCAGCGTGCCCTCGTCCATCTCGGGTCGCAACTGCCCGCGTTCCCGCACCCGGTGCAGCATCGACGCCGTCAGCGCCTGAAGCGATCGGTGATAGCGCACCAGCTCGTCGGCATCCACGACCTGCCCGACCAGCGGCAGGTTCAGGATGTGGAAGTCGTCGCGGTTCTCGACCGCCCATTCGACGCCCGCCTTTCCGAACGCGATCAGTTGCGCGACCGGGTCCTCGCCCGAAACCTCGCTCAGCTTGCGGGTCAGGTAATCCATCTGACGCCTGAGCGCGCTTTCGGCGACGGTCCGGACGACCGCGTTCCCATCGGGAAACAGGTCGCGGGCGACGGCGGGGTCGATCCCGGCTTCGGCCGCGAGGCTTTCGGGTTCGCAATGCAGGGGCTCGGCCGCGACGAGCCGGTCGCACGCGACGCGCAGGATGGCCTGCATGGCCGATTCGCCGGGTTCCATGGGGTCCTCGCTTGATTGCTGCCGGTCAGGCGAAACGCCCGGGCTTGTCGGAATGGTTCCTCAAGCGTCAGCGGATCGCTGCGGCAAGCGGCTCTGGCGCCGCTTCCGCGACATGGTGCCCCGACTGGATGCCGAAGCCGTCCAGCGGGCCCGCGACCCACGGCCGCCACAGCTGCACCGGATCGCCGTAAAGCCGTTCCATGTCGTCCTGAAGCGACCACAGGACCCGCACGGGGCAGGCGATCCGGCGGCCCGCCGCGCGGTCGGCGGCGTCGTCCAGATGGTCGATCTCGATCCCCGCGCGGTAGTCGGCAAGCATGCCCGCGACCACCCGCGGATCGCGCGTGGCCCGCATCGCGTCGGCGTGGTTTTCTGGGCCGAGCGTGGCCGCGTCCAGCGGATACCACAGATCGGGCGCGCCCGTGACCGCCGCGACCGCCTTGTCGGATTGCGCGAAGAAGAACCAGTGGAACCAGTCGCGGGCAAAGCGCCAGTCCGCGCGCTCCAGCGCCTCGAGGATCGGGACGCCGTCGACGATGGTGAGCGAGGTCACGCGACCGGGGTGGTCCATCGCCAGCCGGAACGCGGTGTAGCTGCCCCGGTCATGGCCCGCGACGGCGAACCGGTCGTGCCCCAGCGCGTCCATCAGCCCGACCAGCGCCGCCGCCTTGGCGCGCTTGGACGACCCCGCCAGGTCGGGCGGCTGGTAGCTGTCGCCAAAGCCAGGCAGGTCGGGGCAGATCACCGTGAAGCGGTCCGCGAGCAGCGGCGCGACCCGCCACCATGTCGTGTGGGTGCGCGGATGGCCGTGCAGCAGCACAAGCGCCGGCCCCGACCCGCCACGGCGCAGCCGGACGGGGCCTTGCGGCAGGGTGACGGTTTCCAGCACGAAGCCCGGAAAGAACGCCACCCCTGCCGCCCCTTAAGCGTCGGCGCGCGACTGGCGCTTGCGCTCGTGCGGGTCCAGGTGGCGCTTGCGGATGCGGATCGCCTTGGGCGTGACCTCGACCAGCTCGTCGTCGTCGATATACGCGATCGCTTCTTCCAGGCTCATCCGCACCGGGGTCGTCAGGCGCACGGCCTCGTCGGTGCCGGACGCGCGGACGTTGGTCAACTTCTTGCCCTTGAGCGGGTTCACTTCCAGGTCGTTGTCGCGGCTGTGTTCGCCGATGATCATGCCCTGATAGACCTGTTCCTGCGCGCCGATGAACAGCTTCCCGCGTTCTTCAAGGTTCCAAAGGGCGTAGGCCACGGACACCCCGTCCTCCATCGAGATCAGGACGCCTTGGCGCCGGCCCGCGATCGCGCCCTTGTAGGGCGCCCAGTCGTGGAAGATGCGGTTCAGGACGCCGTTGCCGCGCGTGTCGGTCATGAACTCGCCCTGATAGCCGATCAGCCCGCGCGAGGGGACGTGCGCGACGATCCGGGTCTTGCCGTGCCCGGCGGGGCGCATTTCCACCAGGTCGCCCTTGCGGGCGCCGGTCAGCTTGTCGATCACCGCGCCGGTGTAGTCGTCATCGACGTCGATGATGACTTCCTCGACCGGTTCCAGCCGCTCGCCGTTCTCCTCGCGGAAGATCACGCGGGGGCGGGAGATCGACAGCTCGAAACCCTCGCGGCGCATGTTCTCGATCAGGACGCCCATCTGCAGTTCGCCCCGGCCCGAGACGACAAAGGCGTCGCCGCCCGGCGTGTCCTCGACCCGGATCGCGACGTTGGTTTCCGCCTCGCGCATCAGGCGCTCGCGGATGACGCGGGACTGGACCTTGTTGCCGTCGCGGCCGGCAAGCGGGCTGTCGTTGATGCCGAAGGTCACGCTGATGGTCGGCGGGTCGATCGGCTGGGCGGGCAGGGCGGTTTCCACCTCGGGCGCGGCGAGCGTGTCGGCCACGGTCGCCTTGCTCATGCCGGCGATGGTCACGATGTCGCCCGCGACCGCCTCGTCGATGGGGGTCTGGTTCAGGCCGCGGAAGGCCAGGACCTTGGAGATGCGGAACTGCTCGATCCGCTCGCCGTCGCGGGCCATCGCCTTCAGCGTGTCGCCCGCGCGCGCGGTGCCCGCCTCGACCCGGCCGGTCAGGATGCGGCCGATGAAGGGGTCGGCGCCCAGCGTCACGGCGAGCATCTGGAACGGCTCGTCCTTGCGGTCCAGTTGCTTCGGCGGCTGGACGTGGCGCACGATCAGGTCGAACAGCGCGGACAGGTCCTTTCGCGGCCCGTCCAGCGCCTCGTCGGCCCAGCCGCCGATGCCCGAGGCATAGACATGCGGGAAGTCGAGCTGCTGGTCCGTCGCGCCCAGGTTCGCGAACAGGTCGAACACGTCGTTCAGCGTCTGGTCCGGCTCGGCCGCGGGCTTGTCCACCTTGTTCAGCACGACGATCGGCTTCAGCCCCAGCGCCAGCGCCTTGGAGGTCACGAACTTCGTCTGCGGCATCGGCCCTTCGGCGGCATCGACCAGCAGACAGACGCCATCGACCATGGACAGGATGCGTTCGACCTCGCCCCCGAAGTCGGCGTGGCCGGGGGTGTCGACGATGTTGATCCGCGTGCCCTTCCATTCGACCGAGGTCGCCTTGGCCAGGATGGTGATCCCGCGTTCGCGTTCGATGTCGTTCGAATCCATCGCCCGCTCGGCGACCGCCTGGTTCTCGCGGAAGCTGCCCGACTGCTTGAGCAGCTGATCGACCAGCGTCGTCTTGCCGTGGTCGACGTGGGCGATGATGGCGATGTTGCGGATGTCCATGGGTGCGCCTTTATGCATTGCGCGGTCCCGTTATCGCAGCATCGGCCGGATTGCCAGCCGAAAGCCCCGGCTCGGCCGGGCGGCCACGCCCTAGGCGCGCCGCGTCAGGCGGGCAGCGCCGCCATCCAGCCAAGCCCCGCCGTGGTGACGGTCGCGGGCACGTATTCGGCGCTGACCCAGCCGGTGTAGCCGACATCCGCCAGCGTGCGCAGGAAGGCGGGGTAGTCGATCGGTGCGGCCGATGGCTCGACCCGGCCCGCCGGACCCACGCCCGCGATCTGGACGTGGCGCACGCGGGCGGCGTGGGCGCGCAGGCATGCCGTCGCGTCGCCGGTGATGAGATGGGCGTGGTAGGCGTCGAACTGCAGCCCCAGGTTCGGGCGGTCCAGCGTGTCCAGCACCTCGGCGGCGGCGTCGAAGTCGGCGAGGAAATAGCCCGGCATGTCGAGCGGGTTCAGCGGCTCGATGGTCAGGCTCGCATGCGGGGCGCGGTCGCAGGCCCAGGCGAGGTTGTCGAGAAAGGTCTGGCGCGCGGTCGGTCCTTCGGCCACCCCGGCCATGACGTGGATGTGGCGCGCGCGCAGCACCTGCGCGAAGCGCAGCGCGCGGTCGAAGTCGCGGCGGAACCTGTCCTCGCCGCCCGGCACGGCGGCAAAGCCGCGCGGCCCGCCCGCCCAGTTCGGCGGCGGCGTGTTCATCAGCACGAACTCGATGTCCGCCGCCTGCGCCGCCTGCGCAAGCTCGGGCGCGGCGAGGTCGTAGGGAAACAGAATCTCTGCCCCCCGGAACCCCGCCCGCGCTGCCGCGCCGAAGCGATCCAGCATCGGCAGCTCGGTGAACAGGAAGGTCAGGTTGGCCGCGAGGCGAAGCATGCCTCAGCCCAGAACGAACTCGGCGCCGTCCGAGCGAAGGACCAGCCGCCCCCCGGGGTCCGCCTGCGCGGCCTCGACCAGCCGGTAGAACGTCTTGCGGTCGATCAGGGCATCAAGCCCGCGCCGGACATGCACATAGGGGCGGGGCGCGCCGTCGCGGTCGTCCACCCGGATCGCGTGATCGGGCCCGGCCCGCACCGTGTCGCCGGTGTTCGTGGTGAAGGTGATGGCGTCCGCCGCGATGTCGGCGTCGATCGCCAGAAACGGCGCGTCCTCGACCGTGATCCCCAGCTTCTCGACCGGGGTCACGAGGAAGAACCGATCGCCCTCGCGCTTGAGGACGGACGCGAACAGCCGCACCATCTCGGGGCGCGCGATCGGCCGTCCCTCATGGACCCATGTGCCGTCGGCCTGGATGGTCAGGTCCATCTCGCCACAGTAGTCGGGGTTCCACAGGTGGACCGGGGGCAGCCCCCGACCGGCCTTGCGCGCCTCTGCCGTCGCGGCTTCGACCGCGGAAATCACGCTAATGTCACTGTCGGCAGTCATTGGATGTGGAGCCTCCTTCCGGTGGACCGTAAGGTAGGATGAAAGCAAACCGGGGACGTTGCAATGGCCGAGGGCGCAGAGCTTGTGGACGAGATCGGGGCCCTGACCGAGCGGCTCGCGGAGGCGCGCCGGATGGTGGACCGCGTGTTCGTGGGGCAGGACGCGGTGGTCGAGCAGGTGCTGGCGGCGATCCTGTCGGGCGGGCATGCGCTGCTGGTCGGCCAGCCGGGCCTTGGCAAGACGATGCTGGTGGACACGCTGGGCAAGGTCATGGGCCTGGAAACCGCGCGCATCCAGTTCACCCCCGACCTGATGCCGGCCGACATCCTGGGATCCGAGGTGCTGGACGTGCGCGACGACGGCACCCGCGCCTTCCGCTTCATCGAGGGGCCGGTGTTCACCCAGCTTCTGATGGCCGACGAGATCAACCGCGCCAGCCCGCGCACCCAATCCGCGCTGCTGCAGGCGATGCAGGAACACGAAGTGACGGTCGCGGGCCGGAACCGTCCGCTGGGGCGGCCCTTCCACGTGCTAGCGACCCAGAACCCCATCGAGCAGGAAGGCACCTATCCGCTGCCCGAGGCGCAGCTTGACCGGTTCCTTCTGCAGGTGGACATCGACTATCCCGACCGCGCCACCGAGCGGGCGATCCTGCTGGCGACCACCGGGGTCGAAAGCAACGTCGCGGGGTCCGTGTTCCGCGAATCCGACCTGATCGCCGCGCAGCGGCTGGTGCGGCGGATGCCGGTCGGCGAAACGGTGATGGAGGCGATCCTGGACCTCGTGCGCGGCGCCCGTCCGGGGGAACCCGACGCGCCCGCCTGGCTTGGCGACACGCTGGCCTGGGGGCCGGGGCCGCGCGCGGCGCAGGCGCTGATGCTGGTGGTGCGGGCGCGGGCGGTGCTGAACGGGCGCTTCGCGCCCTCGCTCGACGACGTGGCGGCGATGGCCTATCCGGTCCTGCGCCACCGCATGGCGCTGTCCTTCGCCGCCCGCGCGCGCGGCGACCGGATCGACGACGTGATTGCCCGCCTGACCGCAGACCGCACCCGGATGGCCGCGTGACGCAGGCGCGCCCGTTCTCGTGGACCCGCGCCGGATCGGCCGGGGCCGCCGACACCGGAGCGCCCGCGCGGCTGCGGGCGGCGGCCGAGACGG
>ERZ501041.23-NODE-23-length-40207-cov-9.689405_pt1 | contig 40207 bp, 42 predicted proteins | sample MGYA00248848_ERZ501041 | MGnify/ENA primary metagenome ERZ501041 (study PRJEB25958, sample SAMN03398573) | human skin metagenome | study: EMG produced TPA metagenomics assembly of the Human Skin Microbiome Metagenome (human skin metagenome) data set.
GCGCAGGAGCGGCTGATGGACCGGCGGAACCGCGCGTGGATCGCGCCGTTGACCGGGGCCGCGGAGGCCGCGGCGCCGAAGGGCAGGGAGGTCGTGGCCGCGATGGGCGCGCTGCACCTGCCGGGCGATGAAGGCGTGCTGCGGCTGCTGGAGCGGGACGGATGGACGATCGAAAGGGTGGCGCGATGAGCCTGACCGAGGAACGCTGGGCCGACGAGGAAGCGTGGTGGACGATGGGCGCGGCCGAGGCGCGGCGGCGCACCCACCCTGCCGCTGTGATGGCGTTCGGCTTCGGACTTCTGCAGGGCGAGGAGATCTTCGCCGCGCTCGACGGCACGCCCGGCTGGGACAGCGTCGGCATGAGCGACCGCCGCATGGCGGAAAGCGAGGACTGCGTGGTGCTGGGCTATGCCGCCACGGCCCGGCGGCCCGACGGGTCGGACTACGCCGCGTTCTGCACCTCGACCTGGGTCCGGCAGGGCGACGACTGGCAGATCGTGCAGCACCAGCAGACGGTGCGCGCGCCTTCGTGACACGCGGCGGGCGGCGCGCGGCGCGAGGCTGGCGGGGTCGATAGACAACCGCCGGGGCCGATCCTATAAGCCGCGCGAACCCGCTTTCCCGAAAGGTCCCCCATGATCCAGGTGTTCGGCCACAAGGCCCCCGACACAGATTCCACCGGCTCGCCGCTCATCTGGGCGTGGTACCTGACCGAGGTCCGCAAGACCCCGGCCAAGGCCGTGCTGCAGGGATCGCCCAACACCGAGGCCGTGTGGATGCTGGGCCGCTGGGGCGTGGAGATGCCCGAGTTCATCACCGACGTGGCGCCCGGCGACCAGTGCGTGATCGTGGACACCAACAACCTGGCCGAGCTGCCCGCCTCGATCAACGAGGCCGAGGTGATGGAGGTGATCGACCATCACCTGCTGGCCGGCGGCCTCAAGACCCGGCTGCCGATCAACATCACGATCCGCCCGCTCGCCTGCACCGCGACGATCATGCACGACCTGATCGGCGCCGACGACATGGCCCGCGCGCCCGAATGGGTGAAGGGCATGATGCTGACCTGCATCCTGTCGGACACGCTGCAGTTCCGCAGCCCCACCACCACCCCGCACGACCGCTTCGTGGCCGAGAACCTGGCCCGCGATCTGGGCATCGACATCCCGGACTACGCGACCGAGATGTTCACCGCGAAGTCCGACGTCTCGGCCTTTGATGACGCCTCGCTGCTGCGGATGGACAGCAAGGAATATGAACTCGACGGGCGGCTGCTGCGCGTGTCGGTGCTGGAAACCACCGCGCCGCAGGTCCTTCTGGACCGCAAGGCCGCGCTGATGGCCGCGATCCCGGCCGTCGCCGCCGAGGACGGCGCGCACGAGGTCCTGATGTTCATCGTGGACATCCTGAACGAGCAGGCGACGCTGCTGATCCCCAACGACTACGTCCGCCGGGTGGCCGAGCGGTCGTTCGGCGTGACGGTCACGGGCGACAGCGTGGTCCTGCCGGGCGTCGTCAGCCGCAAGAAGCAGATCATCCCGGTCCTGCAGGCCTGAACAGCCGCGCCGCAAGCCCGGGGGCTTTCCACCCCTTTGGGCCTTCCGGCCCTTGCCTCGCTGAAAACGGTCCACCGGACCGTTTTCCGGGCGCTCGCCAGCCCCGAGGATATTTCTTCCCGCCCGAATGACGAAGGTTGTCCCGTGACGCACATCATCAACGCGCTGACCGAAGTCTCGGGCGACTACGACGTCCTCTTCTGCGACCTGTGGGGCTGCGTCCACAACGGGCGCGTGGCTTACCCGGCGGCGATCTCTGCCTTGCAGGCGTTCCGGCGGCAGGGCGGGCGCGTGGCGCTGATGACCAACGCACCGCGGCCGCGGCGGTTCGTGGCCGAGCAGATCGCGCGGCTCAACGTTCCGCGCGACGCCTGGGACGACATCGTGACCTCGGGCGACGCCGCGCAGGACGCGATGTGGGCGGGCGAGGTGGGTCGCCGCGTCTGGCACATCGGGACCGAGAAGGACCTTGGCTTCTTCGCCGGGCCCGACGATCCCCGCGCAGGTGCCATCGAGCGGGTCGGCTTCGAGGATGCCGAGGGGATCGTCGCGACCGGCCCCTTCGACGAGACGAACGAGACGCCCGAGGATTACCGCGAGGTGCTGGAACAGGCGGCCGCGCGCGGGCTGAAGATGCTGTGCGCCAATCCCGACATCGTCGTGGACGTGGGCGAGACGCGGATCTATTGCGCGGGCGCGCTGGCAGCGCTTTACGAGCAGATCGGCGGGACGGCGCTGTATTTCGGCAAGCCCCATGCGCCGATCTACGACCTTGCGCGGCGGCATCTGGGCATCGACGCCGGCGCGCGCATCCTGTGTATCGGCGACGGCATTTCGACCGACGTCGACGGCGGGCGGCGGCAGGGGCTGGACACGCTGTTCATCACCGGCGGGCTTGCCGCCGAGCATCTTGGACCCGATGTCGAAAACCCCGAAGACGCGCTGCTGACCGCGTGGCTGGCGGGGCAGGGGCAGGCGCCAGCCTATGCGATGGGGCGGCTGCGCTGATCCCTGTGCAGCTGGCGCGGGAATGCGTCGCGCTTTATGCTGCGCTGCGGCGACACTGGCGGTGCATTGATGAGTTCTGCGATGACGACTGCTGAGGCTGTTTTGCCGGGCGGCGACGACCTTCAGGATGTGTCCGGGGCGTCGGGCGACGGCGCGCTGCGCGGCACGATCTTCGTCGAGGATCTCGCGGTCGGCATGACGCGGCACCTGCTCAAGCAGATCACCGACGACGACATCGCGCTGTTCGCCCGCGCCTCGTCCGACCGCAATCCGGTCCACCTGGACGACGAATATGCGCAGGGCACCATGTTCAAGGGCCGGATCGCGCACGGCATGCTGACCGCGGGCCTCGTGTCCGCCGTCATCGGCGAGCAGCTGCCCGGGCACGGGACCGTCTATCTCAGCCAGACGCTGCGGTTCCTGGGTCCGGTGCGGCCCGGCGACAGCGTCCGGGCCGAGGTCCGGGTCGAGGCGATCGACCTTGCGCGCCGCCGCGTGACACTTGCCACCAGCGCATCGGTCGGCAATACGGTCGTGCTGAAAGGCGAGGCGCTGGTGCTGGCGCCAAGCCGCGTGCCCGCCTGATTGCTTGGCTGACCGCCCGCCCGAACCGGCTGGCCGCGACTTCGACGAACCAACACGACCGGACCGACCGCCGATGCAGAACCCGCCGATGCACATCCACCGCGCCTGGACCGGCCTGCCCGCGTCGGCGCGGGGGGCGACGGTCGCGATGGGCAACTTCGACGGCATCCACCGCGGCCACCGCGCGGTCCTTGACGCGGCCCGCGCCGCCCGCCCCGACGCGCCCCTTGGCGTCGTCACGTTCGAGCCGCATCCGCGCCAGGTCTTTGCCCCGGACAGCCCGCCCTTTCGCCTGATGGACGCGACCGCGCGCGCCAACCGCCTTGCGCGGCTGGGCGTGTCGCAGCTGTTCGAACTGCCCTTCGGGCCCGTGCTGGCCGGGCTCACGCCCGAGGCGTTCGCGCGCGACGTGCTGGCCCACGGGCTGGGCGTCGTTCACGTCTCGATCGGGGCCGACTTCCGCTTCGGCCACAAGCGCGCGGGCGACGCGGCCGTGCTGGCCGACCTTGGCCGCCAACTCGGCTTCGGCGTCACCGCCGTGCCGCTGAGCGGCCTTGCCGGGGACGAGCCCGCCAGCTCGACCGCGATCCGCGAGGCGCTGGCCGAGGGCCGCCCCCGCGACGCCGAGCGAATGCTGGGCCACTGGCACCGGATCGAGGGGCCGGTCCTGCACGGCGAAAAGCGCGGCCGTGAACTCGGCTATCCGACCGCGAACATGTCGGTGGCGGACCGGCTGCTGCCGAAACTCGGCGTCTACGCGGTGCTGGTCGAGGTGCTGGGCGGCCCCCATCGGGGCAGCTATCGCGGGGTCGCGAGCCTGGGGGTGCGGCCGATGTTCGGGGACAACGCGCCCAACCTGGAAACCTACATTTTCGACTTCTCGGGCGATCTTTACGGGGCCGAGCTGTCGGTCGCGCTGGTCGAATACCTGCGCCCCGAACAGAAGTTCGACAGCCTCGACGCGCTGATCGCGCAGATGCGCGAGGACGAGGCGCGGGCGCGCAAGGTTCTCGGCTGATGCGACCGCAATTCTGGGACCTGCCGCTGGCCGAGCTGTCGGCGGCCGAGTGGGAGGCGCTGTGCGACGGCTGCGGCAAGTGCTGCCTGAACAAGATCGAGTACGAGGATGACGGCAGCGTCGATTTCACCTGCGTCGCCTGCCGCCTTCTCGACGGGCAGAGCTGCCAGTGTTCCAGCTATCCCAACCGCCACGACTTCGTGCCCGACTGCATCGTGCTGACGCCCGGCAAGCTGGACGAGATTTCCTGGTGGCTGCCCGCGACCTGCGCCTATCGCCTGCGGGCCGAGGGGAAGCCGCTTTATCCTTGGCACCACCTGATCTCGGGCGACCGCGACGCGATCCATCGCGCCGGCATGTCGGTCCAGGGCCGCACGGTGAGCGAACTCGACGTGGACGAGGACGACTGGGACCGCTACGTGATCGAGGACCTGTCGTGACCGCCGCGCCCCGGTGCCCGCGATGAACTTCGGGTCCGACAACGCTTCGGGCGTCCATCCCCGGATCATGGCCGCGATGGCCGCCGCAAACGACGGGCATGCCGCGTCCTACGGCCGCGACGACCTGACCGCCCGGGCGCAAGACCGGGTGCGCGAGGTGTTCGACGCGCCCGACGCGCAGGTGTTCCTGCTGGGCACCGGCACCGGGGCCAATGCGCTGGCGCTGGCGCAGCTGTGCCCGCCCTGGGGCCGCATCTTCTGCCACCGCACCGCCCATATCGAGACGAGCGAGTCCGGCGCGCCCGCCTTCATGGCCGGCGGCGCGCAGATGGCGCTGATCGATGGCGCGGACGGCCGCATCGCGCCCCATGCGCTGAGCGCGCGGCTGTTCGACTATCCGCAGGTGGATGAGCATGACGGGATGAACGCCGTCCTGTCGGTGACGAACGCGACCGAGTGGGGCACGGTCTATTCCGCCGCGCAGGTCGCGGATCTGGCGCGGATCGTGCGGGGTGCTGGCATGGCGCTGCACGTGGACGGGGCGCGGTTCGCGAACGCGGTCGCGGCCACCGGCTCGGCCCCAGCCGCCCTGACCCATCGCGCGGGCGCGGACGCCATGTCGCTGGGCGGGACCAAGAACGGCTGCATGGCGCTTGAGGCGGTGGTGTTCTTCGACCCCGGCCGCACGGGCGTGCGCGCCGCCGACTTCGCGTTCCGGCGGATGCGGGCGGGGCATCTGTGGTCCAAGCACCGCTTCCTCGCCGCGCAGATGATCGCGTGGCTCGACGGCGGGCTGTGGCTGGATCTTGCGGCGCGTGCGAACGCCGCCGCCGCCGACCTTGGCCGGATCGCGGACGCGGCGGGGCTGGAACGGCTGCAGCCGGTCGAGGTGAACGAGCTGTTCGTGCGCGCGCCGCGCGGGCTGATTGCGCATCTGCGCGCGCGGGGCCTGCGCGCCGCCGACTGGCCCGATGCGGGCGACGACGCCGATCGCGGCACGATCCGGCTGGTCACGAGCTGGGCCACCACCGACGACGAGCTGCGCGGGTTCGAGGACGCGGTTCAGTCCTTCGCGGGCTGAAGCGCCGCTTGCAGCAGGGCCAGCGCGTGCGCGGTCGCGGCGGCGCGGACCTGCGCGCGGCCGATGGCGCCGAACTCGACCGTTTCGGTGCGGACCCCGCCCGGATCGGCGATGCCGAAGCAGACCCGCCCCTCGGGCTTGGTCGCGGACCCGCCCGGCCCGGCGATGCCGGTGACCGATACCGCCACCCCCGCGCGCGACCGGACCAGCGCGCCCGCCGCCATCTCGGCCGCCGTGTCCTCGCTGACCGCGCCGTGGGTAGCAAGCGTGTCCGGGCGCACGCCCAGCATCTCGACCTTGGCGGCGTTCGAGTAGGTGACGAAGCCGCGGTCCACCACGTCGGACGATCCCGCGATTTCAGTCAGCGCGGCGGCGATCATCCCGCCGGTGCAGCTTTCGGCGGTGGCGATCATGACGCCCGCCTTCCGCGCCGCGGCCAGCACCGCCGCCGCGCCGGTCGTATCAGCGTCAGTCACATAAGCACCGCGTGATAGAACCCGGCCGCCGCGATCGAGGCCACGGCCGCGAACACCCCCGCCCACACGTCGTCCAGCATGACGCCCGCCGCGTCGGTGCGGCGGTCGGCGCGGCCCACCAGCCACGGCTTCCAGATGTCGAACAGGCGGAAGAACAGGAACGGCGCGACGAGGCCCGGCCACGGAAACGCCTCGCGCGGCAAGCCGGCCGACCAGAACCCGGCCGAGGTCGCGCAAAGCGCGATCAGCTGCCCGGCCATCTCGTCCACCACGATCTCGGGCCGGTCGCGGTCGGTCATGGCGGCGGTGTAGCGGATGACGGACCGCCAGCCGACCGCCAGCACCAGCAGCGTGCCCGCGGCCACCAGCGGGAAATGCCCGATCCGGTGCAGGCCCCAGCCGACCGCCAGCGTCGCGAGCGAGGCCCAGGTGCCGGGGCCCGGACGCAGGTGGCCGATCCCGAACATCGTGGCGATCTGCCTGTCCATCCCGTCAGCCCCCGATCAGCGTCGCGGTGGCAAGCGCGGCGATGCCTTCGCGGCGGCCCGTGAAGCCCAGCCGTTCCGAGGTGGTGGCCTTGACGCTTATCCGGTCCGCATCGACGCCCATGATCGCGGCCAGGCGGTCCTGCATGGCGGCCGCGTGGGGGCCGATCTTTGGCATCTCGCAGACCAGCGTCACGTCGGCGTTGCCGATGCGAAAACCCTTTGCACGGGCAAGATCGGCCGCGTGGCGCAGGAAGATCTCGCTCGCCGCGCCCTTCCACTGCGGGTCGCTGGGCGGAAAATGGCGGCCGATGTCGCCCTGCGCCAGCGCGCCGTAGATCGCGTCGGTCAGCGCGTGCATGCCCACGTCGGCGTCGGAATGGCCGACCAGCCCCGCGTCGTGCGCGACCTTGATCCCGCACAGCCAGACATGATCGCCCGGCCCGAAGGCGTGGACGTCGTAGCCGTTCCCCAGCCGCACATCCGTCATCGTCCCCTCCGTTCCGCCCCGCGCGCGCAGGATCGCGTCGGCCCGCGCGAAGTCGCTGGGCCATGTCAGCTTGATATTGTCGTCCGCGCCCGCGGTGATGGCGACGGGGAGGCCGGCGCGGTGGGCGATCTCCACGTCGTCGGCGGCGCTTTCGGGTGCCGCGCGATGCGCGGCGAGGATCGGGGCCAGCCGGAAGCCCTGCGGCGTCTGGGCGCGGAACAGCCCGTCGCGCGGGCGCATTCCGGTCACGCGGCCGTCGGCCCCGGTCCACAGCGCGTCGGTGACGGGCAGGGCAGGGGCGGCGGCATCCGCGCCAGCCCGCAGCGCGTCAAGGACGCCCGCGATCACGGCGGGCGACACCAGCGGCCGCGCGCCGTCATGGATCAGGACGTGGGTCACGCCCGACCCTTCCAGCAGATCGAGCCCGGCGCGGACGCTGTCCGACCGCGTCTCGCCGCCCTCGACCAGCGTCACCCGGCCGCCGAGTTCGGCGATCGCGCGGGTCATGTCGTCGGGGTGGACCACCACGACCACGCGGCCCACGGGTGCCAGCGCATCGACGGCGCGGGCCAGCACCGACCGGCCGCCGACGAGGCGCCACTGCTTGGGCTCGCCACCGCCCGCGCGGGTGCCGCGCCCGGCGGCGGTGACGAGGGCGGCGGGCACGAAGGGGGCGGCGGGCACGAAGGGGGACGGTGCTTCGGTCATCGGGCGATGGTTATGCGATGGGGACCTGCTCCGCAATCGGGGCGCTTGCCGGGGGACTGCCGGGGCGCACCGGTGCAACGAGGGCGCCCCGTCCCCAAGCGCCCTGCGGCCCGGCGGCCCGCCCCCCACCACCCGGCGACGGGGCGGCAAAGCGGGCGCTTCCCCTCGAACCCGGCGGCGATCTGGCCTATATGTTGCGCGAACGATCCCGCAGCCGGAGCCGCGCCATGCCCGACAACCCCGCATCAGACCTCAGCCCCTCGGACATGGCCAAGGACGCGGCCGCGCGGGCGGCGGTGGCGCTGGTCGAGGACGGGATGCGGCTTGGCCTCGGCACCGGATCGACGGCGGTGTTCATGGTTCAGCGCCTCGCGCAGCGGGTGCGGGCCGAAGGGCTGCGCCTGCGCTGCGCCGCCACGTCGCGCGCGACCTGCGAACTGGCCGAACATCTGGGGATGAAGATCGAGGAGCTGGACGAGATCGGCTGGCTCGACCTGACGCTCGACGGCGCGGACGAGATCGACCCCGACCTCAATCTCATCAAGGGGGGCGGGGGCGCGCATCTGCGCGAAAAGATCGTCGCCGCCGCGTCCGACCGGATGGTCGTGATCGCCGATCCGCAGAAGGTCGTCGAGACGCTGGGCGCCTTTCACCTGCCGGTCGAGGTGGTCCCGTTCGGGCTGGAAACGACCCGCGTCCACATCCAGCGCCTGCTGGACAGCCAGGACCTGAGCCAGCGCCCGATGCTGCTGCGCCAGCGCGACGGCGCGGTGATGCGCACCGACGAGGGCAACGTCATCCTGGACCTGTCGCTGGACCTGATCCACGACCCAGCAACGCTGGCCGCGGGGCTTGCCGCGATCCCGGGGGTCGTCGAACACGGGCTGTTTCTCGGCCTGTGCGACACGGCCCTGATCGGCAGCCCCGACGGCTCAGTCATCGAACTTACCCGAGAGGACGCCGCATGACCTTCGACTACGACCTTTTCGTCATCGGCGGCGGCTCTGGCGGCGTGCGCGCCGCGCGGATCGCGGCCAGCCAGCACGGCGCCCGCGTCGGACTGGCCGAGGAAAGCCGCCTCGGCGGCACCTGCGTCATCCGCGGCTGCGTGCCCAAGAAGCTGATGATCTACGCCTCCGAAGCGCCGCACGCGGCCGAGGAGGCGCGCGCCTATGGCTGGGACGCGCAGGCGGGCCGCTTCGACTGGCCGACATTCCGCGCCAAGCTGCACGAGGAGCTGTCGCGGCTGGAAGGGATCTACCAGGGCGGGCTGGAAACGGCGGGCGTCGATATCCACCACCAGCGCGCGCGCATCCGCGACCCGCATTCGGTCGAGCTGGCGGACGGCACGGTCAAGACCGCCGCCCACATCCTTGTGGCCGCCGGCGGCCGCCCGACCCGGCCGGGCATCCCGGGCGACGATCTGGCGATGATCTCGGACGACCTGTTCGTGATGGACCGGCTGCCCGGCAAGGTGCTGGTCGTGGGGGGCGGCTTCATCGCCTGCGAATTCGCGACTATCCTCAACGGTCTCGGCTGCGACACCACGCTGACCCACCGCGGCGATCTGGTGCTGCGCGGGTTCGACCACCAAGGCCGCGAGATGGTGACGCACCAGCTGGAACATGCCGGGATCACCCTCAGGATGGAGGTGCAGCTGCAGCGGTTGGACCGCGACGGCGAAGGCGAAGGCGGCGGCGTGCGCGCGACCTTCGGCGACGGCACGACCGACCGCTACGACGCGGTGATGCTGGCCACGGGCCGCCATCCCTACACCGCCGCGCTGGGGCTGGAGGACGCGGGCGTCACGCTGGGCAAGCGCGGCGAGATCGTCGTGGACAAGTGGTCGCAGACGAACGTGCCGTCGATCTTTGCCGTGGGCGACGTCACCGACCGCGTGAACCTGACCCCCGTCGCGATCCGCGAGGGGCACGCCTTCGCCGACACGATCTTCGGCAACCATCCGCGCCACGTCGATCACAGCCTGGTCGCGAGCGCGGTCTATACCCGCCCGCACGAACTGGCGAGCGTCGGCCTGACCGAAGAGGAAGCGGCCGAGCGCGGCGACATCGAGGTCTATGCCGCGACGTTCCGCCCCATGCGGTCGCTGTTCGCCGGGTCGCAGCTGCAGGCGCTGACCAAGCTGATCGTCTGCGAAAGCACCCGCAAGGTGCTGGGCTGCCACATCTTCGCCCCCGAAGCGGGCGAGATGATCCAGCTGGCCGCCGTCGCCATCGGCATGGGCGCCACGAAGGAGGATTTCGACCTGACCGTCGCGGTCCACCCGACGCTTGCCGAGGAACTGGTGACGATGCGCCTGCCGGTGCGCCGGGCGGGGCCTAGCCACAAGGCAAAGGACGCAAACGCGGCCTGAGGTCGCGCGCGATTGCGCGGGTGACTTGAATGCGAGAACGGCTTGAAATCAGGCCGCGCGGCACCAGTTACGAACCGGATCGAACGATAATCTTCAAAGGCAGGACAAGGCGGTAGGGATGGCAAGTCAGGGACCCTGGGGCGGCGGCAGCGGAGGCGACAAGGACAGGGATCCCGAAGGGCCCGGCAACGGAGACGGAAACGGGAACGCCAACGGCAACGACGGCGCGAACAAGGGTGCGAACGGCGGCGGCAGCGGCAACGCTGCCGGGCAGGGCGGCGGCGACCGCGACCGGCCCCGGACCGCGCCCCCGCGCACGCCGCCTTCGCAGCAACCGCCCCAGACCCCGCCCCGTCCCTGGGGCCAGTCGGGCCAGCAGCCCCCGCAGGGCGGCAACCGGCCCCCGGCGGGCGGCGGAAACTCGGACATCGACAACCTCGTCCGCAAGGGACAGGAACGCCTGCGCGTCCTCATGGGCGGCAAGGACGGCGGCGGCAACAACCAGAACGGCGGCCAGAGCGGCGGTCCCCGCCGGCCGATGCTGCCCAACCGCGCCCTCAACCGCTCGACCTGGGGGATCTTCGCCCTTGGCGCGGCGGTGCTGTGGGTTCTTGGCAGCTTCTACACAGTCGCGCCCGAGGAACGGTCGGTCGAACTTCTGTTCGGCAGCCCCTACCAGGTCGGCGAGCCGGGCCTGAACTTCGCGCCCTGGCCCTTCGTGACCCATCAGGTCGTGCCGGTGACGCGCGAACGCTCAACCGAGATCGGCACCCGCGAGGACGAGACCGACACCGGCCTGATGCTGACCCGCGACCAGAACATCATCTACATGCAGTATCAGGTCGTCTGGAACGTCGCCGACCCCGAAAAATACCTGTTCAACCTGGCCGATCCCGAGGGCACGGTCCGCGCGGTCGCGGAATCGGCGATGCGCGACATCGTCGCCCGCAACGAGCTTTCGCCGCTGCTGAGCCGCAACCGCGGCGCGACCGCGACCGACGCGGCGCTGCAGATCCAGCAGACGCTCGACATCTACCAGTCGGGCATCGACGTGCTGCGGGTGAACCTTGGCCAGGTCGACCCGCCCGAGGACGTGATCGACAGCTTCCGCGACGTGCAGGCCGCGCAGCAGGAACGCGACCGTCTGACCAAGGAAGCGGACGCCTATGCCAACCGCGTCCTCGCCGAGGCGCGGGGCCAGTCCGCGGCGCTGGCCGAACAGGCCGAAGCCTATCGCGCCGAGGCGGTCAACAACGCGCAGGGCGAGGCGGCGCGGTTCAACTCGATCTACGAGGAATACGTCAAGGCGCCGGACGTGACGCGCAAGCGCATGTACCTGGAGACCATGGAACGCGTGCTTGGCCGCGTGGACAAGGTGATCCTTGACGAAAACGGCGACGGCAGCGGGCAGGGCGTCGTGCCCTACCTGCCGCTGGACCAGCTGCGCCGGTCGGGCTCCGCGCCAGCCGCGCAGCCCGCTCCGAACCTGACGGGCCGCCCGACGGCCACCACGCCTGCGACCGGGGGTAACTGATGAGCCGCATCCTTTCCATGATCGCGCTTCCGCTGGTCATCGTCGTGGCGGTGCTTGCCATGACCTCGGTCTATATCGTCGATGTCCGCGAAAAGGCGCTGGTCACCCGCTTTGGCGAGGTCATCCACGTCCGCGAAGAACCGGGCCTCGGCCTCAAGCTGCCGCTGGTCGATACCGTCGTGACCTACGACGCCCGCATCCTTGGGCTGCAGACAGACCCGATGGAGGTGACGCCGCTGGACGACCGCCGCCTGGTGGTCGACGCGTTCGCCCGCTGGCAGATCGTCGAGGTGGCGCAGTTCCGCCGCGCCGTCGGCTCGGGCGGGATCGAGCAGGCGCAAAGCCGGATCGAGGGGATCCTGACGAACGCGATCCGCGCCGTCCTGGGCTCGGTCCCCTCGACCACGGTCCTGTCCGAGGACCGGACGCCGCTGATGAACCAGATCCGCGACCTGGCCCGGCAAGAGGCGCAGTCGCTGGGCGTCAGCATCATCGACGTGCGCCTGACCCGCACCGACCTGCCCGAGCAGAACCTGACCGCGACCTATGCGCGGATGCGGGCCGAGCGCGAGCGGGAAGCGGCGGACGAGCGCGCGCGGGGCGGCGAGGCCGCGCAGCGGATCCGCGCGGCGGCCGACCGGACGGTGGTCGAACTGACCTCGCAGGCGCGCGCGCAGGCCGAGGTCGTGCGCGGCGAGGCCGACGCGCAGCGCAACGCCATCTACGCCGACGCATTCGGGCGCGATTCCGAGTTCTTCTCGTTCACGCGGTCGATGCAGGCCTATGACCGGGCGCTGCAATCGACGAACAGCTCGATCGTGCTGCGCCCGGACGGGGAGTTCTTCAGCTACCTGAACGACGCCGCACCCGAGGGCGCAGCCGCAGGTGCGGCCGCTGGTGCATCCGTTGGCGGGGCAGCGACCGGAACCGGCGCGGCAACCACAGCGACGACGCCGGAACCTGCCGGGGCCGCCCCCGCAACGGGTGCCGCAGCGCAGACGCCCGCGACCACGACGGCGCCGGGTTCGACGACGCCGATTTCGGTGCCGGCGCCGGGGGCCGCTTCTACCCCGGCCGCGCCCGCGAACTGAACCTTCACCGGCCCCGCGACACGGGGCCGGTCGCCCGCCGGGATGCGACAAGGGGGCCTTTCGGTCCCTTTTTCGTTACCCAAGGGCCTTTGACCCGGCGATCCATTCACAAGGTTGCGCGTCCGCTGGTCAAGCGGCCGTGGCGGGCTATCTTCACGCAAGACGGGCGTCATGCCGCATCGACGCGGCACCTGTCATGGAGAACCGAATGAAAAGCCCACTCGATAGCTTCCGGCTGACGGCTTCGGCGCTTGCAATCACCCTCGCGCTCAGCCCCATGGCCATGGCCCAGCAGCCCGCGCCCGGCCCCGCGAACCCCGCCCCGCCGCGCGCCGAAACCGGCCAGCCCGTCACGCCGCCCGAGACCACGGTCGTCCCCGACGCCCCCCAGACGGGCGAGATCCCCGAGGCCGCGAACGACAACCAGCCGCTGAACGCGCCGGCCGCCAACGTGCCCGCGGGCGTGATGCCGCAAAGCTTCGCCGACCTCGTCGCGCAGGTCAGCCCGGCGGTCGTCAACATCACCACCAGCGCCGTCGTGTCGCGCCCGACCCAGCAGGGCCCGGCCTTTCCCGAAGGCAGCCCCTTCGGCGACATGTTCCGCGACTTCGGCTTTCCGGGCGCACCGCCCGGCCAGCAGCCTTTCGGCGCGCCGACGGAACAGCGCTCGACCGCGCTCGGTTCGGGCTTCGTGGTGTCGGCGGACGGGCTGATCGTCACCAACAACCACGTGATCGAAGGCGCCGACGAGATCGAGGTCGAGTTCTATTCCGGCGGCCGCCTGGCCGCGAAGGTGATCGGCACCGACGAGAACACCGACATCGCCGTTCTCAAGGTCGAGGCGCCGAACCCGCTGCCGTTCGTGGCGTTCGGCAACAGCGACGACGCCCGCGTCGGCGACTGGGTGCTGGCGCTCGGCAACCCGCTGGGGCAGGGCTTTTCCGCCACCACCGGGATCGTCTCGGCGAAAAGCCGGGCGCTGACCGGGGCCTATGACGACTTCATCCAGACCGACGCGGCGATCAACCGGGGCAACTCGGGCGGGCCGCTGTTCAACCTGAAGGGCGAGGTCATCGGGGTGAACACCGCGATCCTGTCGCCGACCGGCGGGTCGATCGGCATCGGTTTCTCGATGGCGTCGAACGTCGTGAGCGACGTCGTGGACCAGCTCGAGGAGTTCGGCGAGACGCGGCGCGGCTGGCTGGGCGTGATGATCCAGGACCTCAGCCCGGAAATCGCCGATTCGCTCGGGCGCGACAACGAGACCGGCGCGCTTGTGACCGACGTGCCCGATGGTCCGGCCCAGGATGGCGGGATCGAACCGGGCGACGTGATCGTGCGCTTCGAGGGGCAGGAGGTTGCGGATTCGCGCGACCTGACCCGCCGCGTGGCGAACGCGCCGGTGGGCGAGGCCGTGACCCTGACCGTCATCCGCGACGGCCGCGAACGCGACCTCGACGTGACGCTTGGCCGCCGCGAGGACGCCGAGGCCGACGCCGCCGGGACCGACCGCCCGGGCGCAGGCGCCGAGACGTCGCCCGAGAACGTCCTGGGGCTCAGCGTGACGCCGCTCACGCCCGAGCTTGCCCAGAGCCTCGACGCGCCCGAAAGCATGAAGGGTCTGGTGATCGAGGCCGTCGATCCCGCCAGCGTCGCGTCCGAGCGCGGCCTGAACGCGGGCGACATCATCACCGAGGCGGGCCAGCAGCCGGTCGAGACGCTGCGCGACCTGAGCGCGCGGATCGAGGAGGCGAAAGAGGCGGGGCGCAACTCGGTCCTGCTGCTGATCCGCCGCGGCGGCGATCCCCGGTTCGTGGCGCTGCCGATCGACGAGGCCGCCGACTGAGCGCGGCGTTTGTCCTGAAATCTGAAAGGGGGCCGCGCGGCCCCCTTTTTTCATCCCGGATCGGTGGCGCGGCGCGGGCACGGGCGCATGAAAAAAGGGGCCGGAGCGGCCCCTTTCTCGTTCGCGTGAAAACCGCTCAGTTCGTCGGTGCAGCGGGAGCCGCCGGTGCAGCGGGTGCAGCCGCGCCTTCTGCCGGGGCAGGGGCTGCCGTCGCGCCGGGCGTCGCTGCGGGGGCCGCGGCCTGTGCCGCCGTCACCGCGTCGAACCCGGCGGTGAAGCCTTTCAGCGACATGTTGACCCGGACCGCGTCCTTCTCGGCCTCGGACCCGAACGGGACGAGGTTCACGGTCGCCTGCGAGCCGCGCTTCAACCCGTCAAGCTCGGCCTGGCTGATCCCGATCCGCGAGATGCAGCCGATCGGCGCGCAGACCATGAACGGGTATTTCGCGGCCTTGGCGCTGTCCACCTGCAGGCCCAGCCCGGCGCCGAGGTCGGTTTCCAGCGGCGCCACGAAGTTCAGGATCGCGGCCGCCTCGCCCTTGTAGGGTATGACCGAGATTTCGGCGACGGCGGACCCCTGTTCGTCCTTCATCAGCTGATACAGCTCGCACGGATCGTTGCCGTCCTGCGTCTTCATGCAGCGCAGCGTCCAGTCGGTGTGCGTGGACTTGGTGTAGAACGTGCCCGCCGGCGGCTCGCCGGGAGGGGCGGTGGTGGTGGCCGCGGTGTCGGGAATGCCCGCCGGGGCAGGGGCGGCGGGGGCGTCGGCCGCAGGGGCGGCCGTGGCGTCGGTTGCGGGCGCGTCGGTTGCTGGTGCGTCCGTTGCAGGGGCGTCCGTTGCAGGCGCCGGCGTCGCAGGGGCGGCGGGTTCGGCCGGGGTCGTCGCGGCGGGGGCGGCGTCAGGGGTCGCAGAGGTCGGGGCAGGCGTGGCCGCAGGCGCGGTCGCCGGATCGGGCGTGGCCTGCGCCAGCGCGGAACCGGCCGGAACCCCGGCAAGAAGTGCCGCGGCAAGCGCGACGGACATCCGATAAGCCATGTCGTATCCTTCTGACTAGATATGTCTCGGCAGGGTTGCTAGCACGCGCTTGCCGGCTTGTCAGTCTCGGCCCGGCGGCGGCGCTTCACCTTTGCGTTCGCGGTCAGCGGCGGGCTGTCCGGTGCCGTGCGGCGCAAACGGAAAAGGACCGCGAACGCCGCGATCCTTTCCGTTTTCCATCCCTGCCGGACTGGCCGGTCATCATTGTGTCGCACTTTAGGCGCGGCGTACCGTTGCGTCAATTGAGACGTTTGCAGGGGCGGCTGTCAGAAACCCGCGCGCCCCGTCGCGGCGCGATCGGGCTGGAACCGTATCCGCTTGCCTGTAAGCTGGCCCGCGACGCGACCCCGCCCGAAATCGTGCCCGCAATCCCGAGGACCGCCATGCCTGCCGATCTGCCGCCCGACCAGCCCCCCGCCGTTCCGCCGCCTTTGCCGACAGCCGCTCCGCCCGAGGCACCTGCGGCCGCGCCCCCTGCGGCAACCCCGGCCACCGCTTCGCGGATCGTGGACCTGGAAGGCGGCACCATCCATGTCGGCGGCTGCGGCGAAGGGCACGCCACGCCCGAGCGGATGCTGCTGAAATACGCCAACCGCCACGGGCTGATCGCGGGCGCGACCGGCACCGGCAAGACGGTCACCTTGCAGACGCTGGCCGAATCGCTGTCGCTGGCCGGGGTGCCGGTGTTCCTGTCCGACGTGAAGGGCGACCTTGCCGGCATGGCGCTGAAGGGCGGGACCGATCCCAAGCTGGTCCAGCCCTTCGCCGACCGGGCGGCGACGATCGGCGTGACGCTCGACTACCAGTCGTTCCCCGTCACCTTCTGGGACGTGTTCGGCGAAAAAGGGCACCCCGTCCGCAGCACGCCCGCCGAAATGGGGCCGCTGCTGCTGTCGCGGCTGCTGGACCTCACCCCCGCGCAGGAAGGGGTGATGAACATCGCCTTCCACGTCGCGGACGAGCAGGGGCTGGCGGTTCTGGACCTGGCCGACCTCCAGGCGATGCTGGTCTGGGTGGGCGAGAACGCGTCCGACCTGCGGCTGCGCTACGGCAACGTCTCGGCGGCGTCGATCGGGGCGATCCAGCGCGCGCTGCTGGTGCTGGAAACGCAGGGCGGAGCGCGGCTGTTCGGTGAGCCCGCGCTGGAACTTTCGGACCTGATGCGGGTCGATGCGTCGGGCAAAGGCGTGGTCAACATCCTTGCGGCGGACCGGCTGATGCAGTCGCCGCGCCTGTATTCCACGTTCCTTCTGTGGCTGCTGTCGGAACTGTTCGAGCAGCTGCCCGAGGTGGGCGACCCCGAAAAGCCGCGGATCGCGTTCTTCTTCGACGAGGCGCATCTGCTCTTCGACGGCGCGCCCGACGCGCTGGTGGACAAGGTCGAGCAGGTCGCGCGGCTGATCCGGTCCAAGGGGGTGAGCGTCTGGTTCATCTCGCAGAACCCGGCCGACATCCCCGAGGCGGTGCTGGGCCAGGTCGGCAACCGTGTCCAGCACGCGCTGCGGGCGTTCACGGCCAAGGACCAGAAGGCGCTGCGGATGGCGGCCGAGAACTATCGCCCCAACCCCGACTTCGACACCGCCGAGGCGATCCAGAACGTGGGCACGGGCGAGGCCGTGACCTCGTTCCTGCAACCGAAGGGGATGCCCGGGATCGTGCAGCGCACGCTGGTGCGTCCGCCGCTGTCGCAATTGGGGGCGATCGCGGATGCCGAGCGCGCGCGGATCGTCGGCGCCTCGGCGCTGGGGCTGAAATACGACAAGGCGCTGGACCGTGAATCCGCGCGCGAGATGCTGGCCGCGCGGGCGACCGAGGCGGCGGACGCGGGCGCGGCCGGGAAGGCGCGGGGGGGCGACGCGCGGCGAGGTGGCGGTGGGCGCGCAACCGACGGTCGCGGCGACGACGACCTGTTCCGCATGGACGAGGGCAGGGGGCGCCGGGATCGCGACGGCTTCGACGATGCTCGCGACGACGATCGTTCCGACCGGGACGAGCCGGAACGGCACACGCGCGGCCGTCGCTACCGGGCGGACGAGGAGGACGGTTACGCCACCCCGCGCACCCGGCGCGGCGCGGCGCCCGCGCGCCGGTCGCAAAGCGATTCGATCGCAACGGCGTTCGGCAAGAGCCTTGCCCGCCAGATCGGCACCAAGGCGGGGCAGGCGCTGGTGCGCGGCGTCCTCGGTTCGTGGTCGCGCGGCCGGTAGGGCGACAGGCCGCGCGGGCTAAGGGCGGTCACACCGCCAGTCCGAAGCGGGGCTTGGCGGCGGGCGCCGCGGCAAGCCGCGCCTCGGCCAGTATCGCGATCAGCAGGCTCAGGTGGCGCTGAAGGTCATAGTCGGCGGCCCCCTGGACCCGGGCGTCGTTCAGCGCCTGTTCAAAGCCGCGCAACAGGTCGAGCGACTTGCCCGGGCCGGGAACCATTTCGCTTTTCAAAAGCTTGGGCAGATCGCGGCCACGCCGCCAATGCGGCAGGCCCAGCCGCGCGGCCCGGATCAGAAGCGCCGGGCGGCGCAGGGGGCCAAGCGGCACGGCGGGGTCCCGGTCGGCGGGGGTCGAGACGGGAAAGGCGATGATGTTGTCGCAGGTCATGGCGGCAAGCTCCGGTATGCGGGCGGGGTGTCGGTGACGGCAGATTGCTGCACCGAGGCGCCCGTTGCGTTACCACCCGATGCGCCGCACGGCGGGGCAACGAAACTTTAGGATTTGTTAGCAAATAACCACGCATCTGGACTGCGGCCTGTCCTTATCGGCAGGTCGAGGGTCACTACCCGACTGCCGCCTGCAACCTGGGGTGCAGCGGCATCAAGCGATGCGAGGGAAGACAACCATGACGATCCTGTCGGCCGACTTCAGCGTCTGCGCGCCGATCCCCACCTTGCCCGATTTCACCGGGACCGGGATCGACGCCACCGGGGCGGCCAGCCAATCCAGAAAGCCTGTCCAGATGCCGGTGACCGGGGGCGCTGCCACGCCCCAGGGCCTGAACGCCGTCAACCCCGCGGACCCGGCCGCCTGCCTGCCGGGGCACATGGCCGCCGGGCACGGCGCGATCTTCTCGGGGAGCCTAGGCGGTGCCATGACGGCGACGCTTGGGACCGCCGTCATGGCGCGGCCTGCCGCGAACTCGACCATGCTGCCCGTCGGCCTGCCCGCCGACGCGCGGCTTTACCTGCGCCATGTCGAGGGCGGCGAATCCATCCGGGCGATCGCGCGCGAGACGGGCTGTCACGCCTCGACCATCCTGCGCCGCATCCGCCGGTTCGAGCAGCGCCGGGACGATCCCCTGCTGGACGGGGCGGTGGACCGCAGCCGGGGGCCCGACCCCTGCGCGGGCGCCGGCTGCGACCGCGCCGGAAACGCGCGGCCGCAGCCGGGCTGCTGGACGCGCACCGAACTGGACCAGGCCCGCCGTATCCTGCGCCGGCTGGCCGAGCCGCGCGCCGTCATGGCGGTCGCGGCGGGCATGGAAAAGGCGATCGTGATGCGGGACGACATCCGCCTTGCGGTGCTGGACCGGGGCCTGGCCGAGCGGCTGGCGCTGATGGGCTGGGTCGCGCTGTCGCAGGGGGGCCGCATCACCCGCCACGCCATCACGCCGGCGGGCCGGGCGGCGCTCAAGACCCTCATCGCCGGACGCGGGCGCACGCTGCCGGGCCATCACGACTTTGCCGACGCCCAGCCCGTGCAGGTCGATCCGGCCGGCCAGGCCGCAGGTGCCGGATTTGCCGAAGGGGCGGCGCGGTTCGGGCATGCGCGCCCCGCCGACGCAGCCGGGCAGGCACCGGACGACGAAAACCCCCACGCCGACCAACACCGCATCTGGGCCGAGCGCGAGATCGAGGATCCCGAGACCGGCGAGCGGCGGCGCACGCGGGTGAACCTTGCGGAAAGCCCGCTGCTGGTGCTGGCGCGGCGGCGCGGGGCCGACGGCAAGCCGTTCCTCGACGCGGGCCTCGTCGGCGCGGGCGAGCGGCTGCGCGAGGATTTCGAGCTGGCGCAGATGGGCGCGCGCGTGACCCAGAACTGGGACCGCTTCATGACCGCCGGGATCGACAGCTCGCCCCACGCGGGCGGCCGTCACGGCGGCGGGTCCGAAGGGGCGCGGGACCGCGTCGCCGTGGCTCTGCGCGACCTTGGCCCCGGCATGGGCGATCTGGTGCTGCGGGTGTGCTGCTTTCTCGAAGGGATCGAGATGACCGAGCGTCGGCTGGGCTGGTCCGCGCGGTCGGGCAAAATCGTGCTGCGGCTCGCCCTGATGCGGCTGGAACGGCACTACGTCGAACGCTACGGCAGCGGCTCGCCCCTGATCGGCTGACACGGCGCGCGGCCCGGCCACGGGTCAACGCGGGGAAAGGAAAAGGGGCGCCCGTCCGGGGCGCCCCTTCGCAACCTCGTGCCTGCGGCCGTCAGGCCGCCTGGCTGCGTTCGCGCAGGTAGTTCAGCACGTTTTCGGGCGAGCTTTCGCCATAGGGATCCTCGGGGTGGTCGTCGCAGCGGCCCGGTTCCTCGAACACCGCCTCGACTACGCCGTCGTCGATGATCGCGGCATAGCGCCACGAGCGCGGCCCGAACCCCAGGTTGTCCTTGCGGACCATCATGCCGACTGCGTCGGTGAACGCGCCCGACCCGTCGGGGATCACCTTGACCGCTTCCAGCTTCTGCGACTTGGCCCACTGGTTCATCACGAAGCTGTCGTTGACCGACAGGCAGTAGATGTCGTCCACGCCGAGATCGGCCATTTCCGACGCCGACTTCTCGAACCCCGGCAGCTGGAAAGTCGAGCAGGTGGGCGTGAACGCGCCGGGCAGCGAGAACAGCACCACGCGCTTGCCCTTGAAGAAGTCGCTCGTGGTCAGTTTTTCCCAGCGGTAGGGGTTCGGGCCGCCGACGGCCTCGTCCCGGACGCGGGTCTGGAAGTTCACCTCGGGCAGCTTGTCACCGATCTTCATGTCTGGTCCTTTCCGGTTGGCGCCGCGGCCGGATTGCCGCAGCCGGATTGCTGCAGCGGAATTGCCGCGATGCAGCATCGCGCCTGTCATGCCCCGCCAGCCCGCCGTTGATCAAGCCCCGCAAAACCATTACGTCAGGGCTCAGATGCCGGAACGTCCGGGAAGGACCGTTGTCGATGACCGACCAGCCTGTGATCCAAGATGCCGCCGACGCGAGCCCCGTGCCGGTCCTGCGCCGCCACCCCGAAAAGGCGCACCGCCCCGACCAGAGCCAGCCGAAGAAGCCCGACTGGATCCGCGTGAAGGCGCCGGTGAGCCAGGGTTACAAGGACACCCGCGACATCCTGCGCAAGAACCGCCTGTCCACGGTCTGCGAGGAAGCCGGCTGCCCCAACGTCGGCGAATGCTGGAGCCAGGGCCACGCGACCATGATGATCATGGGCGAGATCTGCACCCGCGGCTGTTCGTTCTGCAACGTGGCGACCGGCCGCCCCGACGCGCTGGACGTGTTCGAGCCGGGCAGGGTGGCCCACGCCGTGCAGACGCTGGGGCTGAAGCACGTCGTCATCACCAGCGTCGATCGCGACGACCTGGACGACGGCGGCGCCGATCATTTCGCCCAGACCATCCGCGCGATCCGCCACCGCGCGCCGGATGCCACGATCGAGGTGCTGACGCCCGACTTCCTGAAGTCCGTGCCGGGCAGCCTGGAAAAGGTCGTGGCCGCGCGGCCCGACGTGTTCAACCACAACCTCGAAACCGTACCCGGCCTTTACCCCACCGTGCGGCCGGGGGCGCGCTATTTCCATTCGCTGCGCCTGTTGCAGCGGGTGAAGGAGCTTGATCCCACCATGTTCACCAAGTCGGGCATCATGGTCGGCCTGGGCGAGGATCGGCAGGGCGTCCTGCAGGTCATGGACGACATGCGCGCGGCCGATATCGACTTCATCACCATCGGCCAGTACCTGCAGCCTTCGCCCAAGCATCACCGCGTGGACCGCTTCGTGACCCCGCAGGAGTTCGCGGGCTACGAGAAATCGGCTTTCGGCAAGGGCTTCCTGATGGTGTCGGCGACCCCGCTCACGCGGTCGTCGTACCATGCGGGGGACGACTTCGCCCGGCTTCGCGCCGCCCGGCTGGCGCGGCTTGCGGGCGCGTAAGACCCGCACGCTCAACCGGTCCTGAGGACGGCCGCCTCGGGGCGCCAGCCTTCGGCTTCCCACTTCTGCGCGATCTGCCCCAGCATGTTCATCGCGCCGTGCAGTTCCTGCCCGCGCGGGGTCAGGGAATAGGTGACCTGCGGCGGGATCGTGGCGGCCTGATGGCGGTCCACCAGCCCCGCGCGTTCAAGCATCCGCAGCCGTTCCGTCAGCACCTTGGTCGAGATCCGGGGCAGGTGGCGCTGGAACGCGCCGAATCGCTGCGGCCCGTCAGTCGCCAGAGTCCAGATCAGATAGGTGGTCCACTGACCGCCCACGACCGAAAACATGCGGTCCACGGGGCATGCGCCCGGCGTCCCGTCGCAACCATCGTCCATATCTTTTCACCCGGTAAGTCACTTCCTTTATAGTGCCTACTTTCTTTACGAAAGCAAGTAGGCATTCTCATGCCGTGAGACGCGCCGGAACGGTTCGGCGCCAAAGCGGAGCATTCCATGACCACCATCGCCATCCTCTACTTCAGCGGCTACGGCCATACCGTGAAACAGGCCGAGGCCCTGGCCGCGGGCGTCCGGCTTGCGGGCGCGACCCCGCACCTGATCCGTATCCCCGACACGGGCGAGCTGACCGACGCCGACTGGGCCGCCCTCGATGGCGCGCAGGCGATCGTCTATGGCAGCCCCACCTACATGGGCGCGCCCGCCTGGCAGTTCAAAAAGGTCGCGGACGCAAGCTCGGCCCGCTGGATGGGGCAGGCGTGGCGCGACAAGGTGGCGGGGGGCTTTACCACCTCGGCCTCGACCGTGGGCGACAAGGGCGAGACGATCGCCGCGTTCATGACGCTGTCCCAACAGCACGGGCAGGTCTGGGTGGGGCCGGCCGTGATGCCGTCGAACGCGCTGGAGAGCGGGCCCGCCGACCTGAACTGGTCGGGCGGCAGCGCAGGCGCGCTGGCGATCGCACGCGCCGACGCCTCGCCCGATCAAGGCTATGAGGGCGACATGGAAACCGCGCGGCTGTACGGCCAGCGGCTTGCCACGATCGCGGCGACGCTGGCCCCGGCCCGCGCCGCGGCCTGACGCTTGCGCGGCCCGGCGGCAGACGCTATCGCTGGGCCGCGCCCCGTTACGCACGACGGCGCCCGAGTGGCGGAATGGTAGACGCAGCGGATTCAAAATCCGCCGCCGCAAGGCATGTCGGTTCGAGTCCGACCTCGGGTACCAGCGCGCGATCCGTGCCTCGCGCAGGGCGGCTGTCCCGGCCAACGTCCCGGACCTGCATGAAAACGCGGCAATCTTCCTGCGCTCCGGGAACAATCGGCACAAAGCGGTGTTGGTCTGCACAATTTGCAACATCCCGACCGAAAGGAACATCGCGATGGCCAACAACTACACCGCCACGGATGCCAAGAACGACCTCAAGGACACGGCGAAGGACGCCAAGAAGGACATCAGCGAAGGCGCTGAGAAGCTGGCCGGCGACGCCAAGGACGCCTGGAACAAGGCGACGGATTCGACGACTGCCGACAACCTGAAGAAGACCGCGACCGACGCCGTCGACCAGGCCAAGGCCAAGGGTCAGGAATACCTGGACACCGCGCGCGAGCGTGGCGCCGAATACGCCGACCGCGCCCGCAGCGAGGCTGACCGCCTGTACCGCGCCGGCGAGAAGAAAGCCGGTGAAGTCGCGCACTACGCCGAAGACTACTATGACGAAGTCTCGGACATGATCCGTCGCAAGCCCGCGCAGGCGCTGGGTATCGCTGCGGGCGTCGGCTTCCTCGTCGGCCTGATCCTGGCGCGTCGCTGATCCGATGTTCGATTACGCGAGGAACATGCAGCTTGCCCTGACGGACGTTGCCCGCCGCACCGCCATGAAAGTGGCGGGTGGGGTGGTCATCGTCCTGGGGGCGGGCTTCCTGCTCGCCGCGCTGTGGACGTTCCTGGCGGATACCCTTGGTTGGGGTCCGCTTTGGGCGTCGCTGGCGATCGGGGTGCTGTTCGTCGTCATCGGGCTGGTCGTGATGAGCCGGGGCGGGCAGGTCAAGCACCCTGTCCCCACGACCGACGACCTGAAGGCCGAGGTCGAGACCCGCGTCAGCCTTGCCGCCGACGCGGCGCTGGAAAAGGCGCGGGTCAAGGCGACCGAGGTGGTCGATACCGTCGAGGACCGGGTGAACACCCTCGTCGGCGGCGTCACGGCCAAGGCGCAGGAGTTCGCGGACCAGGCAGAGGCCAAGGTTCACGGCTTTACCCGCACCGCCGCCAGCAACGCGGCCTCGCGGGTCGGCCTGACCCCGCGCTTCTTCACCGAGGCGCAGGAAACGCTCGACTCGGTCAAGTCGAGCAACGCGGCGACGATCACGCCGCTGCTGGCCGTCTTTGCGGCCGGTGTGGCGATCGCATCGCGCGTGCAGTCGTGGCGTCATCAGGACGACTACGACTACGACGACTACGAGGACGATGATTTCGACCGCCGCGACCTGTCCGACGACGGGTACGACGACGATTACGACAGCGACGATTACTACTGACGGATCGTATCCGTAAGACAGCAAAAGGGCCGCGTCATGCGGCCCTTTCTCGTGTCAGCGTGATGGCACGGGGTCAGCCGTTGGCCTGACGGATCCGTTCGGCCGCTTCCTTGTCGTAGGTCACGCCCGACTTGTCGAAAAGCTGGTCGAGTTCGCCCGACAGCGTCATCTCGGTCACGATGTCGGCGCCGCCGACGAACTCGCCCTTGACGTAAAGCTGCGGGATCGTCGGCCAGTCCGAGAAATCCTTGATGCCCTGGCGGATCTGTTCGTCCGAGAGCACGTTCACGTCCTGGAAGGCGACGCCCATGTAGTTGAGGACGCTGGCCACGCGGCTTGAGAAGCCGCATTGCGGAACGTCCTTCGTGCCCTTCATGAACAGTACGACCTCGTTGCAGTCGATGATTTCCTGGATCTGCGTGCGCGACTCGTCGCTCATGATACGTCCTTTCGGGGAAGGGGGGTCAGTCGGGCGCCTTGGTGGTCAGCGCCAGCGCGTGAAGCGCACCGGCGGGCCCGTCCATCTGGCCCCTGAGCGCGGCGTACACCGCGCGCTGCTGCTGGACGCGGTTCTGGCCGCGGAAACTTTCGTCGATGACTTCGGCGGCGTAGTGATTACCGTCTCCGGCAAGGTCGGTGATGGTGATCGTGGCCGCGGGGAACGCGGCGCGGATCATCCCCTCGATATCCTGTGCTTCCATCGGCATGGCGGTCGGTCCTTCGTCATCGGCCTGAGGTGATGTAAGCAGGCGCGCGAGGGGTCACAAGGGGATGCGGCGTGCGCGGCGCGGCATCCGGGTCGCGAAGCGGATCGTGGATCGGGAATGTCGATAATCAGTATTATGTAATGCTCGGATGCGATCCGCGGCGTGCCTTTACGCGTGAGATGTGGCAAGCGTCTACAAGCACCCGAACGACGGAGCCATGATGCCTGCACCGCAAAATCGCCTTCCCGTCATCTTCGATCTGGACGGCACGCTCGTCGATAGCGCGCCCGACATCCACGCGTCCGTCAACGCCACGCTGCGCGAGGCTGGCCTGCGGACGCTGCCGCTGGACCGCGTCCGCAGCTTCATCGGTGGCGGCGTCGAGATGCTGTGGGCGCAGATCGCGGCCGAGCTGGGGATCGACCCGGCCGAACGGTCGCGGCTGCTTGCGGCGTTCATGTCGCGCTATCATCACGCGACCCAGCTGACGCGGCTGTTCGACGGCGTGGCCGACGCGCTGGCGGTGCTGGCCGGGCGCGGCCATCCGCTGGGCATCTGCACGAACAAGCCGGCGATCGCGACGCGCGCGGTTCTGGATCATTTCGACGTGGCGCGGTTGTTCGGCGCGGTCGTCAGCGGTGACAGCCTGGCGGTGAAGAAGCCCGATCCCGCGCCGCTGCTGGCCGCGATCGAGGCGCTTGGCGGCGACCCGCGCGACCCCCGCGCGGTCTTTGTCGGCGACAGCGAGTTCGACGCGAACTGCGCCCGGAACGCGGGCGTGCCGCTGCTGCTGTTCACCGGCGGCTACAGCCACGGCCCGACGAACCTGCTGCCGCACCATGCCGGGTTCGACGACTTCTCGACGCTTCCCGCGCTGGTCGCAGAGACAGCGGCGCTTGATCCCGTCGCCTTCGCGGGCGATCCTGTGGCCGACCGATAGGAGATTTCATGGACCTGCGCCAACTCACGCCCGCACTTTCCGTCTCGCCGCAGATCCATCCGTCCGAGGTCGAAGAACTGGCCCGCGCGGGGTTCCGCGTCCTCATCAACAACCGCCCCGACGACGAGGTCGGCGCGGACGAGGATTCCGTGGCCATGCGGCAGGCGGCGACGGACGCGGGCCTGGCCTATCACCACATTCCGTTCCATCCGGGCCGGGTGACGGCGGACATGGTCCGCGACTTCAAGGCGGCGGCGGCCGAGGGGCCGGCAATGGCCTATTGCCGCAGCGGCAACCGCTCGACGGTGCTTTGGGCGCTGTCGCAGTCCGGCGAGCGCCCGGCGCAGGAGATCGTCGGGACCGCAGCGGCTGCCGGTTACGATGTCTCGAGCATCGCGTCGATGCTTGCCAGATAACGTTCAAAATCAGGCTGATGCCGCGCCAATATATTGCTGGTTATCAGGTTTGGCAAAGCGCGGCTTAGTCGCGCCTATCCCGCGCCGCCAGATAATGCCGCACCGCGCCGATCACGTGGCGGAAGCGGTCGCCGCCCAGGTGCTTGCCGCCATACCAGCGCGAGACGACGATCAGATGGCCGTCCAGCCCCTCGCTTTCCAGCATCCGCAGGATGATCGCACCCGCGCCCGCCTCGCCGTCGTCGTTCTTCATGCCCTCGCCCGCGATCCGCGCGGCCCAGCTGTTGTGGGTCGCGCGGGCGAAGCGTTTGACCCGCCGCAATTCGCCAAGCGCCGCGTCGACGTCGGCGGCCGATCCGACCGGCCCGCCAGAGACCGCGTAAGTTGACCCCCGGTCCGCGATGATCCTGTCGAACGTCGTCAGCGCCACGACGCGTCCCCTTTGCCTGCCGCATCCGCGTCTTGTGCTTCAACGCGATCAGGGGCAATACCCGCCGCTGTCCGCAGCCGAAAGATCACCCGCGATGCTGGCCTTCATCGACGCCCGACTGGTCCTGCTGTCGGTCCCCAAGACCGGAACGACGGCGCTGGAAACGGCGCTGCGGCCGCACGCGCAGGCGGTGCTGACCGGGCATCCCGGTCTCAAGCATATCGAGCTGCGCGCGTTCCAGCGGTTCCTGGCCCCGGTGCTGGACCGGGCCGGCGCGCCCCGGTTCGAGACGGTCGCGGTCCTGCGCGAGCCTGTGGACCGGCTGCGCAGCTGGTATCGCTACAACGCCCGCGACGAGGTGATCGGCCGCGCCGACAGCACCGCGCGCGTGACCTTCGGGCAGTTCATCGAAGGCTATCTTGCGCCGGACCAGCCCGCTTATGCCCGGATCGGGCGGCAGTCCTGGTTCGTGGATCCCCTGCCCGGCTGCGAGCCGGTCGATCACCTGTTCCGTTACGAAGGATTGGACGCCTGCCTTGCCTTTCTGTCCGGCCGGCTGGGGCGCAGGATCGCGCCGCCGCGGATGAACGTCTCGCCCCAAGCCGACACCTCGCTTGATCCCGCGCTGGAACGTCGCCTGCGCGAGGCGCTGGCGGACGAGACGGCGCTGTGGGAAGCCGCGCGGCACTGACGGGGGTTGACGGGGGGCGCGTTAGCGGGCCCCCTGCCCGTAAAGCTTCGCCGCCCGGTCCTCGAACGCGCGCACGACGCGGTGCATCGCCTCGGTGAAGACGACCCCGATCACCCGGCCGAGGATCGGGTTCCGGAACTCGAAATCCACGAAGAACGCAACGCTGCAGCCGCCCTCGGCGCGGTCGGCAAAAGTCCAGCCGCTGTGCAGATGCCGGAACGGGCCGTCGAGATAGTCGGTCTCGATCCGCTTTTCGGCGGGGTACAGCGTCACCCGGCTGCCGAAGCGTTCCCGAAAAACCTTGAAGCTGATGACAAGGTCGGCCTCGATCACCTCGGCGCCCTCGGCGCCCTGTGTGTCGCCCGGCAGCGGCTGGCGCGACCGGATCCGGGCGGCGCTGTTCCACGGCAGGAACTCGGGATAGCGTTCGACATCGGCCACCAGATCGTACATCTGCTGGGCGCTGTAGGGCAGGTTCCGGGTTTCGGCGTGATGGGGCAAAGGGCTGTTTCCTGGGGCGTTCGGCGGCACGGGCTGCCGCGGAATCTATCAGCAGGATGAAGGGCTTCACAACATGAACTGGTTGGTGCGCGCCGCGCGCTGGGTCCGCAACCCGCCGTCCGAAGGCCGGGTGAAGCTGGTGGTCGCGGTGATCGTGCTGGCGATCGCGATCGTGACGGCCGAGCATTTCGGCTGGTGGCCCGACTGGGCCACGCAGGAACGCATCCGCCCGCAACGCCCGATGCGCTGACCCGCGACGGGACCGCGCGCGCCCGGCCAAGACTGTGGACGACTGGCCGGTCGCGCGGGCTGATCCCGCCCTACAGACTCAAAGCCCCGTGCCCGCGAAGGTGTCGCATTGGGACAGCTGGCCGCTTTCCATCCCGCGCGTCAGCCATTCGCTGCGCTCGGCGGCCGAGCCGTGGGTGAAGCTGTCGGGCATCGGAGTCCGGCCCGCGCCCTTCTGCAGCATGTCGTCGCCGACCGCGCGGGCGGCGTTCACCGCCTCGTCGATGTCGCCCGGCTCGATGCTGCCGAAACGGTCCTGCGCCTGCCGCGCCCAGATCCCGGCGAAGCAGTCGGCCTGCAGCTCGGTCATGACCGAGATGCGGTTCGAGTCGACCTCACTCGCCCGCGAGCGGAGCTGGTTGACCTTGGGCAGGATGCCCAGCTGGTTCTGGACGTGGTGGCCCACCTCGTGCGCGATGACGTAGGCGGCGGCGAAGTCACCGCCCGCGCCCATCTGCTGATCCATCATGTCGAAGAAGGTCGTGTCCACGTACAGGCGCTGGTCGTTGGGGCAGTAGAACGGCCCCATCGCGGCCGACGCGCTGCCGCAGGCGGACTGGACCGCGCCCGAGAACATCACCAGCGTCGGGTTCTGGTACTGGGTGTTGCCCTGCGCGGGCAGCGCCTCGGCCCACACCTCCTCGGTGTCGGCCAGCACCACCGACACGAACTGGCCGATTTCCTGTTCGGCCTGGCTCAGCTCGCGTTCCTCGCCGGGTTGCATGCTTTGCGTCTGCTGGACCACCGGGGTGATGTCCACGCCGAAGAAATAGCCGACCGCCAGGACGACGATGGTGCCGACGACGCCCAGGCCCCCTGCCCCGCCGACGCCCATGCCGCGCCTGTCCTCGATGTTGCTGCTACCGCGACGTCCGCGCCATTCCATGCTGCCGTTCCTTCGATCTGCCGTGCGATGGTCCCGGCGCACCCATGCAAGCGGGCCGCGCGCGGGGTCAACCCTGTCGCCGCAAAGGCTACGTGGGGTTGACGCGCCCCGCAAGGCGGTCGATCCACGCAGGCGGGGACCGCGCCGCGCCGTGGTCCGGCTGACGCGAGGGGATGGCGCATGTTCGACTGGGTCCTGTCGGTGATCGAGGGCTGGGGCTATCCCGGCATCTTCGCGCTGATGCTGCTGGAAAACGTGTTCCCGCCGATCCCGTCCGAGGTGATCATGCCGCTTGCGGGCTATCTGTGCGGGACAGGCGCGCTGTCCTTCGTGCCGGCGCTGATCGCGGGCACGCTGGGGTCGATGGCGGGCACGACGCTATGGTTCTGGCTGGGTCGGTCGCTGGGGTCCGAGCGGCTGAAGCGGTGGGCCGGGCGGCACGGGCGCTGGCTCACGGTCTCGCCGTCCGACATCGACACCGCGCAGGGCTGGTTCGCGCGCCACGGCGGGACGGCCATGTTCTTTGGCCGGATGGTGCCGGCGGTGCGGACCCTGATTTCGGTGCCAGCGGGCATCGCGCGCATGCCGCTGGGGCGGTTCCTCGCCTTTTCGGCGGCGGGCAGCTTTCTATGGACGCTGCTTCTGGCCGGGGCGGGGCTGCTATTGGAAAGCCAGTACAGCCGTGTCGCCGATGTGATCGACCCGGTGTCGAAGGTCGTGGTGGTCGCGATCGTCGCGTATTACCTGTACCGCGTCGTGACGTGGAAGCCGGAATAGGAACGGGTCGATGCTGGAACGCCTGACCGCGCGGGGGCTGGCGCTTGCCGCGAGCCTTGGATCGGCGCTGCTGCTAGCGGGTGCGTTTGCGTTTCAGGCGGCGGGCCATGCGCCGTGCGAGCTGTGCATCCTGCAGCGCTGGCCGCATCTGGCGGCCGCCGTCGTGGGTGTCGCGGTTCTGGCGTTCGGCTGGCGCAAGGCGCTGTCCGTCCTGGGGCTGCTGGCGGCGTTGACCGCGACGGCGTTCGCGATCTTCCACGTCGGCGTCGAGTGGCAGTGGTGGGAAGGCCCCATGGCCTGCACCGGCGGCATGGGCGATATCGCCACCCTGTCGACGGCCGAGCTGATGACGCGGCTGAGCGAGGCGAAGGTCGTGCGCTGCGACCAGCCGTCCTTCGTGTTCCTGGGGCTGTCGATGGCGGGCTGGAACGCCGTCTGCTCGGCCGCGCTGTCGGTCCTGTGGGCGCTGTCGCTTCGGCGGCCACGACTGGCGGCAAGCCGCTGAATTCGTTGCGCGGGCGATCGCCCGGAAGGCCGTTCCTGTTGAACCCATCTCCGGTGGGTGATAGACCATGCGCCAACAAGATATAGAGGCGCAGCCCCTTGGCCGATCCCACCGACACCCCTGACGACATGCCCGAAGACGATACCCCCGGCAGCCCCGCCGCTGCCGGGTCGGGCGAGCCTGCGACGCGCGGCGTGATGCCCCATGACGGGCCGGTGATCGACATCGCGGCCGAGATGAAGACCGCCTATCTCGACTACGCCATGTCGGTGATCGTCAGCCGCGCGATCCCGGACCTGCGCGACGGTCTGAAGCCGGTCCACCGCCGGATCCTGTTCGCGATGAACGAGACCGGGAACACCTTCGACAAGTCCTACCGCAAGTCCGCGCGCCCGGTCGGCGACGTGATGGGGAAATACCACCCGCACGGCGATGCCTCGATCTACGACGCGCTGGTGCGGATGGCGCAGGATTTTTCCATGTCGCTGCCGCTGCTCGACGGGCAGGGCAATTTCGGCTCGATGGACGGCGATCCGCCCGCGGCAATGCGCTATACCGAGGCGCGGATGGCCAAGGCGGCGAACTGGATGCTGGCCGACATCGACAAGGACACGGTCGAGTTCCAGGACAACTACGACGGCAAGGACCGCGAACCGACCGTGCTGCCGGCGCGGTTTCCCAACATGCTCGTCAACGGCGCGGGCGGCATCGCCGTTGGGATGGCCACCAACATCCCGCCCCACAACCTGGGCGAGGTCATCGACGCCACGCTGGAACTGATCGCCGATCCGGACCTGTCGACCGAGCGGCTGCTGGAAATCATCCCCGGCCCCGACTTCCCCACCGGCGGCATCATCCTTGGCCGTTCGGGCGCGCGGAAAGCCTATCTCGAAGGGCGCGGGTCGATCATCGTGCGCGCCCGCACCCGGGTCGAGGATATCCGCAACAACCGCCAGGCCATCGTGCTGGACGACGTGCCCTACCAGGTCAACAAGGCGACGCTGGTCGAGCGGATCGCGGAACTGGCCAAGGAAAAGAAGATCGAGGGGATCAGCCACGTCCAGGACGAATCCAACCGCCACGGCGTGCGGCTGGTGATCGAACTGCGCCGCGACGCTACGCCCGACGTGGTGCTGAACCAGCTTTACCGCTTCACGCCCATGCAGACGAGCTTCGGGGCCAACATGCTGGCGCTGAACGGCGGCCGCCCGGAACAGCTGACCTTGCGCGGGTTCCTGACGAACTTCATCACCTTCCGCGAGGAAGTCGTCGCCCGGCGCACCGCGTTCGAATTGCGCCGCGCGCGCGAGCGCAGCCACATCCTGTGCGGCCTTGCCGTGGCCGTGACCAACGTGGACGAGGTCGTGGCGACGATCCGCGCCTCGGCCGATCCGGCGGACGCGCGCGAGCGGCTGATGGAACGGCGCTGGCCCGCGGCCCAGATCCTCGAATACCTCAAGCTGATCGACGATCCCCAGCACCCGGTGAACGACGACGGCACCTACAACCTGTCCGAAGCGCAGGCCCGCGCGATCCTTGAACTGCGCCTGCAGCGCCTGACCGCGCTTGGCGTGCAGGAAGTCACGGACGAGCTGCGCGCGCTTGCCGACGCGATCCGCGACTACCTCGCAATCCTCGCCTCGCGCGAGCGGATCATGGGCATCATCGCGGACGAACTGCGCGAGGTGAAACAGCTTTTCGCCGTCCCGCGCCGCACCGAGATCACCGAATGGTCCGGCGACATGGACGACGAGGACCTGATCGAGCGCGAGGACATGGTCGTGACCATCACCTCGGGCGGCTACATCAAGCGCACCCCGCTGGTCGAGTTCCGCAGCCAGCGCCGGGGCGGCAAGGGCCTGTCGTCGATGGCGACCAAGGACGACGACGTGGTGACGACGCTCTTCGTTGCCAACACCCATACCGAGCTGCTGTTCTTCACCACCGATGGCATGGTCTATCGCCTCAAGACCTGGCGGTTGCCCTTGGGCGGGCGCACCGCCAAGGGCAAGGCGCTGGTCAACATCCTGCCCATCGACGGCGGCACCTCTATCGCCGCGCTGATGCCGGTGGACGTGCCCGAGGACGAATGGGACAGCCTGCAGATCGTGTTCGCGACCTCGGACGGGGACGTGCGGCGGAACGCGCTGTCGGATTTCACCAACGTGAAGTCGAACGGCAAGATCGCCATGAAACTGCCCGATGGTGTCAGCCTGGTCGATGCCCGCATCGCGGACGAGGATGACGACGTGATGCTGGTGACCGCGATGGGCCGGGCGATCCGATTCCCGACCACGCATGTCCGCATCTTCAAGGGCCGAGATTCGACCGGCGTGCGCGGCATCCGCCTGGCCAAGGGCGACCACGTCGTCAGCATGTCGATCATCCGCCACTTCGAGGCGTCGCCGGGCGAGCGGGCGGCCTATATCAAGATGCGCCGCGCCGTCGAAGGGGCGCTGGACGACGGGGCCGAGCCCGACGAGGACGAAGACGTGGCCGAAGCCGCGCTGTCGCCGGACCGCTATGCCGAGATGAGCGCGCACGAGGACCTGATCCTGACCGTGACCGAGCGCGGCGCGGGCAAGCTGTCGTCGGCGCACGACTATCCGGTGCGCGGGCGCGGCGGGCTTGGCGTGATGGCGATGGACCGCGCCATGCGCGGCGGCCAGCTGGTCGCGTCCTTCGCGGTGACGCTGGACGACCAGATCATGCTTGCGACCTCGACCGGGCAGTCGATCCGGGTGCCGGTGGACGGGATCAGCTTCCGCTCGCGCACGGCCGGCGGGGTGCGGGTGTTCAACACCGGGCGCGACGAGGTGGTCGTGTCGGTCGCACGGGTGGCCGAGGGTGCTGCGGACAACGGCGTGCTGGTGGAAGACCAGACCTTGCCGCCGGAAGGCGACGCACCGGCCGAGGAGTAAGGCGCCTTCCCCGCGCCGACATGGTCAAGCAATCGATGCCGGGCCGCATCAAGCGCCCGGCGTCTTGCGTCCGGTCGCGCGTCAGCCCGGCACGCGCACCGTCAGTTCAAGCTCGACCTGAAACGCCGGCCCGGCCAGCGCGGCGACCCCGACGCCGGTGAGCGACGGCTGCGCGCCGTCGAAGAAGTCCTGCAGATGCGGCATCAGCACCTCCAGCCGTTCGGGCGTGAGGTCGGTGACGAAGCAGCGGACGATCGCGATGTCGTGCGGCGTGGCCCCCAGCGCGTCGAGCGACGCCCGCGCGTTCCGCACCACCACGCGCATCTGCCCGTCGAGGTCACCCGGAACGGGCGATCCGTCGGCGCTTTGCGCGACCTGGCCCGAGACATAGGCCATCCGGCCCGGGTCGACGACGGAGATCTGCGAATATCCGACCGCCCCGACATCGGGCAGGGTGGACGGGTTCAGGCGGGTGATGCCGTCGGCCACGATGCGTCCTGACAGGTTTGCTCGCCGGATACTCGACGCGCGCGCTGCCCGGCACAACCCCTGCCCGGTCGGTTGATGCGCCGCCTCGGTCGCTCAGCCCCGGCCGCCGTCCCCGTCCCCGTCACCGTCACCGTCCGCATCGCCGTCGCCGGGCGCATCCTCAAGCCCGCTCGACGATGCCCGCGCGATCCGGGGGTCGAGCGTGTCGGGATCCTCGCCCCGGTCCACCGCAAGCGGGCCGGTCGCGGCCGGTGCCGCGTTCGGCCGGGCCGCGCCCTGCGCCGTGCCGCGCGACGACGCCAGCGGATCGGCAAGCTTCGTCAGTTCCTCGACGTTGCGGATGGTGACGTCGCGGTGGGTATAGGGGATCACGATCTCGTCGCGCTCGAAGCGGTCGATGATCTGGTGGCGGATCTCGGTCTGAACGCCCAACCCCTGGTTCACGTCCGAGATGATCGCCCTGATCTCGAAGTTCAGCCCGTCCGCGCCGAAGCCCGTGAAGAACACCGATGGCGGCGGATTGATCAGCACGATCGGCTGATCCTCGGCGATCTCGGTCAGGATCTGCGTCACCTTGCGCGTATCGCTGCCATAGGCGACCGTCACCGGCACGATCACGCGGCCCTGCAGGCTGCCGCGGGTCCAGTTCGTCACCGGCTGCGAGATCAGGTCCGAGTTCGGGACGATGATGTTGGTGCGGTCAAAGGTCTGGATCTGGGTCGAGCGAACCGAGATGCGGCGCACGTAGCCCTCGGCGGTGCCCACGCGGATCCAGTCGCCAAGGGCGATCGGCCGTTCGATCAGCAGGATGATCCCGCTGACGAAGTTCGACACGATGTTCTGCATGCCGAAGCCGATGCCCACCGACAGCGCACCGGCGACGATGGCGAGGTTCGAAAGGTCGATCCCCGCTGCCGTGATCGCCAGTACCGACGCCAGCATCACGCCGATATAGCCCAGACCCGACACGATCGCATTCTGCCCGCCCGCGTCGATCCGCGTGCGTGGCAGGATGGACGTGCGGAACGCGCCCTGGATGAACCGGGTGATCCCGTAGCCCACGACGAACACCGCAAGGAAGGTGACGATGGCGCCGGGCGACAGCCGCACGCCGCCCAGCGACACCCCCTGCCTGAGCCGCGTCCATCCTTCGGCCAGGTCCGACACCCGCGCCCCCCAGATGAGCGCGAAGACCGGGATCGAGGCGATCACCAGCGCGAATCCGATCAGGACCGGGGCCAGCGCCTGCTGCCCCTTGCGCTGGTCGCGGGCCAGCATCGCATACAGGTCCACGATGAACTCCTGCAGCACGATCAGCAGGCCCAGCAGCGCGAGGCTGTAGATCATCGGCCACAGGATGCCGTTGGCCATGCTGTTGTAGCCGATGAGCGCCAGCAGCACGACGATCACCGACGCGGGCCGCACCACGTTGCCCGCGATCGACACCATCCGCACGCGGTACGCGGGCTGGTCGCTGCCGTCGTATCGCAGCGCCTTTCTCAGCGTGTATCCCAGCCGGAACAGCAGCAGCGCCGCCAGCACGATCAGGGGCGCGTGCCAGACGCCCGCGCTCGCGGGCGCGAACTCCATCGGGACGCTGGTTCCAGCCGTGGGCGGCCCCCACGGGCGAACCGGCACCAGCGCGCGGAACACGATCAGGTGGATCGCCACGACACCGACCAGCAGGTCGGCGTTCAGGCGGGCGCGGGCGCGCGCCTCGTCCGGCATCTGGATCGGCCCGTGCGCCTGCGGCGCGAAGAACAGCCCCGACAGCCAGCGCCCGCCGAAAAACGCAAAGGCCGCGACCGGCAGCGCCATCAGGATCGGCCGCCCCCAGTCGCCGAAAAGCCCGGTCAGGTCGGCCGCGCGCACCGCAAGCCAGACGCCCAGGGTAGGCACCGCGATCTGGCCCAGCGAGGCGAGGAACATGACCGCGTCGCGCGAATAGTCGCCCGCGCTCGCCGACAGCCGCGACGGTAACCGAGAGATCCAGCGCCAGCCGTAGATCAAGAGCAGAAGCGCCGCGATGACGTAGCCCGCGACGCCCGGCGCGCGGTCGCGCCAGTCGGCGGCGGTGGCGGCGTCCAGCCGGTCCGACATCTCGCCGCCCAAACCCCTCGCCAGCGTGACGGTGTCGCGGGTCGCGGCGGCCCAGCTGCCCGGCAGCAGGGGCGACGGCGACAGCTGCATCAGCGCCGATGTCTGGCGTTCCCGCTGAAGCGTGTCGATCGACTGGATGATGCCGTTCGCGCGGCTCGCCGCCTCGACCGCCTGCAACCCCGGGGCCTGCAGTTCCGACAGCGCGGCGTTCAGCTCGGCCCGCCTGCTGGCAAGGTCCGGGGCCTCGGTCTCGCCCTCGGCCGGGACCGGCCCTAAAGCCGCGATCTGGTCGCGGACGGTGTTGATGCGGGGCTCGTTGACGTTCTGGACCGACAGGAACCGCTCGCGCCAGTCCACCACCTGCTGGCGCAGCGAGTCGAGCTGCTGGCCGTTGGCGTTGCCCGCGCCGACCAGCTCCTCGATCTGGCTCGCCTGCCGGTCCCACAGCGCGTAATCGGGGGTATCAGCCGGCGCTTCCTGGGCAAAGGCGGCACCGATGGGCGCAATCGGGGCCCCGACCTGCATGAAAAGGATGGCCAGGCACGCGACCAGCGCGGCCCGCAGGGTGGTCAGGGTCATGGGTTCAGCCTTCGGTAACGTCCGGGATGCGGGCCGACATGTCGGCCTGCGCGGGGTCGAGCCAGCGCGGAACGGGCAGGTTCCGTTCGCGCAGGAACTCGGGATTCCACAGCTTCGTCTGGTAGCGAGTGCCATAATCGCACAGCACGGTGACGATGGTGTGCCCCGGCCCCATGTGCCGCGCGAGCCGGATCGCACCGGCCACGTTCACGCCCGACGACCCGCCAAGGCACAACCCCTCGTGTTCCAGCAGGTCGTAAAGCACCGGCAGCGCCTCGCTGTCCGGGATGCGGCAGCTGAAATCGGGGCTGACCCCTTCCAGGTTCGCGGTGATACGCCCCTGCCCGATGCCCTCTGTGATCGAGTTTCCCGACGACGCGAGCGCGCCATCGGCATAGAAGCTGTGCAGCGCCGATCCGTCCGGGTCGGCCAGCCCGACCTTCACCCCGCGCGGTTGCAGCGCCATCGCGCAGCCCGCAAACGTGCCGCCGGTGCCGACCGAGCAGATGAACCCGTCCAGATTGCCGCCGGTCTGTTCCCAGATCTCGACCGCGGTGCCCTCGATATGCGCCTGCCGGTTCGCGGTGTTGTCGAACTGGTTGGCCCAGACCGCGCCGCCGTCCTCGGTCGCGGCCAGCTTTTCGGCCAGGCGGCCCGAATAGCGGATGTAGTTGTTGGGGTCCTTGTAGGGCGCCGCCGCGACCTGCACGAGCTCCGCCCCGGCAAGGCGCAGCATGTCCTTCTTTTCCTGGCTCTGGGTTTCCGGGATCACGATCACCGACCGGAACCCCATCGAGTTGCCGACGAGCGCCAGCCCGATCCCGGTATTGCCCGCCGTCCCCTCGACGATCAGGCCGCCGGGCTTCAGCTCGCCCCGCGCGACCGCGTCGCGGATGATGTAAAGCGCCGCGCGGTCCTTGACGGACTGGCCGGGGTTCATGAACTCGGCCTTGCCCAGGATCTCGCACCCGGTCAGTTCGGACGCGCGGCGAAGCCGGATCAGCGGCGTATGGCCGACGGCGGCGGCAAGATCTGAGCAGATACGCATGGTCGGCCCTTTCGCGGTCTCGTGTCCTCAACGGTTTAGCAACGCGAAGGGTCCGGCCACAACCGCGTGCGCGGGTCCCTGCCCCGCTGCGCCCGCGTTCCGCACGGTTCACGCGCCTATCGGATCACCGGTCATGCGGTGGACATGTTCGGCGCGCAGGTCCGCCGCGCCCCGGTCGAGCCACAGTGCGAGGATCAGAAGCGGTCCGTTCACGATCCGGCCCGACAGCGCCGCCCGCGTCAGCTCGGCCCGGTCCATCAGGATGCCGCGGATATCCTCGCCTTCCTCGGCCAGCCCGCCGATGCCCGCGCAGCCGTCGGGCAGGTCGGCGATGCCGACATAGGCATAGATGTATTCGGCGGCGATCCCCGGCGTCGGATAGTGGTGCGGCGCGGGAATGAGCGTGTCGATCGTGATCCCCGCCTCCTCGACCGCCTCGCGCAGCATCGTCTCCTCCGGCCCCTCGCCCGCGTCGATGCGGCCGGCGATGGGTTCAAGGACGAACGGATCGGGGTCGAGGCGCGCGGCGGGGCCGGCGCGGAACTGCTCGACCACCAGCACCCGGTCGCGCACCGGGTCCCACGGCAGCACCACCGCCGCGTCGCCCGAAACGAAGACGCCGCGGTGGACCGGCTCGGCCCAGCCGCCCTCGTGCCGGCGGGGCTGGAAATCATGTTCCTCCATCGCGAACCACGCGGCGTAGGGTTCGGTCACGGCAAGGCTGCGATAATCCATGCCGTCGCCGCGCGGCGGCATCAAGCGCCCGCGCAGGCGCGACGCGCACCAGCCCGCGATCATCGGCAGCCTTGCCGCGATTTCCGCGGCCGTGCGGTGGGCGGGCCGGGACGCGACGTGGCGCGCGATTTCCACCGCCAGCTCGGCCTGCCAGCCGTCATGCCAGTCGTCCAGAAAATCGTCGCGCGGGCCGGCGTCATCCGTGACACCCAGCACCGTTTCCCCATGCCACGAAACGGCCGACAGCCCCATCACCGCCGCATAGCGTCGCAGTATGGCGGAGTCCTCGACCCGCACCCCGTCCAGTCGCCCCTCACCCGGTGCAAGCCGCGGCCAGCCGCCCGCGCGGATCCCCGACCAGCGCCCGCCCGCAAGCGTCCCCGGAACCGTGACGCCCTGCCCGTCGCCCAATCCCAGCGCGTCGCGCAGCCGCGGGTCGGCCAGGGGGCCGATCAGGATGATAGACGCCATGCCCTACAGGCTCACGTCGCGAAGCGCGAGGGCCAGCTTGCCGCCCATCTCGTACATGATCGTCTGCATCGCCGTGCTGTAGCTTTGCTGCAGCATCGCGTCCAGCCGCCGCGAGGCGGGTGTTCCGGCCTGCCGGATCAGCGTTTCCATCTCGGCATCGGACAGGGGCGCGAGGGCCAGGAACATCATGGCCTCGGTCGTCCCCGTCTGTCCCGCCCGCACCGACGATTCCTGCCCCGCGATCTTGTCGATCCGGTCGGCTTCCGGGTCGACGCTGCCGGGAACCGCGCTGTCCATGCCGGCCATCAACGCCAGCGTGTTGTTCATCGTATAGGCGACGGCGGCGTCCACCGCGCCCTGCGCCTCGACCAGCCGGCGCACCGCATCGACCCGCGGGTCCGCGCGCGAGGCCGCCGTGTCAAAGGACGCCAGCGCGGCATCGATCCCCCCCGGCTGCGCCATGACCGCGCGCGCCGCAAGCGACCGCGCGGCGACCCGCTGCCCCAGGTCGGATGCGTGGAACGCAATCGCAGGCGCAATCGCGGCCGGATCAAGGGGTTCCATCTGCGCGCCAAGATCGCGCGCGACCAGCGCCCCGATCCGCTCGACCGACAGGCTGCCCTCGGCCGCCTTCAACAGCTGCTCGTCGTAGGTTCGCCCCGTCGGATCGGCTTCGGCATCGGCCCGCACCTCCGCCTCGATCTCGACGACGATCAGCGCGTCGAGCCGGTCGAGATGCAGGACCTGCCGCACGAGGTCCGCGCTCATGGTGCCGTCCTGAAGCGCCTGCGGACCCGGCTCAGGCGCACCCTGCGCAAGGGCCGCCATGGGCAGCGCGGAAAAGATCGCCAGCAGCCCGATGCGCGCCATCCTCAGCCCGAGCCGGCCCCGTCGCGCGCCGGGCAAGCCCGCCGCCATCTCGGCTGCGCCAACAATCGTTCGCAGCCGATCCGCCCGTCCCGTCATCGCCGCGCCTTCCGCTGATCCCGAACCAGATTCTCGTTCATCCCCTCTTGCGCTTCAACCCCCTCCTCTCTAAACCCCCCGCTCACCACACCAAAGCGCGGAGAGGTGCCGGAGTGGTCGAACGGGGCGGTCTCGAAAACCGTTGAGCCTTCACGGGTTCCGTGGGTTCGAATCCCACCCTCTCCGCCATTTTTGCCCACAGTTGAATGATTGCGCTCAGTTGCGGATGCCCGCCGCGAGTAATCGTGTACTAGATGGTTTCCAGAAGTTCGATCCGGTTTCCGAATGGGTCATCCACGTAGATCCTGCGGATCGTCCGCAGATCGACAGATAGTGTCCGCGGACGTGGTGTAATTTCTGCGCCTTCATCGGTGTAATCCCGGG
>ERZ501041.24-NODE-24-length-37339-cov-6.454404_pt1 | contig 37339 bp, 37 predicted proteins | sample MGYA00248848_ERZ501041 | MGnify/ENA primary metagenome ERZ501041 (study PRJEB25958, sample SAMN03398573) | human skin metagenome | study: EMG produced TPA metagenomics assembly of the Human Skin Microbiome Metagenome (human skin metagenome) data set.
ACGGCGGCGCGGCTGTCCTTCCCGCAAGTGAAACAATGGGCGAAAATCGCCCAGCCGCGAGGAATGCCTTCCGGCGCCTCCAGGTGCCCGGTTAGCTCAGACGCCGCTCCCCCGGCAAACTTGAACCGTGTTCCTGCCATATGCTTCGACCCTCCAACGGCGGCTTGGCAGGTGCACCGACACCCTTCGAACCTGACCCGGAGCACCATCGACCCGAGATAACCGCCAAGGCATTCTTTTTATATGCGTGGCGCATATAGACAAGCCCCTAAACCGCTATTATATGCGTCACGCATACTTCTGTGGCCATAGTCAGGTTGGCCCACTGGGGTGACATTCGTCAGGCGCAGGCCAAAGGGCTATGGAACTCAATCAGGTCAGCTATTTCATCAACTTGGCCGAGACGCTGAATTTCACTGCGGCTGCTCGGCTCAGTGGTGTCTCACAACCAAGCCTGACCCGAGCGATCCGCCGCCTGGAGGAGGAACTCGGCGGACCGCTCATCTATCGTGACGGGAAGAACAGCCGGCTGACGAGCCTGGGTCAGGACGTCGAGCTGGAATTCCGCCGAATGCTGGTCGCGATGAAGAGCGTAAGACATCACTCGGAAAACTGGGCAATGGGGCGGCATCGCGTTCTCGATGTTGCTGTCGCCTCCAGCGTCGGTCCGAGGGCCTTCACAGCCTTTTTCGAGAGCGCCCTGGAAGAGGTGCCGTCCATCGAGATCAAACTGCACTCGCTCCAGTCGGGCGAGGACACGTCGGAGGTGCTCTCAGGCAAATATCACGCGTGCATCCTGCCCCGCGAATCCAGGCCGGATCGTAAACTTGATGTGCGTCCTCTCTTCCGGGAGCGTTTCGTGCTCGGCTGCGCTGCAGATCACCCCTTAGCGGCGTGCGAAGTCGTTCGTGGCGAAGACCTGCTCTCTTTCCCGTTCGTAGACCGACTGAAATGCGAATGCCGCGATCAAATCCTCGATCACTTCGCGCGTCGAGAGGTGCGGATACGTCCTCGCTTTCGCTCAGATCGAGATGATTGGGTGCAGCGCATCGTCGCCGAAGGTCGGGGGGTATGCATTCTGCCCGAACGCTCGGCCACCACCCACGGCTTGATCACCAGGCCGCTCGAGGGCTTCGCTGTCGAGCGTGAGATCGTGATTGCCACCGTGTCCGGATCTACGGCACCGGTCGAGATAAGAAAAATCGCTCAGCTTGCAGCCCGATACGAATGGAGTTGACCCGCCAAGCAAGAGGCATGTGCGGTATAGAAACTATACGCACGACGTATTGGATTAATGTTGGGGCCACTGCGATAGTTAATGTGAGTATCGACGTGATAAATTGAACGTAGTGTGCCTGACCCTCTAACTAAGTAATGGAGATTCACCATGAAGTTTGAAAAATCGCAGTCAGCAATCGAACGCCTGACCCCGGAACAACGCCGGATCACCCAGCAGGACGGCACCGAGAGGCCCTTTACCGGCGAGTATAACGACAACAAGGAGGCGGGCATCTACGTTGACGTCGTATCCGGCGAGCCGTTGTTCGCGTCGACGGACAAGTTCGAGTCGGGCACTGGCTGGCCGAGCTTTACCAAGCCGATCGTCGCGGCTCACGTGAACGAAGTGCGAGACAGCTCGCATGGCATGGTCCGGACGGAGGTTCGCTCGGTGCACGGCGACAGCCATCTTGGCCACGTGTTTCCGGACGGGCCGTCCGACCGCGGCGGCCTGCGCTACTGCATCAACTCGGCATCACTTCGATTCATCCCGCGCGATGAGATGGAAGCCGCGGGCTATGGCGAATATCTCGACCAAGTAGAGGAGGCTTAACATGCAACAGCGCGCTGTTCTCGCTGGCGGATGCTTTTGGGGAATGCAGGATCTGATCCGCAAGCAGCCCGGCATCGTTTCGACCCGCGTCGGCTACACCGGTGGCGACGTGCCGAATGCCACGTACCGCAACCATGGCACTCATGCAGAGGGGATCGAGATCACCTTCGACCCGACAGTGACGAGCTACCGTAATATCCTGGAATACTTCTTCCAGATCCATGATCCGACGACAAAGAACCGCCAAGGCAACGACCGCGGCCTCTCCTATCGGTCTGGCATCTATTACGTCGACGAGGAGCAGAAGCGCATCGCCGAAGATACGATAGCCGACGTCGATGCGTCCGGGCTGTGGGACGGCAAGGTCGTCACCGAAGTCGAGCCCGTGGGTGACTTCTGGGAAGCGGAGCCGGAGCACCAGGATTATCTGGAGAAGAGGCCGGGCGGATATACCTGCCATTTCCCGCGCGCTAACTGGGTGCTCCCGAAGCGTAAAGACGCTGGCGACACCCAGGCTGAGGCCGGCGCGGCAGCGGAATAGCTGCAGCGACAATTGCGGCTGAGCCCCTGGGTCGCACTATCGGACCCGCATCCACTGAAGGTGCGGGTCTGAAACCCAGCTAATCAAGCGGTCATACCGCTCCTCAGCCATCGAGTTGTTAGGATCGCCACATCATGCCAGACCTTTCTTCGTTTCCGATCACACAACGCTGGCCGGCATCCAACCCCGACCTTCTGCAGCTCTACGCCGCGCCCACGCCCAACGGCGTCAAGGTCTCGATCATGCTCGAGGAGATCGGCCTGCCGTACGAGCCGCACTTTATCGACATCTCTAATAACGAAAGCAAAGATCCGGCCTTCGTTTCACTAAACCCGAATGGCCGCATACCTGCGATCATCGACCCAGTAGGCCCGGACGGTAAGCCGCTCGGCGTTTGGGAATCCGGTGCGATCCTCGTTTATTTGGCCGAGAAGACCGCCCAGCTCGTCCCGAGAGCATCAGCCAAGCGCTACGAGGCGCTAAGCTGGGTATTCTTTCAGATGTCGGCGATTGGCCCAATGTTCGGTCAACTCGGCTTTTTCTTGCGTTGGGGCGGGAAGGACTACGAGGATAAGCGGCCTCAGCAGCGGTTCGCCGACGAGTCCAGACGTCTCCTAGGCGTCTTGGATCGCCAGTTGGACGGGCGTAGCTGGATCGTTGACGACTACTCCATTGCTGACATTGCGACCCTCGGTTGGGTGAACGCCCTGGTTGGCGCCTACGATGCCGGCGATCTACTGCGGTTTAGCGATCATTCGAATGTCCGAGCGTGGCTGGATCGCGGCCTTGCGCGCCCAGCAGTCCAACGTGGGCTGCTCATGCCGGCGAGATCAGCATGAGTGTCATCGCTGCATATTACTACAACGAGGGTCGGCGTATCCGAGAAGTTGCTATCGACGAACGTGTCGAGCTCGACAAGAACCGTTCGGGCTTCTGCTGGATCGGGCTCAGCGAGCCTTCCGTCAACGAACTGAGGGCGCTTCAGGCGACCTATAATCTGCATCCTTTAGCGATCGACAACGCGATGCACCCGATATGCCCGCCCAAGCTCGAAGTTTATAACGGCGAGCTTTACGTCGTCGCCCAGACAGCTGAGCTGGTCGGGGACCGCATACGTTACGGCAAGACGGCGATCTTTACTGGCCATAACCATCTTATCACCGTTCGCCACGGCAACGCCGGGGCATTGGGCAACCTTCGAGAGCAACTCGAGCGTTCGCCCGCCCAATTCGGAAAGGGCGTCGATTACGTCCTCCACGCGATCCTTCACCGGATCGTGGATCAGTATCTGCCCATCTTCGAAATGATCGAGGATGACGTACTTGCGATGGAGAGGCGGTCGCTCGACGACTTCCTTGGGCGAGAGGACGTTGCTCGCATCTTCGGCCTGAGATGCGAGCTGACGCGCTTTCAGCGCACCCTTGGCGCTATGGCCGAACTGGTGCGCAAGCTCGTGCGCGGACACTTTCCCTGCATCAGCGCTGAGGTGCGACCCTACTTCAACGACGTTGCGGACCATGTTGATCGTGTCCAGTCCATGGTCGATGGCCTCCTGCAGGTGCTGTCCACTGTATTCGAGTTCAGCAGCCTTCTCGAAGCGCAAAGAATTGGGGTCGTCACACGCCAACTTGCGGCATGGGCCGCGATCCTCGCAGTGCCCACAGCGATTGCAGGCATATACGGCATGAACTTCAAGAACATGCCGGAACTGGACACGGCTTACGGCTACTTCGTCGTGCTCGGTGTCATGCTGATGTTCTGCCTCTTCCTGTTCGTGCGGTTCAAGAAGGCCAAGTGGCTGTGATCGCTGCGCGCGAGCCTCAACTAGATCCAGCAGGCTGCCGCGCGCCGTCCACAGCCGCCCTTCCGTCCCAACGTGAACTCGAGGTGCATCAATGACCGCCCAAGTGACCGACGTTCTAGAAGCAGTGCAGACCTTCGTCGCGAAGGGCTATGACCGCGAGTACCGCGTCAAGGACGGCAACCTAGTCGATCTCGAACTGGGATCGATGCTCGATCCATGCTCCATTCGCGTCGACGCAGCGCTGCGTCTCGAAAGCGGGGACGGTGGCGAAGATGCTTCGAACATCTACGCGATCACCGATCCCACGACCGAGCGAAAAGGTTTGCTGATTGATGCCTTCGACGTGTTCGACGAGATTTGCCACCGTGATCTTTCCGAGCGCCTCCTGGAACATCGTGAAATAACGCCTGCGGGCGACGAAGGCGTTCCGAGCAAGCATGGGCTGCGGAAGGTCTATAAGGCCGAATTCGATCGCGAACCCGAGCGTTACGTTCTTCGAGAAGGCTTCCCCGATTTTCCGGCATGCCCGTTCGGGGGCGCATTCAGCATTCTCGGCTTCGATACCGCAGAACAGACGTATGTCTGGCTCGTGACCAGCATCATTCGGGATCCTCGGCTGATCAGAATCCCCTACCAGGGCGAAGACGTCATCATCGAAGAATAACTTTGCCGGCTGCGGAACGCGGCCTTTCAACGGCTTGCTTCGATAGATCGGCTTATCATTTCAAATTGCAATGCAACGAGGCGCAGATGGATTGGAATAAGGACCACATTCGGGAAACGATGCTGTCGTTGGAGACCGCTGCTCTGCAGAGCGCTCGCGACAAGTATCTCGATTATGTTTCTACCGCTCGCTTGGATCGGAGCGAGTCGATCGAGAACGACGAACAGGCACAAGCCGAGATCGCGAGCGACTTCGCCGAGGCGCTCGACGATACGCTGGACGATTACGCCGACAAGCTCGACAAGCTGAGAACAATCGACTTCGGACCGAAGACGGCGGTTACAGAAGGGGCGGTCATCAAGTTGTCGGGTCGCTACTTCGTCGTTGCGGTGTCAACGGACAAGTTTGTCTGCCATGGGCGCGAGCTTATGGGCATATCGACGATGGCGCCGATCTTCGAGGTAATCGACGGGGCTCAGGCCGGCGAGACCGTTCAATTCAACGGCCGAGAGCTGAAGGTCGAAGCTGTCTCATAGCAAACGGTCGCCGGGGCCGCAGCGCTAGTTCCGAACGCTCTGCGGCTCGTCCTGGGTTCGTATCATCGCATCGAGAGAGGCGGTGATCATCGGCGTACTCGGACAACGTGTCGCCTTTACCTCGATTGCGGAGCGAGAGTGACCGCGTAGGCCCGCTAACACCGCTAGCATGGTCAGCAGGACAGCAGCATAGACGAACAGCCCACCAGGTCCGACACGATCCATCACCACGCCCCCGACAAGTGGTCCGGCCGCCGTTCCGATCCCGTTGAGCAGCAGAAGCCCTCGCGCGGTGCCGAGCAGCCGCCCTGGAGGAAGGTCGTCGTTCGCGGCGGCGAGACACAGCGAATAGATCGGGATGCCAAAACCGCCGAAGAGCGCTCCCGCCGCAAGGAGGACGGGCAAAGGGGCGTCTGCCGCCACCGACACGCCGATGGCTGCCACGGCGGATGCCAGCGCCGCTCCTGCGATGACCAGGTTCCTGGACACCCGGTCGGAGAGCCAACCGAGTGGCCATTGCAACACAAGCGTTCCTGCGAGAACCGCGGCCATGAAGGCGGAGATGCCGGCGACGTCGAGACCGATCCTTTGCGCAAAATTGGGCCCCATGCCCCAGAAGCCGCCTATGGCTAGCCCGGCCAAGAAGACGCCGATCGACGCCAAGGGCGAAACAGAAAAGAGATCCCTGAATGCGACCAACTCGTGCCGTACGTCTGCCGGCGGATGACTGGGAAGTAGAGTGATCGGAACCACTGCGGCGGATATCAGCAGCGAGACGATGAGGAAAAGTGTAACATCGGCGGGTGGAGCGATGTTGAGGAGCGCCTGTCCGGTCGCCCAAGAACCCATGGAGACAACGCCGAAAATCGACAAAAGCTGACCGCGTGTAGATTGAACCGCGTGGGCATTGAGCCAGCTTTCCGTTGCAAGGATCATACCCGCATATGCGAAGCCGGTCATGAGCCGAAGCGGCATCCAGGCTACCGAATCTACGAACGCTACATGAAGAAGGGCGGTCATCGATGCGATCGCCGCAAAACCGGCGAAGGTCCGTACGTGCCCCACCGACACAATGATGCGAGGCAAAGCCAGCGCGCCAATCGTGAAGCCCGCGAAGTAAAACGACATCATCGCGCTAATCGCGGTGGCCGAGAAGCCCTCCTGACCAGCTCTGACGATCAAAAGCGTGCCCAGCAGCCCGTTGCCGAGCAGCAAGATGGCGACGCTCAATAGCAAGGCGGCTACTGGTGCGAGGACGAGGCCACGCGTGCAAGCAGCCTTCACGTCGTCCATGACCTGACTCATTTCAGAGCCTGTCGCGGAACTCGATACTCCGCAGCGCTGATGAATTGATCAAACGCCTCGCACCAGATGACAACTGCGCTGTAATCGTCAACGTCGACGCCTCTTGGCACCGCCACGATGAACCCAGCGAAGGTCTTCACATCTCCAAGCAGAACTGAAGAGCCTTTGGCCTCAAGGAAGTCCTGTTTGGTGTCTACAAACCGGGGCGCGAGGTAGACTTTGTAATCCGGACCAGGAGATAGACGCCCAAGGTGCACGATCCGATCGGGCGCGACACGAACCTCTCCGTCACCCCAGTGCAGCAGATCACTGCCCTTAAGATCGCGTGCAAACCGCCCCACGTAGACCGCTTTCGAAGCAGAATTCTGAAGCGCGGCTTCAGTGGGCGCAGGCGGCGCAGTCAGGATCGGCAGCAGATAGATCCCACCGGCGAAGCCTATAGACATGACGAGGATGTGAGTCCCGGTGAGGATCAGCCAACGCGGCATAGGTCACGCCCGCTCCAGTTCCGCCACAAGACGATCTGCATCTAGATGGAAGTCAGAGAAGACAATGCGGCCATCGGCATCGATCACCACAAACCAAGGCGTTCCCCGGGTATGATAATCCCCCATGAGCGTTGGGAACGGTGCACCTGTTGGTGGCTCGTCGTGACCAAAGGCGACAGGTAAGCCGTACTGGAGCTGATTGACGCGCAGTTTTTCGAATGTGTTCTCTTGCGCGCCTTCGAAAACCGTTTGGACGACCGCAAACCCGACGCCTCTGGATTCCAACGCCCTATGCAATCTTTGAAGCGTGGGAAAGCCATGCAAACGGCAACCACGGCACCAGTGCTGGAACGCGAACAGAATCTTAGGTCCGCTACCGATGTCCGAGAGCTTCAGGGGTACGTCAAGGCGGTGTCCGTCTCCTCCGATCCAATGTTGCACACGAAGCTCGGGCGCTTGTGCTCCGGTAGCGCTCATTCACTTTCTCCAACCTCAATGCAGAAGCCCGATGTCTGGCCGAGCATTGCGGCGGCAGGCGAACTGCTGTCCTGATCTGCGCTCTATGGCTTGAGGTCTCTTGATCGATTCGATCGAGTCTTCTTCCGATCCATGCCTCAGGAAACCAAGATTTCCGCAGCAGCAACTATGAATTGTTACGATCCACAATACCAATAGCTGCTCAGTATAGTTTCCATACCTTGGACCCTGTTGGTGGGGCGGTTCTCCCTCAGCGCTCTTGCCGGCCACTTCTCGAGCTGTGCGCCATAGGAAGCGTGCGCTTGCGCGCCGTCGCGCGGCATGCGCTGGCGATCGTCCCCGCAACTGCCTGATTCACGGCCATACCTTCCAGGAAATCGTCGATTTGGTCGTAGGTCACGCCAAAGACATCCTCGTCCGGTCGCAACGGCGCGCCATCGTCCAAGTCTGCGGTAGGAACCTTGCCGATCAACTTTGCCGATCTCTCCATGTAGTCGCTAAGAAACCTGGTTCGGCCTACCGTCTCACGTCGCGCTTCCAATGAAACGGAGACGTTGAGCGCACCGATGATCTCGGTCTGGATGGTCATCTCGATCTTTCATTGTCACGCAACGCGCATCCACGCTCGCAGCGAGGCGTGGGCGCGAAGGAGCATACCCTTGCAGTTTGGCGGAGGGGAACGCAGTTGCGACTCTTGCAAAAGCTATCGAAACTATAGCGAGCAGGCATTGGTCAAACTTGGCGATGTGCCGCTATAGTATCTATGCAATCGTCGCAGCTCATAGCGGGCGAAGCTATTGTTGTATTGTAGAACACGCCGGTGATCCAAGATTCAGCCTATCGGAAAGCTCGACCTTTGCTTACGCGAAGGTGTTGTACCTAATAGTCTGTGATGAACCCGGCTCCGGTCTGTCGTGACAAGCAAGGGGGTTCGACATGGTCACCAGAGGTTTTACCGGCCGCGGTTCAGGCGGCGACCACTCGAACCGTATCCCGCCTGGTCAGCACCTCGTTGAGAATTTTCCGGTTCTGACAGCGGGACCGACGCCGCGCATTGAGACATCCGACTGGAAGTTCACGGTCAAGATCGGCCCGAGACCCATTAAGGTCTGGAATTGGGGCGAGTTCAACGCCCTGCCCAAAACGAAGGTGACCAAAGACATTCATTGTGTGACGTCCTGGTCCAAGCTCGATACTGCATGGGAGGGCGTGCTCATCGAGGACATCCTTGCGGCAGCAGGGGTTGAGCGGCCAACCGACTTCGTCTTGGCGCATTGCTACGACGGGTATTCGACGAATGTTCCTTTGGCCGACATGTTGTCGGGGAAGGCGATTATTGCTCTGAATTACGAGGGCCAGCCACTTCCACGCGATCATGGAGGACCGGCGCGCCTCCTCGTTCCCCACCTATACCTCTGGAAGTCCGCAAAATGGGTGAACGCGCTGCAATTCACAACGCGTGATGAAGCCGGCTTCTGGGAGCTGCGTGGATACCACATCTACGGCGATCCTTGGCGCGAGCAGAGATACACCCATGACTGAGATCGGCGCGCAACCCGCGTTTTGGCAGTCCTGCTTCATCGAAGAAATCGTCCAACAGACTCCGAGTATCAAGAGCTTCTTCCTGCGGTTGGGGAACCCGTTCGCTCATGTCGCGGGCCAGCACGTCGATGTCCGTCTGACCGCGCCCGACGGCTACACCGCGATGCGAAGCTATTCGATCGCCTCCTCGCCCGCTTCATCCCCGATCCTTGAACTCGCCATCGAGCGCCTTCACGATGGCGAGGTCTCACCGTTCTTCCATGATATCGCAGCAACCGGCGACGAGATCGAACTCCGTGGGCCGCTCGGTGGCCATTTCCTATGGCCGGAGCCTGCCGACGAGCCAGTCCTACTGATTGGGGCGGGCTCCGGCGTGGTGCCGCTGATGGCGATGATCCGCCAGCGCCGATCCCTAGCGCAGACGGTCCCAGTTGCATTGCTCCTGTCGGCGCGGACCGCCCAAGACGTGCTGTTCTCCAGGGAACTGCACTCAATTGAAGCGGACGATCCAGCATTCAGCTTAACGCTGGCGATCACCCGCGAGGCGCCCTTGCGCGCGTCGGACTTTGATCGGCGCATCGACGGCTTGATGGTCAAGGAGACAATCTCCCGTCTCGGCCGAAACCCTTCGCAGGTGTTCGTCTGCGGCTCCAACGGCTTCGTCAACATCGCAACGGACGGTGCGCTCTCGGCAGGCCTCGACCCCTCAATCATCAAGACTGAGCGCTATGGTGGTTAAACGCAGCGAACCGCCCACACTCATCCTTCTTTTTCCGATTCCCAGGAGATCAGTATGAGTCGCTTTGCTGAACCTGTCTTCGTAGCGGCTGGGCTGCGGACACCCTTCGGCCGAGGTAGCGGGGCGTTGGCCAACTACGACGCGGTCTCGTTATCCGTGCCCGTGGTTCATGCGATGGCGAATTTAGCCGAGCCCGATCTGGCTGTTTGGGGAACCGTCATACCCAACCTGGGATGGAGCAACATCGCTCGGGAAGTTTGGCTGGACGCCAAGCTCAACCCCAGCATCCCCGCGTTCTCCGTTGTCCTAGCGTGCTCGACCAGCATGACTGCAACCTTCGCTGCGGCAGGACTGCTTGGTGGCGGGACAGACCTGACAATGGTCGGCGGCGCAGAGGTCATGAGCAGGCCGTCGCTCGCCTTAACCGCTGAAGCATCCAAGCGATTGACCGATCTGTTCGGGCAGGATCCGGCCGCGGCACTTTCGGCGCTGCAATCGCTGACGCCGCGCGACTTCGTGCTCCCAACCAAGGGGTGGGCCAACCGTATCACCGGTCGGACGATGGGCGATCACATGGAAGAGACCGCCAAAGCTTGGCGTGTCTCGCGCGAAGCTCAGGACGACTGGGCTCTGAAGAGCCACCAGCGAGCCGTCGCCGGCTGGGACAACGGCTTCTTCGACGACCTTGTCATCTCTCTGCCGGAGTTGGCGCGCGACGCGAACCCGCGAGCAGATACGTCTGCCGAGCGCCTCGCCGCCCTAAAGCCAGCCTTCGATCGGGAGAGCGGACAGGGCAGCCTGACGGCCGGCAACAGTTCCCCCATCACCGATGGAGCGGCCGGCTGCTGGGTTGCCAACGACGCGGGGCTGAGGAGACTCCCCGCCGGTACGCCTTTCGCGCGGCTCGTCGACTACGAAGTGTCGGCAGTCGACCTCCATTCGGAAGGGCTCCTGATGGCGCCTTCCTACGGGATACCGCGCTTGCTCGCGCGGCATCGCCTCGGCTTCTCCGACATCGCTCTGTGGGAGATCCACGAAGCGTTCGCTGCCCAGGTGTTGGCCAATGTCGCGGCCATCGCCGATCCGGATTGGGTACGCGAAAAGGCCGGCGTCGAGGCCGCCATGGGCGAGTTCGATTGGAATCGAGTCAACCCCAATGGCGGTTCGGTAGCCATCGGACATCCCTTCGGGGCGACCGGCGCGCGCGATCTTAGCCAAGCGGTGAAGGAACTGTGGGCCCTGCCGGTGGGGTCGCGAGGGATCGTCAGCATCTGCGCTGACGGCGGCCAGGGCACCGTTGCTCTTCTTGAACGCGTTTGACCGGAGGATATTGATGAAGGCAATCCGCTTCCACGAATTCGGTGCTCCCGGCGTACTCCGCTACGAGGATGCTCCAAAGCCCGCCGTCAGGCCAGGCGAGGTTCTCGTCCGAGTGCATGCGGCTAGCCTCAATCCTCCAGATTGGTATCTCAGAGAAGGGTACAAGGCGCTGCCCCCCGAGTGGAGACCGTCGATCGAGTTGCCGGCCATACCCGGCTCGGACGTGTCTGGGATCGTTGAGGCTGTCGCCTCAGATGTCACAGCGTTTTCGCCGGGTGACGAAGTTTTTGGAATGATCCGATTCCCAAGTTTTGGCGAAAGCCTGGGATATGCAGAGTACGTTTCGGCACCGGCATCAGATCTGGCGCTAAAACCTCGCGGCCTCGACCATGTTCATGCCGCTGCAGCGCCGATGTCGGGACTGACCGCGTGGCAGTACCTGATAGAGCTGGGTCATAGCGAACCCAATCCCCTGCAGCCCGGGAGGCACGACCCGGTCCCGTTGGAAGGCAAAAGCGTCATGATCAATGGCGCCGGCGGCGGTGTCGGTCACCTCGCACTGCAGTTAGCAAAACATAAGGGCGCGCGCGTGATAGCTGTCGCGTCAAGCCGACACGAGACATTTCTGCGCGATCTCGGCGCCGACGAATTCATCGACTACACGAAAATCAAGGCGGAAGACTCGGTGCGCGAGGTGGACCTCGTCGTCGATGCAGTAGGTGGCCCGACAGCCAGTCGCTTCTTGCGTTCGATACGTCGCGGCGGCGCGCTTTTTCCAATCTTTCCGCTTGGCTTCGAGGGACACGATGAAGCCGCTAACCTTGGCGTTACGGTCTCTGCAACACAGGTCCGATCCAACGGAGCCCAACTCGCCGAGTTAGGCCGATTGCTGGACAGCGGAACCGTTCGCGTCGCGGTCGATAGCACGTACCCCCTCTCGGAAGCGGCTGCCGCCCACGAGCATGCTGAGGCGGGTCATATTCAAGGCAAGATTGTCCTCATCGTCGAAGGTGGCGATGCTGCAGTGACGCGTGAGGCTGGGACATCGGCGCGGCAGTGGCCGCCTCGCGTGCAAGGACATTGACGTGCTGAGCCTGAGCGCCAGTGCGGCCGACGTGGGGGCGGTTCAGCGAGCGAAAGCGCTTGCTGAACTCATGGTTCTCGACACACCGGACGAGCAGTCCTTCGACGATCTCGTGTTCGTTGCGGCCAAGGCCTGTGGCGTTCCTATCGCTCTGATCACGCTTCTCGACACAGACCGACAATGGTTCAAGGCCAAGTACGGGCTCGACGTGTGCGAGACGGATATCGAACATTCGGTCTGTCGGATCGACATCGACAAAGGCGACCTCCTAGAGATCGTCGATTTGACAGCCGATGCGCGAACGAAACGCAATCCACTTGTCACCGGCGAAAAGCACTTCAGGGCATATGCTGGCGCGCCGCTTGTCCTTCGATCCGGGGCGGTAGTCGGTCGGCTGTGTGTTATCGATACAGCTCCGCGGCCGGCAGGGCTGAGCGAGATGGAAAGGGCGATGCTCCAGGCGCTTGCCCGTCTCGCCAGCGAGAATCTCGAACTGCGTCGAATCGCCAAGGCTAGCGAGCGCCTAACTGAACTCCAGACCGCTCTTGTTGAGATCGGTGAGGTAATCCGCAGCAGTAGCGGCACAGAGGAGATGACGTCTGGCACCTCTGCCATCGTTGGTCGGACCCTCGCCACGGACCGAGCCGGGTTTGGAACCGTCGACCATGACGTTGAGACGATCAACGTTGAAACACACTGGACCGCACCGGGTGTGATGAGCATCGCCGGTCGACACCGGCTTGACGAGTTTGGGAGTTTGCACAAGCCACTTGTCGATGGCGACCCTCTGATAGTTAGGGACGCCCTGTCTGACGAGCGCGCGCTGCACAATCTCGATGGCGCGTTGCGTATTGGTATTCGCGCAGTGATCGACATGCCAGTGCGCGATCAGGGCAAGACAATTGCCGTTTTCTTTGTGCATTGCGGCACCCCCCGGCTCTGGCCCGCCGAAGAGATTGCATTCTTGCGGAGCGCTGCAGACCGACTTGAAGCAGGGGTCGCTCGGCATCGTGCCGAGCAGCGCCAGCACATCGTAAATGGTGAAATCGCGCATCGCCTGAAGAATACGCTCACCATGGTTCAGGCTATCGCGAGCCAAACCTTGCGAACCGTCACCGACCGCGATGCTGTTTACGCCTTCGAGCGCCGGCTGATGGCGTTGAGCGCAGCACACGACGCCCTGCTCCAGACAAGCTGGACACAGGCTGATCTCCAAGCTGTTGCGGCGACAGTCATAGACGCGATCGGATTTTCGGATCGAGTTAGAATGACCGGATTGCCCGTGGCGCTAGGGCCAAGAGCGGCGCTGTCCTTTTGGTGCCCATACTGCCGCCGAGCGAAAGCGCTACTTACAAAAAAGGGGCTAGCGTTCACGGAAGTCGACATCGAGGCTAGTGCGGAAAACCGAAAAGCGATGATCGACGTCTCAGGTCGAAGCACCGTGCCGCAGATATTCATCAACGGCACGCATGTGGGCGGCTCTGACGAACTCCATGCCCTCGATGCCAGAGGCGGGCTCGACCAGCTGCTCGCCATCGGACGGCCACCAGTGACGTGAAATGGAGGAGAAAGAATTCGATACGGCTTTCGCTAAGCTACCGGACGGATATAGCGAGGGCACTTACAAAGCCCGGCGCTTCGGCGTTACAGTCCGCCGCTCCAAAGATGGCCGACGTAACAGCCTTTTTGCCCGAGAGCTGGCTGGAACCGACATCGTCAGCTTCAACCTGTACCGCGTCTCAGCGGGCAAGGCTTCACTCAAGCCGTGTGAGATGTCCGCAGAAAAGGTCGTGGCGTTCGTGCTCCACTTTCGACCGGACGCATGAGCTTGGCTTCACCGCTAAACGTGGTGACCGTGATGGGCGCGAACCTGGGCCCCTAGGCTCGTTTCTGGTCGCCTGGACTATCGAAACTATAGTTACAGGTCATTGGACTTCATCCTGACGTAAATTCATTTTCTGTACCTTAGCGTGCGAAAGTATCGGCGCTGGCTCTTGTGCAAGCCATGATCGAGAAAGTCCAAGCGATGACAAACTCCAGTGCTGCAACCGCGCCTTCACCTTCTGACCTGGACGAAAGCGCGACCATGACGGTCGCGGATGCGCTAAAGATCATTTTGGCGAACAGCTATGCGGTCTACCTCAAGACCAAGAACTTTCATTGGCATGTCTCGGGCCCGTACTTCAGAGACTACCACCTGCTTCTCGACGAGCAAGCCGCGGAGATCCTCGCTGCTACCGATGCTATGGCTGAGCGCGCCCGGAAGACCGGTAATACGACCATCCGATCGATCGGCGATATCGCCCGCCACCAGACGATCAAGGACAACGACGCGGAGTTCGTCACGCCGCAGGACATGCTGACGGAATTGCGCGCTGATAACCTTCATATGGTCGAGTCGCTGCGTCGCGCAAAGGACGTCGCCGACCAAGCGAAGGACAATGCGACCTCCGGCCTGATCGATACCTGGACCGACGAGGCGGAACGCCGTGCGTGGTTTCTTTTCGAAGTCAGCCGATAGGATTGCTGCTCAACGGATCGGATCGTTTCATGGCGTCTAACGATGCGCAGACCCAGTTTATTCAGACAGAGGGCGGTGGGATAGCCTTCGACGACACGGGCAAGTCCGACACCGCAGCGTTCCTAAACGAAGTCTCCGTGCCAAGCCTCATCGTGATGGGCTCGAAGGATTCAGACTTCCCGGACCCTGTCGAAGAAGCTCGGAGCTTGGCTTCGAGGATCAATGGCGAAACCATGATTGTCGCGGGCGCCGGGCACTACCCTCATGTCGAAATGGCGGACGATGTCGGACAGCGTATCATCGCGTTCGTAAGCCAGCTCGATAGGTCCGGCCCAGCCGTTTTGCCTTTGCGCAGGAGTTGAGGATGGCAAAGGTTGGCTTTGGTGGAGGCTGCCACTGGTGCACCGAGGGTGTTTTCCAAGCGTTGCGCGGCGTCACGCAGGTCGACCAGGGTTTTCTACAATCGACGGCGCCGGCAAACACCTGGGCGGAGGGGGTGATCGTCACCTTCGATCCCACGGTCATTGGTTTGACGACGCTGTCCGATGTCCATCTCAGAACGCACTCCGCCAAGCGAGCCCGATCGCTGCAAAGCAAATATCGCAGTGCGATTTATATATTTGAAGAGAGCCAGCGCCATGAAGCTGAGCAAGCAATTGCCCGCTTGGGCGAAGAGACTGGCGAGGCGGTGCACACCTTGGTTCTATCGTTTGTGGGCTTTAGGGCATCGGATGCGCGCTATCAGAACTACTACCGCACCGATCCGAGCAGGCCTTTCTGTCAGAGCTACATTGATCCGAAGCTGGCGTATATCCGGCAGCACTATTCAAAGTTTGCTCTGCCGGGATAGCCAATACGAGTACGCATTTTCCGGGGATCCGCACGCCGAGCCAGCACCGTGTGCTGGGTGACTGCTTTGGCTAGTCCAACGTAGATGAATGATCCGACGACGGGGTAACGACACGGCCAAGCGCCATAACTTTGGACCATCTCGGTGAGAGACAGCGCACCGAGCACGACCCGAACGTGTGGTCTCCACCTTCAACGGTAGCACTGAATGATGGTGCGGGTGGCCGGGGTCGAACCGGCACTCCTCTCGGAACTGGATTTTGAATCCAGCGCCATTCCTGCAGTTGCGACACGCAGCGTCGTGGAGATTGAAAAGCAACGCTTGCCAGAAAGAGCCATTTGGTCCCAAATGGACGCACTGAACGCTGCGGGATTCGGCCATGAAAACCATGTCGGCGCGGGAGGCAAAGAACGCTTTCGGCCTGATGATCGATACGGCTCGCGCCGAGCCGGTGCTCATTGAGAAGCATGGGCGCGGCGTGGTCATGGTCATTGCGGTAGAGGAATACGAACGGCTGACGGTCGACCCTTCGGCGGCAGAGATGAACGTAAATAGCTCGCCGAAAGCTAAGAAGAAGGACGACTGAAAAATGGCTAGACAGGCGCTAAAGGACAAATTCGTCGCCGTGTTGACGGAGCTTGGCGGCTCCGCCGGCAACGGCCGCCTGCGTGAAGCGCTGCAATGGACTGAAGCCACCTATGCCGCCGTGAAGGATGAACTCGTTACGGAAGGCGTTGCGATTCCTGGCCGAGGCCGTGGCGGCTCAATTTCGCTCGCCGACAGCCGCGACGCGAAAACTGTACGAGAGCAGCCCCCCATTCCCGTCCGCGCAAAGCCGGTCCGCGCGAATGGCAATGGCGGTAATCTCGGCTTTGAGGCTGAACTGTTTAAGGCGGCCGATAAGCTGCGCGGCAACATGGAACCATCGGACTACAAGCACGTCGCGCTCGGGCTAATCTTCCTCAAGCACATTTCCGATAGTTTTGAGGCAAAGCGCGCCGAGCTTCTCGCCAATTACCCCGATGGTGCCGAAGACCCTGACGAATACGCCGCGGAAAACGTGTTCTGGGTACCAAAGGAGGCGCGCTGGTCGCATCTTCAGGCGAACGCGAAGCTGCCGTCGATTGGCAAGATGATCGATGAGGCGATGATCGCCATTGAAAAGCAGCCTCGCAACGAAACGCTAAAGGGCGTACTGCCGAAGGATTATGCTAGGCCTGCGCTCAACGCGGTGATGCTCGGTGAATTGATCGACCTGATCTCCGGCATCGCGCTAGGTAAAGAAAAAGGTGAGGCACGCGACGTGCTTGGTCGCACCTATGAATATTTCCTCGGACAGTTTGCTGGATCGGAAGGCAAACGCGGCGGAGAGTTCTACACGCCACGCTCGGTAGTGCGCGTGATGGTCGAGATGATCGAGCCATTTAAGGGTCGTGTCTACGACCCTTGTTGCGGATCGGGCGGCATGTTCGTGCAGTCCGAGAAGTTTGTCGAGCTGCATGGAGGCCGGATCGGAGACATCGCCATCTATGGCCAAGAGTCGAACTACACGACTTGGCGCCTGTGTAAAATGAACTTGGCGGTGCGGGGCATCGATGCCGATATCAAATGGAACAGCGAAGGTACTTTCCATAAAAACGAGCTGCGAGACCTCAAAGCCGACTATATACTCGCCAACCCACCCTTCAATATCTCTGACTGGGGCGGGGATCGGTTGCGAGAAGACGTGCGCTGGAAATACGGCCCGCCGCCAGCGAGCAACGCCAACTTCGCATGGGTGCAACACATCGCTCATCACCTTGCGCCGGCGGGCGTAGCGGGCGTGGTGCTCGCCAACGGTTCGATGTCCTCAACGCAGAACAGTGAGGACGACATCCGGCGGGCGCTAATCGAAGGTGTGGACGGCAAGGCTGGCGTGGTCGATTGCATGGTCGCGCTGCCGGGCCAGCTTTTCTATTCGACGCAGATTCCAGTGTGCCTATGGTTTCTCGCTCGCGATCGGTCGAATGGGTTTGTAAAGAGTGACAAGTTACGCGACCGCAGACGTGAAATCCTGTTCATCGACGCGCGAAAGCTAGGTCACATGGTGGACCGGACGCGTAAGGAGTTCTCCGACGCCGACATCGAGAAGATAAGTCGCGCCTATCATGCGTGGCGCGGTGAATCGGATGCCGGCGCCTACGAGGATGTTCCAGGCTTCTGCAAGTCGGCGAGGTTGGATGAAATTAGAGAGCACAATTACGTTTTGACCCCTGGACGCTATGTGGGTGCGGCGGACGTGGATGAAGATGTGTCTGGCTTTGCGGAGCAGTTCGCCAAGTTTCAACGGCAGTTGGACGATCAATTCTCCGAGGCCGACCGCTTAGGAGCGTCGATTCAGTCGATTTTGAGAAGGGTGGCTATATGACCGCAGCTTCTCAGACAATCCGGCTCGAAGAGGCGCTATCCGACCTGATCGACTATCGTGGGAAGAGCCCTCCCAAATCATCCACCGGGACACCGGTAATTTCGGCGAAAGTTGTAAAGGCAGGGCGAATTCTTCGCCCAATCGAGCAGACGATTGACCCCGACTACTATCAGACTTGGATGACGAGGGGGTACCCGCGTCCTGGTGATGTCGTTATGACAACGGAAGGACCGCTCGGCGAAGTCGCACAGCTTGATGATGAGACAGCCAAGTTTGCGATCGCCCAAAGAGTAGTGGTTCTTCGCGGTAAGCCTGGTGTACTAGACAACACATTTCTGAAATTCCTGCTCATCTCTCCATTGCAGCAATCCATTCTCGCGTCATTTGCAACGGGAACGACTGTCGAGGGCATAAGTCAGAAGTCTCTTCGATCACTGCCGATCCGGTTGCCCCCCTATCCGGAACAATGCGCGATAGCCGAAGTGTTGGGCACGATTGATGCGAAGCTCGAGCTAAATAGGCGGATGAACGAAACGCTCGAAACAATGGCTCGGGCGATCTATAAGGACTGGTTCATCGATTTCGGCCCGACCCGCGCAAAGATGGAAGGTCGGGCACCCTATTTAGCGCCTGATATCTGGGCTCTATTTCCTGGCTCGCTCGATAGCGACGGGAAACCGAAGGGGTGGGCGAGCAGAACACTTGGCGACATCGCAAGACAGGTTGGCGAATCCGTTCGCCCGGAATCCCTTGATTCCAGCACGCCATATATCGGGTTAGAACACATGCCGCGCCGATCGATAGCACTGTCGGACTGGGGCGGGGCAGGCAGGGTAACAAGCGGAAAACTTATATTCCGTAAGGGAGACCTTTTATTCGGAAAGCTTCGACCGTACTTCCATAAGGTGGGAATTGCCCCCGTCGATGGCATTTGCTCTACTGATATCATAGTATTGAATGCTCGCGAACCGCAATCATCTGCTTTTGTGCTGACTTGCATTTCGCAAGACGAGTTCGTCGCGTTCGCCGAGAGGACCTCAGACGGCACGAAGATGCCGCGGACAAGTTGGGGCCGCGTGGAGCGATACAGCCTATGCCTTCCCAATAGCGGGGCACTCGAAGCCTTCAATGCTTGCGTCGTACCGATGTTGGAACGCATCGTTTCGAATGTTCATGAGTCTCGCACCCTCGCCGCCACCCGCGACCTTCTGCTACCAAAGCTCATATCGGGCGACATCCTTGTCCAGGACGCCGAGAAGACCATTGGTAGCGCGAAATGAGCGCCGACTGGTATCCAGGCATCCGAACTTTCTGCACACATTGGAACCATGCCCCAATGTTGCAACAAACGTTCGAGGCGCTCGAACGTGAGTTCAACGAAAATAGCGACGCATGCATCGACGCGGCAAAGGCCATCGTGGAATGCGCTTGCCGGGTGATTATCGACAATCTCGATAAACCAACCAGTCCGGTGAAGCCGGCTGAGGAAAATCCGCCGTTTGGTGCATGGGTAAGCGCGGCAGTGCGGGTGCTCGAACTCAGCGAGATCCGGGATGACGCCTTCAAGAAGCTGATTTCTCAGCACCACAAGCTAACGACTACCCTCGGCGATCTGCGCAACAAGGCCGGAACGATGAGCCACGGCAAGGACGGCTTTATCGCAAAGCTGTCCATCCATCATCGGCGGGCTGCACTTCTTGCCGCCGACGCGATCGTGACCTTTCTGCATGAGGCTTACCTCGAATGCCAGCTTGACGCTGTTCTTAGCAAAGAACCTTATGAAAGGTTCAATGCAACCAACGATGTCATTGATGAATATGCCGCGCTCCGCGGCGAAATGGACGAAGATGGTATTCCCCATCTCTTCGTCGTTCTGCCTGGTTCCCATCCACGTGATGAGATCGAACTAAAGACTGCTGTCTCCCAACTTCTTTTTGAGATTGACCGTGAAGCGTACAAGCTTGTTCTGAATGCTTGCCTTGAGGCAAAGGCGGCTGCGCTTCAAGATGTCGAGATTACCTAATGGCTTATATTTCCGAAGCGGCAGTGGAAAAGGTTGTGCTCGACCATCTCGTAGGCCTTGGCTACGTCATTATGACGGATGCTGAGATTGGACCGGATGGAAAATCTCCGGAGCGCGAAGCTTACGCTGATGTTATCCTTACGAAGCGGCTTGTCGCGGCCATTGGTAAGTTAAATCCCGCGATCCCCCTTGAAGCGCGTGGCGATGCATTGCGTAAAGTCCTCGCCACTGAGAAGCCGTCGCTCGTCGAGGAAAACCGCCGTCTACACAACCTTATGGTTCAGGGGGTCGATGTCGAGTTCTACAGCGAAGATGGCACGATCCGGGGAGATAAGGTTCGTCTGATCGATTTCGAGGACCTAGGCGCCAATGACTGGCTTGCGACAAGCCAGTTCACCGTGGTTGAGGGCGGCGCCAATCGCCGGCCGGATGTGGTCATTTTCGTCAATGGTCTGCCGCTGGCAGTGATCGAACTGAAGGCACCAGGCGGCGAGAATGCTACACTCTCTGGCGCGCACAATCAGCTCCAAACCTATAAAGCTCAAATTCCGGCGCTCTTTCGGACGAATGCGCTCCTCGTCACATCCGATGGGATTACGGCGCGGATCGGTTCACTCACTGCTGATCAAGAACGTTTTATGCCCTGGCGCACGACCGATGGGACGGCCGTAGCGGCCAAGGGCGAGCCCGAGCTCAACACTCTGATCGAAGGAGTTTTTGAAAGGCGCCGGCTGTTAGATCTGCTACATGATTTTACGGTTTTTGGTGAGACTGGCTCGGGCCTTTCCAAAATCATCGCGGGCTATCATCAATTCCATGCTGTGCGACATGCTGTCGATAAGACCCTTGAAGCCGCCGCGCCGCGGGGTGATCGCAAGGTTGGCGTGATCTGGCATACGCAAGGGTCCGGCAAAAGTCTGTTGATGGCGTTTTATGCCGGCCAACTTGTGCGCTGTGCCGAACTCGAAAACCCAACAATCGTGGTGATAACCGATCGAAACGACCTCGACGATCAGCTCTTCGGCACCTTTGCCATGTGCCGGGATTTGATCCGGCAGACTCCGGTTCAGGCCAACAGCCGCGACGATCTTCAGTCTGCTCTCAGCCGTGCGTCCGGTGGCGTGATTTTCACGACTATCCAGAAGTTCTCGCCAGCGACAGGCGAGACAATTTACCCGATTCTGTCGGGCCGGCGGAACATCGTGGTGATCGCTGACGAGGCACATCGCAGCCAGTATGGCTTTCGCGCAAAGTTCGAACAGAAGACTGGCGAAATATCCTACGGTTTTGCGAAATATTTGCGCGACGCCCTGCCGAACGCATCGTTCATTGGCTTTACAGGGACGCCCATTGAAAAGGATGACGTCAACACCGCTGCAGTGTTTGGCGAATACATCGATGTCTACGACATCAGCCGCGCGGTCGAAGACGGTGCCACAGTCCCGATATATTACGAGAGCCGCTTGGCTCGTATCGAACTTCTAGACAGTGAAAAGCCTAAAATCGATGCCGAAATCGATGAGCTAACGGAAGACGAGGCGACAACCGAGCAGGAACGGATCAAACGCAAATGGGCGACCGTCGAGGCTCTTGTCGGATCCGAAAAGCGCCTTGCCATGGTAGCGGCCGATATGGTTCGCCATTTCGATGATCGCGTCGCTGCCATGGATGGCAAGGCGATGGTGGTATGTATGAGTCGACGCATCTGCGTTGCCCTCTATCAGCACATAATCGCGCTCCGCCCCGACTGGCATAGCGATGATGATGCGGCCGGTATTATTAAAGTGGTCATGACCGGTTCGGCGGCCGATCCCCCAGCGTGGCAACCTCACATCGGCACGAAGGGCCGCCGTGACCTCCTCGCAAAGCGAGCCAAGGACCCGAAGGATTCCCTGAAGCTCGTCATCGTACGGGATATGTGGCTGACTGGATTCGACGCGCCATCGATGCACACGATGTACGTCGATAAACCGATGAAGGGGCATGGCTTGATGCAGGCCATCGCACGCGTCAATCGCGTGTTCCGCGACAAGCCAGCGGGCCTGGTCGTAGATTACATCGGGATTGCCCAAAACCTGAAGAACGCGCTCGGGCAGTATTCGGGTTCGGATCAACGCCAAGCTGGGATCGACGAGGCCGAAGCAATCGCGGTGCTGATTGAGAAATATGAGATCGTGAAGGCGATGTTTCACGGCTTTGACTATGCGCGGGGCTTGGCGGGCACGCCCTATCATCGCCTCGTAGTGCTGGCTGAGGCTATCGAGTGGGTACTTGCCTGCCAGCACGAAGCCGCCGCCAAAGAAAGCAGCGAGGACGGAAAGCGTCGAGAGAACCGTCGCTATCAGGACGCCGTGCTTGCGCTCTCTAAAGCGTTCGCTTTGACCGCGGCGAGCGATGAGGCGCGCAATATTAGGGATGAGGTGGGATTCTTCCAGACGGTTCGCGCCGCACTCGTGAAGTCGGCCGGCGGCAGTAGAACAAGCGCGGCTGATCGAGAATTTGCGATCCAGCAAATCTTGGATAGGTCGGTCGTTTCAACCGAGATTGTCGACATCCTCGCCGCCGCCGGGATCACCACACCAGATATATCGATTCTGTCGGATGAATTCCTCGCCGAAGTTCAGCAGCTCGAAAAGAAAAACCTGGCCCTTGAAGCGCTTCGCAAACTGCTGAACGACGAAATCCGCTCACGCACTAAGACAAACGTTGTCGAGACAAAGCGATTCTCTGAGCGCTTGGAAGCCGCTATCGCTCGCTACCACACGAACGCGATTAGTACCGTAGAGGTGCTGCAGGAACTTATTGACCTCGCCAAGGAGGTCCGAGCGGCCCGTCGCCGGGGCGAAGATGAAGGATTGTCCCAGGACGAAATCGCGTTTTACGACGCGCTCGCTGAAAGCGGGAGTGCGGTGGAGGTTATGGGTAATGATTCTCTGAAGGTGATTGCCCATGAGCTCCTCGTCAGCCTCAGGGGCAACCTTTCGGTGGATTGGTCCCACCGCGAAAGCGCTCGTGCGCGAATGCGTGTCCTGGTGAAACGAATTCTGCGCAAGCATGGCTATCCACCGGATCTTCAGGATGCGGCCGTGCAAACCGTGCTTCGTCAGGCCGAGGCGCTTTCCGCCAGTTGGGCAGTCTAGCGTAGCGCGACCACGATCCGCTTGGGGCTCGGGCCTACTCGGACCTTATGCACCCAGCATTCGCGGTTACGTCGGGAGCGGCCTCAGCAGCCGCCCGCTGGCGAAATCGCCGATACCGATGTGAGCCATTTTGGCATTAATATTGAAAGGTGGTGCGGGTGGTCGGAATCGAACCGACACTCCTTTCGGAACCGGATTTTGAATCCGGCGCGTCTACCAGTTCCACCACACCCGCACATTCGCCGCCGATTCTAGCCGACGCTCCCTGCACCTATACTGCACCTAGAGCGAAAACAGAATATCGTCAGCCTCTTTCCCTTCCCTTATAACCCTCTCAAAACACGTCGTTTTCAACTCGTCGTGTTTTCTTGTGGATGGGTAGACAAACCACTTTTCCAGCCGTTCGCGCCGGCGCTTGAGCGACTGGTAGATGGCGGCCGGCGATGAGGCGAGACGCCGCTGCAGGATCTGCAAGGCAAAGCCGACATTGTTGCGCTTCTTCCCGTCTCCCTCGGCGAAGCGCTGCACACGGTTCATCTCGGTGCGAACATATTCGGTGACGGCGGTGTAGAGCGCGGCTTCTCCTTCCGAGAGCTGATACTTGACCGTGCGCGCCCGCCGCTCGGGGAAGAGCGGCCGGCCATCGAACTTGAGCAGTTCCTCCTTGGTCAGCCGCCGCATCATGTCTTCGGTGTCGGCATAGTGGACGCCGTCCCGGAACCTGCCCTCGAACCGATCGCCATCGAGCAGGGCCATGAAGAGCTGGAAATCCTCTTCCTTGCCGTTGTGCGGTGTCGCTGACATGAGCAGCAGATGCCGGCAGACCTGGCCGAGCTTCTGGCCGACCTGATAGCGCCGCGTATATTTGACCTCGCCCCCGAAATAGGTGGCTGACATGCGGTGGGCTTCGTCGCAGATGATCAGGTCCCATTCACGGGCGCTCATGAGCTTCTCCTGAAGCTCCTCGTTGCGCGCCAGCACGTCGAGGCGGACGATCAGCCGATCCCGGTCGCTGAACGGATTGCCTGACCGCGAGTTCTCGATCATGTCACGGGACAGGATGTCGAATTCGAGATTGAACTTCTGGCCGAGTTCGTCCTGCCACTGTTCGACCAGGCTGCCCGGCGCAACGACGAGACAGCGTTCGAGATCGCTGCGGGCGATAAGTTCCTTGATGAGCAGGCCTGCCATGATTGTCTTGCCGGCACCGGGATCGTCGGCGAGCAGGAAGCGAAGCGGCTGCCGCGGCAGCATCTCGCCATAGACCGCCGAAATCTGGTGTGGCAGCGGATCGACGAGGCTCGTGTGGATCGCCAGATACGGGTCGAAAAAATGCGCCAGCTTGATGCGGTTGGCTTCCGTCACCAGGCGCAGCAGGGCACCATCCGCGTCGAACGACCAGGGCCGTCCGTTCTGCTCGACATCAAGACGATGCTCATCGTCTCGATAAAGGACAGCTTCAGCCACCGTGCCGTTGTGGTCGCGATAGACGACGTTGATTGCCTGATCGCCGATCCAGTCCACTGACACGACCTGCACGGGTTGGATCGAGGCAATTCCCCGCACCGATGCGCCGTTCTTGATGTCTTCAAGCCTTGCTGTCATCGGTCAGCACTTCCTTTCGGCACGTTCAAAGTCGAAGCCCCGCCTTCTCCAGGGCGGCCTCCGTCTCCTTACGATTTACTGTCACAATATGCTGCGTATAGGCACTTTGCTTCGCAGCGTCGCCAAGCAAACCAAGCCGTTTCAGCACATAGAAAAGCATCGCGTAGCGGACGGAAAGTGCGCCGTTGCCGCGGTCCAGCCCATAGTCTTTGGCGACGACCTTCTTCTGGCTCTCGGTAAGGGCAGGGTGAGGCCCGATAACTACGTCGAAGTAGTTGTTCCAGAGCCAGTCCTGCTCACCGGCTTCGCCTGGCTCACCCTGCGAGCCGACTTCGAGGATGCGCGGCAACAAGAAGTCCTTGAACTTGTGCTCCAAGTGGCAATAGGCCCGCGCGTGCCAGCGGAAACCGTCATGACCGAAGGCATGCGGCGTGATCCGTCGCCAGATGGGGTCCGGCCGCACCTTGTTCATCGACTGGTAGAGGACATCGATGGACACGCCCTCGCGGATGGCATCGAGAATCTTGCGCAGGACCGTGATGTCGATGTCCCGTTTGGGGGTCAGCGCGACATCGGCGCTGGGAAGCGATGCAATCCACGACTCGCTCGCGGGGACAACGCCTTCGGCGACCGAGCGAAGCTGGGAGAGATAGGCGTAAGGGTCCGGATCGACGAAGCGTAGAACGAATTTCTCGGCGGCGACGTAGCGCTTGGCGCGGGTGTCATATTCGATGTTTCCGGGTGCGCGTTCCTGATAGAGTGTCAGGTCCTTCGACGCCTGAGGGACGGATACGCCAAAGAAATCCTTGATATCAGAACGGTTTATCGACCCCTCCCAGAACAGGCGGAACTCGATGAACTCCAGTCTTTGTTCGACGCCCCAGCGCAATTTTGATCCCTTTGTGGGTTGAGAAACTATACTGTCATTGACGTGCGATGCGTATAGTTCATATATGTGACATCCCAGCCGAGTCAATGAGAGGAGAGGGGGCAGTGGCCGACAGGTACGTTACCAAACATCCGAAGGGTTGGGCAGTGAAAGCCCCTGGAGGCGAAAGGGCGAGCAGCGTTCACGCCACGCAGCGCGCGGCCGAGCAGGCAGCAAAGCAGACGGTTCGCAATCTCGGTGGCGGCGAAGTCCGCATTCAGGGGCGTGATGGTCGCTGGCGGGATTCTGACACCGTGCCGCTGGGCAATGACCCGAACCCGCCCAAGGACAAGAAGCACTAGGACCGAGGCGGCATCGCCACATTTCCAGCTTGGGAGCCCACGATGATCCTGACCGACAACGAGACCAAGGTCGATCTCCTCAACAATGAGGCGATCGCCGCGACGATCATCGAGCTCCTTCGCGATAGGCCGGATCAGCCGGTGACCGTTGGCGTCCATGGCGATTGGGGTGCCGGCAAGTCGAGCGTTCTGGAGATGATCGAGGCCGGTTTCGAGGGCGAAGCGAAGGTCCTGTGCCTCAAATTCAACGGCTGGCGCTTCCAAGGCTTCGAAGACGCCAAGATCGCTCTGATCGAGGGAATCGTTACTGGTTTGGTCGAAAAGCGGCCCGCCCTCACCAAGGCAGGCGAAGAGGTAAAGGCTGTTTTCCGTCGAATCGACTGGCTGAAGGTCGCGAAGAAGGCAGGTGGTCTCGCGTTTACTGCGTTCACCGGTATCCCGACACCAGAGCAAATTCAGGCTATCGTGGGGACGCTCGAAGGAATTCTTGATGATCCAGCAAAACTCGCCACCAAGGAAAATGTCGCAGCCGCCATCGACGGTGTGAAAGACTTGTTGAAGCCGGCCGGTGAAGGCGGATCGACTAACGTGCCCGAAGAGATCAACGCCTTCCGCAAGGCGTTCGACGGTCTCCTCGACAAAGCTGGCGTCGAGCAACTGGTCGTTCTAATCGACGACCTTGATCGCTGCCTTCCCGACACGGCAATCGAGACGCTCGAAGCTGTGCGCCTCTTCGTCTTCACGTCACGCACCGCGTTTGTCGTCGCCGCCGATGAAGCGATGATCGAATATGCGGTGCGCAAACATTTTCCTGACTTGCCTGACACGACTGGGCCGCAGACCTATGCCCGAAACTATCTGGAGAAGCTGATCCAGGTGCCGTTCCGCATTCCGGCTCTCGGTGACACCGAGACACGCATCTATGTGACGCTGCTGCTCGTGGGCGCAGAGCTCGGCGATGTTGATCCGGCCTTCAACAGCCTCATTGACGTCGCCCGCGAGCGGCTGAAGCGGCCATGGACATCTGGCACGCTCGATGCTGCCACCGTTAAGACGGCGCTGGGCGACAAAGCCCCGCGAGCGAACAGCGCTCTGGCACTCAGCGATCAGATCGGGCCGATACTCGCCAGCGGGACCAAGGGGAATCCGCGTCAAATCAAACGATTCCTCAACACACTGGTCTTGAGGCAGCGAACCGCTGAAGCCCGCGGTTTCGGCGATGACGTCAAGCTTCCCGTTCTCGCCAAGCTGATGCTCGCCGAGCGGTTCCTCCCGCGCCTGTTCGACCAGATCGCCGCTGCCGCCGCTACCGCACCGGATGGCAAATGCTCCGATTTGGCGGAACTTGAAGCAACCGCAAACGGCACGGGAAACGACGAGGAAAAGGTGAAACCGGCCAAGGCAGCAACCGGCAAGGGCAATGCGGCGGATAAGGCCGCACCCAAGCCGGTGGCCCCGAAAGCAGCTGACAGTGCGCTGTTGGGCGAGTGGCTTTCGTCGCCCACCATCAAGGACTGGGCCGCGGTGCCAACCAAGATAGGCGACGAGGATCTCCGTCCCTATCTGTTCGTCGCCAAGGACCGTAAGGACTATTTCGGCGCCGCCTCTGTGCTCGGACACCTGGCTACCGTCGTCGAGCAGCTCTTCGGCGGGAAACTCGCGGTCCAGGGTCTCGAAGGCGATCTGAAGCGCCTCGCGTCTCCCGAAGCCGCCAAGGTCTTCGAGGCGGTGCGCGGGCGTATCGTCGGCAGCGACATCTTCGAGACCGAGCCGGCCGGCGTGGACGGCCTAGCCGTCCTCGTCAAAGCTCACTCCACTCTTCAGGGCGATCTCCTCGACTTCCTCGAAGCGCTTCCCCAAGGCCGACTGGGACCGTGGGCGTGCAGAGGATGGGAGAGCGCGCTCAAGGACGTCGAAGCCACGCAGCGATTTAATCGGCTACTCCAGATCTGGGAAAAGGATGGTGGAGCGATGCTCAAAGCTGCGGCCAATGGCGTGTTGCGCACGCGCCAAGGAGTACGCTGATGGGCACGTCCAGCGCTTTCGGCGGCCAGGGCGGCGGCACGCCGCTCGTCCCGAGTTGGCTCGGCAATGAAGGTTCGCCGCCCGCCGCGCCAGACGGAGCCACACCTCCCAACGGCGGCGGCGCGCCACCTGCCCAACCGCCCGCCAGACCACCGGCACCTCCCGAAAGGCCGCCCGTTCCCCCGACGGCGGACCCAACACGCTTCTCGGCGGCCCGTGGCAATTTCTCCCGCTTCGCCGGCTCCGGCGGAGACGATCGCAAAGCCCTCGGCCGAGCCGTATCTCATTATGTCGGATCGTCTTCGGGTGGGGCGCGAACGGCAGCAGCCCGGATGGGGTCGGCGCGCGGCGCCGGCAGCCGCCTCCTCGGCTTCCTGTCGGACGCGGCAAGGCGTGGCGCGACCGAGGCGCTCCGCGCCCTCAATCTCGGCGCGCTCGCCGGCCGGCCGATCGAGGAGATATTCCTGGGGCTGGCCGACTATGTGTGCCCGGACGGCGGCACCATCGACGAAGGCATCGCCAGGGAGGCGTTCGTCGAGACGATTGCCGACCTGGCTGGCGCGGGGATAACTGACCTCGACAGCCTAACTCCCGACCAGATGCAGACTGTCTTCGAGCTCTATGCGACGAACGCGATCGAGGCCCGGCTCTGCAACGACATCGGTTTGAAGGCGGTGAGCCTGCCCTCCGACAGCCGCCAAGCGGCGCGGGTCCAGGCGCAGTTGAACGATTTCATCCGGCGTGCCGTCGCCGACGCTCTGACGACGGCACGCGCGGCCGTCGCCGCACTGACGCCCGATCGCGTACTCGCCTTCGTCGGCGGCATCTACGAGCAGGCGTTCGGCATCCTGCAAATCATGGGCGACGCCGAAGCGGAGGGAGCATGAGACGACACGTCATCATTGGTCGCTACGGTCTGGGCGACCGCAGCCGGTTGTCACTCGGCGACGGCGAGATCGAAACCCGCCTCGACCTGGTCGTGGGCGAACGCACGCTCGATCACGGGATCGGCCATGCGCTGGGCGATCTGGTTCGGCTCGGCCTCTATCCAACCGAGATGGGCGTGGACGTCTTGGTTCTCGCCGCCCACGTTCACGTCGCCGACACTCGCGTGTCGCGCGATAGCGAGTCCCAGGACGGCTGGACACGGGAACTTCGCCTGATCGTGCCAGTTTCCGATCCCGATCGATGGACGTCGGCGGCGCCGACGTTTGAGAGGATGCTGAATTTCTTGACCGGAGATCGCTGGTCGCTCGGGTTCCGGGCGCGGCCCCGTCGTTTCGCGCGAGTCGTGCCGACGGTGCCTGGCAGGCTCATCGGTCCACCCTTCAATGATTTGGCGCTCTTTTCCGGCGGACTCGACAGCTTGATCGGCGCCATCGACGCGCTCGAAGCCGGCCGCACGCCGCTCCTCATCAGTCATGCCGGCGAGGGCGCGACGAGCGACGCCCAGACCACGATCTTCGATGCGTTGAAGGCGCACTATCCGGCCAATGCTTTCCAACGCTTGCGGCTTTGGATGGCCTTCCCCGACGGCTTCATCCGTGGAACCACCGCTGAGAACACCACGCGCGGTCGTTCCTTCCTCTTCTTCGCCTTGGGCGTGTTCGCAGGCAGCGGGCTCGACGGTCCGTTCACGCTGAATGTGCCCGAGAACGGCCTGATCGCGGTCAATGTGCCGCTCGATCCTCTCCGCCTCGGCGCGCTGAGTACGCGGACCACGCACCCGTTCTACATCGCCCGCTGGAACGACGCGCTCACCGCTCTGGGCATCGCGGGCTGCATCGAGAATCCCTATTGGGACAAGACGAAGGGCGAGATGGTGGCCGCATGCGCCAACGGGGCGCTGTTGACGCGCCTTACGCCGACGTCCTTGTCTTGCGCGTCTCCCACCAAGGGACGCTGGCAGGGGCTCGGCACGCAGCATTGCGGATATTGCCTGCCATGCCTGATCCGCCGCGCCGCGCTTCTCAAAGGACTTGGTCCCGGCGCCGACTCGACCGTCTACACGCTCGACGACCTGGCCGCCCGCATTCTCGACACGCGCCAATCCGAGGGCGTACAGGTCCGGTCCTTTCAACTCGCGATCGAGCGGCTCCGCGCCAGGCCCGCCTTGGCACCCATCCTCATTCACAAACCCGGCCCGCTCTTCGATGAGTCTCCGACTCGCCAAGTGTCGCTGGCCGACGTCTATCGCCGTGGCCTCGAGGAAGTGGGCGCTCTGTTGACTGGGGTGAGGACACAGCCCGGATGAGCGATGAGGTCCCTCTCGGCGGCGTCGATTTCCACTGCCATCTCGATCTCTATCCCGACTTCGAAGCCGCGATCGCGAAAGCGGAAGCGGCGCGAGTTTACACGCTGACCGTCACCACCACACCGAAGGCTTGGCCGCGCAATCACCAGCTGACGCGCGCCACGCGCTATGTGCGCGCCGCACTCGGTTTACACCCGCAACTCGTGGCGGAACGGGCCGGTGAACTGGCACTGTGGGAACGGCACCTGCCGGAGACGCGCTATGTCGGCGAGGTCGGTCTCGACGCCGGTCCTCGATTCTACAAATCGCTCGACGCTCAGAAGCATGTGTTTCGCGCGGTCCTTGAACGATGTGCCGAGGCCGGTGGCAAGATCCTCACCGTACACAGCGTCCGCAGCGTACCGGCGGTGCTCGAAATGATCGAGCGCCATCTCCCGCAAGACCGGGGAGCCGTCGTTTTGCACTGGTTCACCGGAACCAAGGCCGAGGCCCGGCGTGCTGCGGCCCTCGGTTGCTATTTCTCTATCAACGCCGAGATGATGCGTTCGGATCGCGGCCGTGCGCTTGTCGCCGAGTTGCCCTTGGATCGGATCTTGACCGAAACGGATGGACCTTTCACCCAGATCGACGGTCGGCCTGCCGCGCCGGCCGATGCGCCGAAAGCGGTCATAGCAATCGCACACGCACGCAAATTAGATCCAAGCGTGATTGATAGGGCAATCCAGTCCAACCTGAAATCGCTGCTACGATAGGCTATAGCCAAGAAGCAGCCTATGATCGCCGAGAGATTCCACCTCTGGAACGGGACGGGATGAGGACAGGACAGGTTGCCTCGGGCTATTTATATCCACGAATAGCAGAGCTTGCTTCCCAGGCTGAAACAGCGCTAGGTCAGATGTTTGTCTGGCCTCGTTCCGATAGCAGCGCCAGAAGGGTCGGATTGATGTAGAGGTTTTCCCGCCCGACCCTTACTTCTTCCAGCAGTCCTTCAGAGACCATCGCCTTCAGGTGCGCTGCCGCTGTCTGGCGTTTGGCGACGCCGGAATCGACGAGATTGCTGATCCGGCAATAGGGGTTTGCAGCAGAGCATCGAGAACGTAGCCGTCAGCATCAACGGCGCGCCACAGCCAGTACTTCTTGCCTTTGATGGAGACGACCGTCTCATCGAGATGCCACTTGTCGGCAAAGTTGCCGCGCGAGCGTCGCCGGAGTTGATCGGCAAATTGGTAGCCGAACTTTGCGGTCCATTCGCAGACAGTCTGAAACGAGACATCGATCCCGCGCTCGGCAAGCAGGTCTTCAACATCGCGCAGGCTCAACGGGAACCGATAATAGAGCCATACCGCATGGGCGATGATCTCGGCAGGAAAGCGGTGGCGTTTGTAGCGCGAAGCCGTGTCCACGTTTGAAAGCTTTGTCATCACCGGCGGATATCACCCAGATCAATCCATATCCGTTAAGGCGACGCCACCTTTCCGGGCCAGCAGTACCCTTTGCCACGCTGTCGAAAACGCTGGTGGGCGAGTCAAGGACGCGGACATCCGCGGAAAGCTGATCTTCACCATCGGGGGGCGAGATATTGAATGTGCCGTCAAGGAAAAGATGTCTCGCCTGATGAAGCGTCCTGAAGGCGAGGCAGCGAGGTGGAGCGCCTATCCTGACCACCACAATTCTGCGCTGACCTCGTCCGGTCTGCTTCGTGCTCAGATCATCACATGGCTGCCAGGCGAGCAACCGCAGTGGGTCGAGAAGCCGAAGAAGCTCTTCGCTACCCTGATCCCGATAATTGTGGAAACGATTGTGGCAAGCGTTCCGCGACTAATCGAATGGGAGCGCAAGCGTGAAGAAGACCACCGCCGATATCAGGAAGAGGAAAGGCGGCGATGGGAGCTGCGACGCCTGAAGGAAGTGGATGATAGCCGCTGGAATCGCTTCCGATCAGCTGCGACAAACTGGCGCGAAAAGCAGGTCCTTGATGACTTTATCTCGGAGCTGGAGGCAAGATTTTCTGCTGAAGGCGATCAAAGCATCGGCGAGAAGACGACCTCGCAATGGCTGACCTGGGCAAAGGATCGCGCTGCCGAACTTGATCCGTTCACGGACGGGCTGGCTGGCCTGTTTCACGATGTTGGACGGCCGTGATGCCGGAGGCAGTCTATGCCAAGCGGCGTGGGTCGGCGCTGATTCCAGCCCGGGGATAGAGAGCTTCATTGGCAGATATTCCTTGCTGCACGGCCGGGATGTCATGCGACCAGCTTCAGACGCTTCTTCGCCAGCATGGCACGGACGAATTTATCCCATTTCGCCATTCCGGCCCGTTTCTCGGCCATGTAGTTCCAGCGGTCGTAATGCTTCGAGCTGACATCCTGCAAGGCGTGGTTTTGCAGCCGGTCGCGGATTTCCTTCGGAACACCCGCCTTGCCGGCCAGCGTCTTGAACGTGCGGCGCAGGTCGCGGTTCGTGACATAGGGAATCACCCCACGACCCCGCTGCCGCCACATGAACGAGTAGAGCGTGCCGTGGCTGACGGGCCTTGAGGGGTCTTTCGCCGAAGGGAAGAACCAGCCGTATTCGTTGACGTTGATGGAGGAGAGCAATTCCGCCGCCAGGGCCGGCACCGGGACGGCGTGGGGCTGGTCGTTCTTGGTCTTCGACCAATCGATGATCTTCTCCTTCGCGTCCCATTGGTCGATATGCAGGCTCGCGATCTCCTCGACGCGCTGGCCGGTCAGCATGATCAGCCTGACAGCGCGGGTATAGGGCGGATGGACCGGCGTATCGGGGCACTCCAACCAGCGATAGAGCTGGACGAACTCGTCGTCGTCGAGCCAGCGCGTGCCTTGGACCTTCGGTTCCGTCGGGATGCCCGCTGCTGGATTGAAGGGGATGCGGAACCGGCGAGCGGATTGTTGCCGATAGTCGTTGTCGGACTTCATGCCCCAGCTAAAGGCGGCATGAATGTAGGAGCGCACATGGTCGGCCATGGACTTGGCGCCGCGCTCATAGATCGGACGGATCAGTTCGATGATCTCCTCGGCTTCGATCTCTCGGGCGAGACGGTAGCGGCCGAGCGTATCGGCGATCTTGTTGAGACCCTTTTCCGTTTCCTTCCATGACGGCTTTCCGGCTTCCTTGAGCGCGGCCACATATCCCTCGAACAGATCGGCGACCGTGCCGGGACGTGTATCGGTTGCAATCTTGATGCTCCGTCCCTTCTGGATCACATCGGCAAAGTCGCGCTTGTAGATTTCGCGGGCCTGGGCGAGCGACATCGAGGGATAGGAGCCGAGCTTCTTCTTTGTCCGCTTGCCGTCGCGCCACTGCTGCGCCATCCAATCCGCGGTGACGCGCTTCGGCATGGGCTTGAGAACAAGCACCAGGCGGCCGGTGCCGCGTCCTTCGCCATCGGCGAGGTTTTCTTGTTTCTGGCTCATCTCGACGCGCTTCAGCGCGTGTCGGATTGCAGTGTCGGTGAGGGCGGGCATGGCGTTTCTTCCTGTTCCGCAACTGGGATCGGTGGAGGAGAAACGGGGATCGCTAGTTGGGATCGGGACGCCGTTTTCTACCCCTTTTACCGCCCCCAATTTGACATAACCGCCCCCTGTTCGCAATGGAGAAAATCGTCAATTTTACTAGTGTTTCAATGTGATTGAGCGTGCTTGAACGTGCAGGAAACAGAGGCAGTGGGGTGGTTGTGGACGAGAATCAGCGCGCTGGCGTTCAGGTCCAGCGCCCGGCGCACGATCTCGCGCGGGTAGACGGGGACGTGATCGACGGTGCCCTTCGCCTGCTCCTCGTCGGCGATCAGGACGTTCTTGCGGTCGAGGTAGAGGACGCGGAACTGCTCGACCTCGCCATGCGCCATCGCGGTGTGGCAGTAATCGACCAGCGCGTCCCAGCTGGTCAGGACGGGGCGCTGGATCACCCTGGACCGGGCCAGCCGCTGCGCCGCCGCCGCCACGATCTTCAGTTCTACGATGATCGCGGGCCCGACGCCGTCCACGTCCGCCAGCCGCGCGGGATCGGCGGACAGGACGCGGTTGAAGTCGCCGAAGCGGTCCAGAAGCCGGCGGGCCAGCGGCTTCATGTCCTGGCGCGGGACGGCGCGGAACAGGACCAGTTCCAGCAGCTCATAGTCGGGCATCGCCGCCGCGCCGCCCTGCATGAAGCGGTCGCGCAGCCGCGCGCGGTGGTCGGCGATGTAGCTGGGCTGGGCCGCCTGTTTCGCGGCCGGGCGCGGCACGGGCTGCACGTCGTCCTGCGCCGGATCGAACCGGAACAGGGACGGCGAGGCTTCGTGAAAGGCGCGGTTCTCTGGCATGGCCGTCAGCCTGCCAGCGAAGGGTTAAGGCGCGGTTAAGCGCCCAGCCCCTCCCAGAAACTTTTGATCTTGCCGAAGAAGTTAGACGTCTGCGGGTGGTTGTCGGCGTCAATCGCCTCGAACTCGCGCAGGATCTCCTTTTGGCGGGCGGTCAGGTTCACCGGGGTTTCCACCGACAGCTCGACCAGCATGTCGCCGAAATCGCCCTGCATCCCCGGCCCGTGGCGCAGGGGCGGCATCCCCTTGCCGCGCAGGCGCATCTGCTGGCCGGTCTGGCTGCCGGGCGCGATCTTAACCCGCGAGCGGCCGCCGTCGATGGTCGGCACCTCGACCTCGCCGCCAAGCGCGGCGGTTGTCATGCTGACGGGCACGTGGCAGGCCAGCATCCGCCCGTCGCGCATGAAGATCGCGTGTTCCTTGACCTCGACGAAGATATAAAGATCGCCTGAAGGGCCGCCGCGCAACCCCGCCTCGCCCTCTCCCGCAAGGCGGATCCGGGTGCCGGTTTCCACGCCCGCCGGGATGTTGACGGCCAGCGAGCGCTGCTTTTCGATCCGGCCGGCGCCGTGGCAGGCGGCGCAGGGGTTCTTCACGATCTGGCCCTGGCCGTTGCAGGTCGGGCAGGTGCGTTCGACGGTGAAGAAGCCCTGACTCGCGCGGACCTTGCCCATGCCGGCGCAGGTCGGGCAGGTGGCGGGTTCCACCGCCCCTTCGGCGCCGGTGCCGTTGCATTCGCCGCAGGCGACCGAGCCGGGCACGGAAATCGTCTTTTGCAAGCCCGCAAAGGCTTCCTCGAGCGAGACCTGAAGGTTGTAGCGCAGATCCTGCCCACGGGTGGCGCGGCTGCGCCCCGACGCGGCGCGCCCGCCCATCATGTCGCCGAACAGATCCTCGAACACGTCAGCGAAGGCGCTGCCGAAGTCGCCATTGCCGCCGCGCGCGCCGCCGAAGCCGCCGGGACCGAAGCCGCCGCCCTCGAACGCCTGGTGGCCGAAACGGTCATAGGCCGCCCGCCGCTGCGCGTCCTTGAGGCAGTCGTAGGCCTCGTTCACTTCCTTGAAGCGGCCTTCCGACAGGGTGCAGTCGGGGTTGCGGTCGGGGTGCAGTTCCTTGGCCTTGGCGCGGAAGGCCTTCTTGATCTCGTCGGCCGAGGCGCCGCGCGCCACACCAAGAACCTCGTAGAAATCGCGCTTGGCCATGATCTTCCGGTCTGAGGTGGATCGTCAATGAAAGACCGGCCCGCGTGCAGAAACACGGGCCGGCCACGGTCGCGGGAAGCTTACTTCCGCTTTTCTTCGCCCAGGTCCTCGAAGTCGGCATCGACGATGTCGTCGTCCACGCCGCGCGGGCTTTCCTCGCCGTCGCCGTCGCCCGAGGCCCCCGCCTGGCCGGCCTTGTAGATCGCCTCGCCCAGCTTCATGGACGCATCCATCAGGTTCTGGATGCCGCCCTTGATCTTGCCGGGCTCGTCGGATTTCAGCGCCTCTTCCAGCGCGCCGACGGCCAGTTCGATCGCCTCGACGGTCGAGCCGTCGACCTTGTCGCCGTGCTCGTCCAGCGACTTGCGGGTCGAGTGGATCAGGCTTTCGGCCTGGTTGCGCGATTCGACCAGCTCGCGGCGGCCCTTGTCGGCTTCGGCGTTCGCCTCGGCGTCCTTGACCATCTTCTCGATCTCTTCGTCGGACAGGCCGCCCGACGCCTGGATCGTGATCTTCTGTTCCTTCCCGGTGCCCTTGTCTTTGGCGTTCACCGACACGATGCCGTTGGCGTCGATGTCGAAGGCCACCTCGATCTGCGGCATGCCGCGGGGGGCGGGCGGGATGTCCTCAAGGTTGAACTGGCCGAGCAGCTTGTTGTCGGCGGCCATTTCGCGTTCGCCCTGGAAGACGCGGATCGTCACGGCGTTCTGGTTGTCCTCGGCGGTCGAGAAGGTCTGCGACTTCTTGGTCGGGATCGTCGTGTTGCGGTCGATCAGGCGGGTGAACACGCCGCCCAGCGTCTCGATCCCCAGCGACAGGGGCGTCACGTCCAGCAGCACCACGTCCTTGACGTCGCCCTGCAGAACGCCCGCCTGCACGGCCGCACCCAGCGCCACGACCTCGTCGGGGTTCACGCCCTTGTGGGGTTCCTTGCCGAAGAAGTTCGTCACTTCCTCGATCACCTTGGGCATCCGGGTCATGCCGCCGACCAGCACGACCTCGTCGATGTCGGATTTCGCCAGACCCGCATCCTTCAGCGCATCCTGCAGCGGCTTGATCGTCCGCTTGATGAGGTCCGAGACAAGGCTTTCCAGCTTGGCGCGGGTCAGCTTGACGACCATGTGCAGCGGCGTGCCCGAGTTCTTGTCCATCGAAATGAACGGCTGGTTGATCTCGGTCTGGCTGGACGACGACAGCTCGATCTTGGCCTTTTCCGCCGCTTCCTTCAGGCGCTGGAGCGCCATCTTGTCGCGGGTCAGGTCGACGCCATGCTCTTTCTTGAACTCGTCGGCGAGGTAGTTGACGATCTTCATGTCAAAGTCTTCGCCGCCCAGGAACGTGTCCCCGTTGGTCGATTTCACCTCGAACAGGCCGTCGTCGATTTCCAGGATGGTGATGTCGAAGGTGCCGCCGCCGAGGTCATAGACCGCGAT
>ERZ501041.25-NODE-25-length-36994-cov-11.770486_pt1 | contig 36994 bp, 34 predicted proteins | sample MGYA00248848_ERZ501041 | MGnify/ENA primary metagenome ERZ501041 (study PRJEB25958, sample SAMN03398573) | human skin metagenome | study: EMG produced TPA metagenomics assembly of the Human Skin Microbiome Metagenome (human skin metagenome) data set.
GTTGGAAAAGCCCCACACAACCGGCGTTGCAAACAGCAGCAGCATCACGGTGCCGTGCATGGTGAACAGCTGGTTGAACTGCTCATTGGACAGGAACTGCAGACCCGGGGTGAAAAGCTCCGCACGGATCAGCAATGCCATAAAGCCACCGAGGAAGAAGAAGCTGAAGGCCATGATCAAGTACATGATGCCCAGCTGCTTGTGGTCGGTGGTGGTTAGAAATACCCAAGCCTTTGAACCGGTCTTCGCGTTACCGGTTGGCTCTGGACGTGTGGGGGCGACGTAATCGTCGACCCGTGGCGCCACAGCGGTCATAAAATCCTCCTGAATAACAAAGTGTCTGTGGACAGACTCCACCTACACCTAGGTTTACTCGCCTTATATTAGGCCATTTTCCCCTGTTCTTTCCAGCTTCCCCCAATACTCGGATGCGAAGACACGCCTCACCATTGACCACATCTGCCACATTGCCCCTGCACGTGGCGCGGCCACTATTTCCACCTACGGTTTTCGCCAAAGATCCAGCGTGCTATATGTCACAGCCGCGCCGAATTGTGCAGGCCCAAAACGTAAAAACACACCCCCGCTCGTTATCAACCTTTCGGTTGAGTTCGAGCAGAAGGTGTGCCGCTAGACCACGCTGATCAGCGGGAATGCTTAGAAGTCCCAGTCATCATCCGTGGTGTCCTCGGCCTTGCCGATGACATAGGACGACCCCGACCCGGAAAAGAAGTCGTGGTTCTCGCTGTCGGGCGACAGCGCGGCAAGGATCGCGGGGTTCACCTCGCACACGGCGGGCGGGAACAGCCCTTCGTAGCCCAGGTTCTGCAGCGCCTTGTTGGCGTTGTAGTGCAGGAACGCCTTGACGTCCTCGGTCAGGCCGATGCCGTCGTACAGTTCCTCGGTGTATTTCGTCTCGATCTCGTACAGGTCGAACATCAGCGAGAAGGCAAAGTCCTTGAGCGCGTCCCGTTCCGCCTGCGAAAGCCGCTCGGCCGCGCGCTGGAACTTGTAGCCGATGTAATAGCCGTGGATCGCCTCGTCCCGGATGATGAGGCGGATCAGGTCGGCGGTGTTCGTGAGCTTGGCGCGGCTGGACCAGTACATCGGCAGGTAGAAGCCGGAATAGAACAGGAAGCTTTCCAGGAACACCGATGCGATCTTGCGCCGCATCGGGTCCGCGCCCGCGTCGTATTCGTCAAGGATCAGCCGCGCCTTGGCCTGCAGATGCGAGTTGTCCTCGGACCAGCGGAACGCCTCGTCCACGTCGCGGGTCAGGCACAGGGTCGAGAAGATCGAGGAATAGCTGCGCGCGTGCACCGCCTCCATGAAGGCGATGTTGGTCAGCACCGCTTCCTCGTGCGGGGTCTGCGCGTCGGCCAGCAGCGCGGGCGCGCCCAGCGAGTTCTGGATCGTGTCGAGCAGCGTCAGCCCGGTAAAGACGCGGATCGTCAGCTCGCGTTCCTCGGGGCGCAGCGTCGCCCAGCTTTGCACGTCGTTCGACAGCGGCACCTTTTCCGGCAGCCAGAAGTTGACGGTCAGACGGTTCCACACCTCAAGATCCTTGTCGTCCTGAAGGCGGTTCCAGTTGATCGCACGCGGAATGGCGCGGGTCGTTTGAATGTCTTTCATCGGCGGCCTCACAGGGTGCAGGAGACGCAGCCCTGAACCTCGGTCCCTTCAAGGGCCGTCTGGCGCAGGCGCACGTAGTAGATGGTCTTGATGCCCTTCTTCCAGGCATAGATCTGGGCGCGGTTGATGTCGCGGGTCGTGGCCTCGGCCGGGAAGAACAGCGTCAGCGACAGCCCCTGGTCCACATGCTCGGTCGCGGCGGCATAGACGTCGATGATGGCGTTCGGGCCGATTTCGTAGGCGTCGCGGTAGTATTCCAGGTTGTCGTTCCGCATGAACGGCGCGGGGTAGTAGACGCGGCCGATCTTGCCTTCCTTCCTGATCTCGATCTTGGACACGATCGGGTGGATCGACGAGGTCGAGTTGTTGATGTAGCTGATCGACCCGGTCGGCGGCACCGCCTGAAGGTTGCGGTTGAACAGCCCGTCGGCCATCACCGCGTCGCGCAAGGCCGCCCATTCGCCGCGCGTGGGCAGCGTGACGCCCAGCCGCGCGAACAGGTCGGTGATCGCGCCGGTCTCGGGCAGCCAGTCGGCGTCGGTGTATTTCCCGAAGAAGCTGCCGTCGGCATAGGCCGACCGCTCGAACCCGGCGAAGGTCGTGCCGCGCTCGCGCGCCAGCGCGTTCGACGCGCGCAGGCAGTGGAACGCCACGGCGGCAAAGTAGCAGCGGGTGAAATCCACCGCCTCGGCGCTGTCGTAATGAACCCCTTCGCGGGCGAGGAACCCGTGCAGGTTCATCTGGCCAAGGCCCACGGCATGCGCCTCGTCGTTGCCGCGGCGGATCGACGGGACGCTGTCGATCGCCGACATCTCGGACACCGCCGTCAGCGCCCGGATCGCGGTTTCCACCGTGCCGCCGAAGTCCGGGCCGTCCATCGTCGCCGCGATGTTCAGGCTGCCGAGGTTGCAGGAAATGTCGGTGCCCATGCGGCTGTAGCTGAGATCGTCGTTGAACGCCGACGCCTCGTTCACCTGCAGGATTTCCGAACACAGGTTCGACATGGCGATGCGGCCCGCGATCGGGTTGGCGCGGTTCACCGTGTCCTCGAACATGATGTAGGGATAGCCGCTTTCGAACTGGATCTCGGCCAGCGTCTGGAAGAACGCGCGGGCGTTGATCTTGCGCTTCTTGATGCGCTTGTCGTCCACCATCTCGTCGTATTTTTCGCTGACCGAGATTTCCGAGAACGGGACGCCATAGACCTTTTCCACGTCGTGGGGCGAGAACAGGTACATGTCCTCGTTCCGGCGGGCGAGGTCGAAGGTCACGTCCGGGATCACCACGCCAAGGCTCAGCGTCTTGATGCGGATCTTTTCGTCCGCGTTCTCGCGCTTGGTGTCGAGAAAGCGCAGGATGTCGGGGTGGTGGGCGTTCAGATAGACCGCCCCCGCCCCCTGCCGCGCGCCCAGCTGGTTGGCGTAGCTGAACGAATCCTCCAAGAGCTTCATCACCGGGATCACGCCCGAGGACTGGTTCTCGATCCCCTTGATGGGCGCGCCGTGCTCGCGGATGTTGGTCAGCATCAATGCGACGCCGCCGCCGCGCTTGGAAAGCTGAAGCGAGGAATTGATCGCCCGGCCGATCGATTCCATGTTGTCCTCGATCCGCAGCAGGAAGCACGAGATCAGCTCGCCCCGGCTTTTCTTTCCGGCGTTGAGGAAGGTGGGCGTCGCGGGCTGGAACCGGCCCGAGATGATCTCGTCCATCAGCCGCATCGCCAGCGCCTGGTCGCCCCGCGCCAGCGCCAGCGCCACCATCACCACCCGGTCCTCGTAGCGTTCGAGGTACCGCTGCCCGTCGCGGGTCTTGAGCGTGTAGGAGGTGTAGTACTTGAACGCGCCGAGGAAGGTCGGAAAGCGGAACTTGCGGGCATAGGCCGCATCCCAGATCGCGTGGACGAACTCGCGCGGATACTGGTCCAGCGTCTCGGCCTCGTAATAGCCCTCGTCCACGAGGTAGCCGAGCTTTTCGTTGAGCGAATGGAAGAAGACGGTGTTCTGGTTGACGTGCTGCAGGAAATACTGCCGCGCGGCCATGCGGTCGGCGTCCAGCCGGATCTGGCCGTTCTCGTCGTACAGGTTCAGCATCGCGTTCAGCGCGTGATAGTCGCCAGTCGCGGACTTCGCGGTGGTCAGGCTGTGGTCAAGCATTCCAGTTTCCCCGTTTGCGCCATGGGCACGGTGCCCCAGAAGCGCGCCAGCCCCGCCCTTACGCGGGCCACGTCGTTGGTCGTTCCCGCAAGCTCGATCCGGTCGAGCAGCGGCACGTCGCACTTGCCGGCGATCACCCGGCCCGCCAGCGCGAAGGTCGCGCCGAAGTTGCGGTTGCCCATCCCGATCACGCCCCGGATCAGGGCACGGCGGGCGGGGTCGTTGAGAAAGCGGATCACCTGTTTGGGGACCGCGCCCCGCCCCTCGCCATCGGCGAAGGTCGGACAGATCAGGACATACGGGGCGGCGGGCATCGGCAGGTCGTCGTCCGCCGCGATCGGGATGCGGTCGCTGGGCACGCCCACCGCCGCCACGAAGCGGCCGGTGTTGCCGGACCGCGACGAGAAATGGACCAGCCCGCCCATGGCCCGGTTACTGGACGAGACGGCCGATCAGGTCGGGCCGGAAGCCGGTCCAGTGGTCGTCGCCCGCGACGACGACGGGCACCTGCCGGTAGCCCATTTCGGACACGCGCGCGAAGGCCGCGTCGTCCAGCGTCAGGTCGATCACCTGGAACGACAGGCCGCGTGCCGACAGCGCGCGGGTGGTGGCGGTGCATTGCACGCAGCCGGGCTTGGAATAGACGGCGATGGTCATCGGTTCGGTGTCCCTCTGTCTCGTTCTTGTTCGTTCCGGACGGGCGGGCACCGGGCAGGCGGACATGGGCGACACCCCGGCCACGCGGCCAGCCGTCATCCACGCGCGCCCCCAAGGCCCTCCGCCTTATGGTCGTCGCTTCGTGCCGTGGCAGGTCTCCTGGCTCGCGGCTGGGCGCTCGGCTGGCCTTCCCGGGGGTCGTCCCCAGTGGCGGATCAGCTTCGCTTGCCGCTTACAGTTGCGGGGGCAGCGCCGGCGTTCGACCGGACTTCCCTCTTAGCCTTCGACTTGCGTCTCGGGAACCAAAGCACCTTCATCTTGGGGTAGAGGGCCGCGATCTGTCAATATGTCGTAAACATGTCGTCAGCCTGTTCGCCTTCTGAGCGAAAAATGCCACAGGGTCGCGGCGACTTCGGCGGCCCCCGGCGCGGCTCTGCCATTGCCCCCGCGCCGCCTTCGCCGCATCCTTTTCCCGGTCGCTGCGGCGGCATCTGGCGAGGGGCGGAAATGACCACGATCTCACTCGGGCTCGACACGTTCGGGGACGTGACGGTAGGCGACGATGGCGCGCCGACGCCGATGGATCAGGTCTTGCGCGACGTGGTCGAGCAGGCAGTGCTGGCGGACGTGCTTGGGATCGACTTCATCGGCCTGGGCGAACACCACCGGTCCGAATACGCCATCTCGGCGCCCGAGATCGTGCTGGCGGCCATCGCCGGGCGCACGCGGCGCATCCGGCTCGGCACCGCCGTCACCGTGCTGTCGACCGACGATCCGGTGCGGGTGTTCGAGCGATTCTCGACCCTCAACGCCATTTCCGGCGGGCGGGCCGAGCCGATCGTGGGGCGCGGATCGTTCACCGAAAGCTATGCGCTCTTCGGGTTCGACCTGAACGACTACGAGGCGTTGTTCGAGGAACGGCTGGACCTGTTCGCCCGCCTGATCCGCGAACCGCGTGTGACCTGGCACGGCCTCACCCGCGCGCCGCTGACCGACGCCTCGGTCTATCCGCCGCTGGGCCCCGAGGGGATGCCGGTCTGGGTCGGGGTCGGCGGCTCGCCGCAATCGGTGATCCGCGTGGTCCGCCACGACCTGCAGCTGATGCTGGCGATCATCGGCGGCGACCCGCGCCGGTTCCGCCCGTTCGTGGACCTGTACCTGCAGGCCTGCGACAAGATGGGCCGCGCCCCCCGCCCGATCGGCGTCCATTCCCCCGGCTTCGTGGCGGAAACCGACGAGGACGCGCGCGAACGCTTCTGGCCCCACTACCGCGAGGCCAACGCCCGCATCGGCCGCGAGCGCGGCTGGCCGCCCACCACCAAGGAACGCTTCGTCTCCGAGATCGAGGACGGCGCGCTTTATGTCGGATCGCCCGAGACGGTCGCGCAAAAGATCGCCCGGAACGCCACGGCGCTGGGGATCGGGCATTTCGACCTGAAATACGCGACCGGCCCGGTGCCGCACGCCGACCTGATGGCCTGCATCCGCCTGTATGGCGAACAGGTGATCCCCCGCGTGCGCGAGATCCTCGACGCGCAACCCGCCACAGCATGACCCGGACTCGACCATGACCAGCACCCCCACCTCGCCCCTGACCCGCGCCGACGCCCAGGCGATGGACGCCGCCGACCCCTTGGCCCGCTACCGGGCCGAGTTTTCGCTGCCCGGCGGCGTCATCTACCTTGACGGCAACTCGCTCGGCGCGCTGCCGCGGCGGGTGTCCGGGCGGATGCGGACGGTGGTGGACGCGGAATGGGGGCAGGGCCTCATCCGTTCCTGGAACGACGCCGACTGGTACAAGGCGCCGCAGCGCGCGGGTGCGGCCATCGCGCGGCTGGTGGGCGCTGATGCGGACGAGGTGATCGTGTGCGATTCGACCTCGGTCAACCTCTACAAGGTGTTGATGGGCGCGCTGCGGATGCAGACGGGGCGGCGGATCGTCATCTCGGAACGCGGGAACTTCCCGACCGACGTCTATGTGAGCGCGCGGGTGGCCGAGCAGACCGGGTGCGAGCTGCGGACCTTTGACCCCGCCGACATTCCGGCGGCGATCGCCGAGGCAGGGGACGAGCTGGCCGTGCTGCACCTGACGCAGGTGAACTACAAGACGGGCGCGGTCCACGACATGGCGGCGCTGACGGCGCAAGCGCAGGCGCAGGGCGGGCTCGCGATCTGGGACCTTGCCCACAGCGCGGGCACGCTTCAGGTGAACCTGAACGGCTGCAACGCCGATTTTGCGGTCGGCTGCGGCTACAAATACCTGAACGGCGGCCCCGGCGCCCCGGCCTTCGTGTTCGTGGCCCGCCGCCATCTCGACACGCTGTGGCAGCCCATCGCCGGCTGGCACGGCCACGCCAGCCCCTTCGGCTTCACCGAGGATTTCGCCGCCGATCCGGGCATCGCCAAGATGCTGGTCGGCACCGCCCCGCAACTGTCGCTGCTGGCGCTGGAGGAGGCGCTGACCGTGTTCGACGGCATCGACATGGGCGCGCTGCGCCGCAAGGGGCAGGCGCTCGGCGATCTGTTCATCCGGCTGGTCGATCAGGAACTGTCCGCCCACGGCTTCGGCCTCGCCAGCCCGCGCGACGCGGATGCGCGCGGCTCGCAGGTGTCGCTGACCCATCCGCAGGGCTACGCGATCATGCAGGCGATCATCGACCGCGGCACCATCGGGGACTTCCGCGCCCCCGACATCCTGCGCTTCGGCTTTGCCGGGCTGTACGTGGGCTACGCCGATGTCTGGGACGCCGTGGCGATCCTTCGCGAGGTGATGGACACGGGCGCGTGGGACACCGCCGACTACCGCGCCGTCAAGGCGGTGACCTGACGGCCGGCCCGCGCGGCCCGGCTAGGGCTTGGCCCCGATCACCGCGATGAACAGGTTCAGCGCCCCCTCCATCGCGTCGGGCGGGTCCTTTTCGATCTTCCATTCGCGGAAATGCCCGTCGATCCACATCCGCGCGACGCCATAGACAAAGGCGCGAGCGGCAAAGATCAGGTCGTCCACCGGCACGTCGTCCCGCAGCCTGCCCTCGCGGCGGCCGCGCCCGATCAGATCGACCATGGCGACGCGGATCGCCTCGTTCTCGGCGACAAGCGCGTCCGAGCCGTGAAAGTCGATCAGCGAGCGCGAACTGACGACCTGGAAGTGGGTTGGGTTCGTGCGCGCCCATTCAAGATAGCCGCGCCCGATCGCCCGCAGCGCCTCGACCGGGTCGGCGTCGCCGACCGCCTCGACCTCGGCCCGCACGGCCGCCGTCAGGCGGGCCATCGCCTGCTCGGCCACGGCGGTCAGCAGCGCGGTGCGGTTGCTGAAATGCCGGAACGGCGCGCCGGGCGACACGCCCGCCTTGCGCGCCACCTCGCGCACCGACAGCGCGTCCACGCCCTTTTCGTCGATGAGCGCGATCGCGGCCTCAAGCAACGCCTCGACCAGATTGCCGTGGTGATAGCCGGTTCGTTTCGCGGGGGCGGGCGGGGTCGTCGTCACGGACCCGAGGCTGTCACGCCGCCGCGCCCATGTAAACACCGCTTAGATTCGCTTGACCCGCGTCAAGAATCATGTAATCACCGATTACATGTCAGGCAAGGAGGTGGCGATGCACGGATCCTGGTTGAACGGTTGGCGGCTGACGGCCTTGGCGGGGCTGGGCGTGGCGGCGATGGCCGCAGCCGCGATGGCAAGCGCGCCCGATCCGGTGGACGGCGCGCGGCTGGCGATCCGGCTGACGGCGCGCACTTCGCTGCTGCTGTTTCTCACCGCCTTCACCGCCTCGGCGCTGGCGCGGCTGGCCCCTTCGGGGTCCACCCGCTGGCTGCGCGCGAACCGCCGCTACCTGGGCGTCGCCTTCGCCATCTCGCATTTCGTCCACCTGCGGGCGATCGCGACGCTTGCGCGGCTGGACTATGCCGTGTTCCTGCAGCTGACCAACGTCGTGAGCTACGTCGCCGGCGGCCTTGCCTATCTGCTGATCGTGCTGATGACGATCACCTCGTTCGACCGCACCGCCGCGCTGATCGGGCCGCGCGCCTGGGCGTGGCTGCACACCGGCGGGCTTTGGTACATCTGGTTCTCGTTCGCGCTGAACTTCGGCAAGCGGGTGCCGCGCGACACCGCCTATCTGGTCCCGGTCGCCCTGCTTCTGGCGGCGCTGGTGGTCCGCCTGCTGGCCGCGCGCAAGCGGGGGACCGCCCACGACGCCGCGGGGGCCGGACCCGCGCGCGCCCTTTGTCGGGCCGGGGCCGGCTGCGGGGGTGTAATCCGCCCCCCCCCCGCCCCACGCGACGGCAGCGTCACTCCATATGAACGGGCGCGGCGTCGGCCTGTGGGCGGCGCAGCAGCAACGCCAGCGGCACCGCGCACATCGTCACGATCATCATCAGCTTGAAGTCGTCGATATAGGAAATCATCAGCGCCTGCTGGTTGACCAGCCCGTCGATCTGCGACAGCGCCGCGACGCCGCCCTGCGCCGCCTGCGGCGACAGCGCCTGCAGCGACGGGTTGAACGGGTTCACCGCCGCGCCGAGTTCGGCGTGGTTGATCTGCACGTTCCGGGTCAGCATGACCGTCACGACCGAGATGCCGATGGACGAGCCGATGTTGCGGACAAGGCTGAACAGGCTGGTCGCGTCGGCGCGGAAGCGGGCGTCGAGCGTGGCGAACGCCACCGTGGACAGCGGCACGAAGACAAGGCCCAGCCCCATCCCCTGCACCAGCCCCGAATGGATGATCGGCCCCGCCCCCATCTGCGGCGAAAATCCCGTCATCATGTCCAGCGACAGGATCGTCAGCGCCAGCCCCGCGACCACCAGCAGCCGCGCATCGACCATCCGCACCAGCCGCCCCACGAGGATCATCGACAGCATCGTCCCCACCCCGCGCGGCGCCATCACGAGACCGGTGGTGATCGTGGGGTAGCCGAAGATGTTGGACAGCATCGGCGGCAGCAGCGCGAGGCTTGCCAGCAGGATCACCCCGATCACGAAGATGAAGACGAGGCCGGTCAGGAAGTTGCGGTCGGCGAAGATGCGGGGGTCGATGAACGGCTCGCGCGAGGTCGCCAGATGCACGCCGAACACCCAGAAGCCGGTCAGCGTCAGAAAGCCGTAGATCCAGATCTCCACCGCGGCGAACCATTCGACCTCGGCCCCGCGGTCGAGCATCAGCTGCAGCGCGCCGATCGCGACGGTCAGCATCGCGAAGCCGAAGAAGTCGAAGCGGCGCGGCCGGATCGGGCTTTTCGGCAGATAGGCGAGGCAGCCCAGCAGCGCGAGGATGCCGACCGGCAGGTTGATGAAGAACACCCAGCGCCAGTCGAAGCTTTCGGTCAGCCAGCCGCCCAGCGTGGGGCCGATGATCGGCCCGACCATGATCCCCGCGCCCCACATCGCCATCGCCTGGCCGTGGCGTTCCCGGGGGTTGATGTCCAGCAGGAACGTCTGCGACAGCGGCACGATCGCGGCCCCGAACACCCCTTGCAGAATGCGGAACCCCACCATCGAGGTCAGGCTCCACGACACGCCGCACAGCATCGAGGCGACGACGAAGCCCACGACCGAGGTGATGAACAGCTGCTTGCGGCCGAACCGGTCCGACAGCCAGCCGGTCATCGGCGTCATGATGGCCGCCGCCACGATGTACGAGGTCAGGACCCAGTTGATCGTGTCGCGCGAGGCGCCGAGATCGCCCGTCATCGACGGCAGCGCGACGTTGGCGATCGTCGTGTCCAGCACCTGCATGATCGTGGCCAGCATCACCGACACGGTGATGAGCCCGCGATGGGGCACGGCATCGGGCCCTGTGCCGTCGGTCGTCGTGGCCTGCGCGGCCGGCGCGCGCCCCGTCATGGTGCCCGCGTCCTCAGCCGAGGCCCGGCACGTGCGGAAGCTGGCGTTCGACGCCGGTGTCCACCGTGACCGCCGCGCTCGCGCCCGAGACCAGCGGCGGCGCGTCGGCCAGCCCTTCGGACGCGCCGGAAGCGTCAAGGCGCAGTCGCACGGGCACGCGCTGGGTCACCTTGACCCAGTTGCCGGTGGCGTTCTGGGCGGGCAGCAACGAGAACTCGGCCCCCGTGCCCGCGCCCACAGCCTCGACCCGCGCGGGAAAGCTTTTGCCGGGCGCCATGTCGAACTCGATCTCGGCCGGCTGGCCGGGCGACAGATGGGCGAGCTGGGTTTCCTTGAAGTTGGCGTCGATCCACACGTCGCCGGTTTCCACCAGCGAGAACAGCGGCGCGCCCGCCCCCACGAACTGGCCGGTGCGGAACGCGGCCGCCTTGTAGATCACGCCGTCGGCGGGGGCGTGGACGGTCGCAAGGCTCAGGCTGTAGGCCGCCTTGTCCCGCGTCGCCAGCGCCGCCTGCACCGAGGGGTGGTCGTCCACCGGCGCCTCGGCATCGTCGCCCAGCGCGGCAAGCGCGCTCGCGGTCGCGCGTTCGCTGGTCGTGAGCTGGTCCTGCGCGGCCCGCAGCGCGTGCCGGACCTCGTCCAGCACCGCCGTCGTCGCCACGCCGCGCTTGCTCAGCGCCGCCTGCCGGTCGAACTCGGTCTGGCGGAACTCGACATCGCTGCGCGCGACGTCCTCCTGCGCCAGCGCCTGCCGCCACGCGGCCTTCATCTGCTCGACCCCCAGCCGCGCGCCCGACAGCGCCGCCTCGGCCTCGGACAAGGCGAGGCGCGCGGGCTCGGCGTCCAGCCGGAACAGGACGTCGCCCTTGTGGACCGGCTGATTATCGGACACGTTCGCCTCGACCACGCGGCCCGACAGGTCGCTGGCGATGGTGACGGTCGCCACGTGCAGATAGGCGTTCTCGGTTTCCTCGTAGCGCCCGCCAGACAGCCACAGCCACGCGGCCCCGGCCAGAAGCGCCAGCGGCACGACCAGCATCAGCAGGACGCGGCCGCCCTTGCGGCGGGGTTTGGCGGGCGTGGCGGCGGGCGCAGGTGCAGCGGGCGTCGCGGCGGGCGCGGAAACGGGTTCGGCCTGCGGCGCGGGCGCGTCGGGTTTCAGCGATTGCGGCGCGGGGGTGATGCGGGTCGGGGCTGTCATTGTGCGTTCTCGCAAGGGGATGTGGCGCGGTCGGGCGAAACCGGACCGGACAGATTGGCGACGATGGTGGACAGCGCCGCGATGAGCGCCCTGCGGTCCGCAGGCGCGACGCCCGCCAGCGCCTCGTCGATGACGCCGTCGGCCATGCCGCGCAGCTCGTCGAACGCGTGGTTCGCCTTGGCGGTGGGGACAACGACATTGACGCGCCGGTCGGCGGGATCCTTTTCGCGCCGGACCCACCCGCCCTCGACCATCCGGTCGACGAGTCGTGAGACGCTGATCGGCTCGATCTCGAGCAGTTCGGCAAGGCGGATCTGGGGTGCCCCGCCCTCGCGCATCAGGCGCACGAGCAAGCGCCACTGCGCCGAAGGCAGGCCAAGGTCCTTGCTGCGCGCCTCGAACCGCTTGCGAAGAAGCCGGCCGGCGTCATGCAGCAACAGACCCAGATTGTTGACCGCGACCGATTCCATGTGGGTCGTATATGGTAAGCATTGCTTATGGTTCAAGTGGCGCAGGCCACCGCTCGCGGGGCCGGAGATCGGCCCGATGGCGCCCGCTTCAGGCGCCGGCCCGCACCATCGCGGCCAGCCGCGCATCGGCCCCGACCGCGCCATCCACCACGGCCGCAAAGCAGCGCGCCACCAGCTCCTGCGTTTCCGACCCCGCAAGCAGCGTCGGGAACGACAGGTGAAAGCCCGTCCGCGCCTCAAGCCCCTCGACCGGTTTCCAGACAAGGCCCGGGCGGTTCCGGCAGGTCAGCGCCGCCATCAGCGCGTTGTTGAACGAGACCGCGTTGTTCAGCCCCGACATGTGCATCGAAAAGCTGGCGAAGGGCGATTGCAGCAGGACCTTGCCGCTGACCCGGTGGCGGGAAAACAGGTCGCGGTAATACGCAAACAGCGGATCCCGCCGGGACGGCAGGATGAAGTCCATCCCGCTCAGGTCCGACAAGGTCAGCCGGTCGGCCGCGGCAAGGGGATGGCCGTCGCTCATCACGCAGACCTGCCGCGCGTCGCATTGCAGCAGGTTGACGATGTTGGGGTGCGGCAGCGGCCGGGTGTGGAAACCGAAATCGGCATGGCCTTCGGCGACCGCGTTCGTCATCTCGTCGATGGCGTGCGAGGCGACGTGGTAGCTGCCCGACGGATGCAGGCGGTGCATTTCCGTCAGCAGCGGCGGCAGGATTTCCGTCACGACGGACATGGTCGCCGAGATGCGGACATGCGGCAGCAGCTTGTCGGAACGGGGCCGCAGGTGCATCTCGACCCGGTCGAGCAGGGCAAGCAGGTCCGACACGTCGTCGTGCAGCCCCTCGGCGCGGCTGGTCGGAAAGATGCCGCCGTTGCGGCGCACGAACAGGGGCAGCCCCACCGCTTGTTCCAGCCCGGCGATCAGCTGGCTGACGGCCGGCTGCGACATGCCCATGTCGCGCGCGGCGGCCGAGACCGAGCCGGTGCGCATCACCGCCGCGAACGCCTCGATGTGCTTGAGCCGGCGGATGCTTCTGGATGTCGGGCTCACCCTGTCCCCCCCGGGGGCGCCGTCCTGCCGCGCCCCGCTCAGGTTTCGGCCATGCGCGGCATCGAGGCAAGCAGGTCGCGCGTATAGGCGTGGCGCGGCCGCAGCAGAATGTCGTCCGCCGCGCCCGCCTCGACGATCTCGCCCTTGCGCATGACGAGGACGCGGTCGCACATCTGGCGCACCACCGCCAGGTCGTGGCTGACGAACACCAGTGTCAGGCCCAGCATCTCGCGCAGATCCTTCATCAGGTTCAGGACCTCGGCCTGAACGGTCACGTCCAGCGCCGATGTCGGCTCGTCGCAGAAGATCAGTTCGGGGCGGAACGCCAGCGCGCGGGCGATGCCGATGCGCTGGCGTTCGCCGCCGGAAAACGCATGCGGCATCTTGCCGGCCGCGTCGCGCGGAAGCTGCACGACCTCCAGCAGGTCGCCCGCGAGCCGCCGCGCATCGCGGGCCGCGACAAGGCCGTGGGCGACCAGCGCATAGGTCATGTTCACCGCCGCCGACATGCGCGGGTTCAGCGAGGAATAAGGGTCCTGGAAGATGCATTGCAGCGACCGCGCCAGTGCGGCCCGGTCGCGCCGGCCGGGTAGCAGGCTGCGGCCGCGAAAGGTGATCGCGGCGCCCGCGTCGGGCTGCTGCAGGCCCAGGATGCAGCGGCCGATGGTGGACTTGCCGGAACCGGATTCGCCCACGATCCCCAGCACCTCGCCCGCGCGCACGTCGAACGACACGTCCTTCAGCGCGACGAACGCGTCCTGCCCGCTGCGGGGCGGGGCGGGATAGGTCTTGGACAGGCCGCGCACCGACAGAAGCGCGGACCCGGGCGGGGCGAAGCCGTCGCGCGCGGTCCTGAGATACGCGATCCCGCGTTCGCGCCCCGGACTGTCGGCCTGCCGTTCGATCACGTCGAAGCGGTCGAGCCGGCGGTCCATCGGCGGGATCGCCGCCATCAACTGGCGGGTGTAGACCTTGGCCGGATGCAGCAGCAGCCGGCGCGTCGCCCCTTCCTCGACCAGCTCGCCGCGCCTGAGGACCTGCACGCGGTCGCACATCTGCGCCACCACGCCCATGTCGTGGGTAATCAGCAGGATGCCGATCCCTTCCCTTCTCGCCATGCGTTCCAGCGTGGCCAAAACCGCCTTTTGCACGGTCACGTCCAGCGCCGTCGTCGGCTCGTCGGCGATCAGCAGCGCGGGCCTGGCGCAGATCGCGATCGCAAAGACGATCCGCTGGCACAGGCCGCCCGAAAGCTGGTGCGGGTATTTCGACAGCCGTTCGGCCGCGTGCGGCACCTCGGCCTGTTCCAGAAGCTCGACCGCATAGGCGCGCGCGGCAGCCCCGCGCCGCCCGGTATGGGTGACGATGGATTCCAGCAGCTGCTCGCCGATGGTCAGGACCGGGTTCAGCGCGGTCATCGGGTTCTGGTAGATGTAGCCGACCTTGCGCCCGCGGATCGCCTCGACATCGCGCGCGCGGGTGATGTCGTGGCCCGACAGGCGGATGCGGCCTGCCTCGATCGTCGCGTTCTCGCCCATCAGGCCCAGGACGGCCTTGCCGATGGTGGACTTGCCGGCGCCGCTTTGGCCGACGATGCCCACGATCTCGCCGGGCGCCATCGTCAGCGAATAGTCGCGGATCGCCTGAAAGCCGCTGCCGTCGGCAAGGCGATAGGCGATGGTCAGGTCGTCGATCTGCAGAAGCGGCGTCATCGCTTAGTCCTTCGCGCGCAGAAAGGGGTTGGCGTGGTCGCGCATCCGGTCGGCCACGACGTTGACGCACAGCACCATCGCCACCAGCACGAGGCCGGGGATCATGCTGATCCACCACTTGCCCGACAGCAGGTATTCGTTGCCGTTGGCGATCAGCAGCCCCAGCGACGGCTGGGTGATCGGCACCCCCACGCCCAGGAACGACAGCGTCGCCTCGGCCACGATCGCGCCCGAGATCGCCATCGGCAGCAGCACCAGCACCGGCGTGATCGAGTTCGGCAGCAGGAAATGCAGCATGATGCGCCACTCGGCTATCCCGCCGAGGCGGGCGGCGGCGATGTAGTCGCGCTGCATCTCGGTCAGGGCCACGGCGCGCACCACGCGGGCGGTCTGCGCCCAGATGCCGATGGCCAGCGCCACGATCACCTTGTCCACGCCGGTGCCGAAGATCGCGAGCAGCATGATCGCCAGCAGGACGCCCGGAAAGCTGACCGTCAGGTCCACCGCCCGCATTACCAGCGCGTCGACCCACCCCCCGCGCAGCGCCGAGACAAGGCCCAGCAGCACCCCCGCCGTGATCCCGGCCGCGACCGCGACCACCGCGACCAGCAGCGATATCCGAAGCCCGTAAAGCACCGCCGACAGGATGTCGCGCCCAAGCGAGTCGGTCCCCAGATAGGCGATCCGCCCGTCCATCGTCTGGGTCATCGGCGGCAGCAGGCCGTCCATGATGTTGAGCTGCATCTGGTCATAGGGGTTCTGCGGCGCGATGGCGGGGGCAAGCAGCGCCAGCGCGAGGAACAGCCCGATCCCGACCAGCCCGGCGGTCGGCAAGACGTGACCGCGGAAGATCGCGCGCCAGCCGGCAAATCGTGACACCTGCGGTTCGGTCATTGGCTCGCTCATGAATAGCGGATGCGCGGGTCGAGCAGCGCGTAAAGGATGTCGACGACGAGGTTGATCGCCACGAACATGACGGTGATCAGGATCATGTAGGCGACCACGACCGGCCGGTCGGACCGATAGATCGAATCCAGCAGCAGCTTGCCGATGCCCGGCCATGAAAACACCGTCTCGGTCACGGTCGAAAAGGCGATCAGGGTGCCGAACTCCAGCCCCGTGATGGTGACGATGGGGATCAGGATGTTTCTCAGCAGGTGGCGGTTGACGAGCCGCCAGCGGGGGATGCCCTTGGACCGGGCGAACATCATGTAGTCCTGGAACATCACCTCCTCGGTTCCCGAGCGGGTCAGGCGGGTCTGCATGCAGACGATGGCGACGGCGAGGTTCGCGGCCGGCAGCAGCATGTGGCGCAGCCCGTCGATCGTCAGGAACGACCAGCCGGCGCCCAGCAGCGGCACCGTGTCGCCGCGTCCCGACGCGGGCAGCCAGCGCAGCCAGACCGAGAACACGAGGATCAGCAGCAGCGCCTGCCAGAAGTTGGGGATCGAATAGCCCACCGTGGTCGCAAAGCTGACCGCCCGCGTCGCCGGATGCCGCCGGTTCGACCCCGACCAGATCCCCAGCGGGATGCCGATCGCGACGCCCAGCACCATCGCCAGGCACACCATTTCCAGCGTGGCGGGCAGCCGTTCGAAGATCAGGTCGAGAACCGGGCGGTTGTAGACGTAGGACTGCCCGAAGTCGCCGGTCAGGACGTTGCCCAGAAACGCGAGGTATTGCAGCGGCAGCGGCCGGTCGAGGCCCAGCGAACGCGCCAGCGCCTCGCGGTCGGCGGCCGTGAAGTCGTCGCCGGCGAGAACCGCGACCGGGTCGCTGACCATGTACATCCCGACGAACACGAGAAGGGACATGATGAACAGCAGGACGGCGCTTTGACCGATCCGCCTGATGATGAAGCTGGCCATGTCCCCTTCCCCCCGCCGTTCCCCGTCAATTGGCAGGCCGCCCACGCCGCCCCGCGGGGCCGGGCGACCTGACGTCTGGCTATTTGCGGTGGACCATTCCGGCCATCGTGCGGCCGTCGGCGTTCCCCGTAACCTCAAGGTCGGCGCGATGGCCCCAGACCTCGTGGTTGTAGTAAAGCGGGATGCCCGGCATGTCCTCGACCGCCCGGGCCATCGCGGTGGCTATCAGCGCGTCGGCCTTGGCATCGTCCGTTTCGACCGCCCAGGCGCGGATCGCGGCCTCGAAGTCGGGATCGGCATAGTTCGACATGTTGGCCGAACCGAGACCCAGGTCCGCGTCCTTCTGCGCGAACGCGCCCGAGATCAGCTGCGCCGCCCCCTGCGGGTGGCCCCAGCCATACATGAACGCGCCAAGCTCGCCGTCCCCGCGGCGGGTAAGGAACACCGACCAGGGCTCGGTCTTGAGCGAGACCTTGACCCCCAGCCGCGTCCAGTACTGCGCCAGCGCCTGCGCCACGACCGTGCCGTTCAGGTAACGGTCGTTCGGGACCGAAAGCTCCATCGCGAAGCCGTCGGCAAAGCCCGCCTCGGCCAGCAGCTTTTTGGCGGCGTCGGCATCGTAGGGCAGCGGCGGCATTTCGGGCGCGCCGTCCATGTAGCTGGGCGCGAACTGGTTGGCGGCGGTCGCGTTGCCTTGGAACAGCCGCCCAACGATCGCGTCGCGGTCGATCGCCATCGACAGCGCCCGGCGCACGCGCGGATCGGCCAGGGGCGCGGCGCCGTTCGTGGCGGTGACTCCCGGCGCGCCGTCCGCGCTGGTGTCCAGCACGATGAAGATCGTCTGCAGGCCGGGAGTGGAACTGGTCGCGAACTGGTCGTCACGCTCGATCACCGCGATATCCTCGGCGCCGGGCTTTTCGATCACGTCGTAATCGCCCGCCAGCAGCCCCGCGATGCGGGCGCCGTTGTTTGCGACCGACCGGATCTCGACCTGGTCCCATTCGGCTTTGGCCCCCCAGTAACCGGCGTTCGGCATCAGCGTCGCGTCGCCCGTGGCCTGGAACTGCTGCAGCAGATAGGGCCCCGTGCCGATCGCGGCCTTGCCGCTGTCGAAATCGGCCTGCGCCGGATAGCTGGCCGCGATCCCGCAATCGCCCTTGCCGTCATAGGCGATGTCCGCAGTCACGCCGTTCGCCTGCGCGGACAGGATCTTCAGGAACTTCAGCTTCTGGAACAGGATCGGATAAGGCGCGGTCGTCTCGAACCGGACCGTGTGGTCGTCCACCGCCACGACGTTCCTGACCGGGCCCAGGGACGAGGTCAGCACGTTCGGCTTGCCGTTCACCGGGTGCATCATCCGGCACATGCTGAACACCACGTCGCGGGCGACGAACGGCATCCCGTTCGAAAACTTCACCCCGTCGCGCAGCTTGACGACGGCGGCGGTCGGGCTTTCCCACTGCCATTGCGTCGCCAGCAGCGGCTTGTTGTCGAGCGCGACCAGCGTCTCGAAGATATGCTCGCCCAGGCCCGCGGTCTGGCTGTCGCTGTAGGGATAGGGGTCGACGCTGATCGGCGCCGTCGCATAGGCCATTCGCAGCGTCTCGGCCGCCGCCGGCGACGCCAGGGTCGAGGCTGCGATCAGCAGCGCAAGGGTTCCAGACCTGTTCATGCTTCCTCCCGTTTTTCGCTTGCGTGTCGTTCGTCGTCGGCGTCGGTGGTGGTGTCGTCGGCGGCGGCGGGGCGTGCCCGCTGCCCCAGGAACCGGGCAAGGTCCGTCAGCGCCTCGCCGCAGTCGGCCTGCATCCGCGCGAACCGGTCCGACCGGTCCCGCGTCTCTTCGTCCATGTAAAGGTCGCGGCGCAGTTCGACCTGCAGCGCGTGCTGGTCGATTTCCGGCCAGCCGTAGCGCAGCGTGACCTCGCCGCCCGAGAACCGCTTGTTCATCCCGACCTCGTAGCCCAGCCGCTCGAACGACGTGGCGAGCCGCGTGGCGATGGCCAGGTCGCAGCATTCGCCGTGCCGCGTCCCGATGTCGATCTGGGGACGGACGCGCCCGCCCCGCCGGGCCGAATCGAACTTGGTCATCGAATGGCAATCGAGCAGGCAGACCGTGCCAAACCTGCGCCGCGTCTCATCGACCAGCCGGGTCAGCGCTTGGTGATAGGGGATGAAGCAGGTGGCGAGCCGGCCCTTCGCCTCGGACAGGTCCAGCTTGCGGTCGTAGATCGGCTTTCCCTTCGCCCGCGACCAGAACAGGGTCGAGCCGTCGATGCGCGCGGTCGGCTGCAGGCGGCCGTACCAGCCGTCGGGGTCGGCCAGCATGTCGGGGTCGATGTCGTGCTGGTGGCGGTTCACGTCCACATAGGCGCGCGGAAAGTTGGCCCGCAGCGTGCTGATGCCCAGCGCCCGCGCGGCGGTCCCGAACAGCTCGTCCACATAGCGGTCGGCGGGGAAGTCGATTTCGGCAAAGCTCAGGTCATCGCGAAAGCCGAAGTCCGGCGGATAGACGTCGCCGCTGTGGGGAAAGGCCAGCACCAGCGGCAGCGTCGGCGGTTGCGCCCCCGTCAGGGTGATCGGCGCGGCGGCCGGGTGGGGCGCAAGGGCTGGCTGGTTCGGCACGTCTCACTCCTCACGAAGATGCGCCGATCGGGTCGGGCATTGGGGCAGCTAAGCGGATCGCAAAGGGCCGGAAAACCTCATTGACGAATGCGCTGGATTCATAAGGCGGAGTTATAGGATTGCGTGGGATAGGGCGGGTTCCTATCCCGTATGGAACCTTTAGAACGCCGTATTCGGCGCAGACCGGCCCGACGGAAGCGCCAGATGTGCATTCGCGCGGCGAATGACCCGCCCCCGCGCCCTGCCGACATGATGGAGACGCCGATGCCCCAGACGAACGTCGCAATCTCGCTTGGTGCCGCGACTGACCCGGTCCCCTATGTCCGCGCGGTCGAGGCGGCGGGGTTCGCCGCCCGGGTCTTCACGCCCGGCGGCCGGTTGCCGACGCTGCCCATGGACATCGGCGCGATCGTCTTTGGCGGCGGCGCGGCGGTGATGCCGTCGCGGTTCGGGCAGGACCACGATCCCGCCATCAAGCGCGCGGTGGACGAGGATCGCGACGCGATGGAATGGCATCTCGCCGACCAGGCGCTCGCCCGCAGCCTGCCGGTCATGGGGATCTGCCGCGGGATGCAGTTCCTGAACGTCTATTTCGGCGGCACGCTGTGCCAGAACCTCGCCGCAGGATCATGGCAGGACGACCACCGCCCTGACCTGCCCCGCGATGCCGAGACCCATTCCGTGATCGCGCGCGGGGGGCGGGTCAGGGACTGCCTTGGCGACCGGCCGTTCATGGTCAACAGCATCCACCGGCAGGGCATCGCGGACCTGGCCGCCACGCTGACGGCCACCGCGACGACCGGGGACGGGCTGATCGAGGCCTGCGAGGACCCATCGCGCAACATCGTGGCGGTGCAGTGGCATCCCGAGGAGCTGGCGCCACGCAACCCGGCGCATCTGCGGCTGTTCGCGTTTCTGGGCGGCGGGGAATGAGACCGCGCCGTTGGCCCGTTCCTTCCTGATCGCAGCCGCGTCGTCCAGCGCCAAGGCGGGTCACAGCGTCCAGACGGTTTCGCAAAGCTCGGCGATGTCGGCGTAGAACGCCTCGTGATAATCCTTGCGGTAGGTGACGTAGTAAGCCAGCGCCGGTAGCGGCAGCGGGCAGTCCACCACGACCAGCCGCCCCTCGTTCAGCATGCGCTGGAAGAACATGAGCGGCAGGATCGTGACCCCCATGCCCTTGGCCGCCATCTCGGCCAGCGCGCCCATGTTGTTGCAGTTGATGTGGCGCGGAAACTGCAGCTTGCGGCTGGCAAGCATCCTCAGCAGCGTTGAGCGCAGCACCGATCCCGGCGACTGGGCCAGCAGCGTCAGCTGCGTCAGTTCGTCTATCGTCAGCGACGCGCGCCCGTCCAGCAGCGCCGGGCTGCACATCCACGCCATCGGGATCTCGCCCAGCGGCAGGCTGACCAGATCCTCGTGCGCGGGGTTCGCCGGACAGATCACGAGGTCCAGCTTGCGCGCCGCCAGCCCGTCGGTCAGCTGCGTGGTAAGGTCGATCTCGGTCTCGACCGCAAGCTCGGGCCACGTGTCGCGCATCGCGGTGATGAGCCCCGGCAGCCACGACATCGCCACGAGGTCGGTCGCGCCAAGCCGCACGCGGAACGGCAGCGGCGCCTGCCCCGACGCGTTCTCGACCAGCTGATCGTTCAGCCGCAGCATCCGCCGGGCCACCTCGCGCACCGATTCGCCGCGGGCCGTCAGCACCGTGCGCCGGCCCTCTCGCACGAAGAGCGGTTCGGGGAATTGCTGCTCCAGCTCGGCCAGGCGCTTGGAAATCGTGGACTGCGTGACATGCAGGTATTCCGCCGCCGGCAGCAATCCACCAAGCGAATCAGTCCAGTAGAGCGCTTCGAGCTGTTTGATCGTGAACATGGATGGTTGAACAAAACGAATGTGACGCTTTCCGAAATTATCCTTTTTCGCGGAACGAGAAAAGGCGCACCCTTATTCGTCGGTTGGAGGACCGTCACTGCCTGGGAGAGACCATGACAATCAAGGAACACGCGCCTGCGACGCAGGTGCGGGGCGATCTGCTCAAGGCCTATGAGGGCACGGCAAGTTCGATCATCAGCGACTGCCTTGACCGGCTGCCGGGCGCGGTGGGGATCCTGCCCTATCACGCATCGCAGACGATCGTCGGCACCGCCTTCACGATCCGCACCCGCGCGGGCGACAATGCGGCGATCCACCATGCGCTCGACCTCGCCCGCGCGGGCGACGTGCTGGTGATCGACGGCGCCGGCGACGTGGGACAGGCGCTGATCGGCGAGATCATCGTCCACCGCGCGATGGAGATCGGGCTTGCCGGCTTCGCAATCGACGGCGCGATCCGCGACGTGGACGCGATCCGGGCGCTTGGACTGCCGGTCTATGCCCGCGCGATCAGCCATCGCGGCCCCTACAAGAACGGGCCGGGCGTCCTGAACAAGCCCGTCTGCCTGGGCGGGATGGTGGTCATGCCCGGCGATCTGATCGTGGGCGACGCCGACGGGATCGTGGCGATGAGCCCCGACCAGGCGCAGGAGATCCTGCCCGCCGTCCGCGCCAAGGAAGAGGAAGAGCGCCAGAAGCTCGCCGAACTGCGCGGCGCCATCGACGCCCGCCGGCGCAAGGCCGGCTGAGCGGCCAGCGCCGCCACGACTGCACACCAGCCATCGTCGTCCAGAGGGAGGAACTCATGCGACACACGAAGATGCTTGCCGCGGCTGCCGCGGTGACCATGTCCTTTGCCGGCCTCGCCCATGCGCAGGGGTCCACCGACATCAAGGTCGTGCTGCCCGACGGGCCGGACCGGCTTGACCCCTGCGAGACCCCGCGTTCGGTCGTCGGGCGCATCCTGCGCCAGAACGTCGTCGAGTCGCTGGTCGAGTTGAACTACCAGGACAGCACGATCATGCCCCGGCTTGCGGAAAGCTGGACCCAGGACAGCCCGAACGTCTGGACCTTCAAGCTGCGCCCCGGCATCACCTTCCACGACGGCGCGCCGTTCGACGCGGCCTCAGTCGTGGCCGCGCTGGAACGCACGCTCGATCCCGAACTGACCTGCATCACCCGGACCAAGTATTTCGACGGCGTGGACATCAAGGCCGAGGCGGTCGATCCGCAGACCGTGCGCTTCACCACCGGCCAGCCCAGCCCGATCCTGCCGACGCTGCTGGCGCAGCTCTCGATCTCGTCGCCCAACACGCCCAAGGGCGAATACACGGCGGAACCGATCGGGACCGGCCCCTACCGCTTCGACCACTGGACGCAGGGCCAGGAAGTCGTGACCGTGCTCAACGACGACTACTGGGGCACCAAGCCGCAGATCACCAAGGCCACCTATGTTTGGCGCGGCGAGTCCTCGGTCGTGGCCGCTATGGTGGCAACCGGAGAGGCGGACCTCGCCTTTTCCATTGCGCCGCAGGACGCGACCGATCCGGCGATGGACAAGGTCTATCCGAACTCGGACACCTCGATGTTCCGGCTCAGCGTCGATATCCCGCCGATGAACGACGTGCGGGTGCGCAAGGCGATCAACCTGGCCATCGACCGCACCGCGCTGGTCGGCACCATCATCTCGGACCAGGCGCAGCTGGCGACCCAGCAGATCGGACCCAACGTGGCCGGCTGGAACCCGAACCTGACGCCGTGGGAATACAACCCCGAAGAGGCCATGCGCCTGATTGAGGAAGCGCGCGCCGACGGCGTTCCCGTCGACACCGCGATCCGGCTGATCGGCCGCAACGGCATGTTCGCCAACAGCGGCGAACTGGTCGAGGCGGTGGCCGAGATGCTTCGCGCGGTGGGGCTGAACGTCAATCCCGAGACGCTGGAAGTGTCGCAGTGGCTCGAGGTCGCCAACAAGCCGTTCGATCCGGCGCGCAAGCCCAACATCTTCCTGACCATGCACGACAACAACAGCGGCGACGCGGCCTTCACGGCGTACTTCAAGTACCACTCGAACGGCCGCCAGAGCGAACTGCACGATGCCGAGCTGGACGCGCTGATCGAAAAAGCCTCGACCATCTCGGGCGAGGAGCGGGTCGCGACCTACAACGAGGCGTTCCGCCGCATTTACGAGGATGCCGTCGCGGAGGTGCCGCTGTTCCACATGGTGAACTACATGCGTGTCGGCCCGCGCGTCGATTTCACGCCCACCATCGCGAACGCGGCCGAGCTGCAGCTTTCCCAGGTCAAGCTGACCGGCAAGTGATGCAAAAGCGGCCGGGGGGCATCGTCCCCCCGGCCGAAACGCACAGGGAGAAGAAATGGGACGCTTCATCTTCAGCCGGGCGCTGCAAAGCGTCATCTCGCTGGTCTTCCTGGTCTTCCTCGTGTTCTTCATCGCCAGGCTGACCGGATCGCCCGCGGACCTCTACCTGCCGCCAGAGGCGACGCAGGCGCAGGTCGACGCCTTCAACGAGCTTCACGGCTTCAACGACCCGCTGCTGACGCAGTTCGCCGATTTCCTGGGCGGCATCATGCGCGGGGACATGGGCGAATCGCTGCGCTTCTCGCGCCCCGCGCTCGACGTCGTGCTCGAGGCGTTTCCGACCACGCTGGCGCTGGCCGCGGTGACCATGCCGATCATCCTGCTGGTCGCGATCGTCACCGGCGCGCTTGCCGCCTATCGCCCCGGCGGCGTGTTCGACCGGCTTGCAAGCCTGATATCGCTCATCGGGGCCAGCACGCCGAACTTCTGGATCGCCATCGTCGGCGTCCTCGTCTTTGCCGTGACGCTGAACGTCCTTCCCACGTCCGGCACCGGCACCTGGAAACACTGGGTGCTGCCGGTGACGGTGCTGGCGCTGCGGCCGGCGGGCGTCCTTGTCCAGGTGATGCGCACCTCGATGATGACGGCGCTGTCGTCGGTCTACGTCAAAGCCGCCAAGGCCAAGGGCGTGCGCGCGCGGTCGGTGATCTTCGTCCACGCGCTTCGCAATTCGCTGCTGCCCGTCGTCACCGTCGCAGGCGACCAGGCCGCGGGCATCCTCAACGGCGCCGTCATCGTGGAAACCGTCTTCGGCTTTCCCGGCATCGGCAAGCTGATGATCGATTCCGTCATGCTGCGCGACTTCGCGGTGATCCAGGCCGCGATCCTCGTCACGGCGCTTGCCGTGTTCATCCTGAACATCATCGTGGACCTGTCCTATGCTCTCATCGACCCGCGTATCCGTCATGCGTGACGCCGCAGCGGCCGAACCGAGCCAGCGGCCCGGCTGGCGCGTCGTCCTGGGATCGCTCGCCCGCGACAGGTTCGCGCTGGTGTCGGCCATCGTCCTTCTGCTCGCGCTGATCTGCGCGATCGTCGGCCCGTCCATGTTCGCGGACGAGGCGCGCAAGCTGAACCTGCGCGCCCGCAACATGGCGCCGTTCTCGCTGGAAAACGGGTGGATGTTCGTCCTGGGCGCCGACGCGCTTGGCCGCAGCCTGCTGGCCCGGATCATCGTCGCGGCGCAGAACACGCTTCTGATCTCTGCGACGACGGTGGTGATCGCGGCGGTGTTCGGCAGCTTCCTCGGCCTTGTCGCGGGCTATCGCGGCGGCTGGGTCGGGGCGGTGCTGCTGCGCCTTGCCGACGCGATCATGAGCTTTCCGTCGATGCTGCTTGCCGTGATCGTGCTGTTCGTGTTCGAGCCCGGCGTCATCAACGTGATCTTGGTCCTCGCGATCTCGCGCATGCCGATCTTCCTGCGGACGGTCCGCGCCGAGGTGCTGGAGATCAAGCAGCGCATGTTCGTGACCGCCGCCCGGGCGATGGGCGCAAAGACGAACCGCGTCCTTCTGCGCCACATCGCGCCGATGATCCTGCCCACGCTCATCAACCTCGCCGCGCTCGAGATGGCGTTCGTCATGCTGGTCGAATCCGGCCTGTCGTTCCTCGGCATCGGCATCCAGCCGCCCGAGGTGACCTGGGGCCTGATGGTCGCGGACGGCCGCAACTACCTGGGCTCGGCCTGGTGGCTGGCGTTCTGGCCGGGTCTGGCGATCATGCTGGTCGCGATGTCGCTGAACCTTCTGTCGAACTGGCTGCGCGTCGTGACGGACCCCGTCGAGCGCTGGCGCCTTCAATCCGCCGCGAGGTGATCCCGATGACCGCACTTCTTTCCGTCCGCAACCTGTCGATCAGCTTCCCTTCCCCCCACGGCCCGGTCCGCGCGGTCGATGACGTGAGCTGGGACGTGAACCCCGGCGAGATCCTTGCGATCCTCGGCGAAAGCGGATCGGGGAAAAGCGTCAGCGCGTCCGCCGTGATGAACCTGATCGAGACCCCGCCCGCGATCATCGGCGGGGGACAGATCCTGTTCGAGGGGCGCGACCTGCTGCAGGCCGACGCCGAGACGCGGCGGCGGATCAACGGGAAAAGCATCTCGATGATCTTCCAGGACCCGCTCGCCGCGCTGAACCCGGTCTATTCGATCGGCCGCCAGATTTCCGAGACGATGAGGGTCCACGGCGTCGATGCCGCCACCGCCGACACGCGCGTCGAGGAGCTGCTGGAGCGGGTCGGCATCCCCGACCCGGCCCGGCGCAAGAACGACTACCCGCACCAGTTCTCGGGCGGGCAGCGGCAGCGGATCATGATCGCGTCGGCCATCGCGCTGCAGCCGAAGCTGCTGATCGCGGACGAGCCGACCTCGGCGCTGGACGTGACCGTGCAGGCGCGGGTGCTGGACCTGCTGAAGGAAATCCAGCGCGCCAGCGACATGGCGATCGTGATGATCACGCACGATCTGGCCGTGGTGGAACGCGTCGCCGACCGGGTGGTGGTGATGCAGCAGGGCCGCATCGTGGAACGGGGCGCCGCCCGCGAGGTGCTGGCGGACCCGCAGCACCCCTATACCCGCAAGCTGGTCGATGCGGTGCCCGGCCGGCACGGCTTCGCCGCCGCGCCGCGGGCCGCGCCCGCGACGCCGCTCCTCGAGGTTCGCAACGTCAGCCGCGTCTACGGGCCCCTGAAGCGCGGGTTCTTCGGCGGCGACACAGCCCCGGTCAAGGCGGTGGACGACGCGACCTTCACGATGGTGAAGGGCGAGACGCTGGGCGTCGTCGGCGAATCCGGGTCGGGCAAGTCGACGCTGGCGCGGATGATCCTGGGCCTGGACGCACCGACCAGCGGGACGATCCGGTTCGACGGCAAGCCCACGCAGGGGCTGTCCGCCGCCGACGAGCTGGCGCTGCGGCGCCGGGTGCAGTTCGTGTTTCAGGACCCGACCGCGTCCCTCAATCCGCGCATGACCGTCGCGCAGATCATCTCGGAGCCGTGGGCGATCCACCGGAACGCCCTGCCCCAAGCCAGGTGGCGCGCGCGGGTGGCCGAGCTGCTGGAACAGGTGGGCCTGCGGCCCGACCACGCCGACCGCCACCCGCACCAGTTCTCGGGCGGGCAGCGGCAGCGGATCGCCATCGCCCGCGCGCTGGCGCTGAACCCCGAGCTGATCGTCTGCGACGAGGCGGTGTCGGCACTGGACGTGTCGATCCAGGCGCAGGTGATCGACCTTCTGAAGGACCTGCGCCGCGAATACGGCCTGTCCTATGTGTTCGTCGCCCACGACCTGGCCTTGATCCGGGACTTTGCGACGTCGGTGCTGGTGATGTATCGCGGCAGGATCGTGGAACAGGGTCCGGTGGAAACGGTGTTCGACACGCCGCGCGACGACTATACCAAGGCGCTGCTGGCAGCGAGCGGCGGGGGCATTGGACAGGCGGCCTGATCCGACCCTGCGGGCGCTGTTCCTGACCTGCCTCAAGATCGGAAGCCTCAGCTTCGGCGGCGGGCTTTCGGGGTGGCTGTACCGCGAGTTCGTGGTTCGCACCGGCTGGATCGACGACGACGAATTCGCATCGACCCTGACGCTGGCGCAGATCCTGCCCGGCGCCAACGTCCTGAACCTCGTGGCCTGTCTTGGCGAACAGCTGGGCGGGCCGCGTGCGGCCCTGCTTTGCACGCTCGGCTTCATCTCGCCGCCGGTGGTGGCGGTGATCGCCCTGTCGGTGCTGCTCGACCACGTGGCGGCGGCGCCGTGGGTCGATGCGGCGCTGTCGGGGCTGGCCTATGCCGCCCTAGGGCTGCTGCTGCAGATCATCTGGCGCGGCCTCGTGCGGTTCCGGCGCACGCCGTGGCAGGTCGCCGTCATGCTGGGCGTCCTTGCGCTGGTCGCGGCCGTGGGCATGTCGGTGCTGGCCGCGGTGGTGATCGCCGCGCCCGTCGGCATCCTGTGCGCGATGCGGGGACGGGGACGGGGACGGGGATGAGCGCGATCCTGGACCTTCTGCGCGAGATGGTGCCGCTGTCGCTGGTGTCCCTTGGCGGCGGCACCGCGATCATCGCCCAGCTCGAGGTGATCGCCGTGCGCGAATACGGCTGGGTCGGCGCGCAGGAGTTCCTGCACATGTTCGCCATCACCCGCGTCGCGCCCGGCCCGGGCACCACCCTGTCCACGCTGATCGGGTGGAAGATCGCAGGAATCTGGGGGGCGCTGGCCGCGTCGATCGCGATCTACGCACCCTCGACCCTGCTTTGCTACGGCGTGTTCCGCTGGACCCGCGGCTACCGCGACAGCCGCTGGTACCGGATCCTGCAAAGCGGCCTCGCCCCGGTGGGGATCGGCCTGGTCGGCGCGGGCGTGGTGTCGCTGTTTCGCGTCGCGGGCGGCGGCTGGCTTGCGCCCGCGACGGCGGTGCTGGTGCTGCTGATCCTGGAACTGCGGCCCAGAACGGGGATCCTGCCGCTTCTGGCGCTTGGCGCGGCCCTGTCGGTCGCCCTGCACGCCTGGTCCGCGCAGGGCCCCTGAGGTCAGCCGATCACTGCCTTGACCTCGAGGAACTCGTGCAGGCCCCAGACCCCGAACTCCCGCCCGTTGCCCGACTGCTTGTAGCCGCCGAACGGAAGGTCGGGGGTCGCGGGCGCGTGGTTCAGCATGACCCGCCCCGCCCGAAGCCGGGTTCCGACCGCGCGCGCCTTGTCGGCATCGGCGGACTGGACATGCGCGACAAGCCCGTAATCGGTGTCGTTCGCGATTCGCACCGCGTCCTCGACGTCCTCGTAGGGAATGAGGCACAGGACCGGGCCGAACACCTCTTCCCGCGCGATCCGCATCGACGGGTCCACGCCGGAAAAGACCGTCGGCCGCACGAAGTTGCCGCCGTCGAGCCCGTCGGGATGGCCGGTGCCGCCGGTGACGATCCTGCACCCCTCGTCAAGGCCAAGCCGGATATAACCCTGCACCCGGTCCCACTGCGCGCGGCTGACCAGCGGGCCGATCTGCGTGGCCTCGTCGGCCGGGTCGCCCACGCGGATCGTCGGGACGAAGCGGCGGGCGATCGCTTCGGCATCGGCCAGCCGGTCCGCGGGCACCAGCATCCGGGTGGGGGAACTGCAGGACTGCCCGCAGTTGCCGAAGCAGGCGCTGATGCCGGCGGGGACCGCCTTTTCGAAATCGGCGTCGGGCAGCAGGATGTTCGGGGACTTGCCGCCGAGCTCCTGCGCCACGCGCTTGATCGTGTCGGCGGCGGCCTTGGCCACGGCGACGCCGCCCCGGGTCGATCCGGTGAAGGACACCATGTCAACCTGCGGGTGCGACGACAGCGCCGCCCCGGCTTCCGGCCCGTCACCGTTGACAAGGTTGAAGACGCCCGGCGGAACGCCCGCCCGGTCCATCACCTCGGCCAGCAGAAGCGCGCTCAGCGGCGACAACTCGCTTGGTTTCAGGACCACGGTGCAGCCGGCGGCAAGCGCGGGGGCGATCTTCAGCGCGGCCTGGTGCAGCGGCCAGTTCCAGGGCGTGATGAGGCCGCAGACGCCGATCGCCTCGCGCACGATCACGGCCTTGCCCTGCGGCTGCGTGAACTCGACCTGTTCCAGCATGTCGGCGTAATGGCCGAACTGCGTCGGCCCCGCGCCCGATTGCGGGCCGCGCGCCATGGTGATCGGCGTGCCCATCTCGCGGGTGATGAGCTGCGCCATCTCCTCGCGCCGGTCTTGCAGCAGGTCGGCGATGCGGCGCAGCAGGGCGGCGCGCTGGGCGGGCGAGGTGCGGCTGAAGTCCGGGAAGGCGCGGCGGGCGGCGGTCACCGCGCGGTCGATGTCGGCGGCGCTGCCCAGCGCGACGGTCGCGACGACCTCGTTCGTGGCGGGGTTCACGACATCGGCGGTGCGGGTGCCGTGCGGGTCCACCCACGCGCCGTCGATGTAGAATTGACGTTCGTTCATCGTTCAATGCTTCCCGATAAAATCGCGCGGCAGGACCACGCACGTTGCTCGTCCCGCCGATCCGGCGGCAGCGCGGATGGACTTCAGGCCGACGCCCGAAGGACAAGCTGCCGTTCAAAGACCGTCAGCAGCGACTGCTTGCCCGCGGGCGCGTCGCCCGCAGGCCCGAAGCACCGGGCCACGCTGCCCACCAGCGCGGAAATGTCGCTGCTCATCGTCGTCAGCGTGGGGCGGACGCTCACGCCCCATTCCAGCCCGCCGAAGCCGATGATGGCGAGCTGCCCGGGAATGTCGATCCTGCGGTCCAGCGCCGCGGCCATCGCGCCAAGCGCGATCTCGTCGCTGCCGGCCAGAAGGCCGCCGAACGTCACCCCCCGGTCGAGCGCGTCGATCATCATCTCGTACCCCGCGGCCTGGCGGAAGAACGAGGTGCCGGAAAAATCCCAGACGAGGTCGTCGCGCACGTCGAGCCCCGCGGCCTCGATGGCCTCGCGGTAGCCCTGGAAACGCTCTCGCCCCATCATCGAGGTCTTGATCCGGCTGCAGAAGGCGATCGGCCAGCGGCCGTTCGACAGCAGGTATTCGGTCGCCGCCCGCGCCGCCTCGGTGTCCGACTGGACGAACGAGGGGATGCCGTAGCGGTCCAGCCGCTGGCCGATCGAGACGACGATCAGATCCTCGTCCAGTCCGGCGACGATCTTCTTGATCTGCCCCGGCGCCATCCGGTCCGAGGGCGCAAGGATCATGCCGCGCAGCCGCATGCTCTGCACCCGGTCCACGATCGCGTCGAGCCGGCGCGGCTCGTGCCCGAGGCTCATCAGGATCAGGTCGACCCCCTGCCTTTCCAGCGCGACCTGAAGATGCTTGGTCAGCGAGGCGTACCACCCCTGCTCGATGTCGCTGATGACAAGGGCGACCGCGTTGCTGCGACCCCGGCGCAGGCCCTGCGCCAGGGGGTTCGGGCGGTAGCCGAGTTCCTCGACCGCCGTCATCACCAGGGTCCGCGTTTCCGGCGAGACCGGCCCGCTGTCGCGCAGGACGCGCGACACCGTGGCGATGGACATGCCGACCTCGCGGGCGACTTCGCGCAGCGTGACCAAGATCAGCCCGCCGCCGCTTTCGCGCCGGGATCGACCGCGTGATCGGCCAGCGCGATGACCTTGATGTCCATCCACGGCCAGATCGGCATGCTGGTCAGCGTCTCGTGCAGGTGCGTGGCGTCGTTCGCGCGCCACAGGCCCCAGTTCTCGCGCCTGCCCGGCACCCGCCACATCCGGACGAGCCGCCCTTCGGCCGCAAGTTCGGCCGCGCGGGCGCGTTCCTCGACCCGCAGCTGCTCGCGCTGCTCGTCGGTCACGCGGTCGTCCCAGTGAAACGAGATGTTTACCAGAAACTCGGCCATGTCGTTCGTCCCTTCGCTTGTTTCAGTGTGCATGATTTCCCGCCTGCGCAACCCTGTCGTTCGCCGCCGCGATGTCGCGCAGCACGGTCGAGGCGGTGTTGTGGCCCGGGATGCCGGACACGAAATTGCCCGGCCAGGTCCCCGCGCCGCTGAGGTAAAGCCCGCGCGTCGGCGTCCGGTAGTCGGACAGGCCCGGCGCGGGCCGCATCCAGAAATTGTTCCACGGCAGCGCGTCGCCATGGGTGATGTTCGCCTCGATCAGGCCGAAGTCGCGCTCGAACTCCTCGGGATCGACGAAGCGGTAGTCGTTGATGATGTCGGGCAGGTTCGGCATCCAGCACGCGGCCGTCTCGATGCAGCGCCGGGCGAGCTTGGGCCCTTCCTCGGCCCAGGTCCCCTGCTTCAGCCGATAGGGCGCGGTCGCGATGTTGAGGCTGAGCAGGTGCTTGCCCTCGGGCGCGTGCCCGGCCGAGGTCATCGACGGGCACAGCCCCCAGATCACCGGGTTCGCCGGGCTGCGGCCCAGCATCATGTCGGCATGCGCCTCTTCCAGGTAATTGACGGTCGGCGCGATGCGGAACTGGGCCGAGGCGAGCGCCCGCGCCTCGTCGTCGCTGGTCGCCGCGGCGTAGCGGGGCATGGCGTCGAGCGCGAGCACCAGCTTGTAGGCCTTGCCGCGCATCTTGCGGGTGGCCATGCGGTCCTTCAGCCCCTGCCAGCCGTCGGCGCCGTCGGGCACCAGGTTCATGACCGTGGTGCGGGGATTGACGGCCGAGATGACGATGCCGGCGCGGATTTCCTCGCCATCCTCAAGGACGACGCCGCGCACGGCACCGTCGCGGATGTCGAGTTCCCGGACGCGGGCGTTCAGGCGGATGTCGGCGCCGCTTGCGCGCGCGCTGGCGGCCATCGCGGCCACCACCGCCCCCATCCCGCCGACCGGCAGGCCGGTCGAGCCGCGCAGCGGCATCCGGCGCGGGTCGTAGCCCGCGTCCAGCCGCACCGAAGCGAGCGACAGGGGCCGCATCATCAGGTTGATCGGCGTCCCGGGCGTCGACGGCGCGGCCTGGCCGCTGACGACGCCCAAGGGCGCCACGACCGCCTTGGTCTTGTCCGAGCGCAGGAAGTCGTCGAGAAGGTCGCGGACGCTGCCGAAGAACACCCGCGCAAAGGCGTCCTGATCGTCGGGCTCGGTCAGGTTGCGGACGAGTTCCTGCAAGGTCGGCGGCCGGTCGAACATCGAGACGCCCAGCCGGTTCGCGAAATGCTGGAGATAGTCGAACATCGCGGCGTAGCGGTCGGCCTCGCCGGGGCACCAGCGCTCCATCTGCTCGGCCGCGCGGGCCGGGTCGCGGTAGCCCACGAACAGGCTGCCGTCGTCGAAGGGGTGGACCAGCGTCGGGTCGGGGCGCACGAAGGTCAGGCCGTGCGCCTCGAGTTCAAGGTCGCGGACGATCTTGGGTTCAAGCGAGCCCGGCGAGTTGGTGACGGCGCTGGAATATCCAGGCATCCATTCCACCTTTCCCGCCGGGCCGCCGACCCGCTCGTTGGCTTCCAGAACCAGCGTCCGCAGCCCCGCGCGGCCAAGATAGCCGGCAGCGACCAACCCGTTGTGGCCGCCGCCGATCACGATTGCATCGTATGGCCGCATGGTCCCGTCCCTCGTCTCAGTTGGCCGCGGTCGGCTGGAAGTCGTTGGTCCAGAAATCGGCGGCCGCCTTGTCCTCGGGCACCTCGCCGACTTCCTTCAGGGCGCCGATCAGGGCGTCCCACTGCTCGGCCGACTGGACGCCCCACTGCGGATCGTCGGGCTTTTGCGACAGCGCGGCGAGATTCGTGAAATAGGCCACGCACGCCTCGTTCGTGCCCACGATCTCATAGGTCGTCCGCATCTCCTCGCAGGCGGCGGCGGGATCGGCCAGCGCGCTTTCGAACCCGCGGTGGATCGCGCGCAGGAAGCTCGTGATCTGCTCGGGGTGTTCGGCGGCGTAGGTGTCGTTCGTGGCGAAGCCAAAGCCCATCAGCGGCACGCCGTGGTCGGCCAGCAGCATGATCTTGGGCGTCTTGCCGCCCGCGCGGACCAGCGCGTCGAAGGCGTAGCTGTCGCCGCTGACGACATCGACCTGACCCTGCAGAAGCGCCGCGGTCTTGCCGCTGCCTTCCATGCCGACGACGTTGAAGTCGTCCACCGTCAGGCCGTTCTTGCGCGCGAAGATGCTGAGGCTCAGCCCGTCCGACCCGCCGGGTGTGGATCCGATCCGCAGCTTTCGCAGGTCGTCGGCCGACGCGAAGTCCGGCGTCGCCTCGGTGCCGATGAAGGCGGCGGCGCTGCGGGTCTGGTAAACCGCGACGGCCTTGATCGGCACGCCCTTGGCGATCGCCTGCGCCGCGTTCGTGACGTTCAGGTGGGCGATGTCGAACTGCCCCTGCCCCAACAGCGTCGCGGCCGTGGCCGACCCGCGCCCCTGCTCAAGCTTCACGTCGAGCCCCTCTTCGGTGAAGTAGCCGTTTTTCAGCGCCATCGCGAAGGGCGCGTGATGCGGCCGCCATGCCCAGTCGAGGATCACCCGCACGGGCTGCGTGTCCTGCGCGGCGAGAGGACCGGCAAGGCCGATCCCCAGACAGGCCAGCATCGCTTGCAGGGTAGTTCTTCCGAAGCTCATCGCAATTCCTCCTTGCTGTTGGTGTCCGCGCGGATGCCGGGCGGGTCGGGATCGGGTTGCTGCGCGGGGCCCTGCGGCCCTGCGCGTGGGTTCGGGGTCAGGCGCCGGGGATGCGGACGCTGGAATGCCACGGGATCAGCATCCGCTCGATTAGTTCGGTCAGGTACCAGATGGTGATGCCGAAGACCGAGATGACGATGACCGCCGCAAAGGCGAGCGGCGTTTCCAGCGAGCCGACGGCCTGGATCAGCAGGTGGCCCAGCCCGACGTTCGAGGCCACGAATTCGCCGATGACTGCGCCGACCGGCGCCATCGTGGCCGAGATCTTGACGCCTGCCATGATGGTCGGCAGCGCCGCCGGGATGCGGATCTTCCACAGGACGCCGGCACGGCTCGCCCCCATCGAACGGGCGAGCTGCAACAAATCCGGGTCCGCCGACTTCAGCCCCGTCACCGTGTTCACAAGGATTGGGAAGATCGTGAAGATAATGACGAAGATCGTCTCGGACTTCATCCCGAAGCCGATCCAGACGAGGAACAGCGGCGCGATCACGACCTTGGGGATGGCGTGGAACATCACGAGCCACGGATAGACGATCCGCTCGATCAGCCGGGAGGCCGAGAAGATCGCCCCGAGCCCGATCCCCAGCACCAGCGCGATGGCAAAGCCGAGGATCGACGCAAAGGCGGTGAACCCCAGCTGCCGCATCAGCCGCGCCCAGTTGTCGACGATCTCGGTAAAGACGAGCGACGGGGCGGGCAGCAGGTAGGGCGGTATCTCGTAGAACCGGACGGCGAGTTCCCACAGCAGGATGCCGCCGACGCCGCTGAGAACGGGGGTTGCCACGGCCGTCACCCAGCCGGGGATGCGGAACGGCGCGGCGGCGGCGGCGCGGTCGACGCTGGCGTTCATGTCGCGAATACCCCCGCTTTCTCGAATTGCTGGCGGATGCGGCGGACGACGGCGGTGAACTCGGGCGTCTCGCGCATCGAAAGCGTCCGCGGCCCGGGAAGGTCGATCTGGATGTCGTCCATGATCGACCCGGGACGGCCGGACATGACGATCACCCGGTCGCCAAGAAAGATCGCCTCGGCGATCGAGTGGGTGATGAGCAGGGTCGACACGTTTTCCTGCCGCTGCACCTCGTGGAACAGCAGGTTCATCTGGTCGCGGGTCAGCGCGTCGAGCGCGCTGAACGGCTCGTCCAGGAACAGCATCGACGGCCGGCACAGCAGCGCGCGCGCGATCGACACGCGCTGGCGCATGCCGCCCGAAAGCTGGTGCGGATAGGCATCCTCGAACCCGCCGACGCCGAGCTGGCGGATCAGCTCGCGCGCGCGGTCGCGGGTGGCGCCGGGCGAGGGCCGGAATTCGGCGGGCAGCATGACGTTGTCGATGACCGTCCGCCAGTCGAGCAGCAGGTCGCGCTGGAACACGATGCCCACGTCGGGGATCGGTCCGGTGACGGCGCGCCCGTCGATCCGGGCCGAACCGGCGGTGATCGATTCGAGACCCGCCAGCATCCGCATCAGCGTGCTTTTCCCGCAGCCGCTGGGGCCGACGATGCTGACGTTCTCGCCCGCGCGGATCTGCATGTTCACCGGCAGCAGGGCCCGCACGGCGGATGCGCCGCGGCCGTACAGCTTTTCCATGCCCTCGACGACGATCTCGCCCGATGGCTGCCGTGCGCTCAAGCTTGCGGCGGGGCGGCCCATCAGCCCGCACCCACTGCCAGCGCCGCCGGCCGCTCGGCCGCGCCGACCTGTTCGGCCCCCTCAGCCATCGGCCGGAACGATGCCTCGAAGAAGCGGATCCAGTTGTCGGCCATGATCCCGGCCGCCTCGGCGTCCGAGAAGCCGCGCCGCAACAGCCCGCCGCGGATGTTGTCGAGATCGACGGGCGAGCGCAGCCAGTCCTGCCAGCCTTCGTGCGGGGCCTGGGTCGTCGGCGGCGCGCTTTCGCGCGACCAGCGGGCATAGCGCCACCAGGTGCGGACCGAGGGGTCGTGACCCGCGCAGTAGTCGGTGCCGATCCCGATCGCGCCGGCGCCGATCCGGTCGGCCATCCAGGCGACCATGTCGCAGAACTGGTCGAGCGAGGTTTCCACCCCGTTCTGCGTCATGAAGCGGTTGGGGCAAAGCCCGATCATCCCGCCGCGCTCGACCATCGCCTGCACGGCCGCGGTTTCCTTGAGCCGCCTTTCACCGAAACCCACCTTCGCGTGGTATTCGCGCGGGTTCGAATGGGTGATCGCGACGGGGCGGGCGGACAGGTCGATCGCCTCGCGCGTGGTCCGCTCGCCGCAGTGGGACAGGTCGATCAGCGCGCCGACCCGGTTCATTTCCGCGATCGCGTTGCGCCCGAAGCGCGAGGAAATGCCGGTATCCTCGGCCTCCCAGTAGCCGGCGCCGATGTAGTTCTGAAGGTTGTAGGTCAGCTGCATGATGCAGACGCCGAGTTGGCGGAACGTCTCGATCAGCTCGATGTCATGCTCGATGGGGGCGGTGTTCTGGAAACCCATGATGACCGTGGTCAGGCCCTGCTCGGCGTTGGCGCGGATGTCCGAGGCCGTGGTGGACAGCCGCACGAGATCGGCGTTCTCTCGCAGCGCGCGCCGCCACATGCCAAGCCGGGCCAGCGTCTCGCGCGCGTCTTCCCAGATCGCGACGGTGACGTGCACGCACGAAACGTTGCCTTCGCGCCATTCCTCGAACCATCGGCGGTCGGGCTGGGGATATTCGAGCGAGTCCACGATCAACTGCGATGCTGGATGCACGGGCGCCTCCTGTTGGCGAAGTTCGGTGAGTGCGGGTCTTGCCGTCATGTGAGTAAGAACGTTTACATGAGAACGTTGTCACCGTGAATCATTTGTGTCAATACATCGTTGCGGGGCCGATCGCCCCGATCCGGTTGACATTGAAGATGGGGGCGCAGGATGGCGGGGCCAGTTTCGATGACCGGGGCCGACGCGCTCTGCGACACGCTGCTGGCGGCGGGAACCGACGTGTGCTTCGCCAATCCCGGCACGTCCGAGATGCATTTTGTCGCGGCGCTGGACCGCAAGCCGCAGATGCGCTGCGTGCTTGGACTGTTCGAGGGTGTCGTGACCGGGGCCGCCGACGGTTACGCGCGGATGGCCGGCAAGCCCGCCGCGACGCTGCTGCATCTGGGGCCGGGTCTCGGCAACGGCATCGCCAACCTGCACAATGCCCGCCGTGCGCGAACGCCGATCCTTAACATCGTGGGCGACCACGCGTCCCACCACCTTTCGCTGGATGCGCCGCTGACGAGCGACATCGAGGGGCTGGCCCGTACCGTCTCGCACTGGGTCGGCCGCGTGGACGGCGCCGCAGACATCCGCCCCCGGGCAGAGAAGGCGCTGGCCGCCGCCGTATCGCGCCGCGGGGTCGCGACGCTGATCCTTCCCGCCGACGCCGCCTGGGGCGAGGTGCAGCCGCAGCCTCCCAAGTCCCGGGCGGAACCCCCTGCCCCACCGCCGCCCGACCCCGCCGCGATG
>ERZ501041.26-NODE-26-length-36132-cov-13.164648_pt1 | contig 36132 bp, 45 predicted proteins | sample MGYA00248848_ERZ501041 | MGnify/ENA primary metagenome ERZ501041 (study PRJEB25958, sample SAMN03398573) | human skin metagenome | study: EMG produced TPA metagenomics assembly of the Human Skin Microbiome Metagenome (human skin metagenome) data set.
CCGCCGACGGCCCGATGCCGCAGACGCGCGAGCACATCCTGCTGGGCCGCCAGGTCGGCATCCCCTACATGGTCGTCTACCTCAACAAGGTCGACCAGGTGGATGACGAGGAACTGCTGGAGCTGGTCGAGATGGAGGTGCGCGAGCTGCTGTCCTCCTACGACTACCCGGGCGACGACATCCCGATCGTCAAGGGCTCGGCCCTGGCGGCGATGGAAGGCCGCGACGCCGAGATCGGCGAGAACTCGATCCGCGCGCTGATCGCCGCGGTCGACGAGTACATCCCGACGCCGGAACGCGCCGTGGACCAGCCGTTCCTGCTGCCGATCGAGGACGTGTTCTCGATCTCGGGCCGCGGCACGGTGGTGACCGGCCGGATCGAGCGCGGCGCGGTCAACGTCGGCGACGAACTGGAGATCGTGGGCATCCGCGACACCAAGAAGACGACCTGCACGGGCGTCGAGATGTTCCGCAAGCTGCTCGATCGCGGCGAGGCGGGCGACAACGTCGGCGTCCTGCTGCGCGGCATCGACCGTGACGGCGTGGAACGCGGGCAGGTGCTGTGCAAGCCGAAGTCGGTGAACCCGCACACCAAGTTCGAGGCCGAGGCCTACATCCTGACCAAGGAAGAAGGCGGCCGCCACACGCCGTTCTTCGCGAACTACCGCCCGCAGTTCTACTTCCGCACGACGGACGTGACGGGGACGGTGAAGCTGCCGGAAGGCACCGAGATGGTGATGCCGGGCGACAACCTGAAGTTCGAGGTCGAGCTGATCGCCCCGATCGCGATGGAAGAAAAGCTGCGGTTCGCTATCCGCGAGGGCGGCCGCACCGTCGGCGCGGGCGTGGTGTCGAAGATCATCGCGTAAGCGAGGGTCCGAGGCGCAAAGGTCGCGCGTCGAAACAATCCACCGCGTGATCCGGCAACGGATATCGAGGTGGCCGGCCCGCCCCGAAAGGGGCGGGCTTTTTTTCACATTGTTTCTTAGCCCTCGCATTAATACTTCCTCTGAACGGCAAACCAGCAAGAGGCGAGGAACATGCGGCAGACCCCGACCGGGCAATATCACTCGCGACGCGGCGCGCCGTGCTGGCGCGCGACGGATACAGATGCCGGTACTGCGGACTGCCCGTGATCCCCGCTGAAATCAGGAAAATTGCACACACCCTGTACCCTGACGAGGTTCCCTGGGTCAGCAGTGATCTACGCAGGCAGCATGCCGGGTTCGCAGCCTTGTGGCTCCAGTACGATCATGTTCTGCCGCATAGCCACGGTGGTACGTCGCAGGCTGACAACGTCGTTATCACATGCGCACTCTGCAACTTTGGGAAGCACGGTTATACGCTGCGTCAGCTAGGTCTCTCCGATCCGCGCGACCGTCCGCCAGTCCGTTCCGACTGGGATGGCCTCGGATGCCTGAGGGCACCTTCTCGACCGTAGACGACGCCCGCTTGACACCCCGATCCGGGCGCTCCATACACCCCCATCGCCGCCGATCCCCACAGAATCGGTTGCATCCGCCAAGGCCGCCCGCTATGGGGGCGGCCTTGCGGTTTTTCTATACCAAGGTCCGATGCTGGCGCCGCGTGGTGTGTCGTCAGCCTCTCGACTGAAATCCCCGAAAGAGGGATGCTTTGATGCAAAGCCAGACCATTCGTATCCGGCTCAAGGCGTTTGACTATCGCGTGCTCGATGCCAGCACGCTGGAAATCGTCAACACCGCCAAGCGGACCGGCGCGCAGGTGCGCGGCCCGATCCCGCTGCCGAACAAGATCGAGAAATTCACCGTCCTGCGCGGCCCGCACATCGACAAGAAATCCCGCGACCAGTGGGAAATCCGCACGCACAAGCGCCTGCTGGACATCGTCGATCCCACGCCGCAGACCGTGGACGCCCTGATGAAGCTCGACCTCGCCGCCGGCGTGGATGTCGAGATCAAGGTCTGAGGGGGTCAACATGCTGCGGACTGGTCTTATCGCCAAGAAGCTGGGCATGACCCGGCTGTTCCTGGAAGACGGGCGTCAGGTGCCCGTCACCGTTCTTCACCTCGACAACCTGCAGGTCGTCGCCCAACGCACCGCCGAGCGCGATGGCTATGTCGCCGTCCAGCTGGGCGCGGGCGAGGCGAAGGCCAAGCGCGTGTCGGCGCCGATGCGCGGCCACTTCGCGAAAGCGAACGTCGCCCCCAAGCGCAAGATCGCCGAGTTCCGCGTCGCCGCGGAGAACATGATCAACGTCGGTGAGGAAATCACCGCCGACCACTACTTCGCCGGGCAGTACGTCGACGTCGCCGGCACCTCGATCGGTAAAGGCTTCGCCGGTGCCATGAAGCGGCACAACTTCGGCGGCCTGCGCGCCTCGCACGGCGTGTCGGTCAGCCACCGCTCGCACGGCTCGACCGGGCAGTGCCAGGATCCGGGCAAGGTGTTCAAGGGCAAGAAGATGGCCGGCCACATGGGCGCCGTGCGCGTGACCACGCAGAACCTGCAGGTCGTCCGCACCGATGCCGACCGTGGGCTCATCATGGTCAAGGGCTCGGTTCCCGGTTCCAAGGGTGGCTGGGTCACGATCAAGGACGCCGTCAAGAAAGCGGTCCCCGAGAACGTGATCTACCCCGCCGGCCTGCGCTCGATGGCCGAGGAAGCCCGCCGTCTGGCCGAGGAAGCCGCCGCTGCCGCCGCCGCCGAAGAGGAAGCCGCGCGTCAGGCTGCCGCCGAGGCCGAAGCCGCCGCGATCGCCGCTGCCGAGGCTGAGGCCGCGAACGCTCCTGCCGCCGACGCCGACGCCGCGCCCGAAGGAGACAAGGAATGAAACTCAACGTGATTTCTCTGTCCGCGGGCACCGCCGGGGACATCGACCTGTCCGACGAGATCTTCGGGCTGGAGCCGCGGGCGGACCTTCTGCACCGCGTGGTCCGCTGGCAGCGCGCGAAGGCGCAGCAGGGCACGCACTCGACCCTCGGCAAGTCCGACGTGTCGTATTCGACCAAGAAGATCTATCGCCAGAAGGGCACCGGCGGCGCACGCCACGGGTCCCGCAAGGCGCCGATCTTCCGCAAGGGTGGCGTCTACAAGGGCCCCGTCCCGCGTTCGCATTCGTTCGACCTGCCCAAGAAGGTGCGCGCACTTGGCCTCAAGCACGCCCTGTCGGCGAAAGCCGCTTCGGGTGAGCTGGTGATCCTGGACAACCTCGACTTCGGCGCGGCCAAGACCGCGGCGGTGGCGAAGGCGGTCAAGGAACAGGGCTGGAAGCGCGTCCTGGTCATCGACGGCGCCGACGTGAACGAGAACTTCGCCCGCGCCGCCCGCAACCTGGAAGGCGTGGATGTGCTGCCCTCGATGGGCGCCAACGTCTATGACATCCTCAAGCGCGACACGCTGGTGATCACGCGCGCGGGTGTCGAAGCCCTGGAGGCTCGACTGAAATGAGCGCGACGGATCGCAACAAGCCCGAGCATTACGACGTGATCGTCAAGCCGATCATCACCGAAAAGGCGACGCTGACCGGCGAGACCTCGAACGCGGTGGTGTTCCAGGTCGCGAAATCGGCCACCAAGCCGATGATCAAGAACGCGGTCGAGGCGCTGTTCGGCGTCAAGGTGAAGGCGGTGAACACCACCATCACCAAGGGCAAGACCAAGCGTTTCCGCGGCCGCCCCGGCGTCCGCAGCGACGTCAAGAAAGCCTACGTCTCGCTGGAAGCCGGCAACACGATCGACGTGAACACCGGTCTTTGACGACCGACCGCGCGGCCCCGCCCAACCGGGGCCGCGCGGCTTTCGACTGAAACGGACCCACCGGTCCGCGACTGAAACGGACCTTTGGTCCGAGACTCAAACGGACCTTTGGTCCAAGGCAACGGAAGACAGAAAGCATGGCACTCAAGTCGTATAAACCGACGACGCCTGGCCAGCGTGGGCTGGTTCTGATCGACCGTTCGGAGCTTTGGAAAGGCCGCCCCGTGAAGACCCTGACCGAGGGTCTGACCAAGACGGGTGGCCGGAACAACACCGGACGCGTCACGATGTGGCACAAGGGCGGCGGGGCGAAACGGCTCTACCGCGTCGTCGACTTCAAGCGTCGCAAGTTCGACGTGTCCGCGACCGTGGAACGGATCGAATATGACCCGAACCGCACCGCATTCATCGCCCTGATCCGCTACGAGGACGGCGAGCAGGCGTATATCATCGCCCCGCAGCGCCTCGCGATCGGCGACAAGGTCGTGGCCGCGGCCCGCGCCGACATCAAGCCGGGCAACGCGATGCCGTTCTCGGGCATGCCGATCGGCACGATCGTCCACAACGTCGAGCTGAAGCCCGGCAAGGGCGGCCAGATCGCGCGCTCGGCCGGAACCTACGCCCAGTTCGTCGGCCGTGACGGCGGTTACGCGCAGATCCGCCTGTCCTCGGGCGAGCTGCGTCTGGTGCGCCAGGAATGCATGGCGACGATCGGCGCGGTGTCGAACGCCGACCACTCGAACCAGAACCTCGGCAAGGCCGGCCGCAAGCGGCACATGGGCGTCCGCCCGACCGTCCGCGGCGTCGCGATGAACCCGATCGACCACCCGCACGGCGGTGGTGAAGGCCGCACCTCGGGCGGGCGTCACCCGGTGACCCCGTGGGGCAAGCCCACCAAGGGCAAGAAGACCCGCAGCAACAAGTCGACCGACAAGTACATCCTGCGGTCGCGTCACGCGAAGAAGGGGCGCTGATCCATGGCACGTTCTATCTGGAAGGGGCCGTTCGTCGACGCCTATGTCCTTCGCAAGGCCGAAAAGGCCCGCGAATCCGGCAAGTCGGACGTCATCAAGATCTGGTCGCGTCGTTCGACCATCCTGCCGCAGTTCGTCGGCCTGACCTTCGCCGTCTACAACGGGCACAAGCACATCCCCGTTGCAGTCAGCGAAGAGATGATCGGCCAGAAGTTCGGTGAATACTCGCCGACCCGGACCTATTACGGTCACGCGGCCGACAAGAAAGCGAAGAGGAAGTAATCCCCATGGGTAAGGAAAACAATCCGCGCCGCGTGGCGGAGAACGAGGCGTTCGCCAAGACCAAGATGCTGCGCACCTCGCCGCAGAAGCTGAACCTGGTCGCCGCCATGATCCGCGGCAAGAAGGTGGACAAGGCTCTGGCCGACCTCACCTTCTCGAAGCGCCGGATCGCGGGCGACGTCAAGAAGTGCCTGCAGTCGGCCATCGCCAACGCCGAGAACAACCACAACCTGGACGTCGACAACCTGGTCGTCGCCGAGGCGTGGGTCGGCAAGAACATGGTCCTCAAGCGCGGCCGTCCGCGCGCGCGGGGCCGGTTCGGCAAGATCATGAAGCCGTTCTCGGAAATCACCATCAAGGTGCGGGAGGTCGATCTGGCCGCCGCCGAAGCCGCCAAGAAGGCCGCGAAGCTGCAGAAGCGCACCGCGTCCAGCCGGCAGGCCGAAGCCACCGCCACCCCTGAAGCCGCCGTCGAGGAGCACGCGTAATGGGACAGAAGGTCAACCCCATCGGGATGCGCCTCCAGGTCAACCGCACCTGGGACAGCCGGTGGTATGCAGACGACAAGGACTACGGCAAGCTGCTGCTCGAGGATCTGAAGATCCGCGAGTTCATCCACGATGACGCCAAGCAGGCCGGCATCAGCCGCGTGATCATCGAACGCCCGCACAAGAAGGCGCGCGTCACGATCCACGCCGCGCGTCCGGGCGTGATCATCGGCAAGAAGGGCGCCGATATCGAAACCCTGCGCGGCAAGCTCGCCAAGTTCACCGACAGCGAGCTGCACCTCAACATCGTCGAGGTCCGCAAGCCGGAACTCGACGCCCAGCTGGTGGCGGAATCGATCGCCCAGCAGCTGGAACGCCGGGTCTCGTTCCGCCGCGCGATGAAACGCTCGGTCCAGAACGCGATGCGGATGGGTGCGCTGGGGATCCGGGTCAACGTCGCCGGCCGTCTGGGCGGCGCCGAGATCGCGCGGACCGAATGGTACCGCGAGGGCCGGGTGCCGCTGCACACGCTGCGGGCCGACATCGACTATGCGCTGTCGGAAGCCACCACCCCCTACGGGATCATCGGCGTGAAGGTCTGGATCTTCAAGGGCGAGATCATGGAACACGACCCGCAGGCCCACGAGCGCCGCGCCGCCTCGGCGCAGGAAGTCCCGGCCTCGCGTGGTCCGCGCCGCGACCGCGACGCGCGCTAAGGAGACAGGGAAATGCTGCAACCGAAACGGACCAAGTTCCGCAAACAGCACAAGGGCCGCATCCACGGCGAGGCGAAGGGCGGGTTCAACCTGAACTTCGGCTCGTTCGCCCTGAAGGCAACCGAGCCGGAGCGGGTCACCGCCCGCCAGATCGAGGCGGCCCGCCGCGCGATCACCCGGCACATGAAGCGCCAGGGCCGCGTCTGGATCCGGATCTTCCCGGACGTCCCGGTCTCGTCCAAGCCGACCGAGGTGCGGATGGGTAAGGGCAAAGGCTCGATCGACTTCTGGGCGGCCCGGGTCCACCCCGGCCGGATCATGTTCGAGATCGACGGCGTCAGCGACGACATCGCCCGCGAGGCGCTGCGCCTCGGCGCGATGAAGCTGCCGGTGCTGACCCGGATCGTGCATCGCGAAGACTGGTGACGCGCCTTCACGGCCCTGATTTCTCGAACCCCGCCGGCAACGGCGGGGTTCCTCGCTTGAGAAGGGCAGTGACCTGGATCGGGCTTGCTCTCGCGATCATGCTGATGATCGTTGGTGCTGTATCGTTCGCAAGGACGCGCGCCCTGAGTGTTGACTGTCGGAATGCGCAGGCGGCAGTGAACGATGATCCGCGTGAGCCGGTGTTTCTCGACTGGCTGGCCAATTGCCAGTCTTAGCCCGGCCCCGCTGCATCTTTGCTTGCAAAGGGGGCGCATCCTGACTATAGGAACGCCTTCATCTCGAACTCCACCGGGAATCAGGGTGGCCCAGGTTTCTGGGGCCCTCCGGTGATGTTGAAAGGAAAACGGCATGAAAGCCGCTGAACTGAACGACAAGACGCCCGAGCAACTGCGCGAGCAGCTGGTGGCGCTGAAGAAGGAAGCGTTCAACCTGCGCTTCCAGCAGGCGACCGGCCAGCTTGAATCGACCGCCCGCATGCGCGCCGTGCGCCGCGACGTGGCCCGCGTCAAGACCGTCATGAACCAGAAGGCCGCGTCCGCGGCCGCGACGAACTGAGGAGCTTGACCCATGCCGAAACGCATCCTGCAAGGCAAGGTGACCAGCGACAAGAACGAGCAGACCATCACGGTCCTCGTCGAGCGCCGCTTCAAGCATCCGCTGCTGCACAAGACCGTCCGTTCGTCCAAGAAGTACCGGGCGCACGACGCACAGAACCAGTTCAAGGTCGGGGACACCGTCCGCATCGTCGAATGCGCGCCGATTTCCAAGACCAAGCGCTGGACCGTCCTGTCAGACGAGGCGCAGGCCGTTCAGGCCTGAACCGCACCAAGACTGATCGAAACCCTGGGGCCGGACCTGCATCCGGTCCCCAAAGGTCGGGAGAAACCGAATGATCCAGATGCAGACCAATCTGGATGTTGCTGACAACTCCGGCGCTCGCCGGGTGCAGTGCATCAAGGTTCTGGGTGGCTCGCACCGTCGCTATGCGTCGGTCGGCGACATCATCGTCGTTTCCGTCAAGGAAGCCATCCCGCGCGGCCGCGTGAAGAAAGGCGACGTCCGCAAGGCCGTCGTCGTGCGCACCGCCAAGGAAGTGTCGCGCGAAGATGGCACGTCCATCCGCTTCGACCGCAACGCCGCCGTCATCCTGAACAACCAGGGCGAGCCGGTCGGGACCCGTATCTTCGGGCCGGTCGTCCGCGAACTGCGCGCGAAGAACTTCATGAAGATCATCTCGCTTGCGCCGGAGGTGCTGTGATGGCTGCCAAGCTCAAGAAGGGTGATACCGTCGTCGTGCTCGCGGGCAAGGACAAGGGCAAGACCGGCGAGATCACGCAGGTCATGCCCAAGGACAACAAGGCCGTGGTCGATGGCGTGAACATCGCGCTGCGTCACACCCGCCAGTCGCAGACCAGCCAGGGCGGCCGTGTTCCCAAGAACATGCCGATCGACCTGTCGAACCTCGCGCTGCTGGACAAGAACGGCAAGGCAACCCGCGTCGGCTTCCGCATGGACGGCGACCAGAAGGTGCGCTTCGCCAAGACCACGGGAGACGTGATCTGATGCTCGACCAAGCAAGCTACACCCCGCGTCTGAAGGCCGAGTTCCGCGACCGCGTCCGCGCGGCGATGAAGGAAGAGTTCGGCTACAAGAACGACATGCAGATCCCGCGCCTGGACAAGATCGTCCTGAACATGGGCGTCGGCGAAGCGGTCAAGGACACCAAGAAGGTCAAGCAGGCCGCCGAGGAACTGTCCCTGATCGCCGGTCAGAAAGCCGTCATCACCCACGCCAAGAAGTCGATCGCCGGCTTCCGCGTCCGGGAAGAGATGCCGCTGGGCACCAAGGTGACCCTGCGCGGCGACCGGATGTACGAATTCCTGGACCGCCTGATCAACATCGCGCTGCCCCGCGTCCGCGACTTCCGCGGCGTCAAGGGCACGTCCTTCGACGGCCGCGGCAACTACGCCATGGGCCTGAAGGAACAGATCGTGTTCCCGGAGATCGAGTTCGACAAGGTCGACGAGGTCCTGGGGATGGACATCATCATCGCGACCACGGCCAAGACCGATGCCGAGGCGAAGGCGCTGTTGAAGCACTTCAACATGCCCTTCAACAGCTGATCGCGCGAGGAATCTGATAATGGCTAAGAAATCCATGATCGAACGTCAGAAGAAGCGCGAGCGGATGGTGGCGAAGTTCGCCTCTAAGCGCGCGGCTCTGAACGAAATCATCAACGACCAGGAACGCCCGATGGAAGAGCGGTTCAAGGCAACGTTGTCGCTTGCCGAACTGCCGCGCAATTCGTCGGCGACGCGCCTGAACAATCGCTGCGAGCTGACTGGGCGTCCGCGCGCGTATTACCGCAAGCTGCGCCTGTCGCGGATCATGCTGCGCGAGCTCGGCTCGCAGGGCCAGATCCCCGGCATGGTCAAGTCGAGCTGGTAAGGGGGTAACAGATGTCGATGAACGATCCGCTCGGCGATATGCTGACCCGCATCCGCAACGCGCAGATGCGCGGCAAGTCCACGGTCCGCTCGCCCTCGTCCAAGCTTCGCGGCTGGGTCCTGGACGTGCTGAAGGCCGAGGGCTACATCCGCGGCTACGAACAGGTGACGACCGACGCCGGTCACACCGAGCTTGAAATCAGCCTGAAATACTTCGACGGCACCCCCGTGATCCGCGAGCTCGCCCGCGTGTCCAAGCCGGGCCGTCGGGTCTATGCAGGCGCCAAGGAAATCCCGTCGGTCCGCAATGGCCTGGGCGTTTCCATCGTCTCCACGCCCAAGGGCGTGATGTCGGACGCAGCGGCTCGCAACGCCAACGTTGGCGGCGAAGTCCTCTGCACCGTGTTCTAAGGAGGGCAGGATGTCTCGGATTGGTAAGAAGCCGGTCGAACTGCCCAAGGGCGTCACGGCCGAAGTGAAGGGTCAGACCGTCGAGGTGAAGGGGCCCAAGGGCACCCGTTCGTTCACCGCGACGGACGATGTCACCCTGACGCTGGACGAAGGCAAGGTCACCGTCACCCCCCGCGGCTCGTCCAAGCGCGCGCGCCAGCAGTGGGGCATGACCCGCTCGATGGTGGAAAACCTGGCCACCGGCGTCAGCACCGGCTTCCGCAAGGAGCTGGAGATTCAGGGCGTGGGCTACCGTGCAAACATGCAGGGCAAGGTCCTGAAGCTGGCGCTTGGCTACAGCCACGACGTCAACTTCGAGGCGCCCGAGGGCGTGACGATCACCGCTCCCAAGCAGACGGAGATCGTGGTGGAAGGGATCGACCAGCAGCTGGTCGGCCAGGTCGCCGCGAACATCCGCGAGTGGCGCAAGCCCGAGCCCTACAAGGGCAAGGGCATCCGCTACAAGGGTGAGCAAGTCTTCCGCAAGGAAGGCAAGAAGAAGTAAGGATCACGCAAATGGCACTGAACAAACGAGAGCTGTTCCAGAAACGCCGTCTGCGCGTCCGGAACAAACTGCGGGCGATGTCCAACGGCCGTCCCCGCCTGTCCGTCCACCGGTCGTCCAAGAACATCAGCGCGCAGCTGATCGACGACGCGAACGGGATCACGCTGGCTTCGGCCAGCACGCTGGAAAAGGACCTGGGCTTCGTCGGCAAGAACAATGTCGATGCGGCGGCGAAGATCGGCTCGGCGTTGGCCGAGCGGGCCCGCGCCAAAGGTGTCGAAGAGGTCGTGTTCGACCGCGGGGGCTTCCTGTTTCACGGCAAGATCAAGGCCCTGGCCGACGCCGCGCGCGAAGGTGGCCTGAAGTTCTGATGATTGCGGGTGGCGTTCGCGCCACCCCGATGATCCGGGGGCATCGCCCGTCGCAGGGCGGCCCACCAGGATCGGCACCAACGGCGCCGCCCGTGCGCCAGACATAAGGAATGCCGCATGGCAGAACGTGAACAACGCCGGGACCGTCGCGACGGTCGCCGTGAAGAGCGTGAAGAAACCCCGGAATTCGCCGACCGCCTGGTCGCGATCAATCGGGTGTCCAAGACGGTGAAGGGCGGCAAGCGCTTCGGTTTTGCGGCGCTCGTCGTCGTGGGCGACCAGCGCGGCCGCGTCGGCTTCGGCAAGGGCAAGGCCAAGGAAGTGCCGGAAGCGATCCGCAAGGCGACCGAACAGGCCAAGCGCGGCCTGATCCGCGTGCCGCTGCGCGACGGCCGCACGCTTCACCACGACATCGAGGGCCGCCACGGCGCCGGCAAGGTCGTGATGCGGACCGCAGTTCCGGGGACCGGCATCATCGCCGGTGGTCCGATGCGCGCCGTGTTCGAGATGCTGGGCGTTCAGGACGTCGTCGCCAAGTCGATGGGGTCGCAGAACCCCTACAACATGATCCGCGCCACCATCGACGGTCTCAAGGCGGAAGCCTCGCCCCGTTCGGTCGCGCAGCGTCGCGGCAAGAAGGTCGCCGACATCATGCCGTCGCACGATCGCGCGCCGGAAGCCCAGACGGGCACCGATGCGACGGTGGCTTCGGCCGAAGTGCAGGAGGCCTGATCCATGGGTACCATCGTCGTCAAGCAGATCGGCTCGCCGATCCGCCGTCCCAAGGAACAGCGCGCGACGCTCGCGGGTCTGGGCCTGAACAAGATGAACCGCACGCGCGAGCTGGAAGACACGCCCGCCGTTCGCGGCATGGTCGCGAAGATCCCGCACCTCGCGGTGATCGTCGAGGTCAGGAAGTGAACCCGGTCACCTGACCAGGCTGTTCCGCAAGGAAACATCGAACGCCCCGGCTCGCCGGGGCGTTTCGCTTTTCAGGTGCCGCCGATCCGTGCGGACCGGAAGGAAGGGACATCTCATGCACGCCGTCGTCCACGAACAGTTCGGCGATCCCGCCGATGTCCTGCACCTGTCCGATCGCCCCGACCCGCAGCCCGGCGCGGGGCAGGTGCGGCTGAAGGTCACGCTGACGCCCATCCACAACCACGACCTGTCCACCGTTCGCGGTCAGTACGGCTACCGGCCCGACCTGCCGGCGATCGGCGGGTCCGAGGCGGTGGGCGTCATCGACGCGGTGGGCGAGGGGCTGGATACCGGCATGATCGGCCGCCGTGTCGCCGCGGCGGGAATCCACGGGTCCTGGGCCGACTACGTGATCGCGCAGGCGTCGGGGCTGGTGCCGGTCCCCGACGGCGTGCCTGACGAAAGCGCCGCGCAGATGGTCGCCATGCCGTTCAGCGCGATCACGCTTCTCGATCATCTCGACGTGTCGGCCGGCGACTGGATCATCCAGAACGCCGCCAACGGCGCGGTCGGGCGGATGCTGTCGCGCCTTGCCGCCGCGCGCGGGATCAACTGCGTGAGCCTCGTGCGCCGGGCAGGCGGCGTGGCCGAACTGGATGAGGCCGGGATCACCAATGCCGTCGCCACCTCGGACGACGGTTGGCAGGACCGGGTGCGCGAGATCACCGGCGGGGCGGCGATCCGGGCCGGGGTCGATTCCGTCGGCGGCATGGCCAGCGGCGATCTTGCCGCGCTCATCGGCGACGGCGGAACGATGGTGGTGTTCGGGTCGATGACGGGGCAGCCGATGGTCATCCCGCCGGGCCCGTTCATCTTTCGCGACCTTACGCTGCGCGGCTTCTGGGGATCGACCGTGATGGCGCAGCTGCCGCAGGACCGCCGCGTCGCCCTGATGGGCGAGGTGATCGGCCGCGTCGTCTCGGGCGAACTGCCGCTGCCGGTGGACGGCGTCTTCGGACTGGACCAACCGGGCGAGGCGGTGCGCGCGTCGCTGACGCCGGGCCGCGCGGGCAAGGTGCTGTTCCGGCCCTGACCGGCCGCGCGGGCGCGCTGTCACGCGCCTGACGCACACTTGACGCGCGGGCGCCGGTTCTGTACCGACCGCGGGTGGCTTCGCGCCACGACTCATGAACAACGCATGCCGTGTCCGCCCCATCATCGCTTCGGGGGATGTGTCCGGCGATTGGAGAAGCGACATGAAACTGAACGAACTGCGCGACAACGACGGCGCAACCCGGAAGAAGAAGCGCGTCGCGCGCGGCCCGGGTTCGGGCAAGGGCAAGACCGCCGGCCGCGGCATCAAGGGCCAGACCTCGCGGTCCGGCGTGGCGCTGAACGGCTATGAAGGCGGCCAGATGCCGCTGTACCGCCGCCTGCCCAAGCGCGGCTTCACCAAGCCGAATGCGCTGAAGTTCGCGGTCGTCAACCTGGGCCAGCTGCAGTCCATGATCGACGCAGGCAAGCTGACCGCCGGCGCCGACCTGACCGAGGACGCGCTGATCGAGGCGGGCGCCACCAAGCGCAAGCTGGACGGCATCCGGGTGCTGGCCAAGGGCGAGCTGACCTCGGCGCTGAACCTGACCGTCGCGGGCGCGTCCCGGACCGCCGTCGAGGCGATCGAGCGCGCGGGCGGCAAGATCACGTTGACCCGCCCGGTGCGCGAGCGCGCGGAAACCGGCGCCGAAGTCTCGGCCGAATAACCTGTTGAAGGCGTGCCTGCGCGCCAATAGATAGAAGTCGAGTTTCCAAGCGCCGCCGACCGGGAACCGGGCCGGCGGCGCTGACATGACAGCCGACGCGCTGCGTCGGTCCGCATTCACGAGGGCAGCATGGCGTCAGCCGCAGAACAGATGGCCGCCAACCTCAGCTGGGGACAGCTGGGCAAGGCGACCGAACTTCGGAACCGCATCTGGTTCACGATCGGCCTTCTGATCATCTACCGGCTTGGGACCTACATCCCCGTTCCCGGCATCGACGGCGGCGCGCTGCGCAACTTCATGGAACAGGCGCAGTCGGGGATCGGCGGCATCCTGTCGATGTTCACCGGCGGCGCGCTGGGGCGGATGGGCGTGTTCGCGCTGGGGATCATGCCCTACATCTCGGCCTCGATCATCGTTCAGCTGCTGGCGGCGATGGTGCCCTCGCTGGAGCAACTGAAGAAAGAGGGCGAGCAGGGCCGCAAGAAGATCAACCAGTACACTCGCTACGCGACAGTGGCGCTGGCGTTCTTCCAGGCCTACGGCCTTGCCGCCAGCCTCGAGGCGGGGAACCTTGCCCATGATCCCGGGCTGTTCTTCCGTGTCGGCGTGGTCATCACCCTGGTCGGCGGCACCATGTTCCTGATGTGGGTGGGCGAGCAGATCACCTCGCGCGGGATCGGCAACGGCATCAGCCTTATCATCTACGTCGGCATCCTGGCCGAGATCCCGGCCCATATCGCGCAGTTCCTGGCGCAGGGGCGGTCGGGCGCGATCTCGACCCCCGTGGTGCTGGGGATCATCCTGCTGGTCGTCGTCGTGATGGCGTTCGTGGTGTTCATGGAACGCGCCCTCCGCAAGATCAGGATCCAGTATCCGCGCCGCCAGGTCGGGATGAAGGTCTATGACGGCCAGTCCTCGCACCTGCCGATCAAGGTCAACCCGGCGGGCGTGATCCCGGCGATCTTCGCCAGCTCGCTGCTGCTGCTGCCGACCACGATCGCGACCTTCTCGGGCGGCCAGACCAGCCCGGTGATGTCCACGATCCTGGCCTATTTCGGGCCGGGACAGCCGCTGTATCTGCTGTTCCTGACGGCGATGATCGTGTTCTTCAGCTACTTCTACACGCAGAACGTGGCCTTCAAGTCGGACGACGTGGCCGACAACCTCAAGAACCAGGGCGGCTTCATCCCGGGCATCCGCCCCGGCAAGCGGACCGAGGAATACCTTGATTACGTGGTGAACCGGGTGCTGGTGCTGGGGTCGATGTATCTGGCCGCGGTCTGCCTGTTGCCCGAGGTGATCCGGGGTCAGTTCTCGGTGCCGTTCTATTTCGGCGGCACCTCGGTCCTGATCATCGTCTCGGTCACGATGGACACGATCAACCAGGTCCAGAGCCATCTGCTGGCGCACCAGTACGAGGGCCTGATCGAGAAATCGCAGCTTCGCGGCCGGCGCAAGCCCGGCGCGCCGAAGCCGCGCAAGGCACCCGCGCGGCGCTGACCGCCGCGCAAGGCATCCGCCCGGCGTATTTCGCCGCGCGGCCATTCTGATCCGAAGGGGGGACGACACGGTGGCGACGAACATCATCCTGCTGGGGCCGCCCGGCGCCGGCAAAGGCACGCAGGCGCACCGGCTGGTCAACGATCGCGCGCTCGTCCAGCTGTCCACCGGCGACATGCTGCGCGAGGCGCGGACCTCAGGGACCGAGATGGGGCGCGTGGTCGCCGACGTGATGGACCGCGGCCACCTGGTCACGGACGAGATCGTGATCGGCCTCATCCGCGAGAAGCTGGAAGGCGGCGCGGGCGCGGGTTTCATCTTCGACGGTTTCCCGCGCACGCTGCAGCAGGCCGACGCGCTTGAGGATCTGCTGTCCGGCATGGGTCAAAGGATCGACGCTGTGATCGAGATGCAGGTTGACGACGCCGCGCTGGTGGACCGCATCAGCGGCCGCTTCACCTGCGGCAGCTGCGGCGAGGTCTATCACGACCTGACCCGCCCGACCGAACGCGCCGGGGTCTGCGATGTCTGCGGGTCAAGCGACCTTCGCCGCCGTGCCGACGACAACGCCGAAAGCCTGAAGACGCGGCTGCTGGAATACTACAAGAAGACGTCGCCGCTGATCGGCTATTACTACGCCAAGGGAAAGCTGCGTCCGGTGAACGGCCTTGCCGCCGTGGCGGACGTCGCGGCGCAGATCGCGGGGTATCTGCCGGCGGTAGGCGGAGCCGACGGACAGGACGGCGACCGCACCCGTGAAGCGTTGACAGCGGGTGACAGTTCCACTACGGCACAGTCTCTCGTTTGAGAATCGGCCAATTGGCTGATCGAATCGGGCCCGAAGGCACGCCTTCGGGTCTTTGGTTGTGAAAAAAGGTTCCGGCACGACGGAACCGCAACGATAAGGAAAAACGCGTGGCTCGTATTGCTGGCGTCAACATTCCGACTGGGAAACGTGTTCCCATCGCACTGACCTACATTCACGGCATCGGCTCGATGTATGCCGACCAGATCGTCCAGGCCGTGGGGATCGACCCCGCGCGCCGCGTGAACGACCTGTCGGACGCCGAGGTTCTGGCGATCCGCGAATACATCGACGCGAACCTGACCGTCGAGGGCGACCTGCGCCGCGAAAACCAGATGAACATCAAGCGCCTGATGGACCTGGGTTCGTATCGCGGCCTGCGCCACCGTCGCGGCCTTCCCGTGCGCGGCCAGCGCACCCACACCAACGCCCGCACCCGCAAGGGCCCGGCGAAGCCCATCGCCGGCAAGAAGAAGTAAGGAGGGTTCGGGACAATGGCACGCGACAAGACGCGCATGAAGCGCAAGGAACGCAAGAACATCGCCACCGGCGTGGCGCATGTGAACAGCTCGTTCAACAACACCAAGATCCTGATCTCGGACGTGCAGGGCAACGCGATCTCGTGGTCGTCGGCCGGCACCATGGGCTTCAAGGGTTCGCGCAAATCGACCCCTTACGCCGCCCAGATGGCCGCCGAAGATGCCGGCAAGAAGGCGCAGGAACACGGCGTCCGCACGCTTGAAGTCGAGGTGCAGGGCCCCGGTTCGGGCCGCGAGTCGGCGCTGCGCGCGCTGGCCGCCGTCGGCTTCAACATCACCGCGATCCGCGACGTGACCCCGATCGCGCATAACGGCGTTCGCCCGCCCAAGCGCCGGCGCGTCTGACCCGACGACACTTTCGCCGGCCCGCGTCATTTCCGGCGCGGGCCGGTCGTTCGCATTTTACCTCGGGCGTTCGCGGCGGCTTGGACATGGCGCCGGGAACTGGAATGGAGGCAATCGCATGATCCACAAGAACTGGGCCGAACTCATCAAGCCGCAGCAGCTTGACATCCGTTCCGGCGCCGACGCGTCGCGGGTGGCCACGGTCGTCGCCGAACCGCTGGAACGCGGCTTCGGGCTGACGCTGGGCAACGCGCTGCGCCGCGTGCTGATGTCGTCGCTGCAGGGCGGCGCGATCACCAGCGTGCAGATCGACAACGTGCTGCACGAGTTTTCGTCGGTCGCGGGCGTCCGCGAGGACGTGACCGACATCGTCCTGAACCTCAAGGGCGTGACGCTGAAGATGGACGTGGACGGGACCAAGCGCCTGACCCTGTCGGCCCAGGGGCCGGGCGAGGTCAAGGCCGGTCAGATCCAGGAAACCGCCGGCATCACGATCCTGAACCGCGACCACGTCATCTGCCACCTCGACGAGGGCGCGGACCTGCACATGGAACTGACCGTCGCGAACGGCAAGGGCTACGTCGCCGCCGACCGCAACCGTCCCGAGGACGCGCCGATCGGCCTGATCCCGATCGACGCCATCTTCTCGCCGGTCAAGCGCGTCAGCTACGAAGTCACGCCCACCCGCGAGGGGCAGGTGCTGGACTATGACAAGCTGACGATGAAGGTGGAAACCGACGGCAGCCTGTCGCCCGAGGACGCGGTGGCCTATGCCGCGCGCATCCTGCAGGACCAGCTGGCCGTGTTCGTCAACTTCGACGAGCCGGAATCGGCCGTCCGCGGCGACAGCGACGAGGGGCTGGAGTTCGATCCCCGCCTGCTGAAAAAGGTGGACGAGCTGGAGCTTTCGGTCCGTTCGGCCAACTGCCTCAAGAACGACAACATCGTCTATATTGGCGACCTGATCCAGAAGACCGAGGCAGAGATGCTGCGGACCCCGAACTTCGGCCGCAAGTCGCTGAACGAGATCAAGGAAGTGCTGTCGGGCATGGGCCTGCACCTGGGCATGGACGTCCAGGACTGGCCGCCCGAGAACATCGAGGACCTCGCCAAGCGGTTCGACGACCAGTTCTGATGGCATTCGCGGGGCGGCGACGCTGCCCCGCGGTTTACCGGGCCAACAGCCCGACACGACCGGGCACCTGCCCCAAGGAGAGCGGCCGAAACGCATCGCCGCCGGACAAAGCAAAACACGACGATAGGAGATCACCATGCGTCACGCCCGCGGCTACCGCCGCCTGAACCGTACCCACGAACACCGCAAGGCCCTGTTTGCGAACATGGCCGGCAGCCTGATCGAGCACGAGCAGATCAAGACCACCTTGCCGAAAGCCAAGGAACTGCGTCCGATCATCGAAAAGCTGATCACGCTGGCCAAGCGCGGCGACCTGCACGCCCGCCGCCAGGCGGCCTCGCAGCTGAAGCAGGACGCGTATGTCGCGAAACTGTTCGAGATCCTCGGCCCGCGCTACGCCGAGCGCCAGGGCGGCTACGTCCGCGTCCTGAAGGCCGGCTTCCGCTACGGCGACATGGCGCCGATGGCGATCATCGAGTTCGTGGACCGCGACACCTCGGCCAAGGGTGCGGCCGACCGTGCCCGCGTCGAAGCCGAATTCGAAATGGACGACGCCGAAGCCTGATCGGAAATAGGCGGTGAGCGGGCGGGCGAGTTCCCGCCCGTCGAATCGCCGTACTCGAATCGGGAATTAACCGGCGATGAAATGCGAAACCCCCGCCGTGAAACGCGGGGGTTTTCGATGTGCGGCTAATGTGTTGACTGTCGTTCCTGCCGGACTGCGTGACTTGTTTCAGTCCCGCACGGGCCGGGACCGCCGCCGGGGCGGTTCCGATTGCAGGCGGGCGACCAGCCTGCGCGCCACCTCGGCCGCTTCGTCATGGGTCAGGGCGCCCGAATCACGCATCGCCAGCAGCGCGTCAAGCTCGCGCTGCGCGAGCGGAAAAACGTCATCGCTCAAAGAATCAGCGCGTGGCACTTTAACACCGGACCAGGAACATACACCTACTGCGAGAGTTTTCACGTTGACGAAAGCTTTGGCAATTTGTCTAAAAGGCCATGTCACAACGTTCTGATATAAATGCGGCGATGGCGCGCCTGCGGAAGATAGCCCCGGCGGGCTACTTCCTTGCGCTGCACATCCGGTTTGCCGCCCCCCTGATGCAGTTTCAGACCTATCCGGTCGCCTGGACCGACAGGTACGCGCAGAACGCCTATGCGCTGCGCGACCCCACGATCGCGTGGGGATTTTCCACCACGGGCTCATGCCGCTGGTCTTCGCTGCCGGTGCCCGACCCGTTCGGCATCTGCAAGGACGCCGCCGCCCACGGCCTGACCTACGGGCTGACGGTGTCGTGCGGCCCGATCGGTTCGCGGACCATTTGCAGCTTCGCGCACGACAAGCGCGAATTCACGGATGACGAGGTCGAATCGATCTTGGACACGGTACGACGGCTTCACGAGATCACCGAGCCGCCGGAGAGCCTGACGAAGGCTCAGCAAGAAGCCCTCCGGTGCATCGCGGAGGGTGACCGTCATGCAGCGGCGGCTGCGAAGTTGGGTATCACGGAAAGCGCCTTCAAGGCCCGTCTGATCGCGGCGCGCGAGCGGCTTATGGCGCGCACGACCGCCGAGGCGTTGCAACGTGCCAAGGAGTACCGCTTGCTGTAGCGATGGCGCCCTGACCGCGCCGCTCCCGGGGGGGAAACCCTTTCAAACCCCCAGGAGACTTCCCATGCAGACCACCACTCTTTCTTTCAGCAACCTTCACGTTCACGGCGAACTGTTTGCGAACCTGTTCCGCGCCCGGCGCGAAAGCTTCATCGTCCAGAAGAACTGGGACCTTCCGCAAGCGGACGGGATGGAGTTCGATCAGTACGACACCCCGCAAAGCCGCTGGATCGCGGTGCACGACGCGGGCGATGTTCTGGGCGGCTTTCGCCTGACGCCCACCACCGCGCGCTGCGGTGTCTATTCCTACATGATCCGCGACGCGCAGAACGGCATTCTCGGCGGGTCGATCCCGCGCGACCTGCTGTTCGAGGATGCGCCCGTGGACCCCACCGTGTGGGAATGCACCCGCGTCTTCGTGAACCACGCGACGCCGCAGGCGATCCGTCGCAAGGTCCATTTCAGCATGGTCGACGCGATGACGGCGTCGGCGCGTGAGGTGGGTGCCTCGCGGCTGATCGCGCTGACCGGCGCGACCTGGCCGCGCTGGTACGGACGCTGCGGGCTGGAAGCGACCGCGATCGGCCGGGTCATGTGGATCGACGACGGCGACTTCCAGTGCGTGTCGATCAACCTCGCGAGCAAGCTGCACTGACAGCCATGTTCAGCGGGGGGATACCAAGCGACTGGCGGGCAGCGTAACATCTGCCCGCCATGGCCGACCTTTTCGACACACCGCCCGGCGCTGCATTTCCCGGCGCCGCATCGCCCGGCGCCGCATCGCCGGACCGCCCGTCCGCGCGGGCGGCGCCGCGACCGCTTGCCGACCGGATCCGGCCCGCGTCCCTGTCCGAGGTCATCGGCCAGGACCGGGTGCTGGGGCCCGACGCGCCGCTGGGCGCGATGCTGGCCGCGGGCAGCCTTGGCTCGCTGATCCTCTGGGGTCCGCCCGGCGTCGGCAAGACGACCATCGCCCGGCTTCTCGCGCACGAAACCGACCGCAGCTTCGTCCAGATCTCGGCGATCTTTTCCGGCGTGGCGGATCTGCGAAAGGTGTTCGACAGCGCCAGGCTGCGGCGCGAACAGGTGGACGGGCAGGGCACGCTGCTGTTCGTCGATGAAATCCACCGCTTCAACAAGGCGCAGCAGGACAGCTTTCTGCCGTTCATGGAGGACGGGACCATCCTTCTGGTCGGCGCCACGACCGAGAACCCGTCCTTCGAACTGAACGCGGCGCTTCTGTCGCGGGCGCAGGTGGTGGTGCTTGAGCGGCTGAACCTGACCCATCTGGAACTGCTGGCGCAGCGGGCCGAACGCGAGATGGCGCGCGCGCTGCCCCTGACCGGCGAGGCGCGGGACGCGCTACTGGAGATGGCTGACGGCGACGGCCGCGCCGCGCTGAACCTGATCGAGCAGGTGATGGCGTGGAAGGTCGAGGCACCACTCGGCCCTGACGAGCTGGCCCGGCGCCTGATGAAGCGCGCGGCCAAGTACGACAAGGCGGGGGATGAGCATTACAACCTGATCTCCGCGCTGCACAAATCGGTCCGCGGGTCGGACCCCGACGCCGCGATCTACTGGCTGGCGCGGATGCTGGAAGGGGGCGAGGACCCGCGCTATCTCGCCCGCCGCATCACCCGGATGGCGATCGAGGATATCGGCCTTGCCGATCCCGCCGCGCAGCGCCAGTGCCTGGACGCCTGGGCGCTGTACGAACGGCTCGGCTCGCCCGAGGGGGAGCTCGCGCTGGGGCAGGCCGTGATCTATCTCGCGCTCGCGCCCAAGTCGAACGCGGGCTACGTCGCCTACAAGGGCGCGCGGGCCGAGGCGCGGCGCACCGGCAGCCTGATGCCGCCCGCCCACATCCTGAACGCGCCGACCGCGCTGATGAAGGATCAGGGCTACGGGGCGGGCTATGCCTACGACCACGACGCCGAGGACGGGTTTTCGGGGCAGAACTACTTTCCCGACGGGATCAGGCGCCCGGTCCTGTATCAGCCGGTCGAGCGCGGGTTCGAGCGCGAGCTGAAGAAGCGGCTGGACTGGTTCGTCAGCCAGCGCGCGAAGCGCGGCGGTTGACTTTGGGCGGGCGGCCCTACAGGTCAGCGGGATGGTGAATCCGTATCTTCAGGTGGCGCTTGGCGGCGCGATCGGCGCGACCGCGCGGTTCGGCGTGACCCGCGCAGCGCGGGCCGCGTTCGGGACAGGCCTGCCCGGGGGCATCCTGCCGCTGCCGACCTTGTTCGTGAACGTCGCCGGGTCGTTCCTGATGGGCGTCCTCGTGGTCCTGCTGGCAGGGCGCGGCAACGCGCTGGCGCCGTTCCTGATGACCGGCGTTCTGGGCGGCTTCACGACCTTTTCGGCGTTCTCGCTGGACACGGTGGCGCTGTGGGAACGGGGCGCGCCGGGGACCGCCGCCGCTTACGTCGCGGCTAGCGTCGGTCTGTCGCTGCTGGCGCTGGTGGCGGGATCGGCCGTCGCGCGGGGGATCGGGGCATGAGTTCGGTGCAGGTGATCCGCGTCGGCGCGGATGAGGGCGATCAGCGGCTGGACCGCTGGCTCAGGCGGCAGTTCCCGCAGCTGAACCAGATCGCGATCGAAAAGCTGTGCCGCACCGGCCAGCTTCGGGTCGATGGCGGCCGGGTCAAGCCTGCGACGCGGCTGGAGCCGGGGCAGGAGGTGCGGGTCCCGCCCCTGCCCGACGCCGCCCCCCCGCCCGCGCTCCGCGCCGGCGCGAGCGAATCCGACGCGCGCATGATCCAGGGCGCGGTGATCTGGAAGGACGAGCATGTCATCGCCCTGAACAAGCCGCCGGGCCTGCCGAGCCAGGGCGGCAGCGGGCAGGGCGACCGGCACGTGGACGGGCTGGCCGGGGCGCTGATGTTCGGGTTCAAGGACAAGCCGAAGCTGGTCCACCGGCTCGACAAGGATACCTCGGGCGTCCTGCTGCTGGCCCGCACCGACCGCGTCGCGCGGCGGCTGTCGGAATCGTTTCGCGCGCGCACCACGCGCAAGATCTACTGGGCGGCGGTCGCGGGCGTGCCTGCGCCCGCGATGGGGACCGTCCGCTTCGGGCTGGTCAAGGCGCTGGGTCACGGGCGCGGCGGCGAGGGCGAAAAGATGATCGCCGTCCACCCCGCCAAGGTGGACCAGACCGAGGGCGCCAAGCGCGCGACCACGGACTATGCCGTTCTCGACAGCCTCGGCACCCGCGTCAGCTGGTGTGCGCTGGTGCCGATCACCGGCCGCACCCATCAGCTGCGCGCGCATATGGCCGAGCTTGGGCACCCGATCATCGGCGACGGCAAGTATGGCGGCTCGGGGCAGGAAAACCTGGGCGACGGCTGGGGCGCGCAGCTGGGCGGAGAGATCAGCCGCAAGCTGCATCTGCACGCCCGCTCGATCAGTTTCGACCACCCGGTCACCGGCAAGCGCATCACGCTGACCGCGCCCCTGCCCGACCACATGGCGCGCACCTGGAAGACGCTGGGCTGGCACGAGAACGACGTGCCCGCCGATCCGTTCGAGGACCTGACGTGAAGGACCGCAGCCCGTTGAAGCTGGTGATCTGGGACGTGGACGGCACACTGGTCGACAGCGCCGACATCATCATGCGCTCGATGGCGCGCGGCATGGCCGCGGCGGGGCTGCCGGAACTGCCGCCCGCGACCGTCGGCAGCATCGTCGGGCTGTCCTTGCCGGTCGCGGTCGCGACGCTGCTGCCGCAGGCGGACGAGCCGACCCGCGCCGCCGTCGTGTCGGGCTACCGCCAAAGCTATCACGACGACCGCACGCGGGCGGAATCGCCCCTGTTCGACGGGGCGCGGGCGCTGCTTGAACGGCTGGACGCGCGCGGCGACGTGGTGATGGCGGTGGCCACAGGCAAGTCGCAGCGCGGCCTGACCGCGCTGATGGCCGCGCACGACCTGTCGCGGTACTTCGTGGCGATGCACTGCGCCGACGGGCATCCGTCGAAGCCCGCGCCGGGAATGGTTCTGGCCTGCCTGGCCGATGCGGGCGTCCAGCCGGACCGCGCGCTGATGATCGGCGACACCACCTACGACATCGCCATGGCGGGCAATGCGGGCGTGGCGGCGGTCGGCGTGTCCTGGGGCCACCACGACGCCGCCGACCTGACCGAGGCGGGCGCGATCGCCGTCGCCCGCGACTTCGCCGAGCTGACCCGGCTGATCGAGGGCTGGATCGACGGGGCCGCGCCATGACCGAATGGAAGCCGCGCAGGTTCTGGACCTCGGTCGGGCTGCGCGCCGCCGATGGCGGCTGGCAGGTTGCGCTGGACGACCGGGTGGTGAACACGCCGGGCAAGCTGCCGCTGGTGCTGCCCACGCGGGCGCTGGCGCAGGCGGTGGCGGACGAATGGGACGCGGTGGACCAGGCGATCGACCCCGGGGCGATGCCGGTGACGCGGGCCGCGAACTCGGCCATCGAAAAGGTCGCGCCGCAGTTCGACGCAGTGGCCGGGATGCTGGCGGAATACGGCGGCACCGACCTTCTGTCCTACCGCGACGACCGGCAGGACGCGCTGGCGCGCGAGCAGGCGGCGGGCTGGGACCCGATCCTCGACTGGGCGGCCGAAGCCTTGGGCGCGCGGCTGGCGGTGACCGGCGGCGTGATCCCGGTCGCGCAGGACCCGGCCGCGCTTGCGGCGCTGCGCGGGCAGGTGGCGGCGCTGGATCCGTGGGGGCTGACCGCGCTGCATGACCTGGTGACGCTGCCCGGATCGCTGATCCTGGGTCTCGCCGTCGTGAACGGCCGCCTGACGGCGGAGCAGGCGCACGCGCTGTCGCGGCTGGACGAGGACTATCAGGCCCGCATCTGGGGCCGCGACGACGAGGCGGACGCGGCCTCGCGCCGCCGCCTTGCCGCCATGCAGGATGCCGAGCGGTTCTGGCAGCTTTCCCGCGCCGATTGACCGCCGCACATGTTTTAAGCAATCACGATCAACTTGGCCGTGTTTGGCCGCGCGATTTTCTTGACGCATCAAGCGGCATCGTGATGATGACATTCATTCGGGCACCCGCCCGCAAAGCAAAGGGCCGGACCACGGCCCGTCGTCGTTCCCGAACAGGTCGGGCGAACAGAGAGGTCCTGATGACGAAAACTGTGTTCTTCGGAGCGGTTGCCGCGGCAGCCGTGCTGGCTTCGACCGGTGCCTATGCGGCCGAGGGTGATACCCTGCGGACGGTCAAGCAGCGTGGCGAGCTGATCTGCGGCGTGAACCCCGGCCTCGTCGGCTTCGCCGCGCCGGACGCCAACGGCAACTGGTCGGGCTTCGACATCTCGCTGTGCCGCGCCATCGCGGCGGCGGTCGTGGGCGACCCCAACAAGGTGCGCTTCGTGCCCACCACCGGCCAGACCCGCTTCACCGCGCTGTCGTCGGGCGAAGTGGACGTGCTGACCCGGAACTCGACCTGGTCGTTCCAGCGCGATACCGAGCTGGCGCTCGATTTCCCGGCCGTGAACTACTATGACGGCCAGGGCTTCCTGGTCCGCAAGGACCTGGGCGTGACCAGCGCCAAGGAACTGGACGGCGCGACGGTCTGCATCCAGACCGGCACCACGACCGAGCTGAACCTGGCCGACTACTTCCGCGCCAACAACATCACCTACCAGCCGGTGAACATCGATTCGAACGCCGAGGGCGAGCAGCAGTACCTGGCCGGTGCCTGCGACGCCTACACCACCGACGCCTCGGGCCTCGCGGCCACCCGCGCGGCGTTCGCGGACCCGGAAAACCACATCATCCTGCCCGAGATCATCTCGAAGGAACCGCTGGCTCCGGCAGTCCGCCACGGCGACAACAACTGGGGCGACATCGTCCGCTGGACCCTGTTCGCGCTGGTCGCGGGCGAGGAATACGGCGTGACCTCGGCCAATATCGAGGAACTGTCCAAGTCCTCGACCAACCCCGAGGTGCAGCGCCTGCTGGGCCAGACCGACAACCTGGGCGGCATGATCGGGCTGGACGCCGAATGGGCCAAGCGCGCCATCATGGCGAACGGCAACTACGGCGAGATCTTCGCCGCCACCATCGGCGAGCAGACCCCGATCGGCCTTGCCCGCGGCCTGAACGCGCTGTGGACGCAGGGCGGCCTGATGTACGCGCCGCCGTTCCGCTGAGCATGACCCGGATGAGGGCGCGCGAACCCGCTTCGCGCGCCCTTTTTCCATGACGGACGACAGACGGCCGACAACAACGGGCAGCAAAGACGGGGGAAGCCCCGCGCTCGGTGGCCAACAGGGGAAAGACATGACGCACCTGCAACCGGCGGAACACCAGCCGTTCCGCCTGTCGATGCTGATCTATGACCGGCGCTACCGATCGCTGACGATCCAGGCGGTGGTGTTCATCGCGGTGATGCTGGCGGGCGCGTGGCTTGTCCACAACACGCTCGAAAACCTGGCCCGGATGGGCAAGACCTTCAGCTTTTCGTTCCTGTGGGCGCGCGCGGGCTACGACATCCCGTTCTCGCTGATCCCCTATACCGCGACCGACACCCATTTCCGCGCGCTGGTCGTGGGGCTGCTCAACACGCTGTTGGTGTCGTTCATCGGCTGCATCCTCGCCACCATCGTGGGCGTGATCGCGGGCGTGCTGCGGCTGTCGAACAACTGGCTCGTCTCGAAGATGATGACCGTCTATGTCGAGATCTTCCGCAACGTGCCGCTGCTGCTGTGGATCCTCGTGATCCTCGCGATCTTCACCGAGGTCATGCCCTCGCCCCGCGACTACAAGGGCGACAATGCCGCCGCCTCGATGATCCTGTTCGACAGCGTGGCGCCGACTAACCGCTACACCGCCGTGCCGCGCCTGGCGATGGAAGCCCCGCCCGAGCCGCTGACGATCGCGGGCACGCCCATCAGCGGCACCCTGATCGCGTTCGGCGGCTCGCTGCTGGCGGCCTACCTGATCTTCCGCTGGGTGCGCCGCCGCGCGACCGACCGCCAGAACGCCACCGGCCGCCGCCCCGCGACGTGGTGGATCGGCCTTCTGCTGTTCGCGGTGCCGCTTGCCGCGCTGACGCTGCTGTTCAAGGTCCACCTGATCCCGCCGAAGCTGACCGGCTTCAACTTCACCGGCGGCGCGAACCTCGACAACGGGTTCGTCGTGCTGGTGCTGGCGCTGACCCTGTACACCGGCGCCTTCATCGCCGAGATCGTGCGCGCGGGCATCATGTCCGTCAGCCGCGGCCAGTCCGAGGCGGCGTTCGCGCTGGGCCTGCGGGCGCGCCCGACGATGGGGCTGGTGATCCTGCCGCAGGCGCTGCGGGTGATCGTGCCGCCGCTGATCTCGCAGTTCCTGAACCTCACCAAGAACAGCTCGCTCGCCATCGCGGTGGGCTATCCCGACCTTCGCGCGACGCTTGGCGGCACCACGCTGAACCAGACCGGCCGCGAGATGGAGGCGATGATGCTGATGATGGGCATCTACCTTGCCCTCAGCCTGCTGATCTCGGCCGCGATGAACGTCTACAACGCGCGCGTGCGCCTGAAGGAGCGGTGAGATGAGCGAAGTCCACGCCGAAACCGTCCCCTTCGTCCGCGGCACCATGCTGCCCGAGGCGCCGCCCCCTGCGGCCGAGCGCGGCGCGATCCACTGGCTGCGGGCCAACCTGTTCTCGGGCTGGGTCAACACGATCCTGACCTTCGTCGGGCTGTTCGTCCTGTGGTGGCTGTTCCAGCACTTCTACCCGTGGTTCCGCCATTCGGTCTGGAACGCGTCCAGCATGGCCGAATGCCGCACCCTCATCACCGAACGCTGGGGTGAGGGCGCGGGCGGCGGCTGCTTCGGGCTGGTGCGCGAACGCTGGAACCAGTTCCTGTTCGGCTTCTACCCGCCGGCCGAATACTGGCGCCCGATCTCGGCCTTCTGGCTGTTGTTCCTGGCGCTGTCGCCGGTGCTGTTCACCGAAAGCCGCAAGCTGCGCTGGATCGTCGTGGGCGTCGCCAGCGTCATGGCCTTCGCGCTGTCGATGCTGATGGGCGCGCCCGACCCGGTGCTGATCTGCCTTGCGGTGGGCATCGTGCTGTGGGTCGTGCTGATCGAATACATCCCCCGCGCGGCGCTGATCGTCAGCGTGATCTTCCCGTTCCTCGCCGTGTGGCTGCTGTGGGGCGGCTCGATCTGGGGTCCGGCCACCATTCTTGCCGGGGCGGTGCTGGGGCTGGCCGTCTGGGGGGCGCTGTCGCGGTTCGGCGCGCTGGCGGTGCTGGCGGGTCTTGCGGTCGCGGTGCTGTGGTGGTGGTTCCTGTCGTCGCAGGCGGCGATCGACCTGCAGCGGCTGCTGCCGCTGGAACTGCCCAAGATGGAATCGCGTGGCTTCGGCGGCTTCCTTCTGGCGATCACCATCGGCGTGTCGGCGATCGTCATGTCGCTGCCGCTGGGCATCATCCTGGCACTCGCCCGGCAGTCCGACCTGCCCATCGTCAAGGGCTTCGCGGTCATCTTCATCGAGTTCATCCGCGGCGTGCCGCTGATCACCCTGCTGTTCGTGGCCTCGCTGCTTCTGAACTACTTCCTGCCGCCGGGGACGAACTTCGACATCATCCTGCGGGTCATCATCATGGTGACGCTGTTCGCCAGCGCCTACATGGCCGAGGTGATCCGCGGCGGTCTCGCATCGCTTCCCCGCGGGCAGTACGAGGCGGCGGGGGCGCTGGGGCTGAACTACTGGAAGATGCAGCGGCTCATCATCCTGCCGCAGGCGCTCAAGGTGTCGATCCCCGGCATCGTCGGCACCTTCATCGGCGTCTTCAAGGACACCACGCTCGTGACCTTCGTGGGGCTGTTCGACCCCTTGAAGCAGCTGGCCGACACGATCCGCGCGACCTTCGAATGGAAGGGCGCCTACTGGGAGCCGTATATCTTCAGCGGCCTCATCTTCTTCATCCTCTGCTTCAGCATGTCGCGGTATTCCATGTACCTGGAACAGCGGCTGAAGCGCGATCACCGCTGAGGGGCGACCATGACCTATTCCGACAACAGCACCGCCCGCATGACCGCCGACCGGTCCGCCATGTCCGTGGGCGACGAGGTGGCGATCGACATCGTCAAGATGAACAAGTGGTTCGGGACCTTCCACGTCCTGCGCGACATCGACCTGACGGTGCGCCGGGGCGAACGGATCGTCATCGCGGGCCCTTCGGGGTCGGGCAAGTCCACCCTGATCCGCTGCATCAACCGGCTCGAGGAACACCAGTCCGGCCGGATCGTCGTGGACGGGGTCGAACTGACCCACGACCTCAAGAACATCGACAAGGTCCGGTCCGAGGTCGGGATGGTGTTCCAGCACTTCAACCTGTTCCCGCACCTGACGGTCCTGGAAAACTGCACGCTGGCGCCGATCTGGGTGCGCAAGCTGCCCCGCCGGCAGGCCGACGAGATCGCGATGCGCTACCTTGAAAAGGTCCGCATCCCGGAACAGGCGCACAAGTATCCCGGCCAGCTGTCGGGCGGCCAGCAGCAGCGCGTGGCCATCGCCCGCTCGCTCTGCATGGAGCCGCGGATCATGCTGTTCGACGAGCCGACCAGCGCGCTCGACCCCGAGATGATCAAGGAAGTGCTCGACACCATGATCGAGCTTGCGCAGGACGGCATGACGATGATCTGCGTCACCCACGAGATGGGCTTCGCGCAGGCGGTGGCCAACCGCGTGATCTTCATGGACCAAGGCCAGATCGTCGAACAGAACAGCCCGCGCGAGTTCTTCAACAACCCGCAATCCGAGCGGACAAAGCTGTTCCTCAGCCAGATTCTGGGGCATTGAACGTCTGAACGGGTCACGTCAGGGAGAGTGCGATGAACCAGATGTATCTGATGCTGCTGGGTATCCTGGCGCTGGGCGGGCTGGTGGGGCTGGTCGGCGGGTCGGACGACGACGATGACGACGATCTGCCCCCGCTGCCCGACGACATCTTCGAGGGTCGTGAAAGCATCGAGGGCACGGACGATGCCGACACCCTGACCGGCAGCGGCGTGGACGAGGTGGTGCGGAGCTACGCGGGCGACGACCGCGTCACGGCGGGCGCGGGCGACGACTACGTCTATACCGGCGCGGGCAACGACACGGTGGCGGCCGACCTGGGCGACGACGCGGTGTTCCTTGGCGCCGACGACGACGTCTATTCGCCAGTCGCGCAGGCCGACGACATGGGCGACGATACCGTCGCCGGCGGCAGCGGCGACGACACGATCTTTACCGGCGTCGGCGATCACGTGATCTACGGCGACGACGAGGACGACGACGTCCAGGGTGGCGACGACAGCATCACCGCGTTGAACGGCCGGGACGAGATCCACGGCGGCGGCGGTGACGACTTCATCAGCGGCCTTGATGCGGCGGGCACGCAGCAGGACCGCGCCGACCTGCTGGAAGGCGGCGAGGACGACGACACCATCCACGGCGACGGATTCGACACGCTGGATGGCGGCGACGGGTCGGACGACTATGTGCTGGGCGCGGGCGCGGACGGGGCGGCGCAGGTGAACTACGGTTCCGGCGACCGGATCGTCGTCACCTACGACGACAGCTACGAGGGCGCGGGCGAACTGACCGTCGAACAGGACGGGGAAAGCTCGCAGGTGCTGCTGGACGGCCGCGTGGTCGCCGTGCTGCCCGAGACGCTGGCCGACGAGGTGGACGTGGAACTGCAGCGGGTCTGACGCCGCCGCCGGAATTGATGAAGGCCGCGCACGGGCGCGGCCTTTCTTGTTTCAGGGTTGCCGCCTTTGATCGCGGTCAGATCGCCGATCTGCGGCTTTCCTCAAGATAGATCTCGCGCAGGCGGGCGGCGACCGGGCCGGGCTTGCCGGTGCCGATTTCCGCGTCGTCGATCTGCACGACCGGCATCACGAACATGCTGGACGAGGTGATGAACGCCTCGTCCGCCGCCTGCGCCTCGGCCACGGTGAAGTTGCGTTCCTCGACCTTCATCTGCGCCTCGTCGGCGAACCGCAGGACCGCGGCGCGGGTGATCCCGTGCAGGATGTCGTGGGACAGCGCGCGGGTGACGATGGTGCCGTTCGTGACGATATAGGCGTTGTTGGACGTGCCTTCGGTGACGAACCCGTCCTCGACCAGCCAGGCGTCGTCGCGGCCCGCCGCCTTGGCCTGCATCTTGGCCATCGACGGATAGGCCAGCATCACCGACTTGATGTCGCGCCGTTCCCAGCGGATGTCGGGCAGGGTGATGACGCGGATGCCCGTCTGCGTCAGCGGATTGTCCGCCATGCCGGGCTTGTTCCAGGTGAACATGACGACCGTCGGCGGCGTGTCCTCGGGCGGAAAGACGAAGTCGCGGTCGCCGCCGTTGCCGCGGCTGATCTGCAGATAGACCATGCCGTCGGTGATGCCGTTCAGTTCAAGCAGCTTGCGGTGCGCGGCGAGATAGGCGTCGTCGTCCAGCGGGTTGCGGATCGAGAACTCGCCCAGCGACCGCTTGAGCCGCGCCATGTGGCCGGGAAAGTCGATGAGCTTGCCATCCAGTACGGCCGTCACCTCGTAGATCGCGTCGCCCATGACGAAGCCGCGATCGAAGATCGACACCTTGGCCTCGGTCTCGGGGATGTAGTCGCCGTTAAGGTAGACGGTGCGGGTCATGGCTGCCTCATGCGCGGACGGTGGGGTGACCCGGTGGTGCGCGACGACGCGGCTTGCGTCAAGGGCGGGGTGGCGTTCCCGTTCCAGGTGTCGCGCATCTTCGGTATGCAAAGGTTGACAGCCTGCCCGCCCGTCAGGCAGAAGTGATCGACGCCGCGTCCGATGTGATCGCGCGGCAGGCATTCCCAGGGTGGCGCGCGGGGGAGGCGCGGCACCCGTTCCGGGGGGAGGGAGACAGGCCCCGCGCCGCCAGCGGCCGGGGCCTGTTCGTTTGCCGCACCCGGCGTGGAAAGTGGGTCAGGACCTCAGGCCATTTCTCCGGGCATCCGCGGCATCGCCGCCACCAGCCGCCTGGCCGCCGCGCTTTCGGGCGCGTCCAGCACCCGGCCGGTCGGGCCGTCCTCGACGATCCGGCCCCGGTCCATCACCAGCACCCGGTCGGTGATCGACCGCACCACCGACAGGTCGTGGCTGATGAACAGCCACGCGATCCCGTGGCTTTCCCGCAGGCGCGACAGCAGGTCCAGCACCTGCGCGCGGACCTGCACGTCAAGCGCGCTCACCGCCTCGTCCAGCACGATCAGGCGCGGGCGGATGATGAGCGCGCGGGCGATGGCGATGCGCTGCCGCTGGCCGCCGGAAAACTGGTGGATGTGGCGGCGCATGGCGTCGGCGGGCAGCCCCACCTCGGCCAGCGCGGCGGCGACCCGGTCCTGCCAGTCGCGGGGGCGCCCGGTCAGGTGGAACGGCTCGGCCACCAGACGGTCCACTGTCCAGCGCGGGTCGAAGCTGCCGAACGGGTCCTGGAACACGACCTGCACCCGGGCCCGCAGCGCGCGCGGCATCCGCCCCGCGACGACCTGCTGCCCGTCCAGCAGGATCCGCCCGCCCTGCACCGGATCAAGGCCAAGGATCATGCGCGTGAGCGTCGATTTCCCGCAGCCCGACTCGCCGACCAGCCCGACGCTTTCGCCCGGCTGCATCAAAAAGCTCACGTCATCGACGGCGCGCAGATGCCCGGTCGGCGCAAAGGGCGCGCGGCGGGGCAGGGCATAGCCGCGGGTCGAGCGCTCGACCCGCAGGATCGGGGGGCCGGGCAGGGCGGGGGCTTGCGCACGCGCCGGGCGGTGCCGCGCCGCCGCCAGCAGGGCGCGGGTATGGGCGTGGGCGGGGGCGCGGAACAGATCGGCGGTGGCGCCCTCTTCGACGATGCGGCCGCCCTGCATGACCGCGACCCGGTCCGCTGTCGCCCCCACGACGGCAAGGTCGTGGGTGATGAGCAGCAGCGCCATCCCCTCGTCCGCGACCAGCCCCCGCAACAAATCCATGATCTGCGCCTGCGTGGTCACGTCGAGCGCGGTGGTGGGTTCGTCCGCGATCAGCACGTCGGGCGCGTCGGCGATGGCCATGGCGATCGCCACCCGCTGGCGCTGGCCGCCCGACAGCTCGTGCGGGAACAGCCCCAGCGGGAACCGCGCGCCGGGCAGTCCGACGCGGTCGAGCCGCAGGCGGGCGACGGCGGCGGCGGCGTCGCGGTCCATGCCGTGGTGGCGGATCAGCACCTCGGCCACCTGTTCGCCGATGGTCATCAGCGGGTTCAGGGCCGTCATCGGTTCCTGGAAGATCATCCCGATCCGGCGGCCGCGCAGGTCCGACATCCGCCGGTCGTCCAGCGCTAGCAGGTCCCGCCCGTCCAGATCGACCCGGCCGGCGGCGCGCCCGCCGTCTGGCAAAAGCCCCATGATCGCCAGCGCGGTCATCGACTTGCCCGACCCGCTTTCGCCCACAAGGCCGGTGATCCGCCCCGGCGGCAGGGCCAGCGTCACGTCGTCCAGCACCGGGCGTCCGCCGATGGCGACCGAAAGCCGCTCGACCCGGATCATGCGGCGCGCGCCTTCAGCCGCGGGTCCAGCGCGTCGCGCAGTCCGTCGCCCAGCAGGTTCAGCCCCAGCACCGTCAGCACGATCACGATCCCCGGCACGATCGCCACGTGCGGGGCCAGCGTCACCATCGTCTGCGCCTCGGCCAGCATCCGCCCCCAGCTGGGCGTGGGCGGCTGCGCGCCAAGGCCGACGTAGGACAGCCCCGCCTCGGCCAGGATGCCAAGGCTGAACTGGATCGTCGCCTGCACGATCAGCGTGCCGGCGATGTTGGGCAGGATATGCTCGGCGCTGATGCGGGGCGCGCGCTTGCCCGCGACCTGCGCGGCGCGCACGTAGTCCAGCGTCCACAGGGGCAGCGCGGCGGCGCGGGTCACGCGGGCAAAGACGGGGATGTTGAAGATCCCGATCGCGACCATGGCGTTCGTGGCCGACGGCCCCAGCGCCGCCGTGATGAGGATCGCGATCACGAGCGAGGGGAAGGCGAAGATCAGGTCGTTGCCGCGCATGATCGCATCGTCGAGCCAGCGCCCCAGCATCGCCGCCGCGGCGAGCCCCAGCGGCACGCCCGCCCCCGCCCCGATCGCCACCGCCAGCACCGCGACGCCAAGCGAGGTGCGCGCGCCCGCCATCAGCATCGACAGGATGTCGCGGCCCAGGTGGTCGGTGCCCAGCCAGTGGACGGCGCCGGGCGGTTGCAGCCTTGCCGCCACCGACATCGCCGTGTGGTCGAACGGCGTCCACGCCAGCGACAGCGCCGCCGCACCCAGCGCGACGGCCGCAAGCGCGCCCCCGGCGATCAGCCCCGCCTTCACCTTGCGCCCCTCAGGCGCGGGTCAACCAGCGCATAGGCCAGATCCACGACGAACGTCACCAGGATGACCGCCGCCACCATCACCAGCACCGAGGACTGCACCACGACCAGATCGCGCTGCGTGATCGCCTGAAAGATCAGGCGGCCAAGTCCGGGCAGGTAGAACACGTTCTCGATGATGATCGCGCCCGCCAGCAGGAACGAGAACTGCATCCCCAGGATCGTCAGCACCGGGATCATCGCGTTCCTGAGCGCGTGGCGGCGCAGCGCCTGCGCGCGCGTCAGCCCCTTGGCGCGGGCGCTGCGGACATAGTCCTGCCCCAGCGTCTCGATCAGGGCCGAGCGCAGGACACGGGCAAGGATCGCGGCCTGCGGCAGCGCCAGCGCCACCGCGGGCAGCGCCAGCGACCGGATCGCGGCCAGCGGCTGGTCCCAGCCCGGAAAGCCGCCCGCGGGCAGCCAGCGCAGCTTGACCGCGAAGACGAGGACCAGCAGCATCGCGAACCAGAAGTTGGGGATCGCCACGCCGACCTGCGCTCCGGCCATCACCACCGCGTCGCCCGCGCGTCCACGGCGCGAGGCGGCATACAGACCGGCCGGAAACGCCACCGCCGCCGCCAGCGCCAGCGCCGCGAGCGCCAGCGGCAGCGACACCTGCAACCGCTCGACGATCATCCCGGCGACCGGGGTGCGATAGGCAAGGCTGGTGCCCAGGTCGCCGGTCAGGACGCCGCCCAGCCAGCGGGCGTAGCGGACGGGCCAGGGCAGGTTCAGCCCCATCTCGGCCCGCAGCGCGGCCAGCGTGTCGGGCCGCGCGCCGGTGCCCAGCATGAAGCTGGCGGGATCGCCGGGAACAAGGTCCACGACCGCGAAGATCACCGCCGACGCGACCAGAAGGCTGACCGCCAGCGTCATCAGCCGGCGAAAGACGGCGGGCGTCACCGCAGCGCCGGCCGCGTCGGGGGCCGCCGCCCGGCCGCGCAGGAACGCCCCGCGCGCGTCATGTGCCCGGCACCTGCACCTTGCCGACCAGCGGCATGTCGTCGGCGGGCGTGACCTCGTGCCGCTCGATCATGCGGTGGACGGGCGGGTCGCCCTCGCCCCGGTGCAGCGCCCGCAGCAGGACGGCGGATTCCGCGTCGGCCTTGGTCCGGCGCAGGTTGTGGCGGATATATTCGTCCCAGGTCGCGATGTGGTAGGTTTCGGACCATTGCTCCGGCTTTTCCAGATCGCGCAGCAGGGCCCAGTTGCGCGCCCCGTCGCGGCGGCGGATGTTGCGCCGCTCGGCCATCAGGGCGAGGAACCGGGGCACGTCGCGCTGGTCGATGACGTAGTCCACCATCACCATGATCGGGCCCGACCGGCTGCGCAGGTCCAGCGCCAGCGCCGGCTCGCGGAACAGGTCGGCGGGGTCGAGATCGCGCTTGCCGAACTCGGGCTGGCGCAGCCACAGGCCCACGACCGCGCCGAACAGCAGCACCCCGCTTGCCACCAGCAGCGAGGTCGAGACCGAGTGCGCGCCCGCGATCGCGCCCCAGATCCACGCCCCCGCCGCCATGCCGCCGAAGGTGGCGGTCTGGTACAGCGCCAGCGCGCGCGCCACGACCCAGCGCGGCGTGGACAGCTGCACCGTCACGTTGAACAGGGACAGCGCCAGCACCCAGCTTGCGCCCGCGGGCAGCAGCGCAAGCCCCTGCAGCCAGACGCGGTCGGTCAGCCCCAGCACCAGCGTTGACAGCGAAAAGCCCAGGAACGCGATGCGGACGACCTGTTCGTTCGTCAGCCGCTTGCGGATGCGCGGGTTCAGCCCCGCGCCAAGGATCGCGCCGACGCCGAAGCAGCCCAGCAGCAGGCCCAGCAGCAGCGACCCGCTGCCCGGATGGTCGCGCGCGATCAGCGGCAGCAGCGCCAGCACCGACACCGCCGACACCCCGAACAGCGCGGCCCGCGCCAGCACCCGGATCAGGTTGGGCGACAGCGCGACATAGCGCAGGCCCGCGGCAAGGGCGGGGCCCAGCGGCTCGCGCGCGATCCGCGCGGTGCGGGGCGGCGGCGACCAGCGGGTCATCGCGACGGCCAGCGGCGCATAGCTCGCCGCGTTGACGGCGAACGCGGCCGCCGCGCCGAAGCCCGCGGTGATCAGCCCGCCGATCGCCGGGCCCACGCTGCGCATCAGGTTGAACCCGACCGAGTTCAGCGTCACCGCCGACGGCAGGTCCTCGCGCGAGACGAGATCGCCCATGCTGGCCTGCCAGGGCGGGTTGTAGATCGCCTGCCCCAGCCCGATCGCGAAGGTGAAGATCAGCAGGCTCCACGGCCGGACCCCGCCCATGTAGGTCAGCACCGCCAGCGCGACCGACATGATTGTCATCACGGCAAGCGCGATCAGCATCAGCCGGCGGCGGTCGAACAGGTCGGCCAGCGCGCCCGACAGCAGCGCGAACAGCATGATCGGCAGGGTGTTGGACGCCTGCACCAGCGCGATCAGCGTGGCGCTGTGGGTCAGCTGCGTCATCATCCAGGCCGCGCCCACGGCCTGCACCATGCCGCCGAAGTTCGACACGATCGTCGCCCCCCACAGGCTGCGGAACGCGGGATAGCGGAACGGCGCGAGAGCGGAGCCTTGCCTCATCTGTGCCTTGTCAGCGACTGGCGCGGCGCGACCGGCGGTCGCGTGCGGGACGTTCGGGGGACCGGATGGTGCGGCACCATGCGGCAGGGCAGGCCGGGGTGCAAGGCCCGGGGTTCGCGGGGCGGGCCGCGCAGGTGCGGTCGGGCCGGCCA
>ERZ501041.27-NODE-27-length-35587-cov-10.185889_pt1 | contig 35587 bp, 30 predicted proteins | sample MGYA00248848_ERZ501041 | MGnify/ENA primary metagenome ERZ501041 (study PRJEB25958, sample SAMN03398573) | human skin metagenome | study: EMG produced TPA metagenomics assembly of the Human Skin Microbiome Metagenome (human skin metagenome) data set.
CCGGGTGTGGCGACCCTCGCCCGCGGCCGCGACGGCGACGACCGCCACGGCACGCCCGCGCTGTTTCAGGCCGACCGCGCCGCGTGGGAGGCGACGCCCGCGCTGCGGCACGAGAACTTCGGCCCATCCGGCGTCCTCGTCCGGCTGGCGGATTTCGACGCCATGCTGGCCGAGGCGCGGGGCCTGGACGGGCAGCTGACCTGCACGATCCAGATGGACGACGCCGACGCGGATCTTGCCCGCCGCCTGCTGCCGGTCCTCGAACGCAAGGCGGGGCGGATCCTCTTCAACGGCTTCCCGACCGGGGTCGAGGTTGCCGATGCCATGGTCCACGGCGGTCCCTATCCCGCCAGCACCAACTTCGGCGCGACCTCGGTCGGGACGCTCGCGATCCGCCGCTTCCTGCGGCCGGTTTGTTTCCAGGACATGCCGGCGGCGCTGCTGCCGGACGACCTGACGGGGGCATGACGATGGGCGTGCGGCTGGAAGGTCTCGACTGGATCGCCGCCGACTGGGGCACGACCCGGCTGCGGGTCTGGGCGATGGGCGCGGACGGCCGGGTGCTGGCCCGTGCGGGGTCGGATCGCGGGATGGGACAGCTGGACCGGGCGGGATACGGGCCTGCGCTTCTGGACCTCGTTGGGCCTTGGCTGGGGAATCGCCCCGATCCCGTGGTGGTGCTGGTCTGCGGCATGGCCGGGGCGCGCACCGGCTGGGCCGAGGCCCCGTACCGCGCGGTCCCCTGCGCGCCGCTCGATCCCGCCCGCGCCACCCGGCCCGACGGCGCGGACCCGCGCCTGTCGGTCCTGATCCTGCCGGGGCTCAGCCAGTCCGCGCCGCCCGACGTCATGCGCGGCGAGGAAACCCAGCTGGCCGGGCTGATCGCCGCGCGCCCCGGCTGGAACGGCGTCGCCTGCCTGCCCGGCACCCACAGCAAATGGGCGCGGATCGAAGGCGGCCGCGTCACCGCGTTCCGTACCTTCATGACCGGCGAGCTTTACGCGCTTCTGGCGGGCCATTCGATGCTGCGCCTGTCGGTGACGGACGCGGAACCCGACCTCGCGGCCTTCGACGCGGCGGCGGCCAGCGGCGCCGGTCTCGCCGACCTCTTTTCCGTGCGCGCCGCCGGGCTTCTGGGCGACGTTCCTGCGGCGGCGGCGGCCGGGCGCTTGTCGGGCCTGCTGGTCGGGGCCGAAATCGCGTCGGCCGAGGCATTCCGCGCGGGCGCGCCGCTTGCGCTGGTGGGCGCGCCCGCGCTGACCTCGCTTTATACCCGCGCGCTGAACGCGCGGGGCGCGGGCGATCCGCCCCTCATTTTCGACGGCAGCGAGATGGCGCTGGCCGGGCTGACCGCGGCGCGCGCCGCCCTGACGAAGGTTCCCGCATGACCGACCACCTGCCCCTGATCGCGATCTTGCGCGGCCTGACCCCGCGCGACGCCGCGCCCGTGGCCGAGGCGCTGATCGGCGCGGGCATCACCATGATCGAGGTGCCGCTGAACTCTCCCGACCCGCTGGACAGCATCGCGGCCATCGCCCGGCTCGCGGGCGACAATGCCGTGGTGGGGGCGGGGACGGTGCTGACGGCGGCGCAGGTGGGGCAGGTGCAGGACGCGGGCGGCACCCTGATCGTGTCGCCGAACGCCGATCCCGCCGTGATCGCCGAAACCCATGCGCGGGGGATGCGAAGCTGTCCCGGCGTCTTTACCGCGACGGACTGCTTTGCGGCGCTTGCCGCGGGCGCGGACGTGCTGAAGCTGTTTCCCGCCGACCGCGCGGGGACCGGGATGCTGAAGGCGCTGCTGGCCGTCCTGCCGAAGGGGCAGCCGGTCTATGCGGTGGGCGGCGTGGATGCGGGCAACTTTGCCGAGTGGCGTCGGGCGGGCGCGTCCGGCTTTGGCATCGGCAGCGCGCTTTACCGCCCCGGCGACGTGGCGGCGACGGTGGGGATGCGCGCGCGCGAGATGGTCGCGGCGTGGCACGCGGGTGACGGCGCATGACCGGCGCCCGCGTCTTCGACCCGCGCGCCTGCGAACTGGGCGAGGGGGCGTTCTGGCACCCCGCGCGGGGCCAGGCCTTCTGGTTCGACATTGCGGCAAGCCGCCTGATGTCCACGGACGGGGCGGAATGGGATTTCGACCGCTCCGTCACCGCCTGCGGCTGGATCGACCGCGACCGGCTGCTGGTCGCGTCGGACACGGCGCTGATCGACTTTGACCTGCGCGACGGAACCCGCCGCGACATCTGCCCGGTTGAAGCGGACAAGCCGGAAAACCGCAGCAACGACGGCCGCGCCGATCCGATGGGCGGGTTCTGGATCGGCACCATGGCGCGCGAAAAGACAAAGAATGCAGGCGCGATCTATCGCCTGTATCGGGGCGAGTTGCGGGTGATCCGCACGGGCGTCACGATCCCGAACTCGATCTGCTTCGCCCCGGACGGCCGGCGCGGCTATTTCTCGGACACCAGGGAACAGCGGGTCTGGACGGTCGCGCTGGACGCGGATGGCTGGCCCGAGGGCGAGCCGCGGGTTTTCATCGACCTGTCGGGCGAGGGGCTGGACCCGGACGGCGCCGTGACGGATGCCGAGGGGCGGATCTGGATCGCCCTGTGGGGCGCGGGCCGCGTCGCCTGCCACGCGCCCGATGGCAGTTTCCTGCACTCGTTCGACGTGCCCGCCACGAACCCGACCTGTCCGGCCTTCATCGGCGAAGGGCTGGACCGGCTGATCGTCACGACCGCGCGCGAGGATCTCGCGACGCCCACCGATAACGATGGCCGCACCTTCGTGATCGACGCGCCGGGCGCGGTCGGCCGCGCCGAGCCAAGGGTCGTGCTGTGACTGCCGCGCGCGCGCCCCAGGTCTTCGATCCGGGCGCGCGCGCGGTGTTCGGCACCACGCCCGACGGGCGGCGGGTGGACCGCGTGGCGATCGCGGGTCACGGCCTGTCGGTCGGGCTGATCACCTGGGGGGCCACGATTCAGGACGTGCGTCTGGCGGGTTATCCGCAGCCGCTGGTGCTGGGCTACCCGGTGTTCCCGCCCTACCTGGTCGAGGGCAAGTCCTGCGGGGCGATCGTGGGCCGCTTTGCCAACCGGATCGGCGGCGCCTCGGCCTTTATCGGTGGGGCGCAGCGGCGGCTGGACGCGAACTTTCTGGGCCGCCACACGCTGCACGGCGGCAGCGACGGCACGGGGGTCCGGCTGTGGCGGCTGGTGGACGCGGGTCCGGATCATGCCACCATGGCCGACACGCTGCCCGACGGCCACATGGGCTTTCCCGGCCAGCTGGACGTCGCGGTCACTTACCGCATCGTGCCCGGCCCCGCGCTCGAGATCGGGATCACCGCCACCACCGACGCCGAGACGGTCTGCAACTTCGCGACCCACGGCTATTGGAACCTCGACGGGCGCGGGGACATTTCCGCGCATGTCTTCCAGTGCGACGCGCCGTGGTTCGCGCCGGTCGATGACGAGCTGATCCCGACCGGCGATCCAGGTCCGGTCAGCGGCACCCGCCACGACTGGCGGCAGGGCGCGGGGATGGCGGATCGCCTTCATGCCGGGCTGATCGACGTGAGCCTGCATCTGTCGGACCGGCGCGCGGCCGTGCCCCGGCCCGTGGCGCGGCTTTCGGCGCCGGATGGGCCGACGCTGACGGTCGAGACGACCGAGCCCGCGATGCAGGTCTATGCGGGCGCGCATCTGAACGGCGGCGCGCCGGGCCTCACGGGCCAGCCCTACGCACGTTTCGCGGGCCTTGCGCTGGAACCGCAGGTCGGTCCCGACGCGCCGAACCGGCCGGGCTATCCCGACCCGGTCCTGCGCGTGGGCGAGACCTACCGCCAGGTCACCCGTTTCCGTTTCACGCCCGGCGAGGAGGCCGGGCTGAAAGCCCCCGCGCGGGGGCAGGCCGGGGCGCCCAGCCCCATGGAGGAGGACAAAGGATGAAACTGTTCGCAGCGGCCCTGCTGGCCACCACCGCGCTTGGCGGCGGGGCGGCCCTGGCCCAGACCGTCGGCTTCGCCCAGATCGGATCGGAATCCGGCTGGCGCGCGGCCGAGACCACCGTGACGCGGGAAGAGGCCGAAAAACGCGGCATCGACCTGAAATTCGCCGACGCCCAGCAAAAACAGGAAAACCAGATCAAGGCGGTCCGGGGCTTCATCGCGCAAGGCGTGGACGCGATCCTGCTTGCCCCGGTCGTCGCCACCGGCTGGGACGAGGTCCTGAAGGAAGCGCAGGAGGCCGAGATCCCGGTCGTCCTGCTGGACCGCCAGGTGGATTCGCCCGACACGATGTACCTGACCGCCGTGGGCTCCGACCTCGTCCACGAAGGCAAGGTCGCGGGCGAGTGGCTGGCAACGGACGTGGGTGACCAGCCCTGCAACGTGGTCGAGCTGCAAGGCACCACCGGCTCGTCCCCCGCGATCAAGCGCAAGCAGGGCTTCGAGGAAGGGATCGCCGGGCACGACAACATCAAGATCGTGCGCAGCCAGACGGGCGATTTCACCCGCGCCAAGGGCAAGGAGGTGATGGAAAGCTTCCTCAAGGCCGAGGACGGCGGCAAGAACATCTGCGCGCTCTACGCCCACAACGACGACATGGCGGTGGGCGCGATCCAGGCGATCAAGGAGGCGGGGCTGAAGCCCGGCACCGACATCAAGGTCGTCTCGATCGACGCCGTGCCCGACATCTTCCAGGCGATGGTCGCGGGCGAGGCGAACGCCACGGTCGAGCTGACGCCCAACATGGCCGCGCCCGCCTTCGACGCGCTCGACGCCTACTGGAAGAACAAGACCGAGCCCGCGAAGTTCATCCAGACGGAATCGAAGCTGTACACGCAGGCGGACGATCCGCAGGCGGTCTACGACAGCAAGAAGGACCTTGGCTACTGAGCATGGCCGGAACCGGGGCGGCCTTCGCGGGCCGTTCCGGCACCGGCGCACTTGGCGCGAAAGGGACGCGGCAATGACCCGACTGCTCGAGGCGCGCGGCCTCACCAAGCTGTTTCCCGGCACGCGGGCGCTCGACGGCGTGGATTTCGACCTGGAACGGGGCGAGGTGCATGCGCTTCTGGGCGAGAACGGGGCGGGCAAGTCCACGCTTATCAAGTGCCTGACCGGCGCCTATCGCCGCGACGGCGGCACCGTGGCGCTCGACGGCGCGGCGATCGACCCGCGCACCACGGCCGACGCGCAGCGGCTGGGGATCGGGACGGTTTACCAGGAGGTGAACCTGCTGCCGAACCTGACCGTGGCCGAGAACCTGATGCTGGGCCGCCAGCCGGTGCGCGGCGGCATGATCCGGGGCCGCGTGCAGTCGCATGCGGCAAGCGACCTGTTGTCCGCCTATGGGCTGTCGATCGACGTGACCCGGCCGCTTGCCGCCTATTCCGTGGCGGTGCAGCAGATCGTCGCCATCGCGCGCGCGGTCACCCTGTCGGGCAAGGTCCTGATCCTCGACGAGCCGACCGCGAGCCTTGATGCGCGCGAGGTCGCGGGGCTGTTCCGCATCATCCGCAACCTGAAAGACCGGGGGCTCGCGGTCGTCTTCATCTCGCATTTCCTCGATCAGGTCTATGCGATTGCGGATCGGGTCACCGTGCTGCGGAACGGGCGCAATGCCGGCGGCGGGCGCACGGCTGACCTCGACCGGCTGGCGCTCGTCCAGATGATGCTGGGGCATGACCTGCACGCGGCCGAGGGGACGCGGGCGCGGCCCGTGGCTCCCGACGCGCCGGTTGCCGCCGCGTTCGACGGTTTCGGCAGGCGGGGCGCGGTCGAGCCGTTCTCGCTGACCGTGCGCCGGGGCGAGGCGGTGGGGCTTGCGGGCCTTTTGGGGTCCGGGCGCACCGAGACGGCCGAGACGATCTTCGGCATCACCCCGCACGACAGCGGCACCGCGCAAGCCGCGGGCCGTCCCGCGCCGCTGCGCAACCCGCGCGAGGCGATCCGCGCAGGGTTCGGCTTCTGCCCCGAGGACCGCAAGACCGACGGCATCGTGGGCGAGCTGACGGTGCGCGAGAACATCCTGCTGGCGCTGCAGGCCCGCCGGGGCTGGTCACGCCCGGTCGCGCGTGCGGAACAGGGCCGCATCGCCGCCGACTACATCCGCCGCCTCGACATCCGCACGCCGTCCGCCGAAAAGCCGGTGGGCCAGCTGTCGGGCGGGAACCAGCAAAAGGTGATCCTTGCCCGCTGGCTGCTGATGAACCCCGACTTCCTGATCCTCGACGAGCCCACGCGCGGCATCGACGTGGGCGCGCATGCCGAGATCATCCGCGTGATCGAGGAGCTGTGCGCGCAGGGCATGTCGCTGCTGGTGATCTCGTCCGAGCTTGAGGAGCTTTCGACCTACGCCCACCGCGTCATCGTGCTGCGCGACCGCGCGCAGGTCGCCGAACTGGTGGGCGAGGACGTGGCCGCCGAGCGGATCGTGCAGGCGATCGCCGCGACACCCGCGCCGGTCCCCGGCCATGCCACGGCGGGGGCCGCGTGATGGGGCAGCTTTTCGCCCGGATCGCGCCGATGCTGGCGACGCTTGTCGTCCTGGTGATCGCCATCACGGTGCTGATGCCGGGCTTTCTGGACATCTCGATCGCCAACGGCCGCCTTTACGGCAGCCCGGTCGACGTGCTGAACCGGGGCGCCCCGGTGGCGCTGCTGGCTATCGGGATGACGCTGGTGATCGCGACGGGCGGCATCGACCTGAGCGTGGGCGCAGTCATGGCCATCGCGGGTGCCGTGGCCGCCCGCGCCATCACGGACGGCTATGGCCTGTCCGCCGCGCTGGGCATGTCGCTGGCGACGGGTCTCGCCTGCGGGTTGTGGAACGGGTTCCTGGTCGCGGTGCTGCGGATCCAGCCCATCGTCGTCACGCTGATCCTGATGGTCGCGGGGCGCGGCATCGCGCAGCTGGTGACGGAAGGGGCGATCCTGACCTTCAACCACCCGGGTCTTGCCTTTCTCGGGTCCGGCGCGGTCGGCGCGGTGCCGGTCCCGATCCTGATCTGGATCGCCGCCGCGATCCTCGCGGGCCTCGTCGTCCGCCGCACCGCGCTGGGCTTCATGATCGAGGCGGTGGGCGTCAACCCCCGCGCCTCGTTCCGGGCCGGCGTCAACACCCGCGCGCTGCTGGTCGCGGTCTATGTCGTGTCCGGCCTTTGCGCCGCCGTCGCGGGTGTGATCGTCGCCGCCGACATCCGCGGGGCCGACGCCAACAACGCCGGGCTGTGGCTTGAACTCGACGCGATCCTTGCGGTGGTGATCGGGGGCAACTCGCTGCTCGGCGGGCGGTTTTCCATCCTCGCCTCGCTGATCGGGGCGATGGTCACGCAGACGGTGAACACGGGCATCCTGCTCGCGGGCTTTCCGCCCGAATACAACCTGCTCATCAAGGCGTGCATCGTACTTGTGATCCTGCTGATCCAGTCGCCGCGCCTGGGGCTTGCCCGACGCATCGGCGCGCGGGTCGGTACACGGCGCCGCGATCCCGCCGGGACCGCGCCATGAGCGCGCGGTTCCTGCCGCTGCTCGCGACCTGCGCGATCTTCGTCGCGGCCTACGCGCTGGCGTGGATGCAGTATCCCAACATCCTGTCCACGCGGGTGATCGGGAACCTGCTGACCGACAACGCCTATCTGGGCATCGCGGCGGTGGGGATGACGATCGTGATCCTGTCGGGCGGGATCGACCTCAGCATCGGGTCGGTGATCGCATTTTCGGGCGTCTTCATCGCCGTCATGCTGCGCGACACCGGGTTGCACCCGCTTGCCGTCTTTGCGCTGCTGCTGGTGCTGACGACGGTGTTCGGGCTGTGCATGGGGGCGCTGATCCACACCTTGGAAATGCCCGCCTTCATCGTCACGCTGGCGGGCATGTTCATGGCGCGGGGCCTCGCCTACGTCCTGTCGATCGACTCCGTCCCCATCGACCACCCGTTCGTCGACGCGCTGTCGTCCAGCTATTACCTGCTGCCCGGCAAAGGGCGCTTCACGCTGATCGCCGGGGTCATGCTGCTGGTCGTGCTGGCGGGCAGCCTGCTGATCCACCGCACGCCCTTCGGCACGCGCGTCCTGGCGATCGGGGGCGATGCGCGAACCGCCGGGCTGCTGGGGGTCCCGGTCGGGCGCACGATCGTCGCGGTCTACGGGATCTCGGGCTTCTGCGCGGGGTTGGCCGGGATCGTCTTTGCGATCTACACCTCGGCCGGGTATTCGCTGGCGACCGTGGGGACCGAGCTTGACGCCATCGCCGCCGTCGTCATCGGCGGGACGCTACTGACGGGCGGGTCGGGCACGGTGCCGGGCACGCTGGTGGGGGTGCTGATCATGGGGCTGATCCAGACCTACATTGTGTTCGACGGTACGCTGTCGAGCTGGTGGACGAGGATCGTGATCGGCGCGCTGCTGTTCGCGTTCATCGTGCTGCAGAAGGGCCTGCTGCGAATCGCCGAGGGCGGCGCACGAGGCTGATCGAAGGCGCTGTTGCCGCTTTTCCATGCAGCCGTGCGCTTGGTGGTCGTGCTGTGACGCGGATTAAAGCACGGCCGCAACGTATTGTTTCGCCGCACTAAAAGCGCGCGCGTGTCGATTTCCCAACAGTCGAAAACGACGACGCAGCGTCAGCCGTCTTGATGACGCCACGTTCCGCGCGGAGGACCCGACTTCGTGCCGCCTGATCGGCGTCGGAGGAACTTAGGGGAGGGTTCGCGCCATGGGTGCGTTCGACTACAAGAATTATACGATCGACCAGTCTGTGGCGCTTGCGCAACTTTCGTTCCGGCTGGCGTCTCAGTCGGTGCTGCAGACGAAAGTCGCGGGCATCAGCATCGATCAGGCGCTGACCGGCCTGCAGGGGACGCTCGGCGTCGGGGCGATTTCCGGCGGGCCGATGCCGCTGGACCTGCCGGAGGGGTGGCGCGATCTGAGCGCGGCGACCATCGGGCTGCAGGGGGCGCGGATCGACGAGTCCGGCTTCATCAAGATGGAAAGCCCGATCACCGGCTGGGCCGACGGCGGGCCGCAGGTCAAGGTTTATGGCGAGTACGGCGCGGATGGGTCGCTCGACCGGGTCTGCATCAGCTTCGTGGCCACCAACAACCTGATCGACGTCGCGGATTACTTTGCGCTGAACAACGACGTGCTGACCGCCTGCATGGTGCCGCTGCTGGATGCGCTTGCCGCCTACATGACCTCGCAGGGGCTGTCGGGTGACGACGTGCTGGTCACTGGCTACAGCCTGGGCGGCGGCCTGACGAACCTGATGGCGCGGGGGGCCGATACGCTCGCGGGCGGGTTCTACGCCGACGCGGACTTCGTCGGACACGAAGCGCCGGTGGTGGTCACCGACGGCAGCGTCCTGAACATCGGCTACGAAAACGACGTCGTCCACCGCCTGACCGGCGAGGCGAGAAGCTTCGACGAGGCGGTGGATCAGGCGGGCCCCGGGCTGTCGAACCCCGACGGCGACTACCACGGCTCGAACGACAACATGGTCATCTTCGACGGCAACTACGCCGCGGCCGGCCTGTCGCTGGCCGTGGACAGCCTGCTGAACCCGTTCGGCTGGTGGGCCCATGTCGGCGCGGTGCTGAGCGACGCAGTCGCGCGGATCGGCAACTCGGCGTTCTACGACCTGACCAACGAGGACAGCGCGATCGTTGTCTCGAACCTGGGCGCCGACTTGCGCGGCACGGTCTGGGTCGAGGATAAATCGGCGCCGACCTCTGACCACTACGGCGATCCCGGCTTCATCGTGGGGACCAGCTTCGCCGACAAGCTGCGCGACGGGCAGGCCAACGACTACCTCGACGGCGGCGCGGGCAGCGATGTGATCCGCACCGGGTCGGGCATGAACGTGGTCGAGGGTGGGTCGGGCAACGACACCCTGCGCGTCCTGACGACCGCCGCCGGTGCCTCCGCCTACCGGCTGGCCGACGGTACGCTGGTCGTGGCGACCGCGGACGGGCTGACGCTCGCGCGCGGGATCGAGGATGTGGAGCTGTCCCATTACGGCCCCTTGGGCGTGGTCGAGCACGTCACCGACTACTCGATCCAAAGCGACCGGCTCGAGGACGACCACTGGTCGGCGTTCGAGCTGGGCGACCGCGACATCCGCTTCGGCCGCGCGGTCGAGGGCGGCGCGAACGCCGACACGCTGTCGGGGCGCGCGGTGTTCGGGCAGGGCGGCAACGACCGGGTGTCGGGCACGACGGCCAACGACCTGCTGCATGGCGGGCGCGGGCAGGACGTGCTGACGGCGGGCGCGGGCGGCGACCGGCTCTACGGGGCCGAGGACGCGGACCGGCTGGTCGCCGGCGCGGGCGGCACCCTGAACGGCGGGCACGGCAACGACGTGTTCGTGTTTACCCCGCAGGCCACCGGCACGGTCACGGTCGAGGACTTCAACCTCGCCGCGCACGAGGCCGACCGGATCTCGCTGACGCAGTTCCGCGACTTCGCGGGCGTGATGGCGGCGGCGCGGCAGGTGGGCGACGCGGTCGACATCCGCACGGGCGGCCTGACGATCCACATCGAGGATACGCGCCTGTCGGACCTGTCGGCGGACGACTTCCTGTTCGTCTGACGGGCGGGCGGTTGAAAGACCGGCGGCGGCTCGCGCGCGCGGGCCGCCGTTTCATTTGGTCGCCGCGTTTTCCAGCCCGAGGAACGCGGCCAGCTCGCGCGCCGCAGCCCCACCCGCACGGTTCGCGCCGATGGTGGACGCGGACGGCCCGTAGCCGACCAGGTGAATGCGCGGGTCCTTCGCAACCCGGGTCGCAAGCCGCCCGTCCATCACGATCCCGCCGCCGTCCTCGCGCAGCTGCAACGGCGCGAGGTGGTCGAGCGAGCTGCGAAAGCCCGTGCACCACAGGATCACGTCGGCGCGCGTCTCGGATCCGTCGGGCCAGCGCACGCCGGTCTCGGTCAGCGCCTCGAACATCGGCTTGCGGTCCAGGACGCCCCGGTCGCGCATGGCGCGGATCGCGGGCGACAGGGGCAGGCCGGTGACCGACACGATCGAGGCGGGCGGCAGGCCGCGCCGGACCCGGTCCTCGACCAGCGCCACGGCGGCGCGGCCGTCATCCGCCGTGAAGGGCGCGTCGCGGAACACCGGAGCCGTCCGCGTGACCCAGGTGGTGCGGGTCACGCGCGAAATCTCGTCCAGAAGCTGGATGGCCGATATGCCTGCGCCCACGACGATGACGTGCTGCCCCGCGAACGCGGCGGCGGTCCGGTAGTCCTTGGTGTGAAGCTGCGCGCCACGGAACAGGTCGCGGCCGGGGTAGTCGGGGATGAAGGGCGTTTCCCACGTGCCGGTCGCGTTGATGATGCCGCGGGCAGAGAAAACAACGCGCTCGGTTTCGACCCGCAGCCGCTCGCCCCGGTCGCAGACGACGTTGACCTTGACCGGTCGATGGACGCGCAGGTCGAAGGTCCGTTCGTAGGCCTGGTAATAGCGCGGGACCGCATCGGCCGCCGGAACCGACCCCGAGGCGTCGGGATCGACCACGTCGGTCATCCGCATGCCGGGCAGGTCGTGGACGCGGTTGGCGGTGGCGAGGGTGAGCGACGGCCAGCGGAACTGCCACGCCCCACCCGGACCGGGCGACTGGTCGAAGGTCACGAAGTCGCGGTCGGGCGCAAGGCCGATCTGGCGCAGGTGCCAGGCCGAGGACAAGCCCGCCTGACCCGCGCCAATGACGGCGACGTCCACCTTGATTGCAAGGACGGGGCTGGCGGGATCGGGCATGGCCGTGCCTTCGATGACTGTCGCGGCACTATCCCGTGGCGGCGGCCGGACCTCAACCGCACGAACGAAAGCGCCGCCCCAGAAGGGACGGCGCAGCCTTGTAAAACCTTAGCCGATCACTCGGCGGCGAACTGGTTCATCGTGTTCGCGTGGCCGCCCGCCTTCAGCGCGCGCTCGCCCGACACCATTTCCTTGAACGTGTCGCCCAGGTCCGAGCCGACCTCGTGCTGGTGCTTGACCGCCGAGACGCCGCGGCGGATTTCCTCGCGCTGCACGGTCTTGACGTAGGCCAGCATCTTGTCCTCGCCGAAATAGCCGCGCGACAGCTCGTCCACCGACTTCGCGGTCAGGTGGAAGGTCGGCAGCGTGATGAGGTTGTGGAACACGCCCGCGCGGGCCGAGATGTCGGTCTGGAAGCGGGCCAGACGCGCGTCCGCCTCAAGCCCGATCTCGGATGCGTCGTAGTCCGCCTTCATCAGCTCGTTGCCTTCCGGGTAGTCGGCGGCCTGGATCTTGCCCTCGGCGATCCACTGGTCGCGCACCTGCTTGCGAAGGTTCAGGGTCCAGTTGAAGCTGGGCGAGTTGTTGTAGGTCAGCTTGGCGTTCGGCACTTCCTTGCGGACCTCGGCCACCATGCCGGCGATCTCATCCACGTTCGGGGTGTCGGTCTCGATCCACAGCAGGTCCGCGCCGCCATCGCGCAGGCTGGCAACGCAGTCCTCGATCACGCGGGCGCGGCCGGTGCCTTCCTGGAACGGGAACAGGCCGTTCGGCAGGCGGACAGGTTTCACGAACTCGCCGCCCTGGAAGATCGCGAGCTCGCCTTCCTGGATCGGGTTGGCTTCGGTGATCTGCTCGGTCTTGAGCCACTTGATGTACTGGCTGGCCAGATCGCCCGGGCGCTGGCTGACCGGCACCTTCTGGGTCAGGCCGGCGCCAAGGCTGTCGGTTCGTGCGACGATCACGCCCTCGTCGACGCCCAGCTCCTCGAAGGCGAGGCGGCAGGCGCGCAGCTTTTCGATGAAGTCCTCGCGCGGGACGGTGACCTTGCCGTCCTGGTGGCCGCACTGCTTGGCGTCCGACACCTGGTTCTCGATCTGCAGGCAGCAGGCGCCGGCCTTGATGAGTTCCTTGGCCAGCAGGTAGGTCGCGTGTTCGTTGCCGAAGCCCGCGTCGATGTCGGCGATGATCGGAACCACGTGGGTCTCGAAGTTGTCGATCTGGTCGATGACCTTCTTGCGCTCGGCGTCCGAGCCCGCCGCCTTCAGCGCGCGGAACAGGTCGTTCATCGCGACTTCGTCCGCCTGGCGCAGCGAGGTGTAGATTTCCTCGATCAAGTCGGCGACGGCGGTCTTTTCGTGCATCGACTGGTCGGGCAGGTGGCCCCAGCGGTTGCGAAGCCCCGCGACCATCCAGCCCGACAGGTAGACATAGGTGCCCTTGGCGGTGCCGCGCATCCGCTTGACGGCCTTGATCATCTGCTGGGCGTGAAAGCCCGACCAGCAGCCGAGCGACTGGGTGAACTTCGACGCGTCGGCGTCATAGGCCGCCATGTCGGCGCGCATCACCACCGCCATCTCGCGGGCGATGTCCAGGTGGGTGTCCCAGGTGTTCTGCAGCCGCAGCTGCACGATGTCGTCGACCGACACCCCGCCGGCGGTCTGGCCGGAGGGGTAGCGGGCCGAGATCTCGGCGTGCAGGTCGCTGAAGGTCTTGCGGGGCATCGGTAGTCCTTTCGTGGGTCGATCAGTCTGGCGCGCATCGCGCGCGGTTGGTGGCAGGATAGCTGCGCCGCCGGGCGTCGACGGCCCGGCGACGGTCGTTGGGTCGGTCGTCAGTCGAGCGCGTTCAGCAGGTCGTAGGCGGCCGTGGTGATGAAGTCGGGCAGGGTGTCGGCGGTCGCCGCTTCCTGCACGATGCGGGCGGCGCTGGCGTAGCGGCCGCGGTGAAAGCCGTTCGGCCCGAGCCGGTCGAGGATCGCGACGATCTCGGCCTGCACCATCTCGCCCAGCCAGTCGGCGGTCAGGCGGCGCTCGCCGCCCTCGGTCAGCTCGACCGCCGCCCCGTGGCGGATCCACTGCCACAGCTGCGCGCGGCTGATTTCGGCGGTCGCGGCGTCCTCCATCAGGCCGTTGATCGGCACCGCGCCACGGCCCGAAAGCCACTGCGCCAGGTATTCGATCGCGACCGAGACGTTTGTGCGGACGCCCTGTTCGGTAACGCGGCCCTCATGCGGCTTCAGCAGCATGGCGGGTTCGATGCGCCAGCCCTGACGCTGCTTGCGGATCTGGTTCATGCCCGGCATTTCGGCGTCGAACACTTCCATCGCGACGGGGACCAGGTCGGGGTGCGCGACCCAGGTGCCGTCATGGCCCAGCTGCACCTCGCGCAGCTTGTCGGCGCGGACGCGGGCGAAGGCTGCGTCGTTCGCGGCCGGGTCGTCCTTGACCGGGATCGCGGCGGCCATGCCGCCCATCGCGTGGATGCCGCGGCGGTGGCAGACCTTGACCAGCCGCGCCGCGTAGCCCGCAAGGAAGCCCCGGTCCATCGTGACTTCGGCCCGGTCGGGCAGCACATAGGCGCCGTGCGCCCGCAGCGTCTTGATGTAGCTGAAAATATAGTCCCAGCGCCCGCAGTTCAGCCCGGCGATGTGGTCGCGCAGCTGCCACACGATCTCGTCCATCTCGAACGCGGCCGGCAGCGTCTCGATCAGGACGGTCGCCTTGATGGTTCCCGCGGGCAGGCCCACGCGATCCTGTGCGAACAGGAACACGTCGTTCCAGAACCGCGCCTCGTCGTGGCTTTCGATCTTGGGCAGGTAGTAGAACGGCCCGCGTCCGGTTTCCGCAAGCGCGGCGCCGTTGTGGAAGATGTTCAGGCCAAAGTCGAACAGCGCCGCCGACACGGGCTGGCCCGCGATCAGGACGTTCGCCTCGTGCATGTGCAGGCCGCGCGGGCGGACGATCAGGACGGCGGGCGCGTCGCCGACGCGGTAGGACTTGCCGGTGGTCGCGTCGTCGTGTTCCAGCGTGCCGTCGCGGTAGTCCAGCATGTTGGCGTGGCCCGCGATGATGTTGCCGAAGCTGGGCGAGGTCGCGTCCTCGAAATCGGCCATGAAGACCTTGGCGCCCGAGTTCAGCGCGTTGATCATCATCTTGCGGTCCACCGGCCCGGTGATCTCGACCCGGCGGTCCTTCAGCGCGTCGGGGACCGGCGCCGCTTCCCACATGCCCTGCCGGATGTCGGCGGTTTCGGCCAGATAGTCGGGCAGCTCGCCGCGGTCGATGCGGGCCTGGCGGCGCTTGCGGGCGATCATGAGGGCGTTCAGGCGCAGCGAGAAGCGCCCCTGAAGTTCTTCCAGGAATACCAGCGCGTCGGCGGTCAGGACGCGATCCACGCCCGGCGCGTCGCGCAGGATGACGGGCGGAAGGCTGGTGGGCTGACGATCGAGCGGCATGGCGAATCTCCGTGACTGGATATTGTCACAGTAGTAATGTCAGCGAGCCGACACACGCGGCAACGGGTCAGCCTGTCACGATCCGTTAGTCACGAACGATCGTTTTGTAAGGATTGTCACACATGGCCGATCGCTCGGAAAAGCTCATCGTCGGCCAGCGGCTCAAGGTCCTGCGGCGATCGCTGGGGCTGACGCAGGCGCAGATGGCGGCCGAGCTTGGGGTGTCGGCCAGCTACATCACCCTGATCGAGGCGAACCAGCGCCCGGCCTCGGCCAAGCTGCTGATGAAGCTGGCCGAGGTCTATGACCTCAACATCTCCGAGCTGTCGCCGTCGATCGACGCGCAGCTGGCGGCCGATTTCGGCGCGGCGGTGAAGGACCCGGTCCTCGACCTCGCGAACCTGCCGCGGACCGAGGTCGAGGCAGTGCTGCAGGCCTCGCCCCGGCTGGCCGCGGCCTTCGTGCGGCTGCACGAACGCCACCACGAATCCGTGCTGCGCCCAGATGACCAGGACAACCCGCTGGCCGACCGCGACAAGGTCGAGGTGCTGGCCGGCAGTTCGCGCCCGGTCGATGCGGTGCGCGGCTGGCTTTACGCGCGCCGCAACCACATCGACGAGCTGGACCGCGCCGCCGAGGGCATGGCGGAGGAGCTGAAGCTGCACCGGTCCGAGCCGCATCTGGCGCTGACCCAGCGCCTTGCCGGGCACAAGATCCGCGCGCGCATCCTGCCCGCCGACGTGATGGGCGAGCAGCTGCGCCGGTTCGATCCGCACAACAAGGAACTGATGCTGTCGGAACTGCTGGCCCAGCCCAGCCGCCGTTTCCAGATCGGCGTGCTGCTGGCGCGGCTGGAACAGGAACCCGCGATCTCGCGGCTGGTCGAGCAATCGGGGATCGACGACCCGGCGGCCGTGTCGCTGCTGCGCGTCAGCCTGGCCAACTACTTCGCGGCCGCGGTGATGATGCCCTATGCCCGCTTTCTGGCCGCCTGCGAATCCACCCGCTACGACATCGAACTGCTGTCGCACCGCTTCGGCACCAGCTACGAACAGACGGCGCACCGCATGTCGACGCTGCAGCGCGAGGGGGCGCGGGGAATCCCGTTCTTCTTCGTCCGCGTCGATCGCGCGGGCAACATGACCAAGCGGTTCAGCGCCGGCCGGTTTCCGTTTTCCCGCTTCGGCGGGACCTGCCCCTTGTGGAACATCCACGCCGCGTTCGAGGCGCCGGGGCAGATGCTGACGCAGGTCATCCGCATGCCCGAGGGGACGAGCTATTTTTCCATCGCCCGCACGATCACGCGGGCGGGGGGCGTTCACGGGTCGCCCGCGCAGCGTCTGGCCGTCGGGCTTGGCTGCGACGTGGCCTATGCGCCGCGCCTCGTCTATGCCGACGGGATCGACCTTGGCCGCACCCGGCCGGTGGACATCGGCCTGAACTGCTATCTGTGCGAGCGCCCGGACTGCGCCGCCCGCGCCCACGCGCCCCTGAACCGCAGGCTCAAGGTCAACGAGCGCGAGCGCAGCCTTGCGATCTTCAACTTCGAGGCGTCCTAGGGGCGTAGAGCGCCGCGTTCTCGGCCCGGATCCGTATCGTCAGGACGATCGCGTTCAGGACCGAGAAAACGACCGCTACCCAGACAAGGCCAAGGACCAGCGGCGCGACCGCGATCTCGGCCACCACCAGCGTATAGTTCGGATGCCTGATCCAGCGGAACGGCCCGCGCCGGACCAGCGGCTCGCCCGTGACGATGATCCGCGTGGTCCATCGCGGCCCCAGCGTGGCGAGGATCCAGACCCGCAGCGCCTGCAACACCGCGAACGCCGCCAGGAACAGCGGCTGCACCGGGTTGCCCCAGCCCGCCAGGGCGATGGCGGCAAGCCAGCCCGCATGCAGCGCGACGATCAGCGGATAATGCCGCGCCCCGTGTTCCACCGCGCCCTGCGCGAGCAGGCGGCGCGTGTTGCGGCGCGCCAAAACCAGCTCCGCCAGCCGCTGCACGACCAGAAAGCCGATGAACAGCGCCGACGGCAGGACGGCGTCAGGCATCGACCGGCAGCATCGACAGCGTGAACCCGGGGCCAAGCGCGGCCAGCATCAGCCGACCCGTCGGGCGCGCGGCAAGCACCTTTTGCAGCACGAACATGACCGTCGGCGCGGACATGTTGCCCGCCTCGCGCAGCACCTCGCGCTCGGCACTTAGGCTGCCGGGCGCAAGCGCCAGCGCATCTTCCAGCGCGGTGATGACCTTGGCGCCGCCGGGGTGGCAGACCATCCGCTCGATCGGGCGATCGCCCATCGCGGGCAGGCTGCTTGCGACGGCCGCGGCGATCTCGGCCGTGACGAAGCCGGGGATCGAGCGGTCGAACACCACGCCAAGCCCCGCGTCGTCCACGTCCCAGCCCATGATCTGCAACGTGTCGGGCCACATGTGCTGCGCCCCGCGCCCGACTACAGGACCGTGGTCGGCGGGGTCCGAACTCAGCACCGCCGCGCCCGCGCCGTCGCCGAACAGCGCGGTGGCGATGATGTCCGCCTTTTGCATCCGGTCCATGCGGAACAGAAGCGTGCAGGTTTCCACCGCGACGACCAGCACCCGCGCGCCGGGCCGGGCCGCCGCGATCTCGCGCGCGATGGACAGGCCCGACACCCCGCCCGCGCAGCCAAGGCCGAACACCGGCACCCGCAGCAGGTCGGGGCGAAACCCCATCTCGACCGCCGCCCGCGCTTCCAGCGTGGGGGTGGCGACACCGGTCGAAGAGATGGTGACGACCGCGTCGATCCGGTCCGCGCTGAGCCCCGCATCGGCGAGCGCGCCCCGGGCCGCATCCCGGAACAGGTCCATCGCGCCGGCGACGTAAGCGTCGTTCCGCGACGCCCAGCCGTGCGGCAGGCCGAACCAGTCGAGCGGCACGACCGAATGGCGGCGGTCGATGCCCGCGTTCTCGAAGGCGGGGACCATGCGTTCGAACGTGGCGTATCGGGGGCCCAGCACCTCGCGCGCGCGGGCGACGACGTCACGCTGGACCAGCACGTTCGGTGGCAGCGCGGTCGCAAGACCCGTCAGCCGCACTTCGCATGTCGGGCCCGTCGGGCGGGTTGGGCCTGTGGGATTCGTGTCGGGATCGGCCGTCATGCTGCGCCCTCCGGCGTCGGGGACGGCTTTCCAGGATGCCGAACCGGGACATCTTTGCACCGGATCGCGGTGTTGTCACCCGGCGAGAGGCGGCCGGTGCGCCGCCGGCGCTTTCGGCCCGCCGCGCCCCGTGCGAGACTGGCTGCATGATGATTCATGACCGTTCAGGCAGCCGCCGCCCTATGACCCGCCGTCCTTTTATCAGTGGCCAGATCACCCGCCGCCAGGCCCTCGCAGGAACTGCGGCCATCGCCGGTGCCGCCGTGCTGTCCGTGTCGATGCTGGGCCGGGCCGCCGTGGCGGCCCCCCGCGCCAACCCGATGCCGGACGAGCTGCGCCGCGCGCTGGAAGACGATCCGCGCGCGCCCGTCCTTGGCAACCCCCGCGGCAACGTCACCCTGACCGAGTTCTTCGACTACAACTGCAGCTATTGCCGCAAGATGCTGCCGACGATGCAGAAGCTGATCGCCGCCGACCCCGACCTGCGGGTCGTCCTGCGCGAGTTGCCGGTCTTTGGCGAGGGATCGTATTTCGCCGCCCGCGCCTCGCTCGCCTCGACGGGGCAGGGCCGCTACCCGGATTTCCACCGCGCGCTTCTGTCGATGCGCGGCCAGGCCGAGGAAGCTTCCGTGATCGCGACCGCGACCCGGATCGGCCTCGACGTGGCCCGGCTGCGCAAGGACATGGAGCAGGACTGGATCGTGGACCAGCTCGCCACGACGCTGGAACTGGCCGACCACATGAGCCTGATGGGCACGCCGAGCTTCATCGCCGGCGACGAGGCGGTGTTCGGCGCCATGAGCCTGGGCGAATTGCAGGGGCTGGTCACGCGGGGGCGCGCGGCGCTGGGGTAGGGTTACGGGCGAGGGCGTCCGTGAAATCGACAAAAGTGGAAGCGTTTTGTTCGTCCACTTGATGCGTTGTCCCGGTATTCCGCTTCGTTTACTTAACCCGCGAAATCCTGGTCACGAGTTGCCGAGCATTATCAGCATTCCATAATTGCTTTCGCTATCCGATTTGCGCCATTCACGCGCCGTGCGATCACGATGTGTGATCCGGTGCGAGGGTGGTTATGAAGATCAGTAATGCGTTTTACCTGGTAATGATCGTGGCGGTTTCGGCCTGCGCCTCATCGACCGTGCAGCCGATGTCCAAGGATACGTTCAAGATCGACACGATCGCGGCGCCCGCGTGCGGTCCGAACGGCGCAAGAAACGTCGCGTTCAAGACCGCGGCGATCGAGGTCATTCGGCGCGGGCATGACAAGTTCATTCTCGTCGGCGACAACTCTGACGAAAGCTTCTGGTCGGGCGACCACAAGCAGGGCATGATCGTGAAGGTCATTCCCGAAAACAGCGTCGAGGCGTCGAACGCTCTGTCGGCGCGCGAACAGCTCGGGTCCGACTGGCGGAAGATGCTGACCAAGGGCGCGCCCGTGACGTGCAGCTGAAACCCGGCTGCACGCCGGACGACGCGGAAGCGAGGCGCGCTGTTCGGCACAGCGGGCCTGCTGTCCGGTCGCGGGGTGGTGGGCGGTGAGGGGCTCGAACCCCCGACATTTTCGGTGTAAACGAAACGCTCTACCAACTGAGCTAACCGCCCGCGAGCGGGGTTATGCCGTGTGGTGTCGGACGGTGCAAGCTGAGAGCCACCGGCATCCCCAAGCCGCCTTCGGCAGATCGCGGACGATCCCGCGGCCGTCGCGGCCACGGGCCGCCAGCAACTCAGACGGCGATCTTGCGGTCGTCGTCGGGGCCGCCGGGGCGGGTGTCGCCGGGGGAATCGCTGCCCTTGCGGTGCCTGCGCGGCAGGCGCGGCTTGTCCTCAGCCTCGGGCTGATCCGGTGCGGCCGAATGTTCGTCCATGAAGTTCAGGACGAGCGGGCGGATCCGCAGCCGCCAGCTTTTCCCCGCGAAGATGCCGTAGTGGCCCGCGCCGGGTTCCAGGTGATGGGCCTTGTTCGCGTCCGGCACGCCGCTGCAAAGCGCCAGCGCCGCGACGCACTGGCCGGGGGCCGAGATGTCGTCGTCGGTGCCTTCGACGGTCATGATCGACACGTCGCGGATCGCGGTCAGGTCGGCCGGGCGGCCGCGCACCGTGAAGGCGTTCTTCGCGACCTCGCCGTTCTGGAAGATGCGTTCGACGGTGGACAAATAGAACTCGGCCGTCATGTCCATCACGGCCAGGTATTCGTCGTAGAACTTGTTGTGCTTGTCGTTTTCGGACGCGGTGCCGCTGGCCTCGGCCTGGATCTGGTCGGCGAATGCGCGGCCGTGCGTTTCGGCGTTCATGGCGATGAACGAGGACAGCTGCGCGAGGCCGGGATAGACCATCCGGCCCGCGCCGCGATACTTGAACCCGACCTGCTGGATCATGAACGCGTCCAGTTCGCCCATCGTGACGCGATGGCCGAAATCTGTCACGTCGGTCGCGGCGGCGTCGGGGTCGATCGGGCCGCCGATCAGCGTCAGGGTGCGGGGCTGCGCCTCGGGCGCGTCCTGCGCCAGCATCGCGGTCGCGACCAGCGCCAGCGGCGCGGGCTGACAGACCGCCACCACGTGAAGGTTGGGGCCGAGGTGGCGGATGAAGTCCACCAGGTATTCGGCATAATCCTCGACATCGAACTGGCCTTCGCTGACCGGGATGTCGCGGGCGTTGGTCCAGTCGGTGATCCAGACGTCGCAGTCGGGCAGCAGCGACGTGACGGTCGAGCGCAGCAGCGTGGCATAGTGGCCCGACATCGGCGCGATCAGCAGCACCCGCCGTTCCATCGGGTCGCGCCGGGCGACGCGGAAGCGGACGAGGTTGCCGAACGGGCGCGCAAGCTCCTGTTCGACATAGACCATGTGGTCCTGCCCCTCGGCGCCCAGCACCGGCGGGATGTCCCAGTCGGGCTTCACGATCATGCGGCGGAAGCTGCGTTCGGCCACGCGGCCCCAGGCGCTGATCAGCCGGAACATCGGGTGCGGCGCCATCGCGAAGGCGGGGTAGGCGCCGAATGCGCGCGCGGTCGCGCCCATCCATTCGTTCGTGTTCCGAATGGTTTCCATCGCGTCGTAGGACGCGATGCCGCGAAAGCCCTTGTACATCATCCGGTGCCGGCCTTTGCCGTTTCGCGCCTTGCCGCGGGTTTACGCCCCGGCTGCGCCATGTCAATCTGATCTACAGCTACGGAGGAGACGCGGTCATGGCAAGCGATCAGGACGGCGACCCAGGAAACGATCAGAAGCCTGATGCGGGTTTGCAAGGGTCGAAGCCGTCCGGCGAACGGCGCGGCGGCGGCGGGCAGGACGAAGACGGGGTTCACCGCCCCAAGCTCGCCAAAGAACGGGATCGGCTCGGGCCGCGCGGCGCACAGGTCGAAGAGCGCCCGCCCCGCGCCGAAACTGCCGGTGAAGCCGATCGCCTTGATGAGCGGATGGCGCACCACGGCGTGACCCAGGTCGTTGCTGTCGCCCTGCAACAGCGCGAACACGCCCGCCGGCATGCCGGTCGCGCGGATTGCGTCGAGGATCGCGCCCGCGACCAGCTCGGACGTGCCGGGATGGGCCGGGTGACCCTTGACGATGACCGGGCAGCCCGCCGCCAGCGCCGACGCCGTGTCGCCGCCCGCGGTCGAGAAGGCGAGCGGGAAGTTCGAGGCGCCGAACACCGCGACAGGCCCAAGCGGGCGCTGCACCAGCCGCAGGTCGGGGCGCGGCGCGGGCTTGCGGTCGGGCAGCGCCGGGTCGTGGCGCAGGTCGAGATGGCGCCCCGCCTCGATATGGTCGGCGAACAGCCGCAACTGGCCGGTGGTGCGCCCGGTCTCGCCCACCAGCCGCGCCTCGGGCAGGCCGGACTCGGCCACGGCGCGGGGTACGATCGCGTCGCGGCGCGCGTCGATTCCGCCCGCGATGGCGCGCAGGAAGGCGGCGCGGTCGGCGCGCGAAGTGGCGGCGAAATCCGCGAAGGCAGCTTCGGCCACGTCGGCGGCGCGCCGCACCTCGGCGGCACCGGCGCTCTGCACCGTCAGCGGCGCGGCGTCGCCCATCGTCACGGCGGCGAAGCTTTCGCCCCCTTCCACCCATTCGCCCGCGATCAGGTGCAGTCCGGTCAGTGTCATCGTCAATCCTCGAATGCGTCGGTCACGACGCGGCGGCCCAGCATGAAGGCGTCGGCGACCAGCACCTGCGGGCGCATGTCCACGTCGGCGCGGCGGGTGGCGATCAGGTCGGCGAAGCGGGCGTAGATGCCGTCGTATTCGCTGGCGAGCGTCTCGGCGCTGGACAGAACCTCTCCCCCCGCCCGCACCTGCGCACCGCCGCCGGTCAGTTTCAGCGTGCCGTCGTCGGTTTCGACCGTGATGTCCCAGGTCTGCGGGCCGGTCTGTCGCCAGTCGAAGTCGGCGTCGATCCCCGCGCCCGAGGCGGTGACGAGATCGAGCCGGGCGGCGATCGGCGTGTCGCGGTTCGACGGAAACGCCAGTTCCGCGCCGCCCAGCCGCACGGCGTCGGGCAGGATCTCGGTCAGGACCGACAGCGCGTTGATGCCCGGGTCGAAGACGCCAAGGCCGCCCGCTTGCCAGATCCAGTCCTGCCCCGGATGCCAGCGCCGCACATCCTCGCGCCAGACGATCCGCGCGCCCGTGACGCGGCGGTCCGCAAGCCAGTCGCGTGCGGGCCCGACCCCTGCCGCGTGGCGCGAATGCCAGGTCGCGTAAAGGACGCGGCCATGGGCGGCGGCCAGTTCCGACAGGATCGCGACCTCGGCCAGCGACGCGCCGGGCGGCTTTTCCAGCAGCACGTCGCGCCCGGCCAGCAGCGCCTCGCGCGCCAGGGCAAAGCGGACCTGCGGCGGCACGCACAGCGCGACGGCGGTGATGCCGGGACTGGCGGCAAGCATCGCGGACAGGTCTTCGAACGCATCGACCCCTTCGGCGCGGGCGTTGCGGCTGACCGTCGCGGCAAGGTGGAACGCGGGGCTGCGGGCGATCGAGGGCACGTGCTGGTCCACGGCGATCTTGCCCAGTCCCACGATCGCGATCTGCGTCACGCCAGTGGACGTCACGCCTGCGGGTGTCACGTCAGTGGCTGTCACGGCCAACCTCCGCGCCCCGGCAGCCGACGAGAAAGTCGAAGTCCGCGCCCTTGTCCGCGCCCTGAACGTGGTCGTGGAAGATGCGGGCGTAGCCCCCTTTCGGCTGCGGCACCGGGGTGTTCCATGCCGCCAGCCGGGCCGCGATCTCGTCGTCGGGCACGTCCAGATGCACGCGCCGCGCGTCCACGTCGATCTCGATCATGTCACCGGTGCGGACGATCGCCAGCGGACCGCCCGCCGCCGCCTCGGGCGAGGTGTGCAGCAGCACCGTGCCGTAGGCCGTCCCCGACATGCGCGCGTCCGAGATCCGCACCATGTCGGTGATCCCCTTGCGCAGCACCTTGGGCGGCAGGCCCATGTTGCCGACCTCGGGCATTCCCGGATAGCCGCGCGGCCCGCAGTTCTTGAGGACCATCACGCAGTCCTCGTCGATATCAAGCGCCTCGTCGTTGATGCGCGCCTTGTAGTCGTCGATGTCCTCGAACACGACGGCGCGGCCGCGATGTTTCATCAGGTGGGGGCTTGCGGCCGAGGGTTTCAGCACCGCCCCGTCGGGCGCGAGATTGCCGCGCAGGACGACGATCCCGCCATGCGCGGTCAGCGCGCGCTCGACCGGCAGGATCACGTCCTCGTTCCAGTTCCGCGCGTCCTTCACCTGTTCCCACGCGGTCTGGCCGCTGACCGTCAGGGCGTCGCGGTTCAGCAGCCCCGCCTCGCCCAGCCGCTTGAGGACCACGGGCAGGCCGCCGGCATAGAAGAACTCCTCCATCAGGTACTTGCCCGACGGCATCAGGTTCACGATCGTCGGCACGTCGCGCCCCAGCCGGTCCCAGTCGTCCAGCGTCAGGTCCACGCCCACGCGGCCCGCCATCGCCAGCAGGTGGATCACTGCGTTGGTCGATCCGCCGATGGCGCCGTTGCAGCGAATCGCGTTCTCGAACGCCGCGCGGGTCATGATGTCGGACGGTTTCAGGTCGTCCTTGACCATCTGCACGATCCGCCGGCCCGTCATCTGTGCCATCGTCCGGCGGCGCGCATCCACCGCCGGGATCGCGGCATTGCCCGAAAGCGCCATCCCCAGCGCCTCGGCCATGCTGGCCATCGTGCTGGCGGTGCCCATCGTGTTGCAGGTGCCGGTGGACCGGCTCATCGACGCCTCGGCCTCCAGGAACTCGTCCTGCGTCATCTCGCCCGCCTTCACGGCCTCCGAGAACTTCCACAGATGCGTGCCCGAACCCACCCGCTCGCCCCGGAACCAGCCGTTGAGCATCGGCCCGCCGGTCACGACGATGGACGGGATGTCGGTGGACGCGGCACCCATCAGAAGGCTGGGCGTGGTCTTGTCGCAGCCGACCATCAGCACGGCGCCGTCGATGGGCTGGCCGCGCATCGCCTCCTCGACCGCCATCGCGGCGAGGTTGCGAAACATCATCGCCGTGGGACGGAAGGTGCTTTCGCTGGCCGAGAACACGGGCACCTCGACCGGGAAGCCGCCCGCTTCCCACACCCCGGCCTTCACCTTTTCCGCCAGCTCGCACAGGTGGCCGTTGCAGGGGGTCAGGTCGGACCACGTGTTCATGATGCCGATCACGGGGCGGCCGTCGAACAGGTCGTGCGGGTAGCCCTGGTTCTTCAGCCAGCCCCGGTGATAGATCGCGTCGCGCGAGGTGCCGCCGTACCATTCCTGCGAACGCAGGCGACGCGGCCAGGGTGCGGGGATGAACGCCATCAGAGCGCCCTCGCCCGCGCGGGCAGCAGCGTTGCCGGGTCGGCCGTCCGCAGCGGGTTCGTCAGCGGCAGCCCGAAACCCGGCGCCTCGATCTCGAACACGTCGCCCGCCTGGCAGCTGAGACCGGCGGCAAAGGACAGGGTGGCGGTGCCGAACATGTGGACATGCACGTCGCCCGGCCGACGGAACAGGTCGTACTTGAAGTGGTGGTGTTCCAGGTTCGCGATGCTGTGCGACATGTTGTCCTCGCCCGAAAGGAATGGCTGTTCGAAGATGACCTCGCCCGCGCGGCGGATGCGCGAGGTGCCGCGCACGTCGCGCGGCAGCGGGCCCACCAGCAGCTCGGGCCCGAAGCTTGCCTGCCGCAGCTTGGAATGGGCGAGGTAGAGATAGTTCACCCGTTCCATCACGTGGTCCGAGAACTCGTTGGCAAGCGCGAAGCCGAAGCGGAAGGGCGTGCCATCGGGGCCGATGACGTAGATGCCGGCGATCTCGGGTTCCTCGCCGCCGTCCTGGGCGAAGGCGGGCGCGTTCAGCGCGGCACCGGGCGCGGCCACGATGTCGCCGTTGCCCTTGTAGAACCATTCGGGCTGCACCCCCACGACGCCGTCGGCGGGGCGCCCGCCCTCGACCCCCATGCGGAACATCCGCATGGAGTCGGTTTCCGGCGTGTCGACCTTGCCGTCTTCGCGGTGCATGGCGTCGCGGGTTGCGGCGGACCCGAGATGCGTCAGACCCGTGCCCGTCACCAGAAGATGCGCGGGATCGGGGTGGTCGATGGGGGGCAGCACCCGCCCCTCGGCCAGCGCGGCGGCCAAGTCCACGGCGGGTCCGGGCCTGCGGGCCTGAAGATGGGCGGCGAGCCCCTGCCCCGCCTCGATGCAGGCCAGCGCCAGCTCGCGGGTCGTGGCCACGCCTTCGACCTCGTGCGCTTCGGTGCCGTTTCGCACGACGACCGCGCGGCGGCCGTCATGTGTGGTCATCTGCGACAGCAGCATGGCGCGCCCTTTCAGCCCCGGTTCTTGTTCGAGACGTCGAAGATGACGGCCGCCAGAAGGACCAGGCCCTTGATGATCTGCTGGAAGTCGATCCCGATCCCCATCAGCGACATGCCGTTGTTCATCACGCCCATGATGAAGGCGCCGATGACCGCGCCTACGACGGTGCCCACGCCCCCCGCCATCGACGCGCCGCCGATGAAGACCGCGGCGATGGTGTCCAGCTCGAAGTTGACGCCCGCCTTGGGCGTGGCCGAGTTCAGACGCGCCGCCACGACGATGCCCGCGAGCGCCGCCAGCATCCCCATGTTGACGAAGGTCAGGAACACCAGCCGCGGCGAGTTGATCCCCGACAGGGTCGCCGCCTTGACGTTGCCGCCGATCGCATAGATCCGCCGCCCCGTCACCGTCCGTTCGGACAGGAACGAATACAGCGCGATCAGGATCGCCATCACGATGAAGACGTTGGGCAGGCCGCGGAAGTTGGCCATGAGCCAGCTCATCCAGACCAGCGCGACGAAGATGAAGGCGTTCTTGGCGGCGAAGAACGCAAACGGCTCCTCGACGATCCCAGCCGCCGCCTGGCGCTGGCGGGTGCGGACCGCAAGCCACAGGATCAGCACGGCGACCGCCGCGCCGAGCGCCAGCGAGAACATGTTTGGCTTGCCGGTGCCCAGAAGGTCCGGGATGAACCCCGACGCGATCGCCTGGAAGTCCCTGGGGAACGGCCCGATCGACTGCCCTTTCAGGACCCACAGCGTCAGGCCGCGGAACACCAGCATCCCCGCCAGCGTCACGATGAACGAAGGGATCTTCCAGTAGGCGATCCAGTAGCCCTGCGCGGCCCCGATCGCGCCGCCGAGCGCGATCCCGATCAGCGCCGCCAGCGCGAAGTTCAGGTCCATCTCGACGATCAGCAGCGCCACCACCGCGCCGACAAAGGCCGCGACCGAGCCCACCGACAGGTCGATGTGGCCCGACACGATCACCAGCAGCATGCCCACCGCCATGATGACGATGTGGCTGTTCTGGAGCGCGAGGTTGGTAAGGTTCACCGGCCGGAACAGGGTGCCGTCCGTGACGACCTGGAAGAAGATCATGATCACGACCAGCGCGAACAGGATCCCGTACTGACGGATGTTGCGGCGCAGGAAGCCCGCGCTTGCGGGCGGTCCGGCCGTGGCGGATGCCGCCGGAATGTCAGGCTGCGCCATGTTCTGCCCTTTCAAGCTTGCGCGCGGAACGCAGGATCATTTCCATGATGCGTTCCTGGCTCGCGTCCGATGTCGCCATCTCGCCGACCAGCCGGCCCTCGTTCATCACGCAGATCCGGTCGGTGATGCCCAGAAGCTCGGGCATCTCGGACGAGATCACGATGATCGCCTTTCCGGCCGCGGCGAGGTCGCGGATGATGGTGTAGATTTCGTATTTCGCGCCCACGTCGATGCCGCGCGTGGGTTCGTCGAGGATCAGGATCTCGGGGCCGGCGAACAGCCACTTGGACAGCACGACCTTCTGCTGGTTGCCGCCCGACAGGTTCACGGTCCGCGCCTCGATCGAGGGGGTCTTGATGTTGACGCGGCGGCGGTAATCCTCGGCCACGCGGCGCTCGCGCATGCGGTCGATGACGCCGCCCTGCGCGATCCCCGGCAGGTTCGCCATCGGAATGTTGCGGCGCACGTTGTCTTCCAGCACCAGGCCCAGCGACTTGCGGTCCTCGGTCACATAGGCCAGCCCGGCGGCGATGGCGCGCGGCACGGTGGACAGGTCGGCGGGGCGGCCGTCGATGCTGGCCGTGCCCGACAGCCGGCGACCGAAGCTTTGCCCGAACAGGCTCATCGCCAGCTCGGTCCGGCCCGCGCCCATCAGGCCCGCAAAGCCCAGCACCTCGCCCCGGCGCAGATCGAAGCTGACGTGGTCGACCGCGTGGCGTTCGGGGCGCAGCGGGTCGGCCACGGTCCAGTCGCGGACCTGCATCACGACCTCGCCGATCTTCGGCGCGCGGTCGGGATAGCGGTTCTCCATCGAGCGGCCGACCATCTCGCGCACGATCTGTTCCTCGGACACCATCGCGTCGTGATGGGCGACCGTCGCGCCGTCGCGCAGAACGGTGATGCTGTCGGCGATCTTGGAAATCTCGTTCAGCTTGTGGCTGATGAGGATCGCGGTGATCCCCTGCGACCGCAATTCGTCCAGCAGCGCCAGCAGCGCGTCGCTTTCGCGTTCGTTCAGGCTGCTCGTCGGCTCGTCGAGGATCAAAAGCCGCACGCGCTTGCTCAGCGCCTTGGCGATCTCGACCAGCTGCTGCTTGCCCATGCCAAGGTCGCCGACCTTCGCCTCGGGGCTTTCGCGCAGGCCGACCTTGGCCAGCAGCGCGGCGGTGCGGTCATTGGTGGCGTTGCGATCGATCACGCCGCGGGTCGCGACCTCGTTGCCCAGAAAGATGTTCTCGGCGATCGACATCTGCGGGACCAGCGCGAGTTCCTGGTGGATGATGACGATGCCGCGCCGTTCGCTGTCCGTGATGCCGCCGAACTTCACGGGCTCGCCGTCGAACAGGATCTCGCCGTCGTAGCTGCCATGCGGATAGACGCCCGACAGGACCTTCATCAGGGTGGACTTGCCGGCGCCGTTCTCGCCCACCAGCGCGCGGATCTCGCCGCGGCGCACGGCCAGGTTCACGTCGTCCAGCGCGCGGACGCCCGGGAAGGTCTTGGTGATCCCGCGCATTTCAAGGATCGTGTCCACGGCCCGCCCCCCTTTTTCGATCTCGGATGATGGATGTGCGGGGCGGCGGCTGGATGGCCGCCGCCCCGGCATCGGCCGCAGTTACTCGACCTGGTCCTTGGTGTAGTAGCCCGAGCCGACCAGGATCTGTTCCCAGTTCGACTTGTCCACGGCCACCGGCTGCAGCAGGTAGGACGGGATCACCTTGACGCCGTTGTTGTAGGTCTCGGTGTCGTTGACCTGCGGTTCCTTGCCCTCGAGCATGTCGTTGACCATGCCGACGGTGACCTTGGCCAGTTCGCGGGTGTCCTTGAAGATCGTGGCGTACTGTTCGTCGGCCAGCATCGACTTGACCGACGGCACCTCGGCGTCCTGCCCGGTCACGATCGGCATCTTCATGTCGCCCGAGCCGTAGCCCACGCCCTTGAGCGAGGACAGGATCCCGATCGACAGCCCGTCATAGGGAGACAGCACCCCGTGGACCTGCTTGTCGGTGTAGTTGGCGCTCAGAAGGTTATCCATCCGCGCCTGCGCGGTCGCCGGGTCCCAGCGCAGCGTGCCGACCTTGTCCATGCCCATCTGCCCGGACACGACCGCGATCGAGCCGTCGTCGATCAGCGGCTGGATGACCGACATCGCCCCGTCGTAGAAGAAGAAGGCGTTGTTGTCGTCCGGGCTGCCGCCGAACAGCTCGACGTTCCACGGCTTCTGGTCGGGGAAGCGTTCCTTCAGACCCTTGACCAGCGAGCCGGCCTGCTCGACGCCGACCTTGAAGTTGTCGAAGGTCGCGTAATAGTCGACCGCGTCGGTGTCGCGGATCAGGCGGTCGTAGGCGATCACCTTGATGTCGGCCGCCTTGGCGTTTTCCAGCGCGTTCGACAGCGTGGTGCCGTCGATGGCCGCGATCACCAGCACGTTCACGCCCTTGGTGATCATGTTCTCGATCTGGGCCAGCTGGTTCGGGATGTCGTCGTCGGCGTATTGCAGGTCGGTGGTGTAGCCCGCCGCCTCGAACTGCTTGACCATGTTGTTGCCGTCGTCGATCCAGCGCGCCGACGTCTTGGTCGGCATGGCGATGCCCACCAAGCCTTCTGCCGCCGACACGGCGCCGGGCAGCATCAGCGCCGCGGCGCTGACTCCGGCAAGCGCGATCTTCCTGAATGTCCTGAGCATGCGTAGTCCCTTCCCCTTGCTGGCGCGGCACGCGGTGCGGGCGGCCGCAAAGGGCGCGCGCCGGCGGTCGAGGCGTGTCGCTGACCTTCCCCCCATGACGGACGCGCGTCCGGGACCGCGTCCACGACGAATGTCGCTGGCCGTGTGTAGGACCGCGATGTTATACCGGTCAAATGTGATTTTGAGCGTCCGACATGGCCGAAACGGAATATCGCGACACAAACGCGCCCGCGCCCCCCGACCGCCGGCGAGCGGGTGAGACCGGCCTTCTCGCCCGCGGGTTGAAGCTGCGCCAGCTGGCCCTGCTTGCCGCCATCGACCGCACCGGGCAGGTCGCGGCCGCCGCGCAGACCCTGAACATGACCCAGCCCGCCGCCTCGCGGATGCTGGCGCAGCTCGAGGCGGCGGCGGGCGTCGCCCTGACCGAACGGCTGCCCCGCGGTGTCCGCCTGACCGGGCCGGGCCGCCGCCTGGCCGACAGCGCCCACCGCATCCTGGGCGAGATCGACGAGGCCGCGCGCGCCGTGGCCGATCTCGACGGCGGGCGCGTCGGCGTGGTGGCGTTCGGATCGGTGTCCGGGCCGTCGCTGGAACTGGTGCTGCCGGTCCTGCAGAACCTGCGGCTGATCCACCCCGGCATCGTCCCCGAGATCACGGTGGATGCCAGCGACGGCATGGTGGCGCATCTGCTGTCGGGCCGGCTGGAGTTCTATATCGGCCGCATCCCCGACGGCGCCGACGCCGGCCGCTTCGCGATCGAGCCGATCGGGACCGAGCCCCTGGCCCTGATCGTGCGCCGCGGCCACCAGCTGGACCAGCGCCGCCCACCGGCGCTGTCGGACACCCTTGGGTTCGACTGGGTGATGCAGCCGCGCGGCGGACTGCTGCGGAACACGGTCGAGCAGTATCTTCTGCACCACCGGGTCGGCCTGCCCGCGCGCGTCGTCAGCACGATGTCGATGATGCTGACGCTGGCCTTCGTGACCCGGACGAACGCGGTCGGCACCATGTCAGCCGCCGCCGCCGACTTCTTCGCCAGCGGCGAGGGGGGCGGCCTGCCGATCCTGCGCCTGCCGCTTGCCCCCGACCTGCGGGTGTCGCCCTATGGCATCGTCACGCTGCGCGACCGCGAGCTGACCCCGGCCGCCCGCACCCTGCGCACGGCGCTGTCGCACGCATCGCGCAGCATGGTGGCGAACCCGGGCTGAGGCGGCCGAAAGTCGAGGTCGATGCCCGCCCTGCCCGAAACCGCGACAAGATGGTTGTGCTTTGAAACGAATCGGCGGTAGATCGGCACACCAATCCGTCAACGAACCTGCCGCATAGAACGCGCAGGGCGTTCAGGCCGGGTAGCCCCGGTCCAGCTCCAGGGAGGACCTGAATTGAAACTTTCCGCTTTCGTCACAACCTCGCTCATCGCGATCGCCAGCGCGGCCGCGTTCGCCGCCCCGGCCGCCGCCAAGACGCTGATCTACTGCTCGGAAGGCTCGCCCGAGGGGTTCGACCCGGCCGCCTATACCGCCGGCACCACCTTCGACGCCAGCTCGCGCCCGGTCTTCAACCGCCTGGTCGAGTTCAAGGACGGCAGCACCGAGGTGCAGCCGGCGCTCGCCGAAAGCTACGAGATCTCGGATGACGGGCTGACCTATACGTTCAAGCTGCGTCCGGGCGTGAAGTTCCACACCACCGACTACTTCACCCCCACGCGCGATCTGAACGCGGACGACGTCCTTTTCTCGTTCATGCGCCAGGGCGACGCGAACGATCCCTGGAACCAGTACATTCCGGGCCTGACCTTCGAATACTACAACTCGATGGAAATGGCCTCGTCGATCAAGTCGATCGAGAAGCTGGACGACCTGACCGTCAAGTTCACGCTGAACGCGCCGAACGCGCCGTTCCTCGCCAACCTCGCGATGGACTTCGCCTCGATCCAGTCCAAGGAATACGCCGACCAGCTCGACAAGGCCGGCACCAAGGAAAACCTGAACAGCGCCCCGATCGGGACCGGCCCGTTCAAGTTCGTGGCCTACCAGAAGGACGCCGTGATCCGGTTCTCGAAGAACCCGGATTACTGGGGCACGCCGGCCAAGGTCGATGACCTGGTGTTCGCGATCACTACCGACGCCGCCGTGCGCCTGCAGAAGCTGCAGGCCGGCGAATGCCACATCATGCCCTACCCCGCGCCCGCCGACATCGAGGCGCTGAAGGCCGACCAGAACCTGACGGTGATGGAACAGCCGGGCCTGAACGTCGCCTACGTCGCCTACAACACCGAAGTGGCGCCGTTTGACAGGCCCGAGGTCCGCAAGGCCCTGAACATGGCCGTGAACAAGCAGGCGATCGTCGACGCCGTGTTCCAGGGCATGGGCGAAGTCGCCAAGAACCCGATCCCGCCGACCATGTGGTCCTACAACGACGCCGTGACGGACGAGGCTTACGACCCCGAGGCCGCCAAGGCCGCGCTGGAGGCCGCGGGCGTCACCGACCTGTCGATGAAGATCTGGGCGATGCCCGTCCAGCGCCCCTACATGCCCAACGCCCGCCGCGTCGCCGAGATGATGCAGGAGGACCTGAGCAAGGTCGGCGTCAACGTCGAGATCGTCAGCTACGAATGGGGCGAATACCTCAAGAAGTCGATGGAGCCGAACCGCGACGGCGCGGTGATCCTCGGCTGGACCGGCGACAACGGCGACCCCGACAACTTCCTGTCGGTGCTGCTGAGCTGCGCCGGGGCCAAGGAAGGCGGGGCGAACCGCGCCTTCTGGTGCAACGAGGAGTTCAGCGGGCTGCTGGAACAGGCCAAGCAGGCCTCGGACCCCGCCGAGCGCACCAAGCTGTACGAGCAGGCGCAGGTGATCTTCAAGGATCAGGCCCCGTGGGCCACGCTGGCGCACTCGACCGTGGTCATGCCGATGTCCAAGAAAGTCACCGGCTATGTCATGAGCCCGCTCGGCACCCACAAGTTCGACACCGTCGACGTCGCCGAATAAACCACCGAAAGGCTTGCGGCCGCGCCCGGTTCGACCGGCGCGGCCCTCGCATATCCCATGATCCGTTTTATCCTCGGGCGTATCGCCTATCTCGTGCCGACGCTGATCGGCATCACCATCGTGGCTTTCGGCTTCGTCAGGGTCCTGCCCGGCGACCCGGTCCTGCTGATGGCGGGCGAGCGCGGCATGTCGCCCGAACGCTACGCGCAGGTCAGCGAGCAGCTGGGCTTCGACCGGTCGCTGCCCGCCCAGTATCTTGAATATGTCTGGCGGCTGCTGCACGGCGATCTCGGCACCTCGCTGGTGACCAAGAAGCCGGTCCTGACCGAGTTTCTGGCCCTGTTCCCCGCCACCGTCGAGCTGGCGCTGTGCGCGATCCTGCTGGCCGCGCTGATCGGCGTGCCCGCGGGCGTCCTGGCCGCGATCAAGCGCGGCAGCTGGTTCGACCAGCTGACCATGGGCACGGCGCTGGTCGGCTATTCGATGCCGATCTTCTGGTGGGGGCTGCTGCTCATCATCTTCTTTTCCGGCATCCTCGGCTGGACGCCGGTGTCGGGGCGCATCTCGCTGCTGTATTTCTTCCCGCCCGTGACCGGCTTCATGCTGATCGACAGCCTGCTGTCGGGGCAGGACGGCGCCTTCGCCTCGGCCGCGAGCCACCTGATCCTGCCGACCATCGTGCTGGCCACGATCCCCTTGGCCGTGATTGCCCGCCAGACCCGCAGCGCCATGCTGGAAGTGCTGGGGGAGGATTACGTCCGCACCGCCCGCGCCAAGGGCCTGGCCCCGCGCCGGGTGGTCGGGCTGCACGCGCTGCGCAATGCGCTGATCCCGGTGGTGACCACCATCGGCCTGCAGATCGGCGTGCTGATGGCCGGCGCCATCCTGACCGAGACGATCTTCAGCTGGCCGGGCATCGGCAAGTGGATGGTCGAGTCCATCTCGCGCCGCGACTATCCCGTGGTGCAGGGCGGGCTGCTGCTGATCGCGCTGATCGTCATGGTCGTCAACCTGCTGGTCGATCTGCTTTACGGGCTGATCAACCCCCGCATCCGGCATCGCTGAGAGGCCCGTCATGACCGATTCCGTCGATATCGAAGCCGACGCACCAAACAGCGGCGGCTGGCGCCAGAGCCTGCGCGAGTTCTGGTTCTACTTCTCCACCAACCGCGGCGCCGTGCTGGGGCTGATCGTGTTCCTTCTGCTGGTGGCGCTGGCGCTGCTGTCCCCGGTGATCGCGCCGCACAGTCCGACCTTGCAGTACCGCGACGCGGTGCTGCTGCCACCTGCCTGGGCCGAGGGCGGCCGCGCCGACTTTCTGCTGGGCACCGACGCCGTCGGGCGCGACATGCTGTCGCGGCTGCTTTACGGGGCCCGGTTCTCGCTCTTCATCGGCGTCGTCGTCGTGGGCATCGCCCTCGCGGTGGCGGCGCTCGCCGTGGTCAGACGTGACGAGCACCTCCTGTGGGCGGCGCTCGGCATCTACTGGGTCGGCGACATCCTCGACGGTGCTGTTGCTCGCAAACTCGGATGCGAGACGCGCATCGGCGCGGTGCTCGACATCCTGTGCGACCGCGTCAACTGCGCGCCCGTCTACCTCGGCCTCGCGTGGCTGCACCACGATTTCGTCGTGCCGATCTTCATCTACCTCTTCCAGTTCATGACGATCGACGCGTTCCTGTCGATCGCGTTCCTCGCCTGGTGGGTGCGTTCGCCGAACTACTTCTTCCAGGTCGACCGGACGATTTTCACGTGGAACTGGCCGAAGCCCGCGAAGGCGGTCAACTCTGCGGCTGTCGTCGTCCTCATGCTCCTCACCGGGTCGATGTGGGTGGGCCTCGTCATCGCGCTCGCGCTGGTCGTGCTCAAGGTCGTGTCGTTGCGCCGACTCCTCGCGATCGGCCTGCCGATTCCGCCGTTCACCGGCGCAGCGCACTCGGCGCCAGAGACCGGAACCACCGGAACCAATGGAGCTGCCGGAACGAGTGATCGGTGACGGCGCTGCTCCTGGCCTTCGGGGTCGGTGTCGCGTCGGCGCTGCTGCCGTTCTTCAACGTCGAGGCGTATCTGCCCGTCATCGGGCTGCGCTCCGACCCTGCGCTGACGGTAGGGCTCGCCCTCGTCGCCGCTGCCGGTCAGACACTCGGGAAGGTCGTCTGGTACGTGCTCGGTGCACGGGGCACCGAGTCGACGTGGCTGCAGAAGAAGCTCGACAAGGGCAAGCGTCGGGAGACGTACGAGCGGTGGTCGATCCGGCTCACGCAGCAGCCGCTGCTGTCGACCGGAATCATGCTGGCGTCGTCGTTCGTCGGGTTGCCGCCGCTGCTCGTCATGGCGGTCGTCGCGGGCAGCGTGCGCATGAGCATGACGATCTTCCTCTCCACCGTCCTCGTGGGACGATTCGCACGTTTCTGGCTGCTGCTCGAGGGCGCTTCCGCCCTGTGGCACCTCGACCTGTTCGGCTGACGAGGCCCGTCCCGCCCACCGAAATCGAACGGACGCCACCTTTCGTCGACCGCTTGCGAGTAGTCGAATAGAGC
>ERZ501041.28-NODE-28-length-35490-cov-11.277325_pt1 | contig 35490 bp, 31 predicted proteins | sample MGYA00248848_ERZ501041 | MGnify/ENA primary metagenome ERZ501041 (study PRJEB25958, sample SAMN03398573) | human skin metagenome | study: EMG produced TPA metagenomics assembly of the Human Skin Microbiome Metagenome (human skin metagenome) data set.
GGGGCGAGAGCGGCCGGGGCGGCGGGCGCGGCGGCGGCGGTGGTGGCGGTGGGATGATGGGCGGCGGCATGGGTGGCGGTGCGGGCGGTGGCATGGGTGGCGGTGGCACGGCCCGTGGCCGCGACGATCCCGATCCGTTGGACCCGGCCTGAGCGGCGGGAGAACCCCGCAGGCCCGCTTGCACACCCGAACCCGGCCCCCCCGCATCCGGCCCTTCGTTACACGCTTGTAACCTCGGCCCGCCCGATCTATATACCCTCCAACAGCGGCGCAGGCTTCCACCCCCTGCCCACCGGACGAACTCGCACGGGCCGCTTCAGGGCCCGTTTTTCATTTTCAGGGATCGGACATGACCGACCTCATCGCCAAGACCCCCATCGACCAGCGCCTTGCCGGGATCATCACGCCCGTGATCGAGGATCTGGGCTTTGAGCTGGTCCGCCTGCGCCTGCAGGGCGGCCGCACCGCCACGCTGCAGATCATGGCCGACCGGCCTGAGGGCGGGATCAACGTGGACGACTGCGCCGTCATCTCGACCGCCGTCAGCGCCGCGCTTGACGTGGAGGACCCGCTGGAGGACGCCTATCACCTCGAAGTCTCCAGCCCCGGCATCGACCGGCCGCTGACGCGCCTCAAGGACTTCGCCACGTTCGAGGGCTACGACGCCCGGCTTGAAACCACGCAGGCCATCGACGGCCGCAAGCGGTTCAAGGGCGTCCTTGCGGGGGTCGAAGGCGACGAGGTGCTGCTGAACATCGAGGAAGGCGGCGAGGTGCAGACCATCGGCCTGGGCTTCGACCTGCTCAGCGACGCGAAGCTTCTGCTGACGGACGAGCTGATCGCGCTGATGCTGAAGGAACGCAAGGAAGCGGGCACGCTGCCCGAGGGGGCGGAAGCCGGCGCCGGGATCGGCGACGGCCGCATGACCGACGGAGAGATGGCCGACGGACAGATGGCCGACCCCGACGAATTCGACGACATCGAGACCGACGAGGGGTTCGATGACGACGACGAGGACGACGACATGAAACGCAACGACGAAACCGACGGCGCCACCCGCGCCGATCTGCCCAAGGAGTGATTGATGGCCATCACCTCTGCCAACCAGCTTGAGCTGCTGCAGACCGCCGAGGCGGTCGCGCGCGAAAAGATGATCGACCCCGGTCTGGTGATCGAGGCGATGGAGGACAGCCTCGCCCGTGCCGCCAAGTCCCGCTACGGCGCCGAGATGGACATCCGCGTCAGCATCGACCGCAAGACCGGCAACGCGCGCTTCACCCGCGTCCGCACCGTCGTCGAGGATGACGCGGTCGAGAACTATCAGGCCGAACTGACCGTCGAGCAGGCGCGCCCCTATCTCGACAGCCCCGCCGTGGGCGACCAGATCATCGACGAGGTCCCGCCGGTCGAACTGGGCCGGATCGCCGCGCAGTCGGCCAAGCAGGTCATCCTGCAGCGCGTCCGCGAGGCCGAGCGCGACCGCCAGTACGAGGAATTCAAGGACCGCGCCGGCACGATCATCAACGGCATCGTCAAGCGCGAGGAATACGGCAACATCATCGTGGACGTGGGCCGCGGCGAGGCGATCCTGCGCCGCAACGAAAAGATCGGCCGCGAAAGCTACCGCCCGAACGACCGCATCCGCTGCTACGTCAAGGACGTGCGCCGCGAAACGCGGGGCCCGCAGATCTTCCTGTCGCGCACCGACCCGCAGTTCATGGCCGAGCTGTTCAAGATGGAAGTGCCGGAAATCTATGACGGCGTGATCGAGATCAAGGCCGTGGCCCGCGACCCGGGCAGCCGCGCCAAGATCGCCGTCATCAGCTACGACAGCTCGATCGACCCGGTCGGCGCCTGCGTCGGTATGCGCGGCAGCCGCGTCCAGGCCGTCGTGGGCGAGCTGCAGGGCGAAAAGATCGACATCATCCCGTGGTCGGACGAGCAGGCGACGTTCCTTGTCAACGCGCTGCAACCGGCCGAGGTCGCCAAGGTCGTGTTCGACCCGGAAGCGACCCGGATCGAGGTCGTGGTGCCCGAAGAGCAGCTGTCGTTGGCCATCGGCCGGCGCGGCCAGAACGTGCGGTTGGCGAGCCAGCTGACCGGCCTCGACATCGACATCCTCACCGAGGAAGAAGAATCGAAGCGCCGCCAGGCCGAGTTCAACGCCCGCACCCAGCTGTTCATGGACAGCCTCGATCTGGACGAGTTCTTCGCCCAGCTGCTGGTCGCCGAAGGCTTCACGAACCTCGAGGAAGTGGCTTACGTCGAGCAGGGCGAACTGCTGGCGATCGACGGCGTGGACGAGGGAACTGCGGACGAGCTGCAGGCCCGCGCCCGCGACTACCTGGAAGCGCAGAACGCCAAGGCGCTGGAAAACGCCCGCGCGCTGGGTGTCGACGACACGCTGGTCGGCTTCGAGGGGTTGACGCCCCAGATGCTCGAGGCGCTGGCCAAGGACGGCGTCAAGACGCTGGAGGATTTCGCCACCTGCGCCGACTGGGAACTGGCCGGCGGCTGGACCACGCAGAACGGCCAGCGCGTCAAGGACGACGGGATCCTGGAAAAGTTCAACGTCTCGCTTGAGGACGCGCAGGACATGGTGATGACCGCCCGCGTCATGCTGGGCTGGGTCGATCCCGACGAGCTGCACCCCGTCGCCGAGGGCGCGGAAGATGCCGACGCCGACGCCGGCGAAGATGACGACGCCGCTGCGACCAAGGAGGCCGGGGTGTAACGCCCCGGACCGTTCTTGACACGCGGGGGTCGCGAAAAGGACCGCGAGATCGCCGAACGGCGGTGCCTCGTCACGGGCGAGGTGCAGCCCAAGGCGGGGCTCATCCGTTTCGTCGCGGGCCCCGAGGGCATGGTCGTGCCCGACCTGGCCGAAAAGCTGCCCGGCCGGGGGTTCTGGGTGACCTCCGATCCGGCGGCGCTTCAGAAAGCTGCCGACAAGGGTCTTTTCTCGCGCGGGGCGAAAGCCCATGTAATCCCCCCGGCCGATCTGGTCGCGGGGATCGAGGCCGCGCTTGCGCGGCGGGTGGTCGAGCTGATCTCGCTGACCCGCAAGTCCGGCAAGGCCGTGGCCGGTTTCGAGAAGGTCAAGGAATGGCTGGCGGGGGGGCGCGCGAGGGTGCTGTTCCAGGCCAGCGACGGGTCCGAACGCGGCAAGGGCAAGCTGTGGACGCCGACCGGGGGGCGGTGGTTCGGCTGCCTCACCGCGTCAGAATTGGGTTTGGCTTTCGGCCGCGTGCATGTCATACACAGCGCGCTTGCGCCGGGTGGCCTTACCGACAAGGTGATACGGGACGCCGCACGACTGAACGGTCTGCGCGGGCATGACGGCAATTCGGTTGCCGGGAAGGATTCGAGAACGGATGAGCGATAAAGACGGAAAGAAACCCCTGGGTGTTGGTGGCGGTCTTGGCGGTGGGCGCCCGGGCCAGGTGAAGCAGAGCTTCAGCCACGGCCGCACCCACAACGTGGTGGTCGAGACCAAGCGCAAGCGGGTCGTCGTGCCCAAGCCGTCCGCTGCCGGTGCCGCGGGGGGCGCGGCACCGCGTCCGAACTCGCCCGCGGCCGTCGCCTCGGACCCCTCGAAGCGTCCCGCCGGGATCTCCGAAGCGGAGATGGAACGCCGGCTGAAGGCGCTTGCCGCCGCCAAGGCCCGCGAGGCCGGCGAGGTCGCCGCCCGCGCCGCCGAGGAGCGCGCCCGCGAGGAGGAACGTGATCGCCGCCGCGCCGAGATCGAGGCGAAGGAGCGCGAGGAACGCGAACGCGTCGAGGCGCTGCGCGCCAAGGAAGAAGAAGAGGCCCGCAAGGTCGAAGAGGCGCGCGTCCGCGCCCAGAAAAAGGCCGAGGTCACGGCAAAGCCCGCGTCCGACGCGCCCGCCGACCGCGCCGCGGCCGAAGCCGCCGCCTCGCGCGCCGAGACCAAGGGCGTGGCCACCGGCGCGCCGCGCCGGACCGACCGCGACCGCCGCGACACCGGCAGCGCCGGGGACAGCGACGCCAAGGCCAAGGCCAAGGCCGACGACAGCCGCCGCACCGGCCGCCTGTCGCTGACGCAGGCGCTCGCGGGTGGCGACGGGGGCCGCACGCGGTCGCTCGCCGCGATGAAGCGCAAGCAGGAAAAGGCCCGCGCCAAGGCGCTTGGCCAGTCGATGCGCGCCGAAAAGCAGGTCCGCGACGTGCAGCTGCCCGAAATGATCGTGGTCAGCGAGCTTGCGAACCGGATGGCCGAGCGCGTGGCCGACGTCATCAAGTCGCTCATGAAGATGGGCATGATGGTGACGGCGAACGAACCGATCGACGCCGACACCGCGGAACTCGTGATCGAGGAGTTCGGCCACAAGACCGTGCGCGTCAGCGACGCCGACGTGGAACAGGCGCTTCACACCGAGGTCGACGCCGCCGAGGACCTGCAGCCGCGCGCCCCGATCGTCACGATCATGGGCCACGTCGACCACGGCAAGACCTCGCTTCTGGACAAGATCCGGCAGGCGAACGTCGTCTCGGGCGAGGCGGGCGGGATCACCCAGCACATCGGCGCCTACCAGGTGACGACGGACTCGGGCTCGACCCTGACCTTCCTCGACACGCCGGGCCACGCGGCCTTTACCTCGATGCGCGCGCGCGGTGCGAACGTGACCGACATCGTCGTGCTGGTCGTGGCCGCGGACGACGCGGTGATGCCGCAGACGGTCGAGGCGATCAACCACGCCAAGGCCGCGAACGTCCCGATGATCGTCGCGATCAACAAGATCGACAAGCCGTCGGCGAACCCGCAGAAGGTCCGCACGGACCTGCTGCAGCACGAGGTCGTCGTCGAGGAGATGTCGGGCGACGTGCAGGACGTCGAGGTTTCTGCCCATACCGGGCAGGGGCTGGACAGCCTGCTGGAAGCCATCGCGCTTCAGGCGGAAATACTGGAACTGCGCGCCAACCCCGACCGCTTCGCCATGGGCGCGGTGATCGAGGCCAAGCTGGACGTGGGCCGCGGCCCGGTCGCCACGGTGCTGGTGCAGAACGGAACGCTGAAGCAGGGCGACATCTTCGTCGTGGGCGAGCAGTGGGGCAAGGTCCGTGCGCTCATCAACGACAAGGGCGAGCGGGTGCCGAGCGCCGGTCCCTCGGCCCCGGTCGAGGTGCTGGGCCTGAACGGCACGCCCGAAGCCGGTGACGTCCTCAACGTCGTGGAGACCGAGGCGCAGGCCCGCGAGATCGCGGACTACCGTATCTCGGCCGCCAAGGACAAGCGCGCCGCCGCCGGTGCCGCGACCACGCTTGAACAGCTGATGGCCAAGGCCAAGGCGGACCAGAACGTGGCCGAGCTGGGCGTGGTCGTGAAGGCCGACGTGCAGGGTTCGGCCGAGGCGATCGTGCAGGCGCTGGAAAAGGTCGGCAACGAGGAGGTGCGCGTCCGCGTGCTGCACTCGGGCGTCGGCGCGATCACCGAAAGCGACGTGGGCCTGGCCGAGGCGTCGAACGCGCCGGTCATCGGCTTCAACGTCCGCGCCAACGCCCCGGCCCGCAACTCGGCCAACCAGAAGGGCGTCGAGATCCGCTACTACTCGATCATCTACGACCTCGTGGACGATATCAAAGCCGCGGCGTCCGGTATGCTCAAGGCCGAGGTGCGCGAGAACTTCATCGGCTATGCCGAAATCCGCGAAGTGTTCCGCGTCTCGGGCGTCGGCAACGTCGCCGGCTGCCTTGTCACCGAGGGCGTGGCGCGCCGTTCGGCGGGCGTCCGCCTGCTGCGCGACAACGTGGTGATCCACGAGGGCACGCTGAAAACGCTCAAGCGCTTCAAGGACGAGGTCAAGGAAGTGCAGTCGGGCCAGGAATGCGGCATGGCGTTCGAGAACTACGACGACGTCCGCAAGGGCGACATCATCGAGATCTTCGAGCGCGAAGAGGTCGAGCGGAAGCTTTGATCGTCTTGGCAGACACAGGGAAAGGGGCCGCGGTTGCGGCCCCTTTTTCGTTTGCGGATCAGGCGTCGGCGGATGCGGTGAAGTCGAAGTCACGGTCCAGCGGCCACAGGGGACGCGGGGCGCGGACGTAAGGGCGCCGACTTGCCTGAGGGGTCGCGAGCCCGCCCGCGTCGCAGACGATCACCTGCCCCGCGATCGGCTGAAAGGCGGCACGGAAATGCTGCATCGACTTCAGGACCAGCACGCGGGCGGTCTCAGGCTCGATCCCGAATGCGCGCAGTTGCTGCAAGTCGACCATCTGCATCGGTTCGCTGACCACCAGCACCCGCACGCCGCCGACCTCCAGCACCGCCGTTCGTCCAAAGCTGTGCGGCAGCCCGCCCTGGATCGGGCCGTCGCCGGTATAGCCGCCGTCCGAAAGCCGCAGCACCCTGCCGGTCAGTCGCAGCGGGCCGCCGCCGAAATCGGGATCGTTGCGGCCGCCGAGGTCAATGGTGACGGTCTCGCCCTCTTGCTGCCGATGCAGCGTTGCCGCGGCCCCCGCGTCCACCATGGGCGCGACCACCGCGCCGGTGACGCCTGCATCAAGGAGCCCGTGCAGCAGCGCGGTCGCGTCGCCGTAGGCGCCCGCGCCGGGGTTGTCGGCGTAATCGGCGATGACCAGCGGCCGGTCGCCCCGCCACGACAGCGCCTGGACCACCGCCTCGTCCACGCTCAGGAACACGTTGCGCGCGTTCGTCCGCCCGTCCCACATCCGCGCGGCAAGCTCGCGCGCCACCTCGCGCGCCTGCGGCTCTGCGGCGGGGTCGTTCGTGTCATGAACCGCAAGCACCGTCGGCCCTACGCAGTCCACATCCGCACCGGTGAAGCCCGCATTGACCGACACCGCCAGCACGCCGCCCGTCTCTGCCTCGGCCGCGCGGTCGTACAGCGCCTGCGTTTCTGGGATGTCGGTGCGGCCGCCGTTCACCTCGTCCAGCATTGGCACATGGGCGCGGATCGTGCGGGGCGCGATGTCACCCGCCATCGTGCGGTGCAGCAACTCGGCCGCCTTTGCGCCGATCTCGCGCATGTCCACATGCGGATAGGTGCGGTACGAGACGAGGATCTGCGCGTCCCGCACCATGTCCTTCGACACCATCGCGTGCAGGTCCAGCGTCACGGCGATGGGCAGGGCGGGACCGACGATCTCGCGCAGGCGGGCGAGCAGCCAGCCTTCGCCGTCATCGGTGAAATCGGGCACCATCGAGCCGTGCAGCCCAAGCGCGATGCCGTCCAGCCGGTCGCGGTTGTCGCGGGCCGCCGTCAGGATCGCACCGGCGATGTGGTCATAGGCGGCCCTGGTCACTCGCCCGCCCGGCGTCGCGTGGGCGGACACCGCGTGGATCACCGACCAGCCCCGCGCGCGGCCGACGTCAAGAAAGCCGGCGAGTTCGGTGTTGGCGTTCCCGCGAACGGCCACCGCCTTTTCGCCCATCAGCAGGGTGTCGGCGCGGAACATCTCAAGCGCCGTCGGCAGGCGCGAAAAGGTGTTGCTCTCGTGCATGAACTCGGCGGTGAGGACGGTGAAGGTCACGGCGTCTCTGCCAAGCGCACCCGGTGGTCGGGGCCGATCGCGACGAGGTTGCTTGGTTCTGGCACCGCGCGCGGGTCGGGGCGGGTTGAGATGTCGGGCGAAAACCGCGCGCCGTCCGGCACCGGGGCGGGCGGGGGCAGCTCGCGCCGGTCGGCCAGCACCGCGTCCATGTCGGGGACGCTGTCGATCAGGCGGCGGGTATAGGGGTGGGTGGGGGTCGTGAAGACCTGCTTCCAGCCGCCTTCCTCGACCACGCGGCCGTAATACATCACCGCGACGCGGTCGCTCACGTGTTCCACCACGCTGAGATCGTGCGAGATCATGATGTAGCTGAGCTTCAGCCGCTCTTGCAGTTCCATCAGCAGGTTGATGATCTGCGCCTGGATCGACACGTCCAGCGCCGACAGCGGCTCGTCGAGGACGAGGATGCGCGGGTCGAGCATCAGCGCGCGGGCGATCCCGATGCGCTGGCGCTGGCCGCCGGAAAACTCGTGCGGGAAGCGCCGGGCGTGGTCGGGCGACAGGCCGACGCGGGTCAGCATCTCGGCCACCCGGTCGCGCGCGTCGGACCCCGAGGCGAGGCCGTGCAGCGACAGTTGCGACGTCAGCATGCGGCCGATGCTGATACGGGGGTTGAGCGAGGCAAAGGGGTCCTGGAACACCATCTGCGCGATCCGCGCGCGGTCCTTCCGACCGGGCGCGCCGGGGCCGTTCAGGGGCTTGCCGCGATAAAGCACCGTGCCGGACGTGGGTTCCTGCAACCCCATCACCGCCAGCGCGGTGGTTGACTTGCCGCAGCCGGATTCGCCGACGATGCTCAGGCATTCGCCCTCGTTGAGCGTCAGGCTGACGTGATCGACGGCGCGCAGCGTCTGGACGGGATGGAAGATCGTCGGGCGCGGCCGGGCAAAGTGGACCGACAGGTCGCGGATTTCCAGCAGCGGGGTCGGGTCGGTCATGCCGGGGCCCCCGTCGCCCTGGCGCGCACCTCGCGCGGGGTGATCAGCGTCGGGCCGTCGTGGCCGCGCGCGCCCTGCGGCACGATCTCGTCAAGCTCGGTCAGGCGCTTGCGGCCGCCCTCGACCCGCGAGCCCAGACGCGGGCGCGCCGCCAGCAGGCCGCGCGTATAGGGATGCAGCGGTTTTGCGAACAGCGCGGCGGTGTCCTGTTCCTCGATCAGGCGGCCACGGTCCATGACGCCGACGCGCTGGCACATGTTGGCGATGACGCCCAGGTCGTGGCTGACCAGCAGCACCGCCGTCCCCTCGGCCCGGCAGAGCTCGTCGATGAGCTTGAGGACGCCCGCCTGCACCGTCACGTCCAGCGCGGTGGTGGGTTCGTCCGCGATCAGGAGGTCGGGGCGGCAGGCCAGCGCGATCGCGATCATCACCCGCTGGCGCATCCCGCCCGACAGCTGGTGCGGATAGGCGCGGGCGCGTTCCTCGGGCGAGGGGACCTGAACGCTGTCCAGCGCCTCGACCGCGCGCTTTCGGGCCGTCGTCCAGTCCATGCCCCGGTGGATCACGAACATCTCGGCGATCTGGGTGCCGATCGAGGCGACCGGGTTCAGCGCCGTCATCGGTTCCTGGAAGATCATCGCGATCCGGTCGCCGCGCAGCCGCCGGCGGGCGCGGGCCCCGAGCTTCAGCAGGTTCTGGTCCTGGTAGTGGATCGTCCCGCCCGAGACGTTCAGGGGACGCTTCAGCAGCCCCATGATCGACAGGCCGGTGACGCTTTTGCCGCTGCCGGATTCGCCGACGAGGCCGTAGGTTTCCCCCGGCAGGATGTCGAGGCTGACGCCGTGCAGGATCTGCGGCCCCTTGCGGCCGATCTGCACCCGCAGGTCGCGGACCGACAGGATCGGGTCGGGGTTTGCGTCGTGCCGCTGGCCAGGTTTCATCGCCGCCCCCGTCATGCCCGCCCCCTTCATGCCCGGCGCGTCCGCATGTGCGGGTCCAGCATGTCGCGCAAGCCGTCGCCCAGCAGGTTGAAGCCCAGCACCGTCACGAAGATCGCGAGGCCCGGAAAGATCGCGGCCCAGGGCGCGGTTCGCAGCAGCTCGCGCGCGTCGGTCAGCATGTTGCCCCAGCTTGGCGTGGGCGGGCGGATGCCGATGCCCAGGAACGACAGCGCCGCCTCGGCCAGCACCGCGCTGCCGATCCCCAGCGTGCCGATGACCAGCAGCGGTCCCACGATGTTGGGCGGGATCTGCGTTCGCATGATGTTCCAGTCGCTGAACCCCGCCGCCTTTGCGGCCAGCACGTAGCTTTGCGATTTCAGCGACAGGGTGGACCCGCGCGCGATGCGGCAGGTCCAGGACCAGTTGGTCAGGCCAAGCGCGATCAGCAGGCTCGGCAGGCCCGGCCCCAGCACCGCCATGATCGCCAGCGCGAACACCAGCGACGGGATCGCCAGCATGACGTTGGTCAGCCCGTTGACGAAGTCGTCCCGGACGCCGCCGAAATACCCGGCGGATATCCCCAGCGCTGCGCCGATGGTCGAATTGATGAGCTGCGACACCACCCCCACCAGCAGCGACACCCGCGCGCCGTAAAGGATCCGCGACAGCACGTCGCGGCCCTGCGCGTCGGTACCCATCCAGTGCGGCGCGCCGGGCGGCAGTTCGGACGACATCAGGTCCGCGTCCATGATCGGATCGAACGGCGCCAGCACGCCCGCAAGCAGCGCGGCCAGCACCACGATCGACACGAGAAACAGCCCGAACATGAAGTTGAAGCGCATGCGTCAGGCCACCTTGATGCGCGGATCGATCAGCGCATAGGCGATGTCCACCAGCATGTTGATCACGAGAAACCACAGGACGATCACCAGCACCGCGCCCTGCACCACCGGGATGTCGCGCACCGACACGCTGTCCACCAGCAACGACCCGATGCCGGGCCACGAGAACAGCTTCTCGATGACGATCGCCTGCCCCATCAGCGACCCGATCTGCAGTCCCATCGTCGTCAGCACCAGCACCAGGACGTTGCGGGTGATGTGGGCGCGGACAAGTCGCGGCTCGCTTACGCCCTTGGCCCGCGCGGTGCGGACGAAATCGGCGTTCATCACGTCCAGCACCCCGGCCCGCGTGGTCCGCGCCAGCAGCGCCATCGGCGACACCCCCAGCGCGACCGCGGGCAGGATCAGGTGGCGCAGGCTGTTTTCCTGATAGCCGAAGCTCGGCAGCCAGCCCAGTTGCAGCGCAAACACGTACATCAGCAGCAGGCCCAGCCAGAACTCCGGCACCGACAGGCCAGAGACGGCGGTTACCATCGTCAGGCTGTCGAACAGGCTGCCCGGCCGAAGCGCGGCCATGAAGCCAAGGGGGATGCCCACGGCTGCGGCGAAGGTCATCGCGGCGATCGCCAGCTGGATCGACGGCCACAGCCGGGGGGCAAGCACCGAGGTCACCGGCTCGCGCGTGCGATACGATATGCCAAGGTCGAACTGCAGCAGCCCCGAGACATAGTTCCACAGCCTGACCGGGATCGGGTCGTCCAGCCCGAACTGCGCGTTCATCTGCGCCAGCACGTCGGCGTTGCTCATGTTGCGGCCTTCGGACATCAGGCTTGTCAGGAAGCTGCCGGGCACGACGCTGAAAATGAAGAAGATGATCAGCACGACGGCGAGGATCGTGGGGATCATCTGCAAAAGCCGGCGAAGGACGAAGCCCATCATCGCGCGTCATTCCTTCGTGCGGCCGGCGCCGTGGCGCGCGCATCGGCGGACGGGGGCCGGCATGCGGCCCCCGTCGTCCGTGTGGCGGGCAGTCCCGTCACTGCTTGCGCGTCGCGGGCGCGGTGTCGTCGATCCAGACGTCCTGGTAGTCCTGGATCGCCAGCTCGACCGAGTTCGGCTTCAGCCCGTGAACCCACGGCTGCACGCCCATCACCGCCTTGTTGTAGTTGAAGAACCAGATCGGCGCTTCTTCCTGCAGCATGTTGTTGGCCTGTTTCAGCATCGCAAGCTGCTTGTCGTGATCGGGCTCGTTCCCGGCCTGGTCGAGCAGGGCGTCGAACTCCGGGTTGGAATACTTGACGTAGTTGCAGGCGCTCTGCGGCGTCTTGGAATGGAAGCAGCGCAGATAGTGCAGCGGGTCGGGGCCCGACGAGTTCGACCAGATATAGGCCTGGAAGTCGTCCGACAGCAGCTTGTCGGACATCACCGAGCCGTCGACCGGGTCGGTCGTGACCGTGACACCCACGCGGGCGAGCATCGGGATAATCGCCTCGACGATCGGGATGCCCCAGCTTTCGTTGGGCTGCGCCGTGACCGAGAACGACAGGTTGTCGGCATAGCCCGCCTCGGCCAGCAGCGCCTTGGCCTTTTCGGGATCGAACGGATAGGGTTTGGCGTCCTTGTCGAAGGCGGGCGACGACACCGGCAGCCACGACACGGCCGGATAGGCCTTGTCCTTGAGCAGCTTCTTGACGATCAGGTCCTTGTCGATCGCGTAGTTGATCGCCTGCCGGACGCGCTTGTCCTTGAACGCCTCGACCTTGGGGTTGAAGCCGATGTTGCGGGTATAGACCTCGGCCACTTCCAGGATGTTGGGGGCCAGCGCCGGATCGGCCTTGTAGGCCTCGTACTGGGTCGGCCCCAGCACGTTCACGTCGATCTCGCCGTTGCGGAAGGCCACGTCGCGGGCCGCCGCTTCCTCCATCAGCATGACGTCGAGCCTGTCGAGGTAGGGCTTGCCTTCCTCATAATAGCCGTCGAACTTTTCCAGCTCGACCTTGGCGCCGGGAACGTAGTTCGCCAGCTTGAACGGTCCCAGCCCGTTCGGCTTCGACGCCAGCTGATCCTCGGGGTAGTCCTTGCTGTAGATCGGCGCATAGTTCGACATCAGCACCCAGCCCGGATCGCTGAGCGAGGTCATGGTGATCTCGACCGTGCGGTCGTCGATCTTCTTCAGGCCGCTGATGGTGTCGGCGGTCCCGGCCTGCACCTCGGCCGCGCCCTTGATCGACAGGATCTGCTCGGCGCCCGGCAGCGCGCGCTTGGGGTCAGCCAGCCGGTTGTAGCTGTAAAGCACGTCGTCGGCGGTCAGCTTGGCGCCGTCGTGGAAGGTCGCGTCGCGCAGCTTGTAGGTGTAGGTCATGCCGTCGGCCGACTTCTCGACCGACTCGGCCAGTTCGAGCTCTGGCTGGTTCGTTTCCGGGTTCCAGCTGTAGAGCGAGGCGTTCATCGCCTTGGCGACGATCTCGTCTTGGGTGTGGGGGGTCGCGGTGATGTCGAGCGAGGTGATCGATCCGCCATAGGGCGCGACGAAGACCAGCTTGCCGCCGGGGGTCGGCGTGTCCGCCTGCGCCAGCGCCGAGGTTGCCGTGCAAAGCGTCAGCGCGGCGAGAAGGCTCAGTCTGTTCAGCATGTCCGTTACTCTCCCTGGTGGGGCTTTGCGCCCCGTTGACGTTGTCGGTGGGGCTGGACGCGGCCTCAGGCGGTCCCCTCCAGCAGGTCGTGGACGATGCGGCCGTCAAGGACCGTCAGCTCGCAGCGTGTGTCGTTCAGGATGTCGGCCGGGTCGGCCGTCAGCAGGTCGCGCGAAAAGACGGCGATGTCGGCGAGCATGCCGGGCAGCAGCCGCCCCTTCACGTCCTCGTCGCCTGTCGAGTATGCGCCATGTTCGGTAAAGGCGCGCAGCGCCGCCTCGGCCGTCAGGATCTCGCTTGCGTTCAGTACCGTGCCGTTGATCGTCTGCCGCGTCAGCATCGCGTGGAGGTTCGGGAACGGGTCGGGCGAGCAGACGGGTGAATCGCTGCCCGTGGACGGCTTCATCGCCAGCCGGTCCCAGGTCCCGATCGGATAACTGTTCAGCGCCCGTTCGGGCCCCAGCACCGCCATGTAGCCGTCGCCGAAGTCGTGGATGAACACCTGCTGCGGCGCGGGCAGGATACCGGCCGCGATCATCCGCCGGTTCAGCTCGTCGTCCACATAGCCGCAATGCTCGATCCGGTGCCGGAAGCCGTGGTCCGGGTCGGCCGCGCGGACCCGTTCGTAGGCGCGCACCAGTTGGTCGATGGCGGCGTCGCCGATGCCGTGGCAGACGAGCGTGTAGCCCATGCCGTGATAGCGATCGACCAGCGCGAACAGGTCGTCGTCGGGCAGCATCCGGACGCCGTAATTGTCCGGCTGGCCCGCGTAGGGCCGGGTCATCCACGCCGTGCGCCCGCCGGCCGACCCGTCGGTGAAGATCTTGACCCCGCCGATGCGGAACAGGTCGTTGCCGACCCCGGTGACCAGGCCCACGTCGTGGCACGGCTCGACGATCGACGATCCGGGATCGCCCAGCAGCGTGGCCCAGACCCGCACGGGAAGCCGCCCGTCGCGCTGGGCCAGGTGATAGGCGCGGATCTCGGCCATGCCGTCGATCTGGCCCACCGCCGCGTCCATGCACGAGGTGATGCCGAAGCGGGCGAGCAGCCGGCCCCCGTCCTCGATCGCCTGGATCAGTTCGTCCAGCGTGGGCGTCGGCCGCGCGGCGCGCAGCGCGTCGGCCGCGTTCTCCGCCAGAAGCCCGGTCAGGCGCCCGCTTTCGCGGCCGATCACGCCGCCGTCCGGGTCGGGCGTGTCGGCGGTGATCCCGGCCAGCGCCAGCGCGGCCGAGTTGGCGATGGTAATGTGCCCGCAGGCCCGCACCAGCGCGACCGGGTGGTCGGGCAGGGCGGCGTCGAGTTCGTCCGCGGTGGGCATCTGCCCGTCGGGCCAGCGGGTCTGGTCGAAGCCGCGCCCCAGAACCCACGACCCCTTGGGCGTCTCTGCCCCGCGCTTGCGCAGGGCGTCGTAAAGCGCGTCGCGCGTCGGCGCGGCGGCGGCGGTCGCGTCGACCCAGCCCTGGATCAGCCCGGTCGAGATCAGGTGCAGGTGCGCGTCGTTCAGCCCCGGGGTGGCCAGCCGTCCGCCCAGATCGACGACCCTGGTGTGGGGCCCGGTCAGGGCCGCGATGTCGTCGTCGCTGCCGGTTGCAAGGATGCGGTTGCCGTGAATGGCGACCGCCTGCGAGATCGGAAGTCCGTAGCCGGACCACACGCGACCGTTCCGCAGAACCAGTGTCGCGACGCTCACGCGGGCGAAATCCAGTTGAAAGTCAAAGCGTTCCCCTCCCCAGCGAAACGTCCTTCTCAGGGTCCGAGCTTACTGCCGGGGGGCGGGATTGTGTCAAGCTGGCTTGACGGGCAAACTGGCGGACGACGCGGGCAGAACGGCCGCGGCCGGGTTTGCGGGCGGATGGCGAGAGCTGCGGGCGACGCGGCGACGGTCGGGCGGCGTTCTCAGGCGGACGTTCGGCAATCTGCCCCGTTTCGCCCAGTCCCGGTTTCCGCTGTCGTGCTGAATGCATGAAGGCCGGACGATCGTCCGGCCCCACGCTATCCCTGTCGCAGGCTCGGCGCCAGCGTGCGTTCAGCGCGAAACGGGCTTGCCGAGATAGGTCTGCTGACCGACCCGAACGGCGATCCGGCCATCGCCCAGATCGCCTTCAAACTGACCCTGCACGGAAATGCAGCTTCCAACGGTAATGGTTCGAATCACGGCGGTGCTCCTCCTTCGTGTAACACCACTATGACTACGATTTCTTAGGAACGAATTACTTTCTGCCGAGTTGGGGAACCCGCCTGCAAGATTTCACATCGCCTTTGCATAATTGTTGCACAGCGGGCACATCGCTGTGCGTTGGCCCCCGCGAATGCGGCGTAATCAAAGCCAATCGCGCAGGATCGGGATCAGCGGAAGGTCGGCGGGCGGCATCGGATAGTCGGTGAGCTTTCGCGCCGGAACCCAGGCCAGCGCCTGCCCCTCGCGCCCCTGCGGCACGCCCGACCAGCGACGGCAGGCGAAGAGCGGCATCAGCAGGTGGAAATCATCATAGGCGTGGCTGGCGAAGGTCAGGGGCGCGAGGCACGAGTTCCACGTCTCGATCCCCAGCTCCTCGTCCAGCTCGCGGATCAGCGCGGCCTCGGGCGTCTCGCCCGAATCGACCTTGCCGCCCGGAAACTCCCACAGGCCCGCCAGCTGCTTGCCGGCCGGGCGCTGCGCCAGAAGGACGCGCCCGTCCGGGTCGATCAGCGCGACGGCGGCGACCAACAGCAGCCGCCGCGACGACGACACGTCCGCCATCCGATCAGGACCGGTAGTCGGCGTTGATGTCGATGTAGCGGTGCGTCAGGTCGCAGGTCCACACCGTCCGGGCGAACCGCCCCAGGCCCAGGTCCACGCCGATCACCAGCCGGTCCTGCTTCATGTAGGCGCTGGCCTCGGCCTCGTCATAGCCGGGCGAGCGCCAGCCCTTTTCGGCCAGCACCATGTCGCCGAAGCGGATCGACAGCTTGTCGCGGTCGGCCTGCGCGCCGGACTTGCCGACGGCCATCACCACCCGGCCCCAGTTCGCGTCCTCGCCCGCGATCGCGGTCTTGACCAGAGGAGAGTTCGCCACCGCCATCGCCACCTTGTGCGCGTCGTCCTGCGTCATCGCGCCGGTGACCTGCACCTCGACGAACTTCGTCGCGCCCTCGCCGTCCATGACGACCTGCTTGGCGAGGTCCAGCATCACGCCCTGCAACGCCGCCTGGAAGTCGCGGGCGGGCTTTTCGCGCATGTCGGTGATCGGCTTCGCCGCCGATTTCCCGGTCGCCGCCAGGATCAGCGCGTCCGAGGTCGAGGTGTCGCTGTCAACCGTGATCGCGTTGAAGGTGGCGTCGAGCTGGTTCGACAGCATCCGCTGCAGCAGCTTCGCCGGGATCGCCGCGTCGGTGAAGATATAGACGAGCATCGTCGCCATGTCGGGCGCGATCATGCCCGAGCCCTTGGCGATGCCGGCGATGCGGATGGTGCCGCCGTCGCCCTGGATCTCGGCCGAGGCGCCCTTGGGGAAGGTGTCGGTGGTCATGATCGCGCGCGCAGCCGCGGCGATCCCCTCGTCATCCAGCGCGCCGGCCAGATCGCCCACGATCCCGGCGATGCGGGCGGCGGGCAGCGGCTCGCCGATGACGCCGGTCGAGCTTGAGAACACCCGTTTCACCGGCACCCCCAGCGCCTGGGCCACGGCGCCGGTGACGGTATCCACCGCCTTTTGCCCCTGCGCGCCGGTAAAGGCGTTGGCGTTGCCGGAGTTCACGATGATCGCCGCCCCGGTGCTGTTGTCCGGGACGCCCTTCAGCTTGGCCTGGCAGTCGAGGATCGAGGCGGCGCGGGTCGAGGATTTCGTGAACGCGCCCGCGATCGCGGTGCCGGGGGCAAGGCGCACCAGCATCACGTCGGTGCGGCCCTGGTACTTCACCCCGGCGGCGCCGGCGGCGAACTCGACCCCGTCGATCACGGGAAGGTCGGGAAAGGACGCGGGCGCGAGCGGCGACACGACCATCGCCTTGGCCGTGGGTGCCGCCCCGGCCTTGCCCTTGCCCTTCTTGCCGCCACCACCGGCCAGCTTCAGCGCCTTTTCGGCCGCCTTCTGGGCGGCCTTTTCGGCTTTCCTGTCGGCCTTGTTCCCGTCCTTCGCCATCGCGCGCCCCAGCCCCCGTTCGTGGTTCAGTTCTTTGTGATGTCGGTCGAGCCGAGAAGCGCGGGGTCCAGCCCCTCGGTCTTTTCGACCTTGGCCGCGGCTGCGATGCGCTCGATTTCCGCCGCCACGCGGTCGCGGCGCACCTGCGTCGTCAGCTCGTCGCGAACCTCGTCAAAGGCGGGGGCGGCCTGGGTGCGTTCGTCGATCAGCTTGATGACGTGCCAGCCGAACTGCGACTGGACCGGGGCGGACACCTTGCCCTTTTCCAGTGCGACGACGGCGTTGGCGAACGGCTCGACCATCTGGTCGGGGGTGAACCAGCCCAGGTCGCCCTTGTTCGCGGACGAGTTGTCGGACGACTTTTCCTCGGCGATGGTGCCGAAGTCGGCGCCGCCTTCCAGCTGGGTCACGATCGCCTTGGCCTCGTCCTCGGTCGCGACCAGAATGTGGGCCGCGTTGTATTCGGTCTTGGGCGTGACGCTGGTGCCGAACGCCTTGTCGTAGGCCGCCTTCAGTTCGTCCTCGGTCGGCTCGGTTTCGGCCACGCGCTGCAGGGCGGCGGTCGACAGGTAGCCGCGCCGCTCGAGTTCCATGACGGCGGTGTCGCGGGGAGTCACGGCTTTCGCGCCCTCCTGCGCGACGGCGGCCTGGCGCACCATCTGGTCCAGCATCAGGTTCCACAGCCCGGCGTCGTCAAGCCCCGCCTTCGCCTGCTCATCGAGCGAGTCCTTCATCGCGACCATCTGGCCCAGGGTGATCGCCTCGCCGTTGACGGTGGCGACGACGGTCGTGGCGTCCTGGGCAAAGGCAGGCGCGGCGCTCAGGGCAAGTGCGGCAAGGATCGGACGGATCATCGGTATTCCTTTCAGGGTGCGCCTGCGGGTCCCGGGACCCGTGGCCGCGAAGGCCGCCGAAGGGCAGCGGCGTTGACAGTCAGGCGGGGCGGGCCTACATCCGGCGCAACCGAAATCATGCGCGCCCGCCGCCGCTTTTTCCGGCCCTCTGATAGGGCAAGGCCATCGGTGCGGGCAAGTGGCAACACCTGCGCTTTCCCTCACGAAGGACAACATGCTCGGCATCGGCAATCTGGCGAAGAAGGTCTTCGGCACCCCCAACGACCGCAAGGTGAAATCGGTGCGTCCGCTGGTGGCGCAGATCAACGCGCTCGAGCCCCGCTTCCAGGCCATGTCGGACGACGACCTGATCGGCAAGACGCGCGAGTTGCAGGGCCGCGCGCAGTCGGGCGAAAGCCTTGACCGGCTGCTGCCCGAAGCCTTCGCCAACTGCCGCGAGGGGGCGCGCCGCGCCCTTGGCCTGCGCGCCTTCGACACCCAGCTGATGGGCGGGATCTTCCTGCACGAAGGCAACATCGCCGAGATGAAGACGGGCGAGGGGAAAACCCTGGTCGCGACCTTTCCGGCCTATCTGAACGCGCTGGCGGGCAAAGGCGTCCACGTCGTCACCGTCAACGACTACCTCGCCAAGCGCGACGCCGAGTGGATGGGCAAGGTGTTCGCCCAGCTCGGCATGGCGACCGGCGTCGTCTATCCGTTCCAGGACGAGGCGGAAAAGCGCGCGGCCTATCGCGCCGACGTGACCTACGCCACCAACAACGAGCTGGGCTTCGACTATCTGCGCGACAACATGAAGGGCTCGATCGAGGAGATGAGCCAGCGCGGCCATTTCTTCGCCATCGTGGACGAGGTCGACTCGATCCTGATCGACGAGGCGCGGACACCGCTCATCATCTCGGGTCCGAGCCAGGACCGCAGCGAGCTTTACCGCGTCCTCGACGGCTTCATGCCCGAGCTGACGCCCGCGCATTACAAGCTGGACGAAAAGACCCGCAACGCGACCTATACCGAAGACGGCAACGAGTTCATGGAACGCCGCCTGCAGGCGGCGGGTGTCCTGCCCGAAGGGCAGACGCTTTATGACCCGGAATCCACCACCATCGTGCATCACGCCAACCAGGCCCTGCGCGCGCACAAGCTGTTCCACCGCGACCAGAACTATATCGTCAAGGACGGCGACGTGGTGCTGATCGACGAGTTCACCGGCCGGATGATGGCCGGGCGCCGCCTGTCGGACGGGCTGCACCAGGCGATCGAGGCCAAGGAAGGCGTCGAGATCCAGCCCGAGAACGTGACGCTGGCCAGCGTGACGTTCCAGAACTATTTCCGGCTTTACGAGAAACTCGCCGGCATGACCGGGACGGCGGCGACCGAAGCCGACGAATTCGCCGAGATCTACAAGCTCGGCGTCGTCGAGGTGCCCACGAACCGTCCGATCCAGCGCCAGGACGAACACGACCGCGTCTATCGCACCGCGACCGAGAAATACGCCGCCGTGATCGAGGCGATCCGCGAGGCGCATGGCCGCGGCCAGCCGCTTCTGGTCGGCACGACCTCGATCGAGAAGTCGGAGATGCTGTCCGACATGCTCAAGCGCGAGGGGGTCGCGCACAACGTCCTGAACGCGCGCCAGCACGAGCAGGAAGCCTATATCGTGGCCGAGGCGGGCAAGCCCGGCGCCGTCACCATCGCCACCAACATGGCCGGGCGCGGCACCGACATTCAGCTGGGCGGCAACGTCGAGATGAAGGTCATGCAGGCGCTGGCCGAGAACCCCGAGGCGCACCCGGACGAGCTGCGCGCCCGGATCGAGGCGGAACACGCCGCCGACAAGCAGGCCGTGCTGAACGCGGGCGGGCTGTTCGTGCTGTCTACCGAACGCCACGAAAGCCGCCGGATCGACAATCAGCTGCGCGGCCGTTCCGGCCGCCAGGGGGACCCGGGCCGGTCGCTGTTCTTCCTGTCGCTCGAGGACGACCTGATGCGGATCTTCGGGTCCGAGCGTCTGGACAAGGTGCTGTCCACGCTGGGCATGAAGGACGGCGAGGCGATCGTCCACCCGTGGGTCAACAAGTCGCTGGAACGCGCCCAGGCCAAGGTCGAGGGGCGCAACTTCGACATCCGCAAGCAGCTTCTGAAGTTCGACGACGTGATGAACGACCAGCGCAAGGCGATCTTCTCGCAGCGCCGCGAGATCATGGAATCGGGTGACGTGGGCGACATCGCGGCCGACATGCGCGCGCAGGTCATCGACGATCTCGTCGACGACCACATGCCCGTCCGCAGCTACCCCGAGCAGTGGGACCTCGCCGGTCTCAAGGCGGCGCTGGTCGAGCGGCTGAACATGGACCTTCCGGTGGCCGAATGGGCGGCCGAGGAAGGCGCGGATCAGGAAACCATCCGCGCCCGGATCGCGCAATCGACCGACGAATACATGGCCCGCAAGGCCGAACAGTTCGGGGCCGAGAGCATGGCCCAGATCGAAAAGCAGGTGCTGCTGCAGCAGATCGACGCCAAGTGGCGCGAGCATCTGGTGACGCTGGAGCATCTGCGCTCGGTCGTGGGCTTCCGCGGCTACGCGCAGCGCGATCCGCTTTCGGAATACAAGACCGAGGCGTTCCAGCTGTTCGAAGGGCTGCTGGACGGCCTGCGCGGCGACGTGACCCAGAACCTCGCCCGCATCCGCCCGCTGACGGACGCAGAGCGCGAGGCGATGATGCGCCAGTACCAGGACCAGCGCGACCAGCAGGAAGCGGCGATGCAGCCCTCGCACGAGAACGACGGGGGCGGCAGCGGTGTCGGTGGCGAAGCGGGCGAGGCGGGTGCGAACGGCGCAGGCGGTGCGGTTTCGACCCGCGCTCCGGGCTTCGACGAGGCCGACCCGACGACGTGGGGCAACCCGTCGCGCAACGACCCGTGCCCGTGCGGCTCGGGCGAGCGGTTCAAGAACTGCCACGGGCGGTTGGTGTGATCTGATCGGGTAGGCTGGCGGCGGTGGGGTCGGTCTTTGCTGCCCGCTGATCGCGCCAACGCTGTTTTCGTTGCCGAGGCTCGCGTGACGGGTATCGCCCGTGCCTTTGTGACCTGAGGTTTGCCGTTGCTGTCAGGATGGCAGCCCGCCCATGTCGGCAGGGGGGCTACAGTTGATAGTGGGCGATGAACGTCAACCTACGGCTCGCCTGATCCTCGTCTCAGACTCTTGCTGATGATTGCGGTGGGCGCTGGCGCGGCCTGTGATGCCGGTCATCTCGTCCACCCGCGCCCAGACTGCGGGCAGCGATCCCGGACGGCAACCCGCAGGCAGACCGGCGAACAATCCGTGTGGGCTGCCCATACCCGGCCTTCATCCTCGCTCGCGCAGCCGTCCCGCCGCCGCGGCCGCAAGCAGCGCCGCCGTCCCCGTTGATGTCTGCCGGTATAGCCCCATCCGCGCCATCCGCACCGCGGCGACCGGTCCCGGCGCGCGCAACGTCGCCGCGAACCCGTCCATCAGGTCGCGGTTGGCCGGCTTCAGCAGATGCCGCGCCCCCTGCAGCGCCGCGACGTTCGCGCGCAGCCAGGTGCCGTAATCCCCCGCCCCCAGCATCGCCATCCGTGCCAGCCGCGCCCGCCACGTATCGTTCCGCCCCATGACATTGCCGCGATGCTGGCGGTAAAGCACCGTCGTCTGTGGATCCCTGACCAGCCGCGCACCGGCGCCGGACAGAAGCTGGTAGGCCCACCAGTCGTGGGAAATCACCCCCGCCTCGAATGCCGCCCCCGCGCCTTCGCGCAGCAGCGCCGCGGCGGCCGGGTTGCCGAGGAACGTGTTCCCCGGCATGCAGGCCTGCACCAATGCGTTCCGAAATGACGGCGGCCGCGTGTAAAGCGGGGCGGGTGCGAGTTCCCGCAGGTCCTCGTCGCAGATGATGGTTCGCGACGACGTGGCCGCCGGTCGGTCGGGTGGTGTCGTGCCGCATGCGAGTACCGCCATCCCGCGCGACAGCCGGTGCGGCAGCCAGGCATCGTCCTGATCGCAGAACGCCAGCCATTCGCCCGGCTCGGCGTGACCCAAGAGCGACAGGAAGTTGCGCGTCGCACCGCCTCGCGGCCCCTCGACGACGCGGATGTCGCGCCCGGCATGGCGTCGCGCAAAATCCTCAATCAGCCCCCGCGTCGCGTCGGTCGAGCCGTCGTCGGACACGACCAGCCGCCACGCGGGCCAGTCCTGCGCGGCAAGGCTGTCCAGCTGGCAGGCGATGTGCCGCGCCCCGTTGAACGACGCGAGCAGGATCGCGACCTGCGCGCCGCCCTTCACGCCATCATCGCGACCGGTGGCCCTGTCCGGCCCACCGGTAATATCCTGACTTCGACCTGACACTGGATCGCTCATGCAGACGGGCTACCCAAAGCCCGTGCCATACGCCAGCACCCGCATGACCGGCGCAGCGGTCCGGGACGCAGGATTCAGCGCGCCTCTTGCCGGGCGATGTCGCCGATCAGCACGGCACTGACCTCGGGCACCGTTGCCTGCGCCGTTCGGGCCAAGTCCGCGCGCAGCGTGCGAAGCTGCGGCTCGGCGGTGAAGTTGCCGTCGAAGCCGCCGGTGTTGGCGTGGATCAGCAATTGCCGCAGCACCGCGTCGCGCAGCTTCAGCTCATGGGCGTAGACGTTCTCGGCCGATCCCGCCGGCACCTCGAGCGACAGGCTCAGCACCATCGTCGATTCAAGCCGTCCGTTGCGCATGACCGGCACGAAGAACTGCTGCGGAAACTGGAACCAGGTGGTGTCGCCGCTGGTCCTTGCGCCCTGGCTGGCTGCGTGGCCGCCGCCATGCCCACCCTCGGGCGATCCACCATGCGCCGCGGCTTTGCCATGGTCCGCCGGCTCCTTCTCATCCGCGGCGGCGTGCCCCACCGTTCCGCCCGCGCTGGCGGCAGAATGGTCCTTTGCATCCGTCACCGCCTCCGCGTCCGCTTCGCCCGGCGCTGCCGCAGGCTGAGCGCCGTGATCCCCCCCGTCCTCCGCCGCCTCACCGCCCGCCGCTTCGACCGCGTGCCCGCTTTCGGCAGGTGCCCCCTTGCCGCCGCGCAGATAGTCGCCCGCCCCGGCGCCCGCAATAAACGCGATCAGCGGTAAAGCCAGGCCCATGATCTTCCGGATCATCGGCACGCCCTCAATACGGCAGCACGATGTCGGCCAGCTGCTGGCCGTAGCGCGGCTGCTGGACGTCGCTGATCTGCCCGCGCCCGCCATAGGAAATCCGCGCGCCCGCGATGCGGTCGTAGGCGATCTCGTTGCTGCGATCCACGTCCGACGGGCGGACGAAGCCGCTGACGGTCAGCTCGCGCATTTCGTAGTTCACCCGCACCTCCTGCGTGCCCTGGATCCGCAGGATCCCGTTCGGCAGCGTGTCCACGATGGTCGCCGCGACCCGCAGCGTCAGCTTGTCGCGGCGCGAGATCGAGCCGCTTCCCTTGAAGGACGACGACGACTTCGCCTGCGCGAGGTCCTCCATGCTGGCGCCCTCGGGCAGGATCTCGTCGATCCGCTGCGGCAGGCCCACGAGCGAGGGGATGCTGACCTTTTCGCCCGCCGACCGCGACCGGCCGCTGGAGTTCGACATCTCGGCGCGGTCGTCGATCTCGATCACCACGGTCAGGATGTCGCCGCGGGTCGATGCCCGGCGGTCGCCCACCAGCGACATCGGCTTGCCCGTCCACAGCGAGGCTTGCGCGTCCGCGCGCACCGGCGCGTCGGGGAACAGGATCGGCGGCTCGGTCATCGCCTGAAACTCCTCGGTTGCGCGGGGTTCGGTCATCCGGGGCGGCTGGCCCACATCGGCGACCCGGCCGCAGGCCGACAGGGCGGCGGCGGAGCACAGAAGGACGATCGGCAGGCGGGAAATGTATCGTTTGCTGGTCATGTCGTGTCTTTCAGTTCTGGCGTTCGGCGACGGACAGGCTGCCGTCGGCATTGACGCGGGCGTTGAGCATCGCGCGCGAGGAAAGGTTCATCACCCGGACCGTTGCGCCGGCACTGCCCGATCCCAGCGCGCGGCCTTCGGTCTCGATCGTGAGGCCGCCGCGTTCGTAGCGCAGGGTCACGACCTGGTTGCGCGACACGAGGTCGGGGGCGGACAGGTCGCCCGCCTCGATCGGGCGGCCGGCATAGACGGCGACGCGGGTCTGCAGCCCGAGCGCCGCCGCCGGGTCGATCCCCGCGCCCGGACCCGATGCGATGTCGGTCGCCGACAGGATCGTGCCGGCCGGCAGGTTCCGCCCCGCCACGGCGCCCGCATCCTGCGCCAGACCCGGGAAGGGCAGGGCAGAGGCCAGGCAGGCGGGCAGGGCCAGCCGCAGGGCGATCGCGCGCGCGCCCATCACCGCACCTGCACCGTGGCGCCCATCATCTGGTCGGCGGCGGTGATGACCTTGGCGTTCAGCTCGTAGCCGCGCTGCGCCTTGATGAGTTCCGAGATCTCGCGCACCGGATCGACCGCGCTGTCTTCCAGGTAGCCCTGCCGCAGCGTGCCGAGGCCCTGTTCGCCCGGCAGCGCGATGGTGGGCGCGCCCGAGGCGGGGGTTTCGAGAAACAGGTTCGATCCTGTCGCCTCGAGCCCCTTTTCGTTCGCGAAGCCCGCAAGCGTGATCTGGCCCAGGTTCTCGGGCTCAACCCGGTCGTCGAAGAAGGCGTTGACCTCGCCCGTGGCGCTGATCGAGATGCTGCGCGCCTCGGCCGGGATGGTGATGCCCGGCGCCAGCGGGAAGCCGTCCGAGGTCACGATCTGCCCGTCCGCCGACCGCTTGAGCGCGCCGTCGCGGGTATAGGCCGACGCGCCCGAGGGCAGCGTCACCTCAAGATAGCCCGGGCCGTCCATGGCAAGGTCCAGGTCGCCGCCGGTCTGGGCGAGCGAGCCCTGCGCCAGCGTGATCGACACCGTCGTGGGCCGCACGCCCAGGCCCAGCTGGACGCCCGCGGGAACCATCGTCCCCTCGGCCCCCGTGATCGTTCCCGGCCGCGTCGCCTGTTGATAGGCGAGGTCCGCGAACTCGGCGCGGCGGGCGTTGTAGCCGGTGGTCGACATGTTCGCGAGGTTGTTCGAGATCACCTCGACCCGCGTCTGCTGCGCGCTCATGCCGGTGGCGGCGATGTGGAGGGCCTTCATGCGTTCACCTTTCAGCGTGTGAGGGATGTGATGGCGGCGCGGATGCGCTGGTCCTCGGCATCGAGGAACGACTGGCCAAGTTCGTAGGCGCGCTGGACCTCGACCATGCGCGCGATTTCCAGCACCGGATCGACGTTCGATCCTTCCAGAAAACCCTGGCGCACAGTCGCGTCGGGCAGGGGCTGGGCCCCGTCTGCCCCGAACAGCGTGCCGCCGAAATGGCGCATGTCCTGGGGTAGTCCGGGCGCGAAGATGCCCACGCGCGCAAGCGGCAGCCCGTCTGCGGCCACGGTCCCGTCCGGGGCCACGGACACCGACCGCGCGCCCGGCGGCACGATAATCGGCGCCTGTCCGTCGTCGAGCAGCGGATGGCCGTCGCCGTTGACGACCTGCCCTTCGGCCGAGGGCGTGAAGCTGCCCGCGCGGGTCAGCCGGTTGCCCTGCGGCGTTGCGACCATGAAGAAGCCGTCGCCTTCGAGGCCAAGATCCCAGGTCCCGCCGGTGCCCGACAGCGAGCCGGGGCGCAGGTCCACGTCGCGGCCGCGCGCGTTCGCCATCGACAGCGTCTCGCCGGCGTGGTCGAGCGAGGTCATGTGTTCGGAGAATACCACGCCCTCGCGCCGGAAGCCGGTGGTGTCGGCGTTGGCCACGTTGTTGGCGACCGCGCGCATCTCGCGCATCAGGCCGGACTGGCGGGTGAGGCTGGCGTAGATCGCGTTGTCCATCTCAGCCGCCCCCGACCAAGGGCAGGATCTGGTCGGTGAAGAAGCCCGACAGCAGCGTCGTCATGAAGCTCATCGTGACCCAGAAGACGGCGAGCATCAGCCCGACCTTGGGCACGAAGGTCAGCGTCATCTCCTGCACCGAGGTCAGCGCCTGGAACAGGCCGATCGCCACGCCCGCGACCAGCGCCACGATCAAAAGGGGCGCGGACATCTGCACCGCGATCCACAGCGCCTGCCGGGTCATGTCGAAGATCTGGGTCTCGTCCATGATCGTCAGACCGGCATCCGCAGGATGTCCTGATAGGCCTCGACCACCTTGTCGCGGATCGCCACCGCCGTCTCGAGCGCGAGCTGCGCCTCGGCGATCGACTGGACCAGCTGGTGGGTGTCGGCGGCGCCGGTCATCGCGCCCTGCGCAGCGATGTCGGTCTGGGCCATGACCTGGGTGAAATCGGCGGCGGCGCCGGACAGCGCCTGACCCAGACCCGCGCCGGGGGTGGCAGATGGCGCCACGGCAGGGCGGGCGGCGGCATAGGCGGAAACGGCATTCTGGATCATGGCAACGCTCCTCAGCGGCGGATCAGGTCAAGAAGGGCGGACGACATCTGGCGCGACTGCTCGAACACCTTGAGGTTCGCCTCGTAGCTGCGGCTCGCCTCGCGCGAGTCGGCGATCTCGATCACCAGATCGACGTTCGAGCCGAGGTAGTAGCCGTCGTCGCCCGCCATCGGGTTGCCCGGATCGTAGATCTCGGGCAGGGCGGCGCGGTCGTGCTGGCTGCGGCCCGTGGTGACGGCGCCGGTGTCGCGGCCGTGGGCGCGCTGGGGTTCGAACTCGACGAGCTTGCGGCGGTAGCCGGGCGTGTCGGCGTTGGCGATGTTTTCCGAAATGTGGCGCAGGCGCACGGATTGCGCCTTCATCCCCGAGGCGGCGATCGCGGTGGCGGTCAGTTCGGCCATGACCCGCCTCAGCGCCGGCCGAGGCTGGTGCGCAACAGCGACAGCCCGGACTGATAGACCGACAGGGACAGGTCGAACTGCCGCTTGGCATCGGCCTGGCGCACCAGCTCGTCCTCGATCGAAACCGTGTTGCCGTTGGGCGAGGGCTCGCCGCCCGCGTCGATGCGCGACAGGGCGCCGGTCGGTTCGCTTGCGGGGATATGCTGGCGGCGCGTGGCGCGCAGGCCCGTCGCGGGGGCGTCAATGCTGTCGGTGAAGTCGCGCAGGTCCTGGGCCCGGTAGCCGGGCGTGTCCGCGTTGGCGACGTTGCGGGCCACCTGGGACTGGCGCGCCGCGGCGTGCGCGCCCATCTGGCCCGCCATCCGCATGATTCCGATTCTGTCCAGCAAGGGCTTCTCCTCTTGTCCGATAAACCCGGTCTTAACCCTGAGATGTTTATAAACGGTTGAGACGCTTGTGTTTTTCGTTAACGGGGACTTAACATGGACGCTGCAGAAGCCGTCGCCGCCCGCATCCGCCGCCTGCGCGTCGCGCGCGTATGGGGCGAGGTGACGGCGATTCGGGCGGGGCTGGTGATCGTCGGCGGGCTGGGGCGCCGCGCGTCGATCGGCGACCGGGTGAGCCTTGGCGACGGGGCGCTGTTCGGCGAGATCGTGGCGCTGGGCGCGGACCAGGCCGAGGTCCTGCCCGAAGGCGCGGCCGACGGGCTGTCGGTGGGCGCGCCGGCAGAGCTTCTGTTCGCCCCGGCGATCGCGCCATCCGATGCATGCGTGGGGCGCATCGTCGATCCGTTCGGGCGCCCGCTCGACGGACGGCCGCTTGCGCCGGGGCGGAGCGAGCGGGGGTTTCAGACCCCGCCGCCGCCCGCCGCGGGGCGGAACCGGCTGGGCGGCAGGCTTGCGACCGGCCTTGCCGTCTTCGACACGCTGCTGCCGCTGGTCCGTGGCCAGCGGATCGGCCTCTTCGCAGGGTCGGGCGTCGGCAAGTCCACGCTGCTGTCGGCGCTCGCCCGCGGGGTCGAGGCCGACGTGGTCGTGATCGCCATGGTGGGCGAGCGCGGGCGCGAACTGCGCGAATTCGTGGAAACCGCCCTGGGTCCCGAAGGCATGGCCCGCGCGGTCGTGGTCGCCGCCACGTCGGACCAGCCCCCGCTGATCCGCCGCCGCTGCGCCTGGGCCGCGATGACGGTGGCCGAGCATTTCCGCGACCAGGGCCGCCACGTGCTGTTCCTCGCCGACTCGATCACCCGCTTTGCCGAGGCGCACCGCGAAATCGCGCTCGCCTCGGGCGAGGCGCCGAGCTATCGCGGCTTTCCGCCCTCGACCTCGCAGACGATAATGGCGCTGGCCGAACGTTCGGGCCCGGGGCCCGAGGGATCGGGCGACATCACCGCGATCTTCAGCGTGCTGGTCGCGGGCTCGGACATGGAGGAGCCGGTCGCCGACATCCTGCGGGGGGTCCTGGACGGGCACGTGGTGCTTGACCGCAAGATCGCCGAGCGCGGGCGGTTTCCCGCCGTGGACGTGCTGCGGTCGGTCTCTCGTTCGCTGCCGCACGCGGCGTCGCCTGCCGAGAACGCGCTGATCGGGCGCGCGCGCGCCGCGCTGGGGGCCTATGCCGAATCCGAACTGATGATCCGCGCGGGTCTTTACGCGCAAGGGTCGGACGCCGTTCTGGACGAGGCGGTGCGGCTTTACCCCGGTCTCGACAGCTTCGTCACCCGCAACGCGCAGGGCACCGACGACAGCTTCCGGTTGCTTGCCGCGGCGCTGGAAAGCGGTCGCCGCGCAGCCCCTGCGGCATCCGGTTCCCCGCCCCGCATCTGACATTTGGTCGCAGGCGACAGGCCACCCAAGCACCGGAAGCGCCGGAACTTTCACACCCGGCGGGTGTTGGAATGCGCACGCCGGGACGACTGCCCCGGCGAGTTGACGAGCGCAGTTTTGCCCAAGGGGTGGCCATGTCCGATCTTACCCGCGATCAACTTCCCGGCGAAGCGGTATCGGCTGCCCCGACGCAGGCCGCGGGTGTGGCAGGTCTGAATGACCCGTCGAACCGCGACCTTCGTCAGACCCTGGAACTTGCCGAGGAATTCGCGACGGTGGAAGTCGTCCGCGAGGAAACCGGCCTGATCCGGGTGCGGACTGTGACGGATTCCTTCGACGACGTCGTTCCCGCCACCGTGCGGGCCGAGATCGTCGAGGTGACCCGCCACGCCGTCGACCGTGAGGTCGATGCCGCCCCCGAACCCCGCACCGAAGGCGACGTGACCATCATTCCCGTCGTCGAGGAGCGCGCGGTCGTCGTGACCCGTCTTTTCGTCACCGAGGAAATCCACGTCCGCCGCGTCGTCACGCAGGAGCCGACAGAACTGCCGGTCAACCTGCGTCGCCAGCGCGTGGTCGTGGAACGCGTCGATGCCGAAGGCCGGGTCTCGCCCCTGTCGGAAGGCGCGGGCGCGTACGACCCGGCCGGGACATCCCTGGAAGTCCCGGACCGCAAGACTGTCTGAACCGTCAGCGACAAACTCTCTTCAACCAACCTTCATCGATAGGAATGTTACGATGGCCATGGAACAAGACTACCAAGCCGGCGCGGCTCGCAGCCTTTCCGCCATGTTCGACACCCGTGAGGACGCTGACCGCGCCGTCGCGCGGCTGAAGGAAGTCGGCATCGCCGACGTGGTCCTGACCGGCGAAGAAAACGGCGGCTACTCCGTCGATACCGCCCCGGGCGTCACCGACCGTGACCGCGGCTTCTTCGAGTCCATCGGCGACTTCTTCTTCCCCGAAGAAGACCGTTACGCCTATGCCGAGGGCCTGAACCGCGGCGGCTACCTGGTCACCGTGTCGAACGTGCCGGAAAACATGTACGACCGCGCGCTCGACATCCTCGATGACGAAGGCGCCGTCGATCTGGACGCCCGCGAAAGCGAATGGCGCAGCCAGGGCTGGCAGGGCTACACCGGCGCGGGCGCCGCGACCGGCGCGGCCGTCGGCTCGACCTTCGCCGACCGCGACGTGACCGCGACCGACCGCGACCTCACCGACCGCAACCTGCGCGGCGGCGAACACATCGACGTGGTCGAAGAGCGTCTGAGCGTCGCCAAGCGCGAAACCGATGCCGGCCGCGTCCGCGTCCGCTCGTATGTCCGCGAGATCCCCGTGGAACAGGACGTGGACCTGCGCAGCGAGACCGTTCAGGTTCAGCGCCGCCCCGTCGACCGTCCGGCCGAGACCGGCGCGTTCGAAGAGCGCACGATCGAGGCCCGCGAGTACCGCGAGACCCCGGTCGTCAGCAAGGACGCCCGCGTCGTCGAGGAAATCGACCTGAGCAAGAACGTGGAAAGCCGCACCGAAACGGTCCGCGACACGGTCCGCAAGACCGAAGTCGAGATCGAGGACGAGCGCACCGCGATCGACCGCGACGTGGACAGCACGATCGACCGCACCGTCGATCGCAACCTGACCGACCGCGACGACACCTTCCGCTGATCCGTTCGGCCCATTGACCGTCGGGTGGCCCATGCGGGCCACCCGTTTTCATTCGTGTTGCTTTTTGTCAATAATCCGCATCACTTCGACTACAGCTGCCGCAGGTCGTTCTGGGGCAGCCTCATCAGGACATATCAAATGGCACTAGGCGGCTACTTCACGCGCTTTCTTCAGCTGCGTGATGAACTTTCCGAAGACGACCTGGCGCGGCTTGCCGCCATGCCGACCAGGCTTGAGACGTTCGAGCCGGGCGAGGTCATCGTATCGCCGGGTCCGCATACCCGCAGCTGCCTCGTGGTGTCAGGGCTCGCCGGCCGGGTCACGATGCTGGCGGGAAAACCTGCGGTGCAGGCCATCACCGCCCTGCATGTTCCGGGCGATTTCGTCGATCTGCACGCCTTTGTCCTGAAGGAACTCGACCACGCCGTCGTGGCGTTCGGCCGGGTCGAGGTCGAGTTCGTCGACCATACCGAGCTCGCCCAGATGACCGAGCATTTCCCGCACCTCACGCGGCTGTTCTGGATGACCACGGCCATCGACGCCGCCGTTCACCGGCAATGGCTGTTCGCAAGCTCGGTCCTTCGCTCCAGCGCCCATCTGGCGCATCTCATCTGCGAACTTTACGTGCGGATGTCGTCGGTCGGCGCAGCGCGCGATTGCATCATGACGGTTCCGCTGCTGCAGCGCGAACTGGCCGAGATCCTGGGCTATTCCTCGATCCACATCAACCGGGCGGTGCGTGACCTGCGCGACCGCAAGCTGGTCCGCTGGCAAGGGTCCGAGGTCGAGATCCTGTCGTGGGATGGGCTGACGCGGCTGGCGCGGTTCGACCCGACCTACCTGGAAATCGGCTACCACCCGCGCTGAGGCCGCGCTTCGTTGGCAAAGACGATAGCCGCCGTCTCGCGCCTTGATGTCGAGGTGCAGGTGGTCGGAATGGGCGTCATTCGATCCGGGGCCAAGGACGGTCGTGAACGCCATGCAGGCGCTGCCGCGCACCGCCGCTTGGAACGATTCCAGCAGGTCGCCGCTGTCCTCGCGTGGCGCGACGGTCAGGTCGGTGCCGTCGTCGAAGCGGAAGGCCGCGATGTCGATGGCGTTGCCGACCGCGTGTTCCGACAGGCGCGAGGTGCTGGCGCCGCCCACCACCGGCCGGCAGAAATAGGTCGTCCCAAGCGTCATTGCGGTCACGCGCGGGGCGCCGGGCAGGCGCGCGGCCGCGGGCTGAACGAATTCGCGGGTCCAGTGGGCCAACGCACGCGCGGTGTCGCAGCGCATGTCTGCGCCGCCTTCCAGCGCGAGGCCCGGCAGGATCTCGGTCACGCGGATGGGGCGCGCGATCCCGCAGTCGCGGTCGGCCGGGTCGGTGATCCCGGCCGCATCTTCAAAGGTCGCGCCGAGGACCGTCAGTTCCAGCTTGCAGGCGGACAGGTCGAAGTCGCTTTCGCGCAGAAGCTGCGGAACGGGCGGGCCGAGCGGCGCGGGCGGGACCGACGCCTGCGATCCGGGCAGGGGCGGCATGTCCTCGGGCGGGATCAGCCGGCCCTGCGTCTTGGGCTTGGCTGCGTCATCCGGCGACACGGGCGGCGCCTCGAAATCCTCGGGCGGGATCAGTTTTCCCTGCGTCTGAAGCGTATCGGGGGGCGGGCTGTCGCTGGGCGGGGTCGGGTCCAAGGGGCGTTCAGGCGGGCGGTCCGCCGGGAGGGGATCGACAGGCGCGACGGTCCCGACGGGCTCACCAGTGCGCTCGGGTGGCGGCGTTTGCGCCAGCGCGACTGCGCCGCCCGCAAACGCCAGCGCCGCGGCAAGGACGCGCACGCGCACTCAGCGATCCGACATCGACGGGGGCAGGACGGTCGCGGCGGGCTCCACCACCGTGGGGATGGCGGCGGGCGGAACGGCGACAGGGGTCGCGAAGGGGTCGATCACCAGCTGCCCCGGCGCCATCGGCTGGACCTGCTGCGCGTTGGGGTGCGTCTGCATCTGGGCGGGTACGGCAGGCGCGGGCGTCCCCACGGGCGGCAGTTCGAAGGTGATCGGCTGCTCGGACGCGACGTTGCCGGGCAGCGGCATGGGCTGTGCGGGCATCGAGGGGGCCGCCAGATCCTGCGTGGTCTGCGCCATGTCTGCCGGCAGCGGCGCCGTTTGCGTGGCGGTCATGTCCGGCATCTCGGTCGCTGTCACAGTCGCTGTCGCCGTTGCGACACCGCGCAGCGGGTTCGCGCCGGGACGCTGCGAGGTGACAAGCGTCAACGCACCCGCGCTGCCGCCGATCGCCTGCGCGACGGCCACGTCGGTCGCGCTGCCGCCCGGCAACGACAGGTCGCCCGCGGGCCGAGCCGACGCAGGCGGGCGGCTGCCCGCCATCGTGGCCCCCGCACCCGCCGCATCGGCGATGCTGACGCCGGGTGCCAGGAACTCCACCTCGGTGCTGCCCGGCTGGACCATGTGGGCAAGCTCTCGCGCGTCCCAGTTGGTCAGCCGGACGCAGCCATGCGACTGCTGGACGAACAGCCGCGACGGCGTGGGCGTGCCGTGCAGCCCGTAGGTCGGCTCGCTGAGGTCGATCCACACGTTGCCCACCGGCGCGTTCGGACCTGCCGGCACGACCAGCACGCGGTCGTTTTCACCCTGCTTGAAGTTCTTGGACGGATCGTAGGTATAGGTCGGGTCCAGCGCGACCGCCGTCACCTTGTGGATCCCGTGCGGCGACGGCGTCTCGCCCGATCCCACGGTCGCCGGATAATCCGCGACCATGCGCCCGTCGGCGTCATAGGCCGCGACCCGGCTCGTCTGCTTGTCGACGATGATGCGGGCGACCTTGGCCCTGATCGGTTTCGCGGGCAGCGTGATGCGGATCGTCTCGCCGGGGACGAAGGACGCGCCGGGGTTCAGCTGGGCCAGGAACTTGTCGTCCATGTGAAACCGCTCGCCCAGCTTCTCCACGACCGAGGTGTAGCCCTGCGAGGTCATCGCGGCCTTTTCGGCGTAGTCCGACGGGATGCTTTCGACCAGCCCCTCGGCGTCGGCATCGACGATCGTGTAGTCGGTCGTCATCGGCGCGTCCGCATAGGCGTGAAGCAGGTTCCAGATGTCGGGGTCCATGATCCCGTCCTGCGCCAAGCCGTGCCCGCGTTCGAAGGCGAGGATCGCGCTCTGGCTCATCCCGCCCTTGAAGCCGTCCACCACGCCCGGCGATACGCCCGATCGGTCGAGCAGGATCTGGATCCGCGCGGTCAGCGCCGACTGCCCCTGCGGCAGGTCGCCGCCGGTGTATTCCGCAAGCTCGATATCCTGCGAATTGATGTCCGCGCGGGCCGATGGCGACTGCGCCCCGGCCGCCAGCGGCAGCGCGCCGAGCGCGATCAGGCACAGCGCAGCCGCTCGGAAGCTGGGGCGGAGGAGCTGCGGCGCCGTGACCTGAATCGCGGCTGGCATCGTGACCTGCATCGTGTCCGGCATCATGACCTCGGGGCGACGTTTCTTGTTGGCTCGATTGCTTGTCGGCAAGAACGGGGGCGCGGGCAAGGGCAGGGCGGCGTGCGCCCGGTCAACAATCCTTGAATCCATGCCGGGGCGGCGCGCTCTGGCCGCAGCGTAGTGGCCGACGGGACTTGCAGGGGCGGCGCGGCGCGCGTGAAATGCGGCGCGAACCCGGGCGGCTTTGCGCCCCCGCGCCACCAGCAGGAAGGAACCTTTCCATGGCCGCCGACTGTGAGATCATCGACAAGGGCGACCGTCTGGTCGTCGTCAACCGCAACGTGGCGCGCCGCAACGCGATGTCGCCCGAATGGACCGCCGGGATGCGCAAGGCCTTTGCGCAGGCGGCGGCAGAGCCGCGCATCGCCGCGGTGATCCTTGTCGGCGAGGGCGGGTTCTTCTGCGCGGGCGGCGATCTCAACATGCTGATGAAGGCCGCGTCGGTCGGCGAGGAACAGCGCCACGAGGGGATCGCCAACCTCGCCAACCTGATCCGCGACATCATGCGCTGCCCCCGACCGGTGATCGCGGCGGTGGACGGCGGCGCGGCGGGGGCGGGGTTCTCGATCGCGTTCGCCTGCGACCTGATCGTGGCGGCGCGCGACGCCCGCTTTACCGCCGCCTATGTCAACGCGGGCCTCGTGCCCGACGGGGGGCTGTCGGCCAGCGTCGCGGCGGCGCTGCCGCCGGCGCTTGCGGCCGAGCTGCTGCTGACCGGGCAGCCGATCGCGGCCGAGCGGCTGCACCAGCTTGGCGCGATCAACGCGCTGGCCGAACCCGGGCAGGCGCTGGACGGGGCGAACGCGCTGGCGGACCGGCTGGCGGCGGGCCCGGCCGAGGGGCAGGCGGCGATCAAGTCCCTGCTGACGAGCGCGCGCGAACAGCTGATGGAACGCCAGCTTGCCGCCGAGACCCCGCTGATGGCCCGCGCGATCGGCAGCCCCGAGGCGTACGAGGGGATGGCCGCCTTCCTGGGCAAGCGCGCGCCCGACTATCCGGCGCTGCGCCGGGCGGCCGGTGACGCGCCCGCAGGGTAAGCGCGGCAAGCGAACGGCCGGGGGGCTGAAAAAGCGCCGGTTGGGCGTTGACATTCGGCAGCGGCAAGCGCCCCTTCCGGGCACCCCGGCGCGGCGGTCCACCGACGCGCCGGCCTTTCCCGACCGCCGTTTTTCGTTCGTCCAAGCACCGGAAATCCGCCGTGAGCCACCCCACCGCGTCCCACACCACCGCGACCGTCACCCCCGCCAGTTCGCAAGCCGCCTCTGCCGCAGCCGTCACCGCGTGGTCGGTGCTGGGCGCGATCAGCCTGTGCCACATGGTCAACGACGTCATGCAGTCGCTGCTGTCGGCGATCTATCCCCTGCTGCGAGAGGAGTTCAGCCTGACCTACGCGCAGGTCGGGCTGATGACCTTTGCCTTTCAGGTGACAGCCTCGATCCTGCAGCCGCTGGTGGGGATCGTCACCGACAAGCGGCCGATGCCGAAGTCGCTCGCGGTCGGCATGCTCACGACCTTCTGCGGGGTGGCGCTGCTGTCGCAGGCGCCAAGCTATGGCTGGCTGCTTGTCGGCGCGATGCTGATCGGGATCGGCTCGTCCGTGTTCCACCCGGAAAGCTCGCGGGTGGCCCGCGTCGCGTCGGGCGGGCGGTTCGGAACCGCGCAGTCGCTGTTCCAGCTGGGCGGCAATTTCGGTCAGGCGCTGGGGCCGCTGCTGGCGGCGTTCCTGGTGGTGCCGCTGGGGCGGCCGGTGATCGGCTGGGTCGCGCTGTTCGCGCTGGCGGGGGCCGCCGCGCTGTGGCGCGTGGGCGCCTGGGCCGAAG
>ERZ501041.29-NODE-29-length-34566-cov-9.738866_pt1 | contig 34566 bp, 33 predicted proteins | sample MGYA00248848_ERZ501041 | MGnify/ENA primary metagenome ERZ501041 (study PRJEB25958, sample SAMN03398573) | human skin metagenome | study: EMG produced TPA metagenomics assembly of the Human Skin Microbiome Metagenome (human skin metagenome) data set.
TCGAGCGTCTCGCCCGCGAGCACAAGCCCAAGGCGATCATCGCCGGCGGCTCGGCGATCCCGCGCATTATCGACTTCGCGCGGCTGCGCCAGGTCGCGGACGAGGTCGGGGCGTATCTGATCGTGGACATGGCCCACTTCGCGGGGCTGGTCGCGGCGGGGCTTTACCCCTCGCCCTTCCCGCACGCGCATGTGGCGACGACGACCACCCACAAGACGCTGCGCGGCCCGCGCGGCGGCATGATCCTGACCAACGACGCCGACATCGCGAAAAAGGTGAACTCGGCCATCTTCCCCGGCATCCAGGGCGGGCCGCTGATGCACGTCATCGCCGGCAAGGCCGTGGCCTTTGCCGAGGCGCTGCGCCCGGACTTCAAGGACTACGCCGCGCGCGTGATCGCCAACGCGCAGGCGCTGGCGGACGAGCTGATGAAGGGCGGGCTCGACATCGTCACCGGCGGCACCGACACGCACCTGATGCTGGTGGACCTGCGCCCCAAGGGGGTCAAGGGCAACGCGACCGAGGACGCGCTGGGGCGCGCCCACATCACCTGCAACAAGAACGGGATCCCCTTCGACCCCGAAAAGCCGACCGTCACGTCGGGCGTGCGCCTGGGTTCCCCCGCCGGGACCACGCGCGGCTTCGGCGAGGACGAGTTCCGCCAGATCGGCCGCTGGATCGTCGAGGTGCTGGACGGGCTTGCCGCGAACGGCCCCGACGGCAATGCCGAGGTCGAGGCGAAGGTCGCGGGTGAGGTCAAGGCGCTTTGCGCGCGCTTTCCGCTGTACCCGAACCTCTGATCCCTGACCTTCGAACCCTGACCCCGGCGCGGCGCCCTACAGCGTGCCGCGCCGGACCATCAGCCAGACGGCCAGCGCCCCCACGACCAGAAGCCCCAGCGCCACGGCGGCGCCTGCATGCAGCAGCCCGTCCGTGAACCGCCGCCGGCTTCCCAAGGGCCGCAGGTATTCGACCAGTTGCCGGTGCGCCTCGCGCAGGGGGGCGGTGTCCACCTGCCGGGCCGTGCGCGGATTGGCCGCGAGCCCGGCATGAGACGCCAGCAGCGCGGCCGCCCGCCGGTGGCGCCGGGGCAGCGCGCGGCCGCGACGCTTCATCATCGTCGCCAGCGCCGGCGAGGTGCCGCGCCGCGCGCCGCCGAACCGCGACGCCATCAGCCGCGCGACTTCGTCGGCCCAGCCCTGCACATCCTCGATCGTCATGGCGCCCCCCGTTTTCGCGCCACCATAAGATCGCTGGCAAGGCCATGCCAGCCGCTTTAGGCTGCGGCCATGAAGCTGAACACGACCGCCGCCGGCCCCGAAGAACCCTCTGACAAGACCCCCGTGCTGCTGGTGCACGGGCTGTTCGGTCAGGCCCGCAACCTGGGCGTCCTTGCCCGCGCGCTGTCGCGGGACCGCAAGGTGGTGTCGGTGGACATGCGCAACCACGGCCTGTCGCCGCACGACCCCGACCATTCCTACCCGGCGATGGCGGGCGATCTGGCCCGGGTGATACGGGACCACGGCGGGCGCATGGACGTGGTCGGCCACTCGATGGGCGGCAAGGCCGCGATGTGGCTGGCGCTGACCGAAGGGGACCTGGTGCGGCGGCTGGTGGTGCTGGACATCGCCCCGGTCGCCTATGCCCACAGCCAGATGAAGCAGATCGACGCGATGGAGGGGACCGAGTTCACCGCCTGCAAGACCCGCAGCGCCGCCGACGCGGCCCTGTCGGCGCGGGTGGAGGACCCCGGCGTCCGCGCCTTCCTGCTGCAATCGCTGGACCTGAGGGCAGAGCCGCCCGAATGGCGCCTGAACCTGCCGGTGCTGCGCGAGCGGATGGCGGACCTGACCGGCTGGCCGGGCAGCGAAGGCATGTCGTGGGACGGCCCGGCGCTGTTCCTGGCGGGGGCGGACAGCGACTACGTGCTGCCGGCATACGAGGCGGCGGTTTTTGCCGCATTCCCCGAGGCACGGCTGGAGCGGGTCGCGGGCACGGGGCACTGGCTGCATGCGGAGAAGCCGGGGGAGGTGGCGGAGGCTGTGGTGGGGTTTTTGGGGTGAGGGGTGGCGGCAGCGCCGTAGGGCATCCAACATCAGGCAAAAAGTGGCCGATCTCTGATGTGCTACCGGCAGCTTCCTGATCTGACATTAAAGCGTTGCAATCGGTGACCACTGTACCTGTATTAACCACGTTGTAGATTACAGGACTGAGCAGCATGACGATATCCTTCCGACCTGCTCTGCGGTCATCTTCACCCCTGATGACCTCGGACCTGACACGTCGAACCAGTCCTGCCATCGGACATGCTGTTCAGCGAGGCTACAAGCGGCTTGGTGAAAGCATCATCCGCAACGAGGCCGATTCTCGGTCGATCATTCTCGCGCAGGCGCGACGCGGCGGCGGTCGGATCGGACAGTCCAGTTCGCCGTCCACCGATCTGATGCGTCAGATAGAAAGAAGTTTAGTTCAGCGCATTGATGCCATTCGTGCCGAACGCGGACTACCACCTCAGACATACGTTCGGCCGCTAAACGATCAACCCTCGCGCGAATCGATTGACTCACTTACCCGACAACTCACAGAATTGCAGAAAGGTCGCCCAGGCGTTGGTGTAGGACCATATGCCGCTCCTGAGGGCGGCGTCCCACTACAGCGTCCCAATTCCCGACCGAACGCGTCAGAAAGCAGGGCGATAGACGAAATCTTTCGTCGACATGGCTGCCATAGCTGTGGCACGAAAGAGTCCGGGACCGCGTCAGGAAGGCCGGTGGGCGATCATCAACCTCCTTCCAGTCTCAATTGGGAAATGGGACCGCAAAGGCTGTATCCTCATTGCACAACTTGTTCGGCGAGGCAGGGCGGACTGTTATCTGGTCAACGTCGAGCGATCGATCTATTCTCCTCGCATGAGTGATCCGACATTTTCGCGGCCGCACCTGCGTGGTCAGCCTATCGAACTTCGGCAGTCGGCCGGAAGGGACACACCCGGACTCATCGCCGATCTGCAGCGCTTCATAGATTATCAGTCTGACCTTGTGCCGGGGCAGGTATTCGGCTTTGGCTTCTGGCCTGTCAGGATATCCGATGACGCCGGGAAACTGGTGTTCGAGGAGTACGACTTCTTCAATGAAACGTTTCGTCCTGATCTGCTGCACAGCGTCCTTCTGTGGCAACTGCAAAGTAGCGTCGCGCACAAGTCCAGCGAGCCTTGGACGTCCTTCAGCGTTCAGGACGCAGTTTTTTGCAGTTCGGACATCCTCGAACCTGACTTCTCGGGATCGATCGCGGGGGAGCGCCGCGTTCCGGAAGTCGAGGGATTGTCGGGCTGGACTGTCTGGAACGATACCGACGGCGTGGACGTCACCGGCCGCAAGTTCCTCGCCATCCGGTTCACCGATCTTCTGCGGATGAGCAATTTCGACATCCTCGAACACATGGGACTGCCAGTCGGCTACATGTTCAAGACACAGCCGGGCGCGGAAAGCGCAGTGTTCCCCGCGCCCGACTGAGCCTCACCCATCCATCTTCAACGCCGAAATAAACGCCGACTGCGGGATCTCCACCTTCCCGAACTGGCGCATCTTCTTCTTGCCCGCCTTCTGCTTCTCCAGCAGCTTCTTCTTCCGCGTGGCGTCCCCGCCATAGCACTTCGCGGTCACGTCCTTGCGCAACGCCGCCAGCGTTTCCCGCGCGATGACCCGCCCGCCGATCGCCGCCTGGATCGGGATCTTGAACATGTGGCGGGGGATCAGCTCCTTCAGTTTTTCCACCATCACCCGGCCGCGCGCCTCGGCGCGGTCGCGGTGGACCATGATCGACAGGGCGTCCACCGGCTCGTCGTTCACCAGGATCGACATCTTGACCAGGTTGTCCTCGCGGTATTCCGAGATCTGGTAGTCGAACGAGGCGTAGCCCTTGGTCACCGACTTCAGCCGGTCGTAGAAGTCGAACACGACCTCGGCCAGCGGCAGATCATAGACCGCCATCGCCCGGCTGCCCGCGTAGGTCAGGTCCATCTGAATCCCGCGCCGGTCCTGGCACAGCTTCAGCACGTCGCCCAGGTATTCGTCCGGGACCATGATCGTGGCCTTGATCCGCGGCTCCTCGATGTGGTCCACCAGCGTCAGGTCGGGCATGTCGGCGGGGTTGTGCAGTTCCCGCATCTCGCCGTCGCGCATGAACAGGCGGAACACCACGCTCGGCGCCGTGGTGATGAGGTCGAGGTCGTATTCCCGTTCCAGCCTGTCGCGGATCACCTCGAGATGCAAGAGCCCCAGGAACCCGCAGCGGAAGCCGAAGCCGAGCGCGGCCGAGGTCTCCATCTCGTAGCTGAAGGACGCGTCGTTCAGCGCCAGCTTCTCGATCGCGTCGCGCAGGGCGTCGAAATCAGCGGCATCCACCGGGAACAGGCCGCAGAACACCACCGGCTGCGCGGGCTTGAAGCCCGGCAGCGGCGCGTCGGTGCCGCGGCGTTCGTGGGTGATGGTGTCGCCGACGCGGGTGTCGCGGACCTGCTTGATCGACGCGGTGAAGACGCCGATCTCGCCCGGCCCCAGTTCCGCGATGTCCTTCATCGCGGGCGTCAGGACCGCCAGCTTGTCGATGCCGTAGACGGCGCCGGTCTGCATCATCTTGACCCGGTCGCCGCGGCGGATCACCCCGTCCATGACCCGGATCATGACGACGACGCCCAGGTAGGGGTCGTACCAGCTGTCGACCAGCATCGCCTTCAACGCCGCGTCGCGGGTGCCCTTGGGCGCGGGAAGGCGGGTCACGATCGCCTCAAGCACGTCGGGGATGCCCAAGCCCGTCTTGGCGGAGATCAGCACCGCGTCGGCGGCGTCTATGCCGATCACGTCCTCGATCTGCTCCTTCACGCGCTCGGGTTCGGCGGCGGGCAGGTCGATCTTGTTCAGGACCGGCACGATCTCGTGGCCCGCGTCGATCGCCTGATAGACGTTGGCGAGCGTCTGCGCCTCGACCCCTTGGGTCGCGTCCACCACCAGCAGCGAGCCTTCGACGGCGCGCATCGAGCGGCTGACCTCATACGCGAAATCGACGTGGCCGGGGGTGTCGATCAGGTTCAGGACATAGGTCTGCCCGTCCTTCGCCGGATAGGTGATGCGGACGGTGTTGGCCTTGATCGTGATGCCGCGCTCACGCTCGATATCCATGCTGTCGAGCAGCTGTTCCTTCATGTCGCGGTCGGCGACCGTGCCCGTCGACTGGATCAGCCGGTCGGCCAGCGTGGATTTGCCGTGGTCGATATGGGCCACGATCGAAAAATTGCGGATGAGATTGAGCTCTGTCATGATGACGCGGATATGCGCGGGAAAGCGCGGCCGGTCAATTTGAAAGGGGCGCGCGGCGCGCTTTCAGGCCGAAGGGATGGCGCGCGCGCAAAATCGCGCGTGCGGCCGCTTCCGCAGACCGCACGCGCGGCGCGCCTCAGCGTTGGGCGGCGCAGTTCTCGGCGATCACGGTGTCCTGGTCTTCGTACAGGGTCGCGTCGTCGCCCTTGGTCAGCAGCTCGTAGGTCTGGTTGACGTTGACGGGCACGTAGCGCGCGCCCGAAGCCGACACCGCGACCTGCATCGGGATCAGCTCGTCGTTGTGCGACACGACGGCAAAGGACGACCCCGAGGCCGTGTTGACGAAAATCGCGTCCATCATCTTCCCGCCATCGCAGGAATAGGCGATCCGCTCGATCGTGTCGCCCTCGGATGGCGCGGTGCCGGGCATGTCGGTGGGCGCAGGCTCGGCCGTGGTGACGGGGGGCGGCGCGGGGGGGATCGTGGCGTCGGTTGGCCCCGAACCGGGGGCGGTGTCCGGCGCAGCCGCCGGCGCGGCGTCCGGCGCAGGTTGCGGGGCGGCGGTCTGCGCGTGCAGCGGGCCTGCGGCAAGCAGCGCGGCGGCAAGGATCATCGTCCGGGTCATCTGCATCCCCTTTTTGGGTCATAGCGGTTCGTGCCCCATAACGCCCAAGCGGCACGGCGGGTCCGCGCCGTTAGCGCAACCGGCCTTTCACCCGTGCCACGGTCTGCTAAGGGAACGGCACCCTTTCCAGTCGCGGAGCCCGCATCCCATGCAGATGACCGATACCGTCAAGAAGATCCTGGCCAACTACGAAGGCGAGAACCCCGGCGTCAAAGCCAACCTCGCCCGCATGCTGATGCAGGGCAAGCTTGCCGGCACCGGCAAGATGGTCATCCTGCCCGTGGACCAAGGCTTCGAGCATGGCCCCGCGCGGTCCTTCGCCAAGAACCCGCTGGGCTACGACCCCCACTATCACTACCAGCTGGCGATCGACGCGGGCTTGAGCGCCTATGCAGCGCCGCTCGGCATGATCGAGGCGGGCGCCGACACCTATGCCGGCCAGATCCCCACGATCCTGAAATGCAACAGCGCCAACAGCCTGATGTCGGACACCGCCGGCAAGAACCAGGCCGTGACCGCGACCGTGCAGGACGCGCTGCGGCTCGGCTGCGCCGCCATCGGCTTCACCATCTACCCGGGTTCCGACCTGGCGCTCGACATGTTCGAGGAAATCTCGGAAATGCGGGCCGAGGCGGCCTCGGTCGGCATCCCGACGGTGATCTGGTCCTATCCGCGCGGCGAGGCGATCACCAAGGAAGGCGAGACCGCGATCGACATCGCCGCCTACGCCGCCCAGATCGCGGCGCTGCTGGGCGCCCACATCATCAAGATCAAGCTGTCGACCGACGTGCTGGAAAACAAGGACGCCAAGAAGGTCTACGAGGAACAGGGGATCGACGTCTCGACCCAGGCCAAGCGCGTGGAACACTGCATGCAGGCGGCGTTTGGCGGACGCCGGATCGTGGTGTTCTCGGGCGGCGCGGCCAAGGGCTCGGACGCGGTCTTCGAGGACGCGATCGCGATCCGCGACGGCGGCGGCAACGGCTCGATCATCGGCCGCAACAGCTTCCAGCGCTCGCGCGAGGACGCGCTCGAGATGCTGGGCAAGCTGGTCGACATCTATCTCGGCAAGGCCTGAGTTCAGCGCCTGAACGACGATGCGGGCGGCGGGGTTTCCGCCGCCCGTTTTCACGACCAATCCTGACCGACCGGCCGGCCGGCGCCGATGCGGCGGACCGGCGCGATCGCCGCGTTAGCCGACCACCCACCGCCAGGTACCCCTTGTCCCGTCTGCCTTCCCCGATCCGGCGCGCGCTGCGCAGCCTTGGCCCCGTCGCAACCGTTCCGCTGACGGAATCCGGCCGCGCGGCGCTGGGGGCTCTGCTGGGGATCGGCATCGCGGCGCTTCTGGCCACCGCCGCGACGGGCGGGCTGTTTCTTCGGCACTTCGTCCTGATGGCACCGTTCGGCGCGACGGCGACCCTGATCTTTGCGGCGCCGAACAGTCCGCTCGCCCAGCCCTGGCCGGTGTTCGTCGGCACGCTGGTGTCCGCGCTGGTGGCGGTGGCGGTCAGCATGGCGGTGCCGCAGACGGTCGTCGCGGCGCCGCTGGCGGTGGCGCTGGCGATCTTTGTCATGGCGCTGTGCCGCGCGACCCACCCGCCGGGTGGCGCGGTCGCGCTGATGGTGCCGCTGGCCGGGCCGGCCCATGCGGACCCCGCCTGGCCGTTTCTGCCGCTGGCCTTGGGCACCTTGCTGCTGATCGGGATCGGGGTCCTGTTCGCCCGCGCCACGGGCCGGCGCTACCCGTTCCGGCATGTCGGCGACGCCAACGCCGTCGGCACCGGCGATCCCGACCCGGTCGAACGCACGGGCCTGTCCGAGGACGAGCTTGCCGGCATCCTTGTGCGCTATCGCCAGTCGCTGAACCTCGGGGTCGAGGATCTCGCCCGGCTGATCGCGGCGGCCGAGGTCGAGGCCGCCGGCAACCGGATCGGCGCCGGGACCGTCGCCTCGATCATGTCGCGCGATCTGGTCACCGTCGCCCCCGACACGCCGCTGGACGAGATCGCGGGGCTTTTCGTCCGCCACGGCTTCACCTCGCTGCCGGTCGTGGATCGGAACGGGCTGTTCCGGGGCGTCATCTTCCAACTGCACCTGATCGCGCGGCAGGCCGCCGCCCCGCAGCGGCGTCGCCCGCTGGCGCCTGCGCCCGACCGCGCCCTTGCGCGCGACATCATGGACGCGACGCCCGTGACAGCCGCCCCCGCGACGCCGGTGGCGGCCCTGCTGGTGCCGCTGGCGATCAGCGGAACCGACGCGGTGCCGATCCTGGATGCCGGGCGGCTTGTCGGGATCGTGACGCAGACCGACCTGATCGCGGCGCTGGCGCGGCACGTCCCCGAAGGCCGCTGACAGCTGCGGCTTTCACTTCGGCCGCAAAGCCCCTAGGTTCCCGCAGCGAAAACCCGAGGTGGCCATGTCCTTTCTGTCCAAGCTGCGCGACCGTCTGACCAAGTCATCGTCCCGGATCAGCGCCGGTGTGGACGAGGTGATCGGCGACGCGCCCGCCCCGGCCGCGCCCCCGGAAGCCACCCCGGCCCAAGCCCCGCAAACGCCGGAATTGCCGCACCCGCAGGTCCCTGCCGCCCCCCGCCCTGCCCCCGACCGCCCCGGCCTCGTCGATCGCCTGCTTGGCCGCGAGACGGCCCCGGCCGAGCCGCGGCGGGAACTGGACGACGCGATGCTGGAGGACCTGGAGGACATGCTGATCGCGGCCGACATGGGCACCGACACCGCGCTGCGCGTCACCGCCAACATCGCCGAGGGCCGCATGGGCCGCCGCATCGGCGCGACCGAGCTGAAGCAGGCGCTGGCCGACGAGGTCACGCGGATCATGACCCCGGTCGCCCGGCCGCTGCCGCTTTACCCGAAGAAACCGCAGGTCGTGCTGGTCGTGGGCGTCAACGGATCGGGCAAGACCACCACCATCGGCAAGCTGGCGAGCCAGTTCCGGGCGGCGGGCAAGAAGGTCGTGATCGCCGCGGGCGACACTTTCCGTGCCGCCGCCGTCGAGCAGTTGCAGGTCTGGGGCCAGCGCGCGGGCGTGCCCGTCATGGTCGCCGCACACGGGTCCGACCCGGCAAGCCTCGCCTTCGACGCGATGACCCGGGCCGAGGCAGAGGGCGCGGACCTGCTGATGATCGACACCGCGGGCCGGCTGCAAAACCGCGCAGACCTGATGGAGGAGCTTGCCAAGATCGTCCGCGTGATCCGCAAGAAGGACCCGACCGCGCCGCACAACACCCTGCTGGTGCTGGACGCGACCACCGGCCAGAACGCGCTTTCGCAGGTCGAAACCTTCCGCAAGCTTGCCGACGTGTCGGGGCTGGTGATGACCAAGCTCGACGGCACCGCGCGGGGCGGGGTGCTGGTGGCGCTGGCCGACAAGTTCGGGCTGCCGATCCACGCGATCGGCGTGGGCGAGCAGATCGACGACCTCGACGCCTTCGACGCGGGCGAGTTCGCGCGGGCGCTGGTCGGGATTTAGGCGGGTCGGGACTTACGCTGGACGGGATTTAGACCGGTCGGGATACGAAAAGGCCGCCGTCCCGGTCGGGACAGCGGCCGTCCTGAAGGTCGCGGGCGCTCAGCGCTGCGCGTTCTTCTCGTCCAGGCGGACGGACGATCCGTCCTCTTCTTCCAGCAGCTGCTGGGCGTTGGCGGCATCCGCCGACAGCCACACCTTGCCGCCGTCGCACGACGCCACGGCCGACAGCTGCACATAGTGGTGATGCTCGTCGTTCTGGCCGTGCTCCTCGTCCTTGCGGACCAGCTTGATGCGGTCGCCCTGGACGTGATCGACCTTGCCAACATGGACCCCGTCGGCACCGACGACTTCCATGTGTTCCTTGATCTCGCTTGCGTTGACCATCACGGTCTCCCTTGTTGCAGCTTCGTCCGCCCAACGCGCGAGGATGGGTTTCGATCCCGGCGGAAGCGCCGCGGGGTCAGACGGCGTGCAGATCGCGGGGGATGCCAAGCCGGTCCGCGAATGCGCGCAGGTCGGGCGTCTCGGCCGCCGCGCGGCCCGCCAGCAGCGTCGCCTGGCTGGCGTGGATCAGCCCGTCCGACAGGACCTTGAGATGGTTGGCGCGCAGCGTCTCGCCGGAACTGGTGATGTCGGCGATCGCCTCGGCGGTGTGGTTCAGGACCGTGCCCTCGGTCGCGCCCTGGCTGTCCACCAGCTGATAGTCCGCGACCTCGTGCGCCGACAGGAACGCGCGGACGAGGCGGTGGTACTTGGTCGCGATGCGAAGCCGGAAGCCGTGCGCCAGGCGGAAATCGCGCGCGATGGACGCAAGGTCGTCGAGGTCCTCGCAGTCGCGCCAGCAGGCCGGGACCGCCAGCACCAGGTCGGCATGGCCGAAGCCCATCGGCGCGAGTTCCACCACGTCCGAACGCCAGCCCGCGAGCTTTTCGCGCACCAGATCGGTGCCGGTGACACCCAGCTGGATGCGGCCCGCCGCAAGCTCGCGCGGGATCTCGCCCGCCGACAACATGACCAGCGACACGCCCTCGGCCCCCTCGACCGCGCCCGCGTATTCGCGGTCCGATCCGTTCCGCGACAGGCGCACACCGCGCGCGGCGAACCAGTCGAAGGTCTGTTCCATCAGCCGCCCCTTGGACGGCACCCCCAGCTTCAGCATCGATCAAGCTCCGCCAGAAGGCCGGGGCGGATGATGCCACCGACGGCGGGGATCGCCGCGCCTTGCCCCAGCACCGCCGTCAGCGCGTCGTAGCGGCCGCCCGAGGCAACCGGCGGCCAGTCGGCGCGGGCCGGCGCGGTGAAGCTGAAGGTGAAGCCGTCATAGTATTCCATCGTCTGCCGGCCGTGGCTCGCATCGAAGTGGATCGTTCCCGGATCGACGCCGAGCGCGCCGAGGTCGCGCAGGCGCGCCGCCAGACGCTCGGTGGCGTCCGCGATCGCGGGCATGTGGTCCGCCAGCACCCGCAACTCGTCCAGCGCCTCGGGCGCGGGGCCGGCGACGGCGAACAGGCGCTGCAGCCGCTCGCGCCAGATCGCGGGCAGCGTCGGCTCGCCCTCGTGGGATTCCAGCCGCTCGATCCGGGCCTCCATCTCGGCAGTGCCGCGCAGGCCCGTCCACGGCGCGTCGTTGACCGCGAAGTGGCGCGGCGCGACCGGGGCGGAGAACCGGTCGAGCAGGCGCGCGAACCGCGTGGGCCGCCAGATGTGGTGGGCGAGGATCGCGCGCCGCGCGTCCGACAGCGGCAGCCCAGCGATCGCATCGAGGATCAGGTCCATGTCGCCGATGGTGGCCGACAGGCGATAGGGCGCGAGGATGCCGTGAAACAGCGCGAACACCTCGGCATCGGCGCCGCGGTCGCGCGAAAACAGCTCGAACCCCGCTTGCAGGTATTCGTTGTCGCGCGGCTGCGCGGGGCGGGTGTCGCCGTGATCCTGCTTGCGGAACACCTCGCCCAGATAGCAGTAGCGCGCGGGGTCGGCGCCGCCCGCCATGTGCATCTGCACCACCGGCACGGTGAAATCCGGGCGCAGCACGACCTCGCCCCGCACCGGATCGGTGGTGAGATAGGCGCGGGCGCGGATATCCTCGCCGTAAAGGTCGAGCAGCGTGGCCGACGGCATCAGCACGTCCGGCGCGACCTCGCCCGCGCCCGCCGCCGTGAAGGCATCGAGGATGCGGCGCCCCACCGCCGCCTTGGCGGTGCGGGGGATCATCCGGCGGGACGCCCGCGCACCAGCATCTCGCGGACCGTGGCCACCAGCGCGTCGCGCCCGACCTCGACCTGCGCGGGCTGGGATTTCCATTCCTCGACCGATGCTTCCGCCGCGATCTTCGCACCGAGGATGAGGTCTTTCACCTGCACCACGCCCCGCGCCGCCTCGTCCGCGCCCTGGATGATCGCCACAGGCGAGGCGCGCTTGTCCGCGTATTTCAGCTGGTTGCCGAAGTTCTTGGGGTTGCCGAGATAGACCTCGGCCCGGATGCCCGCCGACCGCAGATCGGCCGCCATCGCCTGATATTCGGTCATCCGGTCGCGGTCCATGACCGTCACGACCACCGGCCCGACCTCGTCCGACCGCGCAAGCCCCTTCTCGCGCAGCGCCGCGAGCAGCCGGTCCACGCCGATCGACACGCCCGTCGCCGGCACCTTCTGCCCGGTGAACCGTTCGACCAGATCGTCGTAGCGCCCGCCGCCGGCGACCGACCCGAACTGCCGCTTGCGGCCCTTGTCGTCGAGGATCTCGAACGTAAGCTCCGCCTCGAACACCGGACCGGTATAATAGCCAAGCCCCCGCACGATCGAGGGGTCGATCACGACCCGGTCCGCACCCATGCCGATCGCGTCCAGCACCGCCGCGATCTCGGCCAGTTCGTCCACGCCCTCGGCCCCCATCGCCGAACCGCCGACCGCCGCCCGCAGGTTCGCCAGCGTCGCGTCGTTGCTGGCCCCGCGCGAGGTCAGGAACGCGATCACCGGCTCGGCCTGCGCGGGCTCAAGCCCCACGCCCTCGATTTCCGCGCCCGAGGCGTCGGTGCGGCCGGTGGTCAACAGGTCGCGCACGCCTGCCTCGCCGACCTTGTCGAACTTGTCGATGGTCCGCAGCACGTCCGCGGCCTGCGCCCCATCGGTCACGCCCATCGCGTCCAGCACGCCGTTCAGGACCTTGCGGTTGTTCACCCGCACCAGATAGTCGCCGCGCGCGATCCCGGCCGCTTCCAGCGCGTCGGCGAGCATCGCGATGATCTCGGCATCCGCCACGACCGACGCCGCACCAACCGTGTCCGCATCGCACTGATAGAATTGCCGGAACCGGCCCGGCCCCGGCTTCTCGTTGCGCCACACCGGCCCCATCGCGTAGCGCCGGTAAGGGCTGGGCAGGTCGTTGCGATACTGCGCCGCGACGCGCGCCAAGGGCGCGGTCAGGTCGTAGCGCAGCGCCAGCCAGTCGCCCGAGCCGCCGCCGGGCACCGCCTCCTCCTGCCAGGCGAACACGCCCGCGTTCGGGCGGTCCACGTCGGGCAGGAACTTGCCCAGCGCCTCGACCGTCTCGATCCCGCTGGTTTCCAGCGCGTCGAAGCCGTGGCGGTGATAGACCTCGGCGATCCGGTCCAGCATCGCCTTGCGTTCCGACACCTCGGCGCCGAAATAGTCCCGGAAGCCCTTCGGCGTCTCGGCGCGCGGACGGCGCGGTTTCTGGTCCTTGGCCATGACGGTATCCTGCTGGTGCCGGGCCGGATTAGCGGAAGGGGGCGGCATGGACAAGTTGCAGACGGTCGAGGAACGGGTGGCGCACCTGCAGCGCATGGTGGACGACCTGTCCGACGTGGTCGCGCGGCAGGACGCCGAGATCCGCCGCCTTGCCCGCCATGTCGGCCTGCTGATGGAACGAGAGGCCGACCGCGAAGCGGCCGAGGGCGCGATCTCCCTGAGCGACCAGCGCCCGCCGCACTGGTAAGCAGGTGCCGCAGGGCAACGGAACGCCGCCCCCGCCTGCCGCGTTCGCTGCCGGATCGCGCCCGCTCCCGTCCCCACCTGCCCCGCCCGTTTCCAAGAGGTCATCATGCGTAGTCTTCAGGTCGTGGCGGGGGTGCTGTTCGGGGTCGTTGTGTTCCTTGGCCTCGACTACATCCTGCCGTCGCGCAACACCGTGCGGATCATCGACGTGTCGAACCGCATGACCGACATCGGCGCGAACGCGATCTTCTACGCCTCGCGCGACACCGGGACGGTCGAGACGGCGGACGGGCGGCGCGACGTGCGCTTCATCTCGACCGTGCGGCCGGGCGGCAAGCCCTTCGTCTATCGCAACGAGGATACCGGCCTGATCTGGCCGCCCTACTTCAAGTACGACAGCTCGAACCTGCACGCAGTCGCGGCCGACCAGGTCTCGACCGCCGCCAACCCCACCTGGGTCAGCGTGACGGCCTATGGCTGGCGCATCCCGTGGTGGTCGGTCTATCCGAACGCGGTGGGCGTGCAGCCGGTCGCGGGGCCGGACGACCGGCCGCTGAACTGGCCCGCGCTCGTCATCCTGGGCGTCATGGCGGCGGTGCTGGCGGTCATCTGGCGGGCGTGGAACAGCTATCTGGACCGCCGCCACGCGCGACGGGACGAACGCCGACTGGCGCGGGACTATGCCGGGCCCGCCGGCACGTCCGGCCTGCGGCGCTGGTGGTCGAACGCGCGGCGCTGACAAGGCGCCGCGACCCTGATCCCGATTCACTATGCCCGCAACGCGGCCCTCAGCGCGCGGGGCGTGCCGGGCGCTTGTCGCGCAGTTCGTCGATCCGAAGCTGCAGCGCCTCGACCAGCGCCTCGCGCGGCAGGCCGCTTTCGCGGGACAGCCGCAGCAGGCCGAACTGGACACGGGCGAGTTCCTGGTAATAGCGCGCGAAGGTATAGTTGATCGACGCCCCCGCCAGCGCGCCGAACACTGGCGTCGCCTGCGCGGCAAGCTTCTGCCCCAGCACCGCCGACAGGCGCGGCGCGACGCGGGCGATCAGCCCCTGCAGCGTCTGCCCCGTGATCGACAGCTTCGCCGCCAGCAGGCCAAGGTCGGTGCCGTCGTCGGCGGCCATCGGCCCCGCGGCGGCGAATACCCGCAGCGCGTCCATGCGCGTGTCCTCGCTGTCGGGATCGAAGCCGTGTTCGGCCGCGATGTCGAGGATGCCGCGCAGAAGCATCGTGATCGTCACCGGCATCTCGATCATCGCGCCCGGCAAACCGCCAAAGCCGCCCGCCGCCCCCGACACGGTCGAGGCCAGGCGGTTGAACCAGTCGCCCCGGTCGCGTACCACGCGCCGCGTGCGCCCGGCCGCATCGACCGCGCGGGTCAGCGCCGACAGCGTCAGCCGGTCCAGCCGCTTGCGGGCAAAGCCCGGCAGGCGGTCCAGCACGATTTCGGCGCTGCCGCCGATCGCCGACAGGATGTCCATCCCCAGCCCGCCCGCGTCCACGTAGCGCCGCGCGAGGCGGTCGATCTCGACATGGACGGTGGGGTCATTGATCGGCGGCAGGACGGCCTGCCGGCTGGGAAGGTCGGGGGAGGTCATGGTGCGGGCTCCTTCATGAGCGGCGGGGATGAGCGGCGGGGTCCGCGGTGTCGTCAGTGCTGGTTCGGCGCCTCGACCTCGATGCAGGCCTGCCGCAGATCGACGGATGCTTCGATTTCGGCCAGCGCGGCGCGAACGTCGGGCGAATCCTCTCGCAAGACGTCGCCGCGCACACCAACCCACGCCCCGGGAACGAGTTCCAGCCCCAGCACCCGGTCGGGATTGGTGGGCGGCGGCATCACCACGTCGTCAAGCCGGAGAAAGCCGAACCGACCGTAATAGGGCGCGTCGCCCACCAGCATGACCCGCGCCCACCCCATCTCGGCCGCGCGGGCCAGGCTTTCGCGCATCAGGAACGCGCCCAGCCCCTCGCCCTGCGCGGTCGGATGCACGGCGACCGGACCCAGCAGCAGCACGGGCCGCTCACCTACCCGGACCGGCCAGTAGCGGATCGCGGCCACGACCGCGTCGGTTTCGTCGCGCAGGCACAGGCACAGGGGCGCGACCTTGGGCACGCCGTCGCGCAGGCGATAACTGCTCAGCGCCGTGCGGCCGGGCGCGAAGCACAGGTCCATCAGGGCCTCGATCTCGGGCGTATCGTCGTCCGTTTCCGGGCAAAGCTCGTACATCGCCCCTCTTTCCTCAGGTCGGGGCGGTGGTTAGCACCCGCAGCATCCGGTTTGAACGGGAAAAATCCGCCAGACCGCGATGGGGCAGGTTGTTGCCGGACCGATGCCCGGCCATCATGGGCGCCGGATCACGAACGCGGGGCGGAAAGATGTTCTATCGACCGGAAAACGGCCATGGCCTGCCGCACGACCCGTGGAACGCGATCGTGGCGCCCCGCCCGATCGGCTGGATCTCGACCCGTGGCACGCAGGGCGACAACCTTGCGCCCTATTCGTTCTTCAACGCCACCGCCTATGTCCCGCCGCAGGTGATGTTCGCATCGACCGGGGCCAAGGCCGACCGCGACGGCACCAAGGACAGCGTGGCGCAGATCGCGGAATCGCGCGTCTTCTGCGTCAACATCGCGGACTTCGCGATGAAGGACGAGATGAACGCCTCGACCGCCGTTCACGCCGCCGGCGTCAGCGAGTTCCAGGCGGCGGGCATCGCATCTGCCGAATGCGACACGATCGACTGCCCGCGCGTGGCAGGCGCGCCCGCGTCGCTGGAATGCCGGGCGACCCGCGTCATGCGCCTTGCGGGCGAGGCGAACTGGATGGTGCTGGGCGTCGTCACGGGCATCCACATCCGTGACGACTGCATCAACGCGGACGGCGCGTTCGACCTGCGCGCGACCGGCTGGCTTGCGCGCATGGGCTATCGCGGCGATTACGCCCGCGTCACCGAAACATTCGAGATGATCCGCCCATGAGCGTCGCCCCCCGCCCCGTCCAGAAAACGGTCAAGGACTATATCCGCAGCATTCCCGACTTTCCCCATCCGGGGATCGTGTTCCGCGACGTGACGACGCTGTTCGCCGACGCGCGCGGCTTCCGCATGGCGGTGGACCAGCTGCTCGCGCCCTATGCCGGGATGCGGATCGACAAGGTCGTGGGGCTTGAGGCGCGCGGCTTCATCCTGGGGGGCGCGGTGGCGCACCAGCTGTCCACCGGGTTCGTGCCGATCCGCAAGGCGGGCAAGCTGCCCGGCGGCGTGATGAGCCAGGCCTACGTGCTGGAATACGGCGAGGCGGTGATGGAGATCCACGACGACGCGCTGTCGCCGGGCGAGCGGGTTCTGATCGTGGACGACCTGCTGGCCACCGGCGGCACCGCCGAGGCGAGCATCAGCCTGTGCAAGCGCCTGGGCGCCGAGGTGGTTGGCACGGCCTTCGTGGTGGACCTGCCCGAACTCGGCGGCCGCGCCCTGCTGGAAGCGGCGGGCGTGGACGTCCACGTGCTGTGCGAGTTCGGGGGGCACTGACCGGACCGGCGCGGCGTCGCCGTCAGACTAGCCGGTCAGGCGGGCCGGTCGGGGGCGGCGCGCGCCCTGCGGGCCTTCATCTCGGGCGACGGAAACACCCGGTCGTAGGCCCAGTTGAAGGCATAGCCGTAGACCACGTAGAACACCGCGATCGCCGCGTCGAACAGGAACGCCTGCCACAGCGACACGTCCAGCATCCAGGCGACGAACGGCAGCAGCAGGACCAGCAACCCGCCCTCGAACAGAAGGGCGTGCAGCGCGCGGATCGGGTGGGTCTTGATGGCGCTGCCGCGCAGCCGCAGCATCGCCCGGTCGAAGCCAAGGTTGAACACGTAGTTCCAGGCCGTCGCCACGATCGAGGACACGACCCCGATCACCCCCAGCGCGTGCAGGTCGAACCCGGTCAGGACGACCCCGCCTCCGACCATCAGGACCAGCCCCACCACCTCGAACAGGATGGCGTGGCGGATGCGGTCGCGGGCGCCGCGCAGCGGCGGCGCGGGGGGTTCGTGGGACGTGGTGAGCATCGGGGACGGATTCGGCAAGACGGCCTCCTGCGATACGGGCCGTCCCGAGTGTGCTGCCCATGCGCGGGGAAGGGTCGTCCCTTCGCCACCGAAGCTAGGGCGCGCGGCAGAGCTTCGCAAGGCGGCGGGCCGCAGAATCCCGCCCGGGATCAGCCCAGCACCGCGCCCGGGTTCATGATTCCCAAGGGGTCCAGCGCGGCCTTGATCGCCCGCATCGCCGCAAGCTTGCCCGGGTCGCCCCAGCGGGCGAGGTCCGCGACCTTCATCCGCCCGACCCCGTGCTCGGCCGAGAACGATCCGCCGCGCGCCACGACCATCTCGTGCACGGCCTCCTGAACGGGGCCGCGCAGCGCGTCGTAGTCGTCGCGGGTGCGCCCTGCGGCCGGGAACAGGTTGTAATGCAGGTTCCCGTCGCCCAGATGGCCGAAGCAGTTGATCCGCATGTCACCCATCCGCGCCAGCATCGCCCCCGCATCGTCGATGAAGCGGGCGATTTCCGACAGCGGCAGGCTGATGTCGTGGCTGACGATCGCGCCGATGGCCCGGTTCGCCTCGGGCAGGTGTTCGCGCAGGGACCACATCTCGGCCGCCTGCGCGCCCGACTGCGCGACCGCGCCGTCGGTGACGAGGCCCCCGTCCATCGCATCGGCCAGCAGGCCGTCCAGCGCCGCCGCCGCCGGCAGCCCGACCGGCAGGGACAGTTCGACCAGCACCGACCAGCGCGCGCCCGGCAGCGGCTGGCGCACCTGGGGCAGCACCTCGGCCATGAAGGCGAGCCCCTGCCCCGAGATCAGCTCGAACGCGGTGACGTTGCCCGCGAGCCGGGCGTTCGCCACCCCCAGCAGCGCCAGCGCGGCGGCCGGGGACGGCACCTCAAGCATCGCGGTCGCCACCTCGGCGGGCAGCGGCGCCAGACGCAGCGAGGCGGCGGTGATGACGCCCAGCGTCCCTTCGGCCCCGATCAGCAGGTCGCGGATGTCGTAGCCGGTGTTGTCCTTGCGCAGGCGCTTGAGGTCACGGATCACGCTTCCGTCGGGCAGCACCGCCTCGATCCCCAGGCACAGCGCCCGCGCGTTCCCCCAGCGCAGCACCGCGACCCCGCCCGCGTTCGCGCCAAGGATGCCCCCCATCTGCGCCGTGCCCTGGCTTGCCAGCGCCAGCGGGAACAGCCGCCCGGCCGCGTTCGCCGCATCGCGCACCTGTTGCAGCGTGGCGCCTGCCTCGGCCACCAGCACGTCCTCGTCGGGCCAGACGGCGCGGATCGCCGTCATCCGTTCCAGCGACAGGATCAGCGGCAGCGGTAGCGACAGCGGACCGGCGGGCATGACCGAGCCGGCGACCAGCCCGGTGCCGCCGCCGCGCGGGACGATCCCCACGCGCGCGGCGTTGCAGGCCCGCACGACCGCCGCGACCTCGTCCAGGTTACGCGGCGCGGCCACCATCCGCCCGGTGCCGGCATAGCGCCCGCGCGGCTCGTCCAGGTGACGCGGCTCGGCCGGGCGCAGCACGCCCGGGGGCAGCGCCTCAGCGAGACGGTCGTCCGCATCGTTGAGCGTCGGCCGCCCCATCCGTCAGCCCGCGCCGGTGCGGCCGCGGCGGTCGTTCCGCAGGATCGAATACAGCACGTGGTTGCGCCAGCGCCCGTGGATCTGAAGATAGCTCTGCGCCACGCCCTCGTACTTGAAGCCCGATTTTTCCAGCACCCCGCGCGAGGCGACGTTCTCGGGCAGGCAGGCGGCCTCGATCCGGCTCAGTTCCATCGTGTCGAAGGCGTGCGCGACGACCGCCCCGATCGCCTCGCCCATGAACCCCTGCCGCGCAAAGGGCGCGCCGATCCAGTAGCCCAGCGTGCCGGTCTGCGCCGGGCCCCGGCGGATGTTGTCAAGCGTGATGGCGCCCACCAGCACCCCATCGTGGCGCACCATGAAAAGCGGCAGCGAGGTCTGCCCGCGCGTCGCCCGCTGCGCCCAGTAGACCCGGTTCGTGAACGATTTGCGGGTCAGGTGGTCGTGGTGCCAGACGGGTTCCCACGGGGTCAGAAACGCGCGGCTTTCGTCGCGCAGCGCGGTCCAGGCGGCAAAGTCGCCATGTGCCGGCAGCCGCAGCACCATGCGTTGGGTGACCAGACGCGGTGCGCGGCGCAGCAGGAACATCAGGCGGCGAGCCGCTCGGCCAGGGTATCCAGCGCGGGCGCCTTGCGCACCGGCCCGTACAGGGCGAGCGCGGGGCGCGCGGCGGCGATGGCGCGGGCGGCGTGGTCGCGCACATCCGCCGCTGTCACCGCGTCGATCCGCGCCGCAACCTCGGCCGGGTCCGGCACACGGCCCCAGATGGCAAGCGACCGCGCCATGCGTTCCGCCTGCGACGACGGGCTTTCAAGGCCCATCAGCAGCCCGGCCTTCAGCTGCGCGCGGGCGCGCGCGACCTCGGCCTCGGACAGGTCGTCGGCCGACCGGCGCAATTCGTCGATGGTCAGCCGGGCAAGGTCCGCGACCTGGTCGCCCGCAGTGCCCGCATAGATCGTGGTCATCCCGGTGTCGTCGTGGAACCCCGACTGCGCGAAGATCGTGTAGCAGAGCCCGCGTTCCTCGCGGATCTTCTGGAACAGCCGCGACGACATCCCGCCGCCAAGCGCCGCGGTCCAGATCTGCGCGGGATAGAAGTCGGGCGAGCGGTAGCCCGGCCCCTCGAACCCCAGCGCGAAATGCGCCTGTTCCAGCCGCTTCACGCGGCGCGATTCCGCGCCCTGCCAGCGCGCCGCCTCACGCACCGTGCCGATCACCGGCGACAGGTGGCCGAAGATCTCGCCCGCCTGCGCCACGACGCGGTCGTGATCGACGGCACCGGCGGCCGCCACGATCATCTGGCCGGGGCCGTAATGTTCGGCCACGAACCGCGACAGGTCGTCGCGCGCGAACCCCGCGACCCGCTCGGCGGGCCCAAGGATCGTGCGGCCCATCGGCTGGTCGGGATAGGCCGCTTCCTGCAGCCAGTCGAAGATCACGTCGTCGGGCGTGTCGAGCGACTGGCCGATTTCCTGCAGGATGACGCCGCGCTCGACCTCGATCTCGCGCGGGTCGAAGGTGGAGTTCAGAAGGATGTCGCCGATCACGTCCAGCGCCAGCGGCACGTCGGCCGACAGGACCCGCGCGTAATAGGCCGTCACGTCGCGCGAGGTATAGGCGTTGATGTAGCCGCCCACATCCTCGATCGTCTCGGCGATCTGCAGGGCCGTGCGGCGCGCGGTGCCCTTGAAGGCCATGTGTTCAAGGAAATGCGCGATGCCGTTCTGTTCGGGGCGCTCGTCGCGCCCGCCCGCGCCCACCCAGACGCCGATGCTGGCTGAGTGAAGGCCGGGCATCGCCCGCGTGACCACGCGCAACCCGTTGGGAAGGGTGGTGATCCGAATGTCGCTCAATCAACTCTCCGTTCAAGGATCAAGGACTTAAGCGCCTCGTTGTCGTTTTCAACCCGCGTCACCCGCTCGGGCAGGTCGAACAGCCCGGCCATGTGCGGCGGCAGGTCGGGGCGGATGCCGATCGCCTGTTCCACGGCGTCGGGGAACTTGGCCGGATGCGCGGTCGCCAGCGTGATCATCGGCGTGCCGGGCTTCAGGTGGCGTTCGGCCACCGCGATCCCCACGGCGCTGTGCGGGCACACGACCTCGCCGGTTTCGGCGCGGACGCGGGCGATGGTGGCCAGCGTCTCGGCCTCGGACACGCGGCCGGAATCGTAAAGCTCGCGCAGGTGCTCCAGCGCGCCTTGAGCGATCCTGAACCCGCCCGAGGATTTCAGCTCGTCCATCAGCTGCGCGACCGCTGCGCCCTCGCCCCCATGGGCGTAGAACAGCGCGCGTTCGAAGTTGGAGCTGACCTGGATGTCCATCGACGGCGAGATCGACGGCTGGACCCGCCCGACCCGGTATTCGCCAGAGGTGAGCGCCCGGTCGAGGATGTCGTTCTGGTTGGTGGCGACCACCAGCCGGTCGATCGGCAGGCCCATCTGGCGCGCGATGGTGCCGGCGAAGATGTCGCCGAAATTGCCGGTGGGCACGGTGAAACTGACGGGCCGCGCGGGCGACCCGAGGCTGGCGGCAGCGGTGAAGTAATAGACGACCTGCGCCAGCACCCGCGCCCAGTTGATGCTGTTGACGCCCGCCAGCCCCACGCGGTCGCGGAAATCGTGGTCGTTGAACAGGTCCTTCAGCCGAGCCTGCGCGTCGTCGAAGGTGCCGTCGTTGGCGAGCGCGTGGACATTCGATTCCCCCGGCGTCGTCATCTGGCGGCGCTGCACCTCGCTGACGCGGCCATGCGGATACAGGATGAACACGTCCACGTTGGGCAGGCCGCGGAACGCCTCGATCGCGGCCGAGCCGGTGTCACCCGAGGTCGCGCCGACGATGGTGATGCGGCGATCCTCGCGCGACAGCGCGATCTGGAACAGCTGCCCGATCAGCTGCATCGCGAAGTCCTTGAACGCGAGCGTCGGGCCGTGGAACAGTTCCAGCAGGAAATGCCCGGGGCCAAGCTGGACCAGCGGGGCGCGGGCCGCGTGGCGGAAACCAGCATAGGCGCGGTCAATGGCGTCGCGCAGCTCGTCCTGAGAGAAACTTTCCGCGACGAAGGGCTGCATGACGCGGAAGGCCACCTCCTCGTAAGGCAGGCCGTCCAGCGCGGCGATCGCGGCCGCATCCATCTGCGGCACCCGCTCGGGCACGTACAGCCCGCCGTCGCGCGCGAGCCCGGTCATCATCGCCTCGGCGAAGGGAAGGACGGGCGCGGCGCCGCGGGTCGAGATGTAGCGCATCGGTATTCCTGGCTCGGGGGCAGTGAAGGCGGTCGGTCGGGCGATCACCGGCAGGTCGCCCTGCCGGCCCGGGCCGGGGCCGGGTTTGCGACCTTAGACCGGGCGCCGCGTGATACGCCAGATCAGACCGGCTGTCATCCCTGCCCAGACGACCGCCAGCAGGAACCACTGGACGGCATAGGACAGGTGGCTGTTCGGGATGCCCGCGACCGAAATCGGGATCGGCGCGACGCCCTGCGGATCGCCCCCCACGGCGCTTGCCACGACCAGCACCGGGTCGGTTTTCAGCTGCGCCGCCATCGCGGGCACGTCGCGGGCGAACCAGACACCCTCGGCCAGGTTCGGGGCGGGGGTGGACGACCCCTGTTCGTCGGGCCAGTGCAGGTTGCCGTTCACGCGCAGGCGCACGGGCGGGCGCAGGGCGCGGCGCGCGTCCTGCGAAACGAACCCGCGATCGACCATGATCCGCCGCCCGTCGTCGGTCACGAAGCCGGACACGACGTTGTAGCCGCCGCCCGACTCTCGCGTGCCCGACAAGACCAAAATCTCGTCCCCGGTCGTGGTGCCGGTCATCGTCACGGGCAGGTATTTCATCGACGGATCGACGGCGGCGGGCAGCGGCACCGGGTCCGCGTCGATGCCGCGCGCGATCTCGGCCAGCATCGCTTCCTTCCACTCGAGCCGGCGCAGCTGCCAGAACCCCAGGCTCACGAGGATGGCGAACCCCGCGATCCCCAGCACCAGGGGCACGACGACGCGCCGCATCAGCTGTCGTCGTCCTGCGCGAACTGCGGCGCGCCCGGCGGGATCACCACGCCCGGCAGCTTGCTTGAGATCCAGATGTGGATCGCGGCGCTCAGGTCGGGGCCGTCGTCCAGCGAGCCGCCCTTGATCGACATCTCGGCCTCGACCGGGTCGTTGACGTGCCACAGGCGGCTGCCGCAATCGGGGCAGAAGGCGCAGTCCATCAGCTTGCCGCTGTCGGTCGCCCGCGACCAGACCCGCGGCTCGCCCCGGACCAGCCGCAGCGCGGCGGTCGGCACGATGACCGAGATCCCGAACGCCGACGACGACTGCGCGCGGCATTCGGTGCAGTGGCAGACATAGATGCGGGACGGCACGGCATCGACGGCGTAGCGCACGCCGGCGCACTGGCATCCTCCGGTCAGCATGGCGAACCTCGGCGGATTGGGGCGAATGCGAAGGGCGCGCGAGGTTGCCCGTCGCGCGCCCGAACCGTCAAGGCCGGATCAGCGGCCCCAGATGTAGATGGCGGCGAACAGGAACAGCCACACCACGTCGACGAAGTGCCAGTACCAGGCCGCGGCCTCGAACCCGACATGGGCGTCCTGCGTCATCTGCCCGCGCGAAAAGCGGATCGCGCAGACCAGCAGGAAGATCGTCCCGATGATGACGTGGAACCCGTGCAGCCCGGTGGCAAGGAAGAAGACCCCGCCATAGGCGGTGTCGGCCAGGCCGAACTGCGAGTGGCTGTATTCATAGGCCTGCAGCACGGTGAAGAAGACGCCCAGCACGACGGCGATGACGAGGCCGCGGATGGTGGTCTTGCGGTCGCCCTCGTGGACGAAGGCGTGGTGCGCCCAGGTCACGGCGACGCCCGACAGAAGCAGGATCAGCGTGTTGATGAGCGGCAGGTGCCAGGGGTCGAACGTCTCGATCCCCTCGGGCGGCCAGACGCCGTCCTTGATCGGGCTCTGCTCGCCCATCGGATACATGGCGTGCTTGAAGAACGCCCAGAAGGCGGCGACGAACAGCATCACCTCGGACATGATGAACAGGATCATGCCGTATTGCAGGCCGATGCGGACGACCGGGGTGTGGTCGCCGGTGTTGCCTTCGTGAACGACGTCGGCCCACCAGCCGTACATGCAGTACAGCACGATCAGCAGACCCAGCGCGAACTGCGACCAGTGCGGCAGCCCGGCGACGACCGAGGTGCCCTTCATCCAGAACACCGCGCCGGTCAGCATCACGAAGGCGCCGAGCGCGGCAAGGAACGGCCACAGCGAGGGCGGGAGGATGTGGTAGTCGTGGTTCTTGGCGTGCGCCATGGCGCGGGCTCCCTGCTTTGGTCGGTGTCAGTTCACGCCCAGGGCGGCCGGCGCATCGGCGGTGGCGGCGCTGGCCGACCGCTGCGCGGGTTCATCCTTGGGGAAGAATGTATAGGACAAGGTGATGTCGCGGATGCCCTTGGCGTCGCGGTCCGCGACCATCTCGGGATCGACGAAGAAGGTCACGGGCATCTCGACCCGCTCGCCGGGCTTCAGCGTCTGTTCGGTGAAGCAGAAGCAGTCGATCTTGTCGAAGTAATACCCCACCGCGTCGGGCGAGACGTTGTAGGACGCCGTGCCGGTGATGGTGCGGTCGGTGGTGTTCACGGCCTCGTAGAACGCAAGCGCGGTTTCGCCGATCCGCACGGTCATCTCGCGTTCGACCGGGCGGAAGGTCCAGCCCATGCCGGGCGCCACGTTGCTGTCGAAGCGGACGCGCACCGTCTCGTCCAGCACCTGGCCGGGGGCGGCGGTGGCGACGCTGGTCGTCCCGGCAAAGCCGGTGACGCGGCAGAACCACGAATAGAACGGCACCGCCGCCCAGGCGAGCGCGCCCATCGTCAGGACGACGTCGCCGGCCGTGGCGCCCGCCGCGAGCGAGCGCACCGCCTCGGCGCGGTCCTCGGCGACGACACGGTCCTCGGCGGCGCCCGTGGTGAGGCGGGAGGCGATGAGGGACGAGTCGACGCCGGGCATCGGCTCCTCCCGAGCCGCGTACACGGGCAGCACGCGCACCGCGTCCGCCCCGGAGAGGGCGGCGGCGAACTCGGCGGCGAAGTCCCGGGTGCGGGAGAACAGGTGGGGCTGGAACAGGACGTGCACGCGGGCGTCGCCGGCCACGGCACGGCCGGCGGAGACCGCGGCGGTCACCTCCGTGGGATGGTGCGCGTAGTCGTCGAAGACCCGCACGCCGCGCGCGGCGCCGCGGAACTCGAAGCGGCGGGCCGTGCCCCGGAAGGCCTCCACGCCCCGCACGGCGGCCTCGAAGGCCATGCCCGCCCGGACGGCGGCCAGGACCACGGCGGCGGCGTTCAGCGCGTTGTGCCGGCCGGGCACCTGCAGGTGCAGGGTGCGCTCCGGTCCGTCCGCCATCCGGAACGTGGCGCGCTGGCCCACTCCGGTCTCGCCCGGCTCCACCGCGAGGTCGGTGACCAGCAGGTCCGGCGTCACGCCGTCGCGGGGCGCCGACCCGTAGGTCACGACGTCGGCGGCCGCGTGGTCCCGGGCCCACGCGGCCAGGTCCGCCGCGCCGGCGTCGTCGAGGCAGGCCACGAGGACCCCGCCCTGGGCGGCGGCCGGCAGCCCGCCCGCGAAGTCCCGGAAGACCTGGTGCACCGCCTCCTCGGTCCCGTAGTGGTCCAGGTGGTCGGCCTCCACGGTCGTGACGATCCCGATCGTGCTCGGGTAGTTCACCAGGGTGCCGTCGGACTCGTCGGCCTCCGCGATGAACCACTCGCCCCGGCCCGCCCGGGCGTTGGTGCCGAGCCCGGCGACGGCGGCGCCGACCGCGAACGTGGGGTCCCAGCCGGCGTCGGAGAAGGCCATGGCGGCCATGGAGGACGTGGTGGTCTTCCCGTGCGTGCCGGCGACGGCCAGCACCCGGTGGCCGCGCATGGCCAGGGCGAGGCCCTCGGAACGGTGCAGCACGCGCAGTCCGCGCGCCACGGCGGCGTCGTGCTCCGGGTTGCCCGGCCCGGCGATCGAGGAGGCGATCACCGTGGTGACGTCCCGGCCGAGGTGCGCGGCGTCGTAGCCGACCGTGATCCGGGCGCCGCCCGCGGCGAGCTCGCGCATCACGGGCAGGTCCTTCGCGTCGGAGCCGGACACCGCGACGCCCTGCTCCTGGAGGATGCGGGCGACCCCCGACACGCCGACGCCGCCGATCCCCAGCAGGTGCACGCGGCCCAGGTCGGCGAAGCGGCCCTCGGCCGCGGGACGGGTGCTCTCGTCTCGGCTCATCGCCGGGCTCCTTCCTGGGCGGCCGAGCGCACGAGGCCGGCCATGGTGACGTCCGCGTCCCGGACGCCGAAGCGGGCGGCCGCCTCCCCCATGCGCGCGAGACGCTCGGGGTCGGTCGCCAGCGGGATCAGCTGACGCTGCACCCACGCGCGCCCGAAGGCGTCGTCGCGGACGAGCAGCGCGCCCTCCGCCTCCACCACGGGGCGGGCGTTGAGCGCCTGCTCGCCGTTGCCGATGGGCAGGGGGACGTAGACGGCGGGCAGGCCGACCGCGGACACCTCGCAGACCGTGCCGGCGCCCGAGCGGGCGACGATCAGGTCGGCGGCGGCGTAGGCCTGCTCCATGCCCGCCAGGTACTCCCGCTGGACGTAGCCGTCCCGGACCAGCAGGCTGCCGTCGTCCTCGGTGAGGGCCTTGTCCCGACCGGTCAGGTGGAACACCTGCAGACCGGCGTCGAGGAGGTCGCCCAGCGCGGCGCGCACGGTGCGGTTCACGGCCAGCGCACCCGAGCTGCCGCCGGTCACCACGACGGTGGTCCGGTCCGGGTCGAGGCCGAGGGCCTCGCGGGCGGCACGGCCGGCGGCCGCCCGGTCCAGGCCGGAGATCTCGGGGCGCATCGGCATGCCCACCCAGCGGGCGCCGCGGAGGCGGGTGTCCGGCAGGGCGGTGCCGACGTGCGCGGCCCGCAGGGCGCCGATGCGGTTGGCCAGGCCGGGGCGGGCGTTGGCCTCGTGGACCACCACGGGCACACCGGCCCGGAACGCGGCGAGGTACACGGGCGTGGCGACGTAGCCGCCCACGCCCACGACGACGTCGGCGCGCCGGTCCCGCAGGATCCGGGCCGCGGTCGCGACCGCGGCGCGCATGCGGGCCGGGAAGCGGACGACGTCCATCGACGGGCGGCGCGGCATCGGGACCCGGTCGATCAGGTCGAGCTCGTAGCCCGCCTCGGGGACGAGACGCGTCTCCATGCCGGAGGCGGTGCCGACCATGGTGCACTCGACGGGACCGCCGCCGTCGCCCTCCAGGGCGCGGGCGATCGCGAGCATCGGGGAGATGTGGCCGGCGGTGCCGCCGCCGGCCAGCACCACCCGCAGGGGTCCGGAGGGATGAGAGGTCTGCGTCATCGGGGCTCCTGGAGGGCGGGGGTGGGGATCACGGGGAGGGGGTCGGTGTCCGGCTCGTCCGCCTGCGGGCGGGCGTCCGGCTGGACGGCACGGCGGCGCTCGTGCCGGGCGAAGGCCAGCACGATGCCGACCGCGCTCAAGGACAGGGTGAGCGCGGAACCACCATAGGAGATGAAGGGCAGCGGGACGCCCACCACGGGGATGATCCCGGAGACCATCGCGATGTTGACGGCCGCCTGGCCCACCAGCCAGGCCAGGATCCCCCACGTGGAGAGGCGGATGAACGTGGACGTGGTCCCGGCGGCGACGCGGTAGATGCCGATCGCCAGGCCGAGGTAGGCCAGCAGCACCACCAGCGTGCCCACGAGCCCGAGCTCCTCGCCGAGGATGGTGAAGATGAAGTCGTTCTCGGCCTCCGGGATGTAGCTCCACTTCTGGCGGGACTGGCCGAGGCCCGCGCCCCACCAGCCGCCCGAGGCCAGGGCGTACATCCCGTGCGCCGGCTGGAAGCAGGGGTCGGTGGCGTCGGAGCAGTCCCCCAGCCAGGCCTGCACCCGGACCATGCGGTGCGGGGCCAGGAGGGTCAGGGCCAGGATGCCCAGCACGCTCAGCGCCAGGAAGGTGAGGAAGACCCCCCAGTGGGTGCCGGCCACGTACAGCACCGTGGCCAGCACGATCGCGAGGATGATCGCGGTCCCGAGGTCGCTGCCCGCCATCACCAGGCCCAGCAGCAGCAGGCCGCCGGGCAGCACCGGGATCAGCGCGTGCCGCACCTGGGTGACGAGGCGGTGCTTGCGCTCCAGGACCGCCGCCGCCCACAGGGCCAGGGCGAGCTTGGCGGCCTCGGAGGGCTGCATCCGGAACCCGCCGATGCCCAGCCAGTTGCGATTGCCGCCCACGGTGACGCCGAGCGGGGAGAACGCGACCAGCGCGAGCAGGATCACGGCCACGCCGAACGCCGGCCAGGCGAGCGCCTTGAAGACGCGCACCGGCAGGCGCGAGAACACGAGCAGGGCCGCCACGCCCGCCACCGCCCAGGCGCTCTGGCGCAGGAACAGCGCGTACGAGCCGCCGCCGGTGCCGATCGCCTCGACGGAGGACGAGGAGAGCACCATCACGAGGCCCAGCACCGTGAGCAGGGCGGTGCAGCCGCTGATGAGCAGGACCGACAGGTCGAGGGCGCGGCGACCCTCGAGGACCCGCCACATCCGGCGCAGGAGCCGCTCCCGGTGCTCGGGGGCGTCGTCGTCCGCGCGGGGACGGACCGGGCGGAGCTCGATCGGGGACATGGCCCTCCTCACGGGGGAAGCGAGACGGTCGGGTGGGCGGCGGGTCAGTCGGCGTCGGGCGCGGCGTCGTCGTGCACGTCCCAGCCGTGCTCGCGCATCAGCCCGGCGACGGCCTCGATGAATGCGTCGCCGCGGGCCGCGTAGGAGCGGAACTGGTCCATCGACGCCGCGGCGGGCGCCATGAGCACGGTGTCGCCGGGGCGGGCCAGGCCGTCGGCCACGCGCACCGCCTCGGCCATCACGGCCGCGCCGTCGGCGGGGCCGGTGCCGTCGGCCGCGGCGAGGGGGGCGTGGACGGGGACGTCCGGGGCGTGCGCGGCCAGGGCCGCGCGCAGGGCCGAGGTGTCCCTGCCCAGGAGCACCACCGCGCGGAGCCGGTGGGCGTGCGCGGCCACCAGCTCGTGATAGGTCACGCCCTTGGGCAGGCCGCCGGCCAGCCACACCACGGAGCTGAACGCCGCCAGCGACGCGTCCGCGGCGTGCGGGTTCGTCGCCTTGGAGTCGTTGACCCACATGATGTCGCGGGAGGTGGCCACGAGTTGGATGCGGTGCTCCCCGCGGTCATAGGAGCGCAGGCCCTCGGCCACGGCCGCGGGGCTCACCCCGACGGCCCGGGTCAGCGCCGCCGCGGCGGCCGCGTTGGCCACGGTGTGGCGCGGCGCCACCGGGCCCAGGTCGGCGCGCTCGGCCAGGGCGATCGCCTCGTGGCGCCGGTTGTCCAGGAACGCACGGTCCACGAGGATCCCGTCCACGACGCCGATGTCGGACAGGCCCGGGGTGTCCGTGGTGAAGCCGATCGCGCGGCAGCCCTCCTGGACGTCCGCGCGCTCCACGAGGGTGCGGGTCAGCGGGTCCTGCTCGTTGAACACGCAGGCCACCCGCGTGTTCGCATACACCTTGCCCTTGGCGGCGGCGTACTCCTCCATCGAGCCGTGCCAGTCCACGTGGTCCTCGGCCAGGTTCAGCACCGCCGACGACGCCGGGGCCAGGCCGTGCGTCCAGTGCAGCTGGAAGCTGGAGAGCTCGAGGGCGAGCACGTCGAAGCCCTCCGGGTCGCGGATCGCGTCGAGCACGGGGGTGCCGACGTTGCCGCAGGCCACCGCCCGACGGCCGTCCGCCCGCAGGATGGCCTCGACCATCGTCACGGTCGTCGTCTTGCCGTTCGTGCCCGTCAGGCACACCCAGTCGGCGGTCTTCCGGCCGGCGCGCTCGCGCAGCCGCCAGGCCAGTTCGACGTCGGACCAGATCGGCAGGCCCGCCGCGTGGGCGGCCATCAGCAGCGGCTGGTCCGGCCGCCAGCCCGGGGAGGTCACGACGAGGTCCGCGGCGGCGCCGTCGACCTCGGGCAGCGCCTGCGTGGCCGCCCGGTCGAGCAGGACCTCGCGGACCCCCACGATCCGCAGGGTCTCGGCGCGCGCCCGGTTCTCGGGACCGTCGTCGCCGTCCACCACCACGACGGCGGCGCCCAGCTCGGCCAGGGTGTCGGCCACGGAGAAGCCGGTGACGCCCAGACCCGTGACGACGACGCGCAGGCCGGCCCACCCCGGGGCGTCCCAGGACGTGAGGTCGGCGGTGCGGGCGGTGTCGGCGCGGGGCCGGCGCACCGGTGCGGGCGCGGCGTCGGACGCGGGGCCGGTCACGGGGTCACCCCCGCGAGGCCGCCCTGGCGGATGAGCCAGTCGCCGTAGAAGATCGCGAGCCCCACGGTGACGCACATCAGGGACAGCAGCCAGAAGCGGACCACGACGGTCACCTCGGCCCAGCCCTTGAGCTCGAAGTGGTGCTGCAGCGGCGCCATGAGGAACACGCGCTTGCCGCCGGAGACCTTGAACCAGCCCACCTGGATGATGACGGAGAGGGTGATCGCGACCATGAGGCCGGCCAGCACGGCCACCAGGATCTCGGTGCGCGTGAAGATCGCGAAGCCGGCCAGGGCGCCGCCCAGGCCCAGGGAGCCGGTGTCCCCCATGAAGATCTTGGCCGGGGAGGTGTTCCACCAGAGGAAGCCCAGCAGGCTGCCCGTGAGGATCGCCGCGAGCAGGGCGAGGTCCATGGGGTCGCGGACCTCGTAGCAGCCGCGGGTGCCCTCGAGCGCGCAGGACTGGCTCGACTGGAAGAGCGACATCAGGACGTAGGCGCCCGTGATCATGGCGGTGGCGCCCGTGGCGAGCCCGTCGAGGCCGTCCGTGAGGTTCACGGCGTTCGTGGTGGCGGTGGTGATGAGGTTCGACCAGATCACGAACAGGATGACGCCGATCGCGGGTCCGGCGAAGGCCAGGTCGAGCCACGGGATGTCCCGGGCGAAGGAGATCGCCGTCGAGGCGGGGGTCAGGCCCCGCTCGTCCGGGAAGTTCAGGGCGAGGACGGCGAAGGCGGTGCCGATCAGGGCCTGGAGGATGATCTTGCCGCGCGGCGTCAGGCCGAGCGAGCGCTGCTTCGTGATCTTCGTGAAGTCGTCCACGAACCCGACGAAGGCCATGCCCACGGTGAGCAGCAGCAGGATCAGGCCGGAGGCCGTGGGCCCGCCGAAGTCGACGCCGAGCACCGCGAGCAGCCCGTGGGTGATCAGGTACGCCAGCACCAGGGAGCCGATGATGACCGCGCCGCCCATCGTGGGCGTGCCGCGCTTGGTCTTGTGGGTGGTCGGGCCGTCGTCGCGGACGAACTGGCCGTATCCGCGCTTGACGAGGAACCGGATGAACAGCGGGGTGCCGGCGGCCGAGAGGACCAGGCCGAGCACGCCGCCGATGAGCAGTCCGATCACGGTCGGGACTCCTTCGGGGAGGCGGAGGGGGCGGCGACGGCGTCGGCCGTGGCGAGGCGCTCGCCGAGGGCCGCGAGCCCGACGCCGTTGGAGGACTTGACGAGGACGAGGTCGCCGGGGCGCAGGTGCTCGGTGAGGAACGCCTCGGCCTGCGCGGCGTCGTCGACGAAGTGCGCCTCCTCGCCCCAGCTGCCCTCGTTGAGGGCGCCGATGTAGAGCGGCCGGGCTCCGGCGCCCACCACCAGCAGCTGGGCGATGTTCAGGCGCACCACGGACTCGCCCACGAGGGTGTGCTCACGGACGCGGGCATCGCCGAGCTCGAGCATCTCCCCCAGGACGGCCCAGGTGCGGCGGCCGCTGGAGCGGCCGAGGGTGGCCAGCGTCCGCAGCGCGGCGCGCATGGACTCGGGGTTGGCGTTGTACGCGTCGTTGATGATCGTGACGCCGTCCGCGCGGTCGGTGCGCTCCATCCGGAAGCGGCTGGCGGGCCCGAGCCCGTCGAGACCACGGGCGATCTCGGCCGGGTCCATGCCGGCGGCGTGGGCGGCCGCGGCGGCGGCCAGCACGTTGTGCACGTGGTGCAGGCCGGTCAGTCCGGAGGCGACCGGATGCCGCACGGCGGCCTCATCCGTCCCGACCTGCAGGTCGAAGACGGGGCGCTCCTGGTCGTCGGCTCGCACGTCCCGTGCGGCGACGAGTCCCGACGCGCGGCCGGCGGCCACGTCCTCGGCCGCGCGGGCGACGCCCCGCTCGTCCGCGGTGAACCAGGTGATCGGGGCGGCGGTCCGCGCCGCCATGCCGGCGACACGCTCGTCGTCGAGGTTGAGGACGGCGACGCCGTCGGGGCCGAGGGCCTCCACGAGCTCGCCCTTGGTGCGCGCGATGTTCGCCACGCCGCCGAAGCTGCCCGCGTGGGCGGTGCCCACCATGAGCACGACGCCGATGTCCGGGCGCACGATGTCGCAGAGGTACGCGATGTTGCCGACGTGGTCCGCGCCCATCTCGACCACGAGGAAGCGCGTGTCCAGCTCCGCCCGGAACACCGTGAGCGGCACGCCGACCTCGCCGTTGTACGAGCCGACCGGTGCGACGGTGGGGCCCTGGGTGGCCAGCAGGGCGGCGAGCAGGTCCTTCGTGGTGGTCTTGCCGGCCGAGCCGGTGATGCCGATGACGGTGGTCGGGGAGTGCTCCCGGACGCGGCGCACGACCTCCCGGGCGAGCGCGCCCATCGCGAGCACGGCGTCCTCCACGATGATCGCCGGGTGCGCGGCGCCGTCGGGGGCGTGCGTGGCGCGTTCGGCGAGCACAGCGGCGGCGCCGGCGCCCAGCGCGGCGTCGATGAAGTCGTGGCCGTCGGCGCGCTCCCCCGGCTTCGCCACGTAGAGCGTGCCCTCGGCGGTGACCTCCCGCGAGTCGGGGGTGACGTGCACCAGCACGGTGGCGGGGTCGAGGGTGGCCGAGAGCGTGCCGGACACGGCCTCGGCGATCTGGGCTGCGGTGAGAGCGATCATGACTCGATGACCTTACCCTCGCGGGCGGGGCCGGAGCCCGAGGCGGAGGCCGCCGCGACACGGGCGGCCAGGGCCTCGCGCAGGGCCACCCGGTCGTCCAGCGGGACGAGCTCGCCGTCGTAGTCCATCGTGGTCTCGTGCCCGCGGCCGGCCAGGAGGATGCCGTCCTGCGGCCCCGCCAGCTCCACGGCGCGGCGGATGGCCGCGGCACGGTCGGCCACCTCCTCGATCACGACCGTGCGGCCCTCCTCCCGCGCGATGCGGTCGGCCTCGGCGCGGGCGCCGGCGAGGATGTGGGCGCGGATCGGGGCCGGGTCCTCCGAGTGGGGGGTGTCGTCGGTGACGATCACCACATCCGCCGCCCGGGCCGCGATCGCGCCCATCACGGGCCGCTTGTCACGGTCACGGTCGCCGGCGGAGCCGAACACGATCAGGGTGCGGCCGCGCGTCCCGGCCGCCGCCCGGGCGTCGGCGAGGGAGCGCAGCGCCTGGACCATGCCGTCCGGGTTGTGCGCGAAGTCGACGACGGCGTCCGGCTCGCGGCCCACGACCTCCATCCGCCCCGGGACGGCGGCGGCCAGCGGGCCCTCCCCCGCGGGCACGTCCAGGACCGCGGCGAGCGCGTCCAGGTGCTCCTCCCCCACGGCGTGCAGCACGAGCAGGACCGCGAGGGCCGCGTTGGCCACGTTGAAGCGGCCCGGCAGACCGACGGAGGCCCGCAGCTCCCGGCCCGTGGCCGCGTGGCGCAGCGTGAAGCGGTGGCCGAGGCCGTCCGGCGCGAGCTCGGCGACCTCCCAGTCCGCCCGGAGGCCGGGGTCGTGTTCGGCCAGGGCGCCCGGCGTCGGCGCGGCCGGCCCGAGGGCGAGCGTGGTGACGGGAGCGCCGGCGGCCCGGGCCATGGCGACGCCCCAGCGGGGTCCCTCGCCGCCGTCGAGCGTGATGACGGCGTGGTCGGTGCGGGCGGGGTCGAACAGACCGGCCTTGGCCGCGAAGTACTCCTGCATCGAGCCGTGCATGTCCAGGTGGTCCTGGGTCAGGTTGGTGAACCCGGCCACCGCGTAGCGCAGGCCGGCGATCCGCTGGTACGCCACGGCGTGGGAGGAGACCTCCATGACGGCGGTGTCCACCTCCTCCTCGCGCATGAGCGCCATGAGGGCGTGCAGCTGGGTGGCCTCGGGCGTGGTGAGCGTGGAGGGGACCTCCCGCTCCCCCGCGCGGATCAGGATCGTGCCCACGATGCCCGACCGGCGCCCCAGGGCCTCGAGCAGGGCGGCGGCGAGGAAGCTCGTGGTGGTCTTGCCGTTGGTGCCGGTCACGCCGACCAGGCGCGGGCCGGCGTCGCCCCCGCCGCCGTAGACGCGGGCCGCCACGGTGCCGGCGGCGGTGCGCACGGCGTCGACCTCGTCGGGCACGACGCGCCGGAAGCCGCCGACGTTGCGGTCGAGATCCCACGGCCGCCCGTGCTGGAGGTGCTCGTCGAGTGAACCGGCCTGGTACTGCACTGAAACCCACACCGAGCCGATGCCCGAGTTGGCGACGTTCGACAGGGTGATGTCGATGAGTTGGTGAGTACCTCCGAAAGGCAGAGCCGGCTT